>Ga0316604_10000592_pt1 | contig 41289 bp, 35 predicted proteins | sample OWC_soil_day20_C_FD_207650 | JGI IMG/M metagenome (GOLD analysis project Ga0316604, IMG submission 207650) | Wetland soil microbial communities from Old Woman Creek delta, Ohio, United States - OWC_soil_day20_CT | ecosystem: Environmental > Terrestrial > Soil > Wetlands | place: USA: Ohio...
GCCGTGGCGCCGCGACCGCATCTTTGCCTATCTCGACCCGTGGTCCGAGGCCAACGCGTTGGGCAAGGCGTACCAGCTGTCGCATTCGCTGATCGCGTTCGGCCGCGGCGAGTGGTTCGGCGTCGGGCTTGGCGGCAGCGTCGAGAAGCTGCATTACCTTCCCGAGGCCCACACGGATTTCATCCTCGCGGTGCTAGGTGAGGAGCTTGGACTGGTCGGCGTCATGACCGTCGTCGTGCTGTTCTACTGGCTGGTCAAGCGGGCCTTCGAGATCGGTCGCCAGGCGATCGCGCTGGAGCGCACCTTCGCCGGACTCGTCGCGCAGGGTGTCGGTCTTTGGATCGGTGTGCAGGCCTTCATCAACATCGGCGTGGCGACCGGTCTGCTGCCGACCAAGGGCCTGACGCTGCCGCTGATGAGTTACGGCGGCTCGGCGTTGCTGTCGACGCTGGTCGCCCTGGCGATCTTGCTGCGCGTCGACCGGGAAAACAGAATCCTCATGCGCGGGGGCCGCACATGAGGATTCTGTTTCGTCGAAGGCTCATGCCGGCGCCAGCCGGCGTGAAGTCCGCCGTGACGGACGGCCGTAGACAAAACCACTGGGCCGAAGGTCGGCGAGGTGGCCGCGAATGAATCACCTCGTCGTCGTCGCAGCGGGCACCGGCGGCCACGTGATGCCCGGCATCGCGGTGGCCGAAGCGCTGCGCGGTCGTGGTTGGTCCGTGAGCTGGCTGGGAACGCAGTCGGGCATGGAACGCGGACTGGTCGAGCGCCATGGGATTGCATTCGATGCGATCGATTTCAGCGGTCTTCGCGGCAAAGGACTGAAGACGCTGCTGCTGGGCGGCTTTCTGTTGCTGCGTGCCCTGTGGCAAAGCCGCGCGCGCTTGCGTGCGCGTGCGCCCAAAGTGGTCTTCACGACCGGCGGCTACGTGGCCGTGCCCGCCGGCATGGCGGCCAGCACACTGGGCGTGCCGCTGGTGCTGATGAACTCCGACGCCGATTCGCTGCTGTCGACGCGGCTGCTGTCACCGATGGCTTCCGGCGTGCTGTGTGGCTTTGACGGCGCGGCAGCGCAGAAGGCGGGCGCCAAGGGGCTGGTCACCGGCAATCCGGTGCGCGCGGAAATTGCCGCCATCCCGACCCCGGCGCAGCGTTACGCTGGCCGCTCGGGCCCGCTGCGATTGCTGGTCATCGGCGGCAGTCTCGGCGCTCAGGTACTGAATGAAACCGTGCCGGCTGCGCTCGCCCGCATGCCGGTCAATCAGCGACCGCGCGTGGTGCATCAGTGTGGGGCCAAACACGTGGACGCGGTGCAGGCGGCGTATCGCGACGCCGGTGTCGAGGCGGAGATCGTCCCGTTCATCGACGACATCGCCAGGCGCTATGCCGATGCGGATGTCGTGCTGTGTCGCGCCGGCGCAATCACGGTGACCGAACTGGCGGCCGCGGGCGTCCCCAGCATCCTGGTTCCGCTGGTCGTGTCGACGACGCACCATCAACGCACCAACGCCGAGTTCATGACGAGCAAAGCCGCCGCGCTGCACCTGCCGCAGGGCGAACTGACCGCCGAGCGGCTGGCAACGCTGCTCTTGGAACTGACGCGCGCGGATTTGCTCGAGATGGCTACCGCAGCGCGGACCCTGGGGCGTCCGGATGCCACGGCGACTGTGGCCGCGGTCATCGAACGGGTGGCAGCATGAGGCACGCGGTCAAGCACATTCATTTTGTAGGCATCGGCGGCTCAGGGATGAGCGGCATCGCCGAGGTCCTGCTGACGCTGGGATACAAGGTCAGCGGATCTGACACGGCGACCAGCGGGACCACGCGCCGCCTGGCGCAACTTGGAGCGCAGATCGCCCAGGTTCACGCGGCCGAAAACATCACGGGGGCAGATGCCGTGGTCGTCTCGACCGCCGTCTCGGCCAGCAACCCTGAAGTGATGTCGGCTCGGGCACACCGCATCCCGATCGTGCCGCGCGCCGTCATGCTGGCCGAACTGATGCGGTTGAAGCAGGGCATCGCTATCGCCGGCACGCACGGCAAGACGACGACGACCAGCCTGGTCGCCAGCGTGCTGGCCGCGGGTGGACTCGATCCGACCTTCGTCATCGGCGGGAGGCTCAACTCGGCCGGCGCCAACGCGCGGCTCGGCACCGGCGACTACATCGTCGTCGAAGCCGACGAATCGGACGCGTCGTTCCTCAACCTGATGCCGGTAATCGCGGTCGTGACCAACATCGACAACGATCACATGGAGACCTACGGCCACGATTTCTCGCGACTGAAGCAGGCGTTCGTCGAATTCCTCGGGCGCCTGCCGTTCTATGGCTCCGCAGTGCTGTGCATCGACGATCCGCACGTGCGTGACATCCTGCCCTTCGTCTCGAAGCCGGTGCTGAGCTACGGTTTCGCGCCCGAGGCGCAGGTGCGGGCGGTCGATGCTGTACCCGACGGCACGCGCATGCGGTTCACGGCGCGGCGCGAAGGTCAGCCGCCGCTGGCGGTGTCGCTCAACCTGCCCGGGAATCACAACGTGGCTAACGCGTTGGCTGCAATTGCCGTCGGCACCGAACTCGGAGTGGCCGACGCGGCGATCGTCGATGCGCTCGGTTCGTTCACCGGGGTCGGCCGCCGCTTTGCGCACCATGGCGAGTTGCCGGCGCCGGTCGGCGGCAGCTACACGCTAATCGACGACTACGGCCACCACCCGGTGGAGATGGCCGCGACGCTCGCGGCCGCGCGCGGGGCGTTCCCGGGCCGACGCCTGGTCCTTGCCTTCCAGCCGCACCGCTATAGCCGCACGCGCGACTGCTTCGAGGACTTCGTCAAGGTGCTGTCGACGACGGATGTGCTGCTGCTTGCGGAGGTCTATCCGGCGGGTGAGGCGCCGGTCGTCGCGGCCGATGGCCGCTCGCTGGCGCGGGCGCTGCGCGTGGGCGGCAAGGTAGAGCCGATCTTCGTCGAGGCGATTGACGACATGCCGGCGGCGCTGCACGACGTCGTCCGCGATGGCGACGTGGTGATCACCATGGGCGCGGGTTCGATCGGACAGGTGCCGGCGCGGCTGATGGGAGCGGGGGCGGAATGAACAGTTCGGCAGCTTCATTCGGCAAGGTCGGCGTGCTGTTCGGTGGCAAGTCCTCCGAGCGCGAGGTGTCGATCATGTCCGGCACCGGCGTGCTGAACGCACTGAAGAGCCGCGGCGTCGATGCCCATCCATTCGATCCGGGCCTCCAGAGCCTGGCCGAACTCGAGGCCGCACGCTTCGATCGAGTCTTCATTGCCTTGCATGGACGTGGCGGTGAGGACGGGACGATCCAGGGTGTCCTCGAGACGCTCGGCGTGCCCTACACCGGCAGCGGGGTGCAGGCCTCGGCGATCGCGATCGACAAGGAGACAACGAAACAGATCTGGCTGCAGGCCGGCATCCCGACCCCGGCGCATCGCGTCGGCCATGCGTCCACAGACTGGATGCAGGTCATTGCCGAACTGGGCGACCAGCTGATCGTCAAGCCATCGCGCGAGGGCTCGACGATCGGCATCACGAAGGTCACGAGTCATGACCACAACGAACTCGCATTCGCGTTCGAGGCGGCGGCGCAGTACGACGACACGGTGCTCATCGAGCAGCTGATAGTCGGGCGCGAACTGACCTGCGCGATCCTTGGCGAGGGCGACGCGGCCGAGGCGCTGCCGCTGATCGAGATTCGTGCGCCCGACTCGAACTACGACTATCACAGCAAGTACTTCAGCGACGACACGAAGTACCTGTGCCCGGCTCCGGTGGATGCCGACACGGCAGCGCGCGTCAGTCAACTGTGCCTGCGCGCCTACCGCGCACTCGGAGCGCGCGGCTGGGGTCGCGTCGACGTGATGCTGCGCGATGACGGTGCACCCTTCCTGCTGGAGCTCAATACCTCGCCGGGCATGACCGGCCACTCGCTCGTGCCGATGGCGGCGCGCGCTGTCGGACTGAGCTACGAGGACCTGGTCCTTCGCATCCTTGGGATGGCGACGCTCGACACGCGGAGGCGCGGATGAGGGCGGCCGGGCTGATGAATGCAGCGGCCCTGTTGGCAGCGCTCGTCGCCGCCGGACTGCTGCTTGTCGCAAGTGCCCGATGGGTCGCGGCGCAGCCGATGTTCGACTTCAAGCGCATCGAAGTGCGCGGCGATCTGCAGCATGTTTCGGCGGCATCGATCCGCGCGGCGATCGCGGGGCGGTTGAAAGGCAACTACTTCACGATGCGGCTGGACGAGGCGCGTCGACTGCTGGAAACCGTGCCCTGGGTTGCGCAGGCCTCGGTCCGGCGCGTGTGGCCGAACCGCCTGCTGATCACGCTGCGCGAGCACCGCGCACTGGGTGGATGGGGCGACGGTCGGCTGCTGTCGGACAGCGGTGAGCTCTTTGTCGCCAACGTCGCGGAAGCCGAGATCTTCGGCCCGCTGCCCGAGTTCAGCGGTCCGGATGCCGAAGCGCGGACGATTGTCGCGCGCTACTACGAGTTCGCTGCGCTGATCGCGCCGCTGTCGCTGGCGATCGACGCGATCGACGTGTCTGACCGCCGGTCCTGGACGCTGCAGGCCAGTGGACCGGGCGTGTCCTCGACGGCCCTGGAACTCGGCCGCGACGATCCGCCGGGGACGCTGCAGCGACGCATGAGCGACGTGGTGGCGTCGTATCCGATGATGGCGGCGCACGTTGGTGGCCCCCCTGCGCGCATCGATGCGCGCTACGCCAATGGCATCGCTGCCGCCGCGCCATCGCGCGCTCCCGAAACGCAGGCCCGTCAAGTCCGACCATGAGAACCGAAACCAAAGACCTGATCGTCGGCCTCGATATCGGCACGTCCAAGGTGGTCGTCGCCGTCGCTGAAGCGCTGCCCGATGGCCGCTTCCAGGTCATCGGCCTCGGGCAGGCCGCCTCCCAGGGTTTGCGCAAGGGTGTCGTCGTCAACATCGAGGCGACGGTCCAGTCGATCCGTCGGGCGCTCGAGGAAGCGGAGCTGATGGCAGCGTGCCAGATCAAGGACGCGTTCACCGGCATCGCGGGCAACCACATCAAGAGCTTCAACTCGAGCGGAATGGTGGCAATCAAGGATCGCGAGGTCTCGGCAAGCGACGTGGCCCGAGTCATCGAGACCGCGAAGGCGATCAACATCCCGACCGACCAGCAGGTGCTGCACGTGCTGACGCAGGAGTTCATCGTCGACGGCCAGGAGGACATTCGCGAGCCGATCGGCATGAGCGGTGTGCGGCTCGAGGTGCGCGTCCATATCGTGACCGGCGCGGTCAGTGCGGCGCAGAACATCATCAAGTGCGTGCGTCGCTGCGGTCTCGAGGTGCAGGACCTGATCCTGCAGCCGCTGGCGTCGTCGCTTTCGGTACTCACGGCAGATGAGAAGGAGCTCGGCGTCGCGCTGGTGGATATCGGCGGCGGCACCAGCGACATTGCCATTTTCACCGGTGGCGCGATCCGCCACACCGCGATCATCCCGATCGCCGGCGACCAGATCACCAACGACATCGCGATGGCCCTGCGCACGCCGATTCCGGACGCCGAGGAGATCAAGGTGCGCTGGGGCGTGGCCAAGGAAGTGCTCGCCGACCCGAACGAGAAGATCGAGATCCCGGGGCTCGGCGATCGCGGACCGCGGTTGCTGTCGCGGCAGGCGCTTGCCGCGGTGATCGAGCCGCGCGTCGAGGAACTCTTCACTCTGACGCAGCAGGTGATCCGCGAGTCGGGCTACGAGGAACTGCTGTCATCAGGGATCGTGCTGACGGGCGGCACCAGCCTCCTGCCTGGCATGACCGAACTGGCCGAGGACGTGTTCCTGAAACCGGCGCGCATCGGCTGGCCGCACTACGACGGGTCGCTCGCCGACGTCGTCAAGAACCCGCGTTTCGCGACGGCGATCGGCCTGCTGGTCGAGGCCCATTCGCAGCGCCAACGCGGCCGCAAGATCGACCAGCAGACCGGGTCCTTCAAGCAGACGTTCAAGAGGATGAAGGAATGGATCGTCGGGAATTTTTGAGTGTCGCAAGCGATGTACGCGACGCTGCGCGTCGCACGTGCATCGCTTGCGCTCAAGTCAGCGCGGCCGCCTTCGGGCGGCCGGGCGGCGGCCGCGCATTTGTAAGCGCGACTCGCCGATGCGAGTCGCGCAGCGGAGAGGCTGGAGCTGAAGCGGCAGTGCGTGTGGCGCGGCGACGTCCGATGCGTGCCGTTGTCGTCGCGGGCGGCGCCGAGCCGCCTCAAGCCGCCCGCGCACTCATTTTTCCGCCCCGAGTGCACGTGCGACCCGCAGGGTCGCGTACACGAGGGGCGTTGTCTGAAGCGGGCAATGCCAAGCGCGTTGGTGCAGTTGCGCTTTTGGCCTTGCGCGTTTCGCATTGATGCAGCAACCAAACCGAGGAGCAGGAGAACACGATGACATTCGAAATACTTGAGACAGAAACGCGCGGCACGATCATCAAGGTGGTGGGTGTCGGTGGCGCGGGTGGCAATGCGGTTGAGCACATGATCCGGCGCGGCGTGCAGGGCGTCGAGTTCATCTGCGCAAACACCGATCACCAGGCGCTGGCACGCTCGTCGTCGAAGAATGTGCTGCAGCTGGGCCAGACCGGACTTGGCGCAGGCAGCCGTCCGGAAGCGGGTCGCCAGGCTGCCGTGGACGGGCGCGAACGCATCGCGGACTCCCTGCGCGGTGCGCACATGGTGTTCATCACCGCAGGCATGGGCGGTGGGACGGGCACCGGTGCGGCGCCAGTCGTTGCGGAAGTGGCTAAGGAGCTTGGCCTTCTGACCGTTGCCGTCGTTTCGAAGCCGTTCGAATTCGAAGGGCCGAAGCGCATGAAGGTTGCAGAAAGCGGACTCGCGGAACTCGAGGCCTCGGTGCATTCGCTGATCGTCATCCTCAACAACAAGCTGGAAGAGGTGATGGGCGAGGACGCCGAGATGGCGGACTGCTTTCGCGCGGCCGACGACGTGCTGCACAACGCCTGTGCCGGCATCGCCGAGATCATTAACGTCCCGGGGCTCGTCAACGTCGACTTCGAGGACGTCAAGACGGTGATGAGCGAGCACGGCAAGGCGATGATGGGCACGGCCACTGCGTCGGGTCTGGACCGGGCGCGCATCGCGGCCGAGCAGGCGGTCGCCAGCCCCCTGCTGGAAGGCGTCGATTTGTCCGGTGCCCGCGGCGTACTCGTCAACATCACGGCGTCGCAGTCGCTGAAGATGAAGGAAACGCGTGAGGTGATGAACACGATCCGCGCCTTCGCGGCCGAGGACGCAACCGTCATCTTTGGCACCGTGCGCGACGATTCGATGGGCGACGCGCTGCGCGTGACCGTTGTCGCCACCGGGCTCGGACGCGCCGCCTCGAAGAAGCAGTCGACGCCTTTCACCGTGGTCCGCACCGGCACTGACAATGCGCCGCTGATGGTCAACGCGACGAAGGAAGCTGCGGCTGGAGGCTCCGACTACAGCCACCTCGACACACCCGCGGTCTGGCGGTCGCGCGAGTCCGCCCAGTCGCGCGTCTCAGCACTGGAAGAGAGCGGCAGCGACCGCTATGACATTCCGGCATTCCTGAGGAAGCAGGCGGACTAGCGTCGCTCGTGTACGCGAATCCCGGCAATGCCGGGATTCGCACGTGCACTCGCTCCGAATAGTTTGTCGGCTGCGCTCCGGAGCGGCCGCGCGCTCCGCCGAAGCGCAAACCCACGCACTCCACCCGCGACGCACTTCGCAGTGCCTGGATTGCCTTTCCCTCCTCGCCGGGCGAGGAGGGTGCAGCGAGGAGTGTGAATCCCCTCCCGCTGGGCGGGAGGGCAGGGTGGGGTGTCGTGCAGTTGAATATCGGCGCAGCGCGCGGCCGCTCCGGAGCGAGCCGACTAATTATTCCGCTGAGGGTGCACGTGCGACGGCGGAGCCGTCGCGTACACCCTCGGCGACTAGTGCCTTGTAGGCATGCCACGTCGCATGCCCGATGACGGGCGCGGCAATGACGAGGCCGATGAAGAAAGTCGCGAATCCGGCGGCGATGACGATGACGATCAGCAGGGCCCACAGCACCAACGGCAGGAAATTGGCGAACAGGGCGCGCACGCTCGTCAGTGCGGCGACGATGGTGTCGGTGCCGCGGTCCAGCATCATCGGCACCGACACGACGCTGACGGCGAAAACGATGGCAGCAAACAGGGCACCGACGGCAAAGTAGGTGAGCAGGAAATCGATGTGCTCGACGGTGACGACCTGTTCGACGAAGCTCTTCAGCGTCGGCATGCCACTGGAAAAGAACAGCGCGAAGGTAACCAGCGACGCTCGTGCCCATACCAGCATGATGATCGTCAGCACCAGTGCGAACAGGCTGAAGGCCCCGAGGTTGGCTCGCCATGCCGACATCGTGTCGCTGAAGCGCACGCGTTGACCCCGCTGCAGGCGCCGGCTGATGTCGTACAGCCCGGTGGCAAGGAAGGGTCCGAGCAGCAGGAAGCCGGCGGACAGTGCCGACGTGTATTCGTAGGCATGGCGAAAGACCAGGGCGATCAGCCAGCCCATCAGCGCGAAGACCGCGCCGTAGGTCAGGCTCGCCGCCGGGGCATGGCGCAGGTCGGCCCACCCCAGCGCGAGCCAGCCGAACGGCGCAGTGACCGGCACCGACCGGATCGGCGGGAACGGCGATGCAGGTTCGGGCGGGGCGGGCGACTCGGATGCGGTTTCAGGGGTCACGGTGCGAAACGGCCGGATCGGATGTGGGAGACGCAAACATTCTCGACCGCCCGGCGCGCCGAAGCTCGCCGCACTGCACAAGCAACGCGATAAAATGGCTGCATGCTGAAACAACGAACGCTCCGGCAATTGGCGCGCACGGTAGGCATCGGGCTGCACAGCGGCACGAAGGTAGAACTCGTGCTGCGTCCGGCTGCCGCCGAAACCGGCATCGTGTTCCGCCGCGTCGACCTCGATCCGCCCGTGGAGATCAAGCTGACTCCGGAAGCCGTGGTCGACACGCGCATGGCCACGACGATCGGACGCGACAACGTGCGCATCGCCACGATCGAACACATGATGAGTGCCCTGGCGGGGCTGGGAATCGACAACTGCTATATCGACGTCGACGCCCCCGAGATCCCGATCATGGACGGCAGCGCTGCGAGCTTCGTATTCCTGCTTCAGGCGGCCGGCATCGAGGAACTCAACGCACCGAAGAAGTTCATCCGGGTGCTGAAGCCCGTGGAGATCGTCGACGGCGACAAATGGGCCCGCCTCGAACCGCACTTCGGTTACCGGCTGAAGTTCTCGATCGACTTCAATCATCCGGCGATCGACTCCACCGAGCAGGTGGTCGAAGTCGACTTTGCGCATGACTCCTACATTCAGCAGGTCTCGCGTGCACGTACGTTCGGATTCGTGAATGAAGTCGAGGCACTGCGCGCCGGCGGCCTGGCGATGGGCGGCACCTTCGAGAACGCGATTGTGATGGACGAGTACCGCGTACTGAACACGGACGGGCTGCGCGCCGGCGACGAGTTTGCCAAGCACAAGATTCTCGATGCGATTGGTGATCTATCGGCGCTCGGGCGGCCACTCATGGCCAGCTATTCCGCCCACAAGTCCGGGCACGCGATCAACAACCGCCTGCTGCGTGCGTTGGTGGCGGACGCGACCGCTTTCGATGTGGTGACGTTCGAAGAGGACGGCCTGGCTCCCGCCGCCTTCCTGCCGCGCGCGCAGCCGGCCTAAGACGTCGTGCCGTCGCGACGGCGTGCCAGCGTTGTCGCAAGCCGGCGCAGGGCGCGCCCCAGCGCCGAATCCGGCAGTTCCTCTGCGGCGTGCTCGACTGCACTGACGCCGCGATCCGTGACCGCCGCAAACGGCAGTCCGGTACTTGAGGCCTCCTCCCTCCCCTGTCCGGGGTAGGACGAGCCGCCAGCTTGAACTCGTGTCTTGATCTCGTAGACTTGCAGCCCGTGAGTGCTCAGCGCAGCGAGCAGCCGCGGGGTGGCCTGGCGCAGTTTGGCGGACTCCGCCGCAGAGTCGACGGCGATCCAGACGACGCCGTCCCGAAGTTCGCAGCGGCCGGGAGCAAGCAAGTCCATGCCCGGGGCCACCGAACGTGCTACCGGGGCCAACAGACGGCTGATCGTCTGGGAGGTCTCCCAGCGGGCGAGCAGTGCCGCAGCGCCGGGTGACTCCCGTAGAGCCTCGGCGATGGCCCGGGCGCTAGGCATGAAGGCTGGTTGGCGTTGCCGGGGGGCAGCGTTCCAGGAAACAGGAGAGGGCAGTGCAGATCATCGTGGTGGATCGTCGATTGGCGCAGGCACTCACGATCTCAGTGAAGCGGCACCACCTTGCCGCGGCTGCGATCCTGCTCACGCTGTCGGTCGTGTTGCTTTCCTCTCTGTTTTCGCTGCTCACAGTGCGGGCGGCCACACTGTTTCCGCTGCCTTTCATATCGGATGTTATCGCGCTGGTCACGCGTGACCAGGCGGAGCGCAAGGACCAGTATGTTCGCGAGAATGTCCAGGCCGTGACCCGCAAGCTGGGCGAGGTGCAAGCGCAGCTGCTGCGCCTCGATGTCCTGGGCGAGCGGGTAGCCAAAGCGGCGGGTATTCGGCCCGAGGAGTTCCGCTTCCGTGATCTGCCGGGCCGCGGCGGTGCACCGGGCGCGCCGATGAGCTTCCGCGACCTCGAGGACGAATTGCAGGGATTGACCCGCAGCGTCGAGCAACGATCCGATTACCTGTCTGTGGTGGATGCCGAGCTCCGTTCGCAGCAGGTGCGCAAGGCCCTGCTGCCGGAGAGCCAGCCGATCGCCGACGGATTCGTCGGATCGGGGTTCGGCTGGCGCACGGATCCATTTACCGGAGAAATGAGCCGCCACGAAGGAATCGACTTCGCAGCGCCCTTGGGTACGCCGATCCATGCGGCTGCCGGCGGGGTAGTCGGGCTCGCGGAACACCACCCGGTCTGGGGGAACGTCGTCGAGATCGACCATGGCAAGGGCCTGATGACACGGTATGCGCACGCCAGTCGGCTGACGGTCAGCGCGGGCGCTCTCGTCAGGCGTGGGCAGAAGATCGGCGAAGTTGGCACTACCGGCCGATCGACCGGGCCGCACCTGCACTTCGAGGTCCACAGCCAGGGCGTGCCGCAGAATCCGGCGAAGTTCCTGGTCGCCGAAGGCAATCCGCTCCAGCAGCCGGCGTCCAGCGCCCGGCGAGTGGATGTCAAGGCCCTTGCGAACGCTGCCGCCGCCCGCAATTAGGCGCCAGTAGCCCGAATGGGGCGCTTGACCCCTGTGACATAATTTTCGTTTTGCGCAACGCTGGCGGGCCTTTGGCCGCCGCGCGCAATCACCTCTGGGCGTCGACGCGCAAGCGCGACCCGTGTCCCGCATGATTTCCGGTTTCCTGACGAAGATTTTCGGCAGTCGCAACGAGCGGCTGCTCAAGACCTACCAGCGCAACGTCGAGCGCATCAATGCCTTTGAGCCGCAGATCGCGGCGCTTTCGGACGAGGCGCTGCGCGCCAAGACGGACGAACTGCGCGGACGCGTCGCTGCCGGAGAGACGCTCGAGGCGGTGCTGCCGGAGGCCTTTGCGGTGGTGCGCGAGGCCGCCAAGCGCACGCTCGAGATGCGGCACTTCGACGTGCAACTCGTCGGCGGCATGGTGCTCAACGACGGCAAGATCGCCGAGATGCGAACCGGTGAGGGAAAGACGCTGGTGGCGACGCTCCCGACCTACCTCAATGCCCTTGCCGGCAAGGGTGTGCACATCGTCACGGTCAATGACTACCTTGCGAGTCGCGACGCGGAATGGATGGGCAAGGTCTATACCTTCCTCGGCATGACCGTCGGCGTCATCCTGTCGCAGCAGTCCACCGAGGACAAGCGCGCCGCCTACGCGGCCGACATTACCTACGGTACGAACAACGAGTTCGGTTTCGATTACCTGCGTGACAACATGGAGTACGCGGTAATTGACCGGCGCCAGCGCGGGCTCAACTACGCGATCGTCGACGAAGTCGACTCGATCCTTATCGACGAGGCACGCACACCGCTCATCATCTCCGGCCCCGCCGAGGACCACACCGAGACGTATCGCCGTATCAACGAGGTGCCGCCGCTGCTGACACGGCAGAAGGATGAGAAGGCCGAGGGCGATTACTGGGTGGATGAAAAGGGCCACCAGGTGCACATCTCGGAATCGGGCCACGAGAAGATCGAGCAGATCCTGCAGCGCCAGGGCCTGCTGACCGAGGGCGAGAGCCTGTATGCGCCGGGCAACATCATCCTGATGCATCACCTCAACGCGGCACTGCGCGCGCACACGCTGTTCCACCGTGACCAGCAGTACGTGGTTCAGAACGACGAAGTGATCATCGTCGACGAGTTCACTGGCCGACTGATGCCGGGCCGGCGCTGGTCCGAGGGCCTGCACCAGGCGGTTGAAGCCAAGGAAGGAGTGAAGGTCCAGGCGGAGAACCAGACCTACGCCTCGATCACGTTCCAGAACTACTTCCGCATGTACGGCAAGCTCGCGGGCATGACGGGTACCGCGGACACCGAGGCGTACGAGTTCCAGGAGATCTACCGGCTCGAAACGGTCGTCATACCGACGCACCGACCGATGATCCGCATCGATTCCCAGGACAAGGTGTATCGCACGCTGAAGGAGAAGTACACGGCGATCATCGACGACATCAAGGACTGCTACGAGCGTGGTCAGCCGGTGCTTGTCGGCACGACGTCGATCGAGAACTCCGAACTGCTTTCGAACCTGCTGAAGCGCGACGGATTGGCGCACCAGGTGCTGAACGCCAAGCAGCACGCCAGGGAGGCCGAGATCGTCGCGCAGGCGGGGCGTCCGAAGATGATCACGATTGCCACCAACATGGCGGGCCGTGGAACCGACATCGTGCTCGGTGGCAACGTCGCCAAGCAGGTGCAGTTCGTCGACGCCGACGAAAGCCTGCCGGAGACCGAAAAGCAGGTGCGAAACGACAAACTGCGCAGCGAGTGGCAATCGCTGCACGACCACGTCGTCGGCGCTGGCGGGCTCAAGATCATCGGTTCCGAGCGGCATGAATCGCGCCGGATCGACAACCAGCTGCGGGGCCGGTCGGGCCGGCAGGGCGATCCGGGTGCGTCGCGGTTCTACCTGTCGATGGAGGATCCGCTGCTGCGGATCTTCGCCGGCGACCGCATGAAGGCGATCATGGATCGCCTCAAGCTGCCGGAGGGCGAGGCGATCGAGGCCGGCATGGTGACGCGCTCGATCGAAAGCGCACAGCGCAAGGTCGAGGCCCGCAACTTCGACATCCGCAAGCAGCTGCTCGAGTATGACGACGTTGCGAACGACCAGCGGCGCGAGATCTACCGGCTGCGCAACGAGATCCTGGAGACCGAGAACACAGCCGAGATGGTGACCAACCTGCGGCGCGGCTATTTCACGGACATGTTCCGCAGCTTCGTGCCGGCCGAATCGGTCGAAGAGCAGTGGGACGTGACGGGACTGCAGGCGGCGCTCGCTGGCGACTGGCAGATCGAACTGCCGCTCAAGCAGATGCTCGACGAGTCCGAGTCGATGAACGACGAGGAACTGCTCGGGCGCGTGCTCAAGGCCACGGACGAGGCCTATGACTCGAAGGTTTCGATCGTCGGACGCGAGTCGTTCGCCGGCTTCGAGCGCTCGATCATCCTGCAGACGCTGGACCAGTCGTGGCGCGAGCACCTCACGGCACTCGATGCGCTGCGCCAGGGCATCCACCTGCGCGGCTACGCGCAGAAGCAGCCGAAGCAGGAATACAAGCGCGAGGCGTTTGAACTGTTCGGTTCGCTGCTCGATCGCGTGCGCGCCGACGTCGTCCGCATCCTGATGAACGTGCGCATCCAGTCGCAGGAAGAGGCGCAGCTGGCCGAGCAGCGCATCGAGGAAGAAAGCGAGCGTCGTGCCGAACTGGCCCGCGCGCAGCACGCCGAGTTTGGCCCGGCCGTGTCCGAGGAGCCCGTCGACGTGGAGGCACTCACCCTGCCGGACGAGCCTGATGTCAAGGCCCAGCCTTTCAAGCGGTTCGGCGACAAGATCGGCCGCAATGATCCCTGCCCCTGCGGCTCGGGCAAGAAGTACAAGCAGTGCCATGGGAAGCTCGGCTGAGCGAGGTATCCGTGATCGCTTCGCGACTTGGCACCTGAGCATTCAAGAAGGGCGATTTCCTCGCTGGACCTCGCCCTCTAGAACCACAAGAGCGCCGGCTTTCCTTGCGGTAACGTTCGGCCTTCACTTCTTCGTCGAACTGCGATGCCCGTTAATCTGCAGCCGCCACGACGCGAGGACCTCTGGCCTGTTCCCGGTGTAGAGCTCGGCTGGGCCGAGGCCGGGATCCGCAAGGCGCACCGCAAGGACCTGCTGGTGATCCGGCTCGCGGAGGGTGCAGCCGTGGCCGGAGTGTTCACGCAGAATCGCTTCGCGGCGGCCCCGGTGCAGGTTTGCCGGGAGCATCTCGCCGCCGGGCCGATCCGCGTGCTCGTTGTGAACACCGGCAATGCCAACGCGGGCACCGGGGCGCCCGGGCTTGCCGCAGCGCGAACCACGTGCGAAGAGGCCGCGCGGCTGATTGGCTGCGCGCCCCGCGCGGTCCTGCCATTTTCGACGGGCGTCATCATGGAACCGCTGCCGGTAGATCGTCTCGTCGCGGGACTGCCGACGGCGGTGGGCCGGCTGGCTCCAGGGCAATGGCTGGAGGCTGCGGAGGCCATCATGACCACCGACACGCAGCCCAAGGCGGTATCGCGGCGTGTGACCGTCGGCGGGCACGTGGTCACGCTCACCGGCATTGCCAAGGGCGCCGGAATGATCCGGCCCAACATGGCGACGATGCTGGGATTCATCGCGATGGACTGCAGCATGCCGCGACCGCTGCTGCAACTGCTGACGGAGGACATTGTCAGCCAGTCCTTCAACCGCATCACGGTCGACGGGGACACGTCGACCAACGATTCCTTCGTCGTGATCGCGAGTGGCGCTGGCCCGCTGAATCTGTTGGCAGTCTCGGACGCGGCTTTTGCGCCGCTGCGCGAGGCGCTTGCGGAGGTTGCGCGGCAGCTTGCGCAGGCCATCGTCCGCGACGGCGAGGGCGCCACCAAGTTCATCGAGGTGCGGGTCGATGAAGCGCGCTCGGTCGATGAGGCCGCGCAGGTTGCGTATGCCGTGGCTCACTCGCCGCTGGTCAAGACGGCGTTCTTTGCTTCCGATCCGAATCTCGGTCGCATCCTTGCGGCGGTCGGCAATGCCGGTATCAGCGATCTCGATCCGGCACGTGTACAGCTGCTGCTCGACGACGTCTGGGTCGTGCGTGATGGCGGCCGCCATTCGGAGTATCTGGAAGCGGACGGCCAGCGGGTCATGAAGAAGGCCGAGATCGTTGTGCACCTGAAGCTCGGCCGCGGGAATCAGTCGACGTCAGTCTGGACGACGGACTTTTCGCACGATTACGTCTCCATCAACGCGGACTACCGCTCATGAGCGCAGGCAAGCGGGCGATCGCCTCGACGGGCGCGGCCAATGAAGCCGATGCGCTCGAGCGCCTGGCGGATGCGCTGGCACGGGTCGAGGCGCTGCTGCCGCGAGCCACGGAGCCGGAATTCGCAACTGCCATCGCGTTTCGCTGGCGCAAGCGCCGCTACTTCGGCTTTGAGCGCGGCGAGCTGCATGCGGTGGCGCACCCAGCCCTCATCGCCTTTGACGACCTGCAGCATGTCGATGAGCAGAAAGCCGCGATCCGTCGCAACACCGACCAGTTTGTGCAAAGACTGCCGGCCAATAACGTCCTGCTGACCGGCGCACGCGGCACCGGAAAGTCGTCGCTGATCCGCGCCTGCCTGCACGCCTTTGCATCGCAGGGATTGCGCCTTATCGAAGTCGACAAGCGTGACCTGGTGGACCTTGCCGACCTGGTCGCGTTGCTCGAGCAACGCCAGGAGCGTTTCATCGTCTTCTGCGACGACTTGTCCTTTGATGCCAGCGAGGCCGGCTACAAGGAGCTCAAGGCGGCGCTCGACGGCTCCGTCGCCGGGCGGGCCGACAATGTGCTGGTCTATGCGACGTCGAATCGTCGCCATCTGATGCCGGAATTCATGCGTGACAACCTCGCGTCGCAGTACCAGGAGGACGGCGAGGTGCACCCCGGCGAGGCAGTCGAGGAGCGCGTATCGCTGTCCGAGCGATTCGGGCTCTGGCTGACGTTCTATCCGTTCCGCCAGGACGACTACCTCGACATCGTCACCCACTGGCTAGCCGAGCTTGGCGTGGCGGCAAGCGAGCGTGACGGCGCGAAAGGCGAGGCGCTGCAGTTCGCGCTGCAGCGCGGCTCACGCTCGGGGCGCGTCGCACTGCAGTTCGCACGGGATTACGCGGGCCGCCGTCTGCTGGAAAGCGCGCGCCCGCGGCAATGAGTGCCCGGCCGCTCGTCGACGTTGCGGTCGGTGTGCTGATTCGTCCGGACGGTCGCTTCCTGCTCGCCAGTCGCCCCGAGGGCAAGCCCTACGCGCACTACTGGGAATTTCCGGGGGGCAAGCTCGAATCCGGCGAGTCCGTCGCGCATGCGCTTGCCCGTGAACTGCACGAAGAGCTCGGTGTCGACGTCGGATCGGTGCATCCATGGATCGTTCGCGAGTTCGAGTACCCGCACGCCCATGTGCGCCTGCATTTTTGCCGCGTCTACACCTGGTCCGGCGACCTGCACGCGCGGGAAGGCCAGTCGTTCCGTTTCTGTGCGCTCGATGATCTCCCGGACGGCCCTTTGTTGCCTGCGACCGTGCCGGTGCTGCGCTGGCTGTCGTTGCCGGCGATCTATGCCGTGTCGAACGCGGCCGAGCTGGGTGCACCGGACTTTCTGGAACGACTCGAGCGGCGGCTCGCCGGCGGTCTGCGGTGGGTGCAGTTTCGCGAGCCGCTGCTCGAGAAGGCAGCCGCGGAATCTCTGCTTCGTCAATCGCTCGAGCGTGTCCGCCACCATGGCGGCAAGCTCCTCGTCAGCAGCCGACATCCCGCGGAGTGGTGGCAGTGGGCCGATGGCGTCCACCTGACGTCGCGTGACCTGCATGACATGGCGAGTCGGCCCGAAGGTGACTGGGTCGGTGCGTCAGCACATCGCCGTGCCGATCTGGAACGGGCTGCCGCCATCGGGGCTGACCTCGCTGTACTTGGCCCGGTTGCTGAGACGGCGTCGCACCCGGGCGTCAAAGCCATCGGCTGGGACGCATTCGCGGCGGCCGTGGCGGGCAGCGGCGTGCCCGTCTATGCGATCGGGGGTTTGACGAGCGCAGACGTGAAGCGTGCGCGGGACGCCGGGGCGCACGGGATCGCGATGCAGCGCTCGGCCTGGATCGAGGATTAAACGGACTTCGTACCTTCCGAGGGCGGGTCCTCGCCCTCGTCGGTCTGCCGGCCCGCAATCGAGTAACGGTCAGACGCCCAGGCGCCCAGGTCGGTCAGCTTGCAGCGCTCCGAGCAGAAGGGCCGGAAAGCGTTCTGTTGCGACCAGCGCGTGAGCTTGCCGCAGCTCGGGCACTTCACCTGCGTCATCGGATCTCAGAACGCGCAGAGTGCCAATTCAAACGGGATGTCGCGTTCGACCGAGCGCGGCTTCAGATCACGGTCCTGCGTCGTGAATCGAATCCACAACATGTACTTGTTGGCGCTGATCTCGGGAATCGCATTCAGCGATCCGTCGACGCGGACCTGCAGAAGGGCGTAAGTGCGACCCTGCAGCATCTGCTGGAACGACCCCTGCGCGGCTGTCTGGCGGCTGCGATGCGCAGTCTCTCGCAACAGCTTCAGCACGATGCCGAGCGCCGAATGGAACTGCATCATCGGCTGGACCCACGACTGCAGGTCGCGCACCCGACTGTCGAGGTCCCGCGTCAGCCAGGCGTGGTAGGAAGGAAGATCGAACTCGCAGGTTCCGCCCGGAATGATGGCCCGACTGCGGATGCTCATCAGCCACTCGTTGTCGCGCACATGCTGGCCGGCCTTGCCGGTCGTGGTGTTCAGCGCCTGCTGCGCCTGGTCGATCTCGGCGAGAACGGAGGTCAGGGCAGCTTCGGAAACCTGAGGGTTGTTACGCAGCGCATTGAGCGTCTGCTTGTGACGCTCAAGCTCCTGCAGCAGGTCCGACTTCAGGTCGGCTCGCGAAGTGACTTCGAGAATCTCGAACAGAGTCAGCAGCGCCGTATGGTGGCAGTACGGATGTTGCTGTTCGCAGAAATACAGCAGCTTGTCGAACAGGTCTTCGAGCCGCAGCAGCGTGCGGATGCGCTCGCTGAAGGGATATTCGTATAAAACCTGACCGTCGGTCGACATGGACGCAGTACGCGCGTGAGTGCAGTCGACGATATCACAGGGCGCCGGGCGAGGCGGCCTCCGAGGCGTAGCGGCAATAGGCCGCGTGGAGGCGGGCGACGCGAGGCTGGAGATCGGCAAGCGGCGCTTCGTTGAAGAGCACATCATCGGCTGCCGTCAGCCGGGCTGTGCGATCAGCCTGTGATTGCAGGATCGCCTCCGCGGTGGAGCGATCAATGTTCGGCCTCGCCTGAACCCGTGTGAGCTGTGTCGCTTCGGCGCAATCGATCACCAAGACCCGGCGCACTCGTGAGGCCCAGTCGCCGGATTCGATCAACAGTGGAATCACAAGCACTGTATAGGGCACGCTGGAGGCCAAAGCCTGCGCGCGGGACTCGGCGGCCGCGCGAACGCGCGGGTGCAGGATAGCCTCCAGGCGTCGCCGGACGTCGCTGTCGGAAAACGCGCGCGCGCGCATCCGGGCGCGGTCCAGACCGCCGTCGGGAGTGATCGCGTCGTTGCCAAATTCCGCACGAAGCTGCTCGATGGCCGCGCCACCCGGCGCAATCAGCTCGTGAACCAGTTGGTCGGCGTCGACAATGCCGGCACCGAGCGCCTTCAGCATCGCAGCAACAGTGCTTTTTCCACTGCCGACGCCACCGGTCAGACCGATCCGGTAATCGGACATCAGGCCGGAAGCAGCATGGCAGTCAGTCGTTCTCCCGCCAGCATGACGATGAAACCGGCAGTGGCGAGATACGGGCCGAAGGGGATGGGGATCTCGCGACCGCGGCGAGCCAGCACGATGAGCACGATGCCGACTATCGCACCGACAACGGACGACAGCAGCACAACCGGCAGCAGCGCCTTCCAGCCCATCCAGGCCCCCAGTGCAGCAAGGAGCTTGAAGTCGCCATAACCCATGCCTTCCTTGCCGGTCGCCAGCTTGAAGGCCCAGTAGATCGTCCAGAGCGCGAGGTAGCCGACTGCTGCACCGATGACCGCGTCGCGCAGCGTCACCCCAGGTATCAGGCCGGCAAGGTTCGCCAGCAAGCCGAGCCACAGGAGCGGCAGGGTCAGATCGTCTGGCAACAACGTCGTGTCGGCGTCGATGAACGTGAGCGCGACGAGGGTCCAGGTAAACACCAGCACCAGGCCCGAGGTCCAGCCGAAACCGAAGCGCCAGGCGATCAACCCGGACAGCGCAGCCGTGAGCAGTTCGACGATCGGGTAACGCACTGATATCGGGGCCTTGCACTTGGCGCACTTGCCGCCGAGCAGCATCCACGAGAGAACGGGTATGTTGTCGCGGGCGCGGATCGGCGTGGCGCACGCCGGACATTGCGACCGGGGCACCAGAAGGTTGTAACGTCCAGCCTCGGTCGGTGACTTGCCTTCGAGTTCGGCGCACTGGGCGCGCCACTCTTTCTCCATCATGCGCGGCAGCCGATGGATGACGACGTTCAGGAACGAGCCGATTGCTAGCCCGACCAGAACGGCGGCGGCGATGAACGGCGAACTATCGAGCACGAGATGGGCGAGCCGACAGGGCGGCCCGCTCGGGGACGCGCCTAGACCACCTGGCCGAGCTTGAAGATCGGCATGTAGATCGCAATCACGATGCCGCCAATGATGACGCCCAGGATCACCATGATCATGGGCTCGAGCAGGCTGGCGAGCGCATCGACTGTTTCATCGACTTCACGTTCGTAGTAGTCGGCGACCTTGGAGAGCATCGAGTCGAGCGAGCCTGATTCTTCGCCGATCTGCGTCATCTGCACTGCCATGTTCGGGAATACGCCAGTGTTCTGCATCGACTGCGCGAGGCTGGTACCGACGTTCACCTCGGTCTGGATCGACTTGGTGGCTTCCTTGTAGACCGAATTTCCTGCTGCCGGACCGACGGAATCCAGGGCCTCGACCAAGGGAACACCCGCTGCGAACGTCGTGGCCAGCGTCCGGCTCCAGCGTGCGATCGAGGCCTTTTGCAGCATCTCGCCAAGTACGGGAAGCTTTAAAACCAGCCGATCAATCGTTGCCTGCACCTTGGCTGATCGGCGCCACGCCTGGACCAGGAAGTAGATTCCGCCGAACAGGATGCCGAAGACGATGTACCAGTACTTCACGAGGAAGTCGGACATCGCGATCACGACCAGCGTGGGCGCTGGAAGATCCGCACCAAAGCTCGTGAACACCGTCTTGAACGACGGAATCACGAAGATCATGATGATCGACGTAACAAGGACGGCGACTAGGATGATCATCACGGGGTAGAAGAGCGCCTTCTTGATCTTGCCCTTCAGCGCGATCGTCTTTTCCTGGTACATCGCCAGGCGATCGAGCAGCGTCTCGAGAATACCGGCCTGCTCGCCCGCCGCGACGAGGTTGCAGAACAGCGGATCGAAGTAGAGCGGGTACTTGCGGAACGCCTGGTTGAGGCTGGTTCCCGTCTCGACGTCCATGCGGATGTCGTTCATCAAGCGGGCCATAGAGGGGTTCGCATGACCCCGACCGACGATGTCGAACGACTGCATCAGTGGAACGCCCGCCTTCAGCATCGTTGACAGCTGCCGCGTGAAGAGAGCCAGGTCCTTCCCCGTGATCTTGCGGCCGCGCGAGAACGACTGCTTCTTGATCTTGCTGACCATGACGCCGCGGCGCCGCAACGATGCCGCGACGACCGATTCGCCGCCCGCCCGCATCTCGCCCTTGACCACGCGCCCGTTCTTGTCGCGTCCTTCCCAATGGAAGACCGACTCACGCACCTCGACGCGCGGTTTGGCTTTAGCAATTGCTCCGGTGGCCATCGTGTACGTGCTCCTGCGCTACTTCATTCGTTGGTACATCCGAGCACCTCGTCGATCGACGTGATGCCCGCCTTGACTTTCATCAGTCCGGACTGGCGCAGGTCACGCACGCCATTGGCGGCCGCCTCGCGCGAGATCTCCGGCGCCGTCGCGTTGCGCAGGATCATGTCCTGCATCGTCTCCGTGATCGGCATCACCTGGTAGATGCCGAGCCGCCCCTTGTAGCCTGAGCCCTTGCACTTTTCGCAGCCGACCGACTTGTAGGGTATCCAGTTGCCGTCGAGATCCTCGCCACGGAACCCGGCAGTGACCAGCGCGTCCTTCTTGATCTCGGCCGGCTGCTTGCACGTGCACAGTTTGCGGGCCAGGCGCTGCGCGGTGATCAGGATCACGCTCGAGGCGACGTTGAACGGCGCGACGCCCATGTTCTGCAGCCGAACCAGGGTCGACGGCGCATCATTGGTGTGCAGGGTTGATAGCACCATGTGACCCGTCTGCGCCGCCTTGATCGAGATGTCCGCCGTTTCCAGGTCGCGGATCTCGCCGACCATGATGATGTCCGGATCCTGCCGCAGGAAGGCGCGCAGCGCGTTCGCAAACGTGAGGCCAGCCTTCTCGTTGACGTTGACCTGGTTGATTCCTGCCAGCTGGATTTCGGCCGGGTCTTCCGCGGTGGAAATGTTCACGCCTGGCTGGTTGAGGATGTTCAGGCACGTGTAGAGCGACACGGTCTTGCCGGAGCCGGTCGGGCCCGTCACCAGCACCATCCCGTACGGTCGCTGAATCGCGTCGAGCAGAGTTTCCTTCTGGTCGGGCTCGTAGCCCAAGGCATCGATACCAAGCTTGGCCTGCGACGGATCGAGGATCCGCATCACGATCTTCTCGCCAAACATCGTCGGCAGCGTGCTGACGCGAAAATCGATCGCACGCTGACCCGAAAGGGCCAGCTTCATCCGGCCGTCCTGGGGGACGCGCTTTTCCGAGATGTCGAGCCTGGAGATGACCTTGATACGCGTCGACAGCCGCTCGCGGATCGCGAGTGGTGGCTGGGCAATTTCGCGCAGTACGCCGTCGATGCGGAAACGTACGCGATAGAACTTCTCGTAGGGTTCGAAGTGCAGGTCGGACGCACCTTCTCCAATCGCGTCGAGAAGTAGCTTCTGCAGGAAGCGGACGACCGGGGCATCGTCGACCTCGACCTGCGAGGTGTCGTCGGTGGTCTGTTCCGGCGCATCGGTCAGCAGGTCGTCGAAGTTGACGTCTTCGCTGCCAACCATGTCCTCCAGCTTCTGGTTGACCGACTGCGACTGCGCCTCGACGAACTTCAGCAGCTTGTCGTGCTCGACGACGACCACGTCGAGCGCCAGCTGTGTCTGGAACTTGACCTGGTCCAGTGCAGCGAAATTGGTTGGGTCGGAGACTGCAATGGCCAGGCGATTCCCGCGCTTGCGCAACGCCATCACCCGCTGAGACGCCACCAGCTTCTTGTCGATGATGTCGCGCGGCAACTGCTCCAGGTCGAGCGCGGAAAGGTCGAGCATCGGGTGCCCAAAGGTTTCCGCGGCGAACTTTGCGACTCCGCCGGCCGACAGGCCGGTCACATCGGCCGAATTGATCAGTTCATCGATGAACTGCGTGTTGGCCTGAGCCGCCTTGCGCGCAAAGTTTTCTGCGCGGTCGGGCCGTAGCTTGCCCTGCTGAACGAGCGCGCGCGCGAGACCGGTAAGGGCCCCTGCGGCGGCGGCAGGACCTTGCGTTACGGCAGACATGAAATGGTGCTGTCCCTGAAGGATCCGATGGGACCCAAGTTATAGCGGGGGGGCACTTCTCACGAAGCGAAAAGATACTGCCGATATGGCCCTGATTTGTAAAGCTTGGCTACCACAAACGAGGCAAGCCGGACGATGCAGGCATAAGCGAGGACTAGATACTGGGCGGGTCAGTCCTGCGCGCACGCGGATCACTGCGCCAACCGCTCCCAGTTGCGGTATAGGAGTTGCCGGACTGCTTCCGAGTCGCCCGGAGGCGTTTTTATGCAGGGAGGGAACGTGGCGGGAAGGAAATGGTCGGGGTGAGAGGATTTGAACCTCCGACTCCTGCGTCCCGAACGCAGTACTCTACCAGGCTGAGCTACACCCCGACGTTCGCGCGCTTGGAAGCAACAGGACTACTGACCCGACAGGGTCAGCGATCCCGAGCTACGGCGAAAGCGAGCAAGTTTAACAAAGATTCCCGGTACTCCGATTCAGGAAGCGTCCGCAACGCACCTGCGGCGGCCTCCACTTCCTTGAGCGCAATCTTGCCTGAGTAAGCGATCGAACCGTTGTCGCAGACGATCTGCGCAATCGCGTCAAAGTCGCCGTGGCCTTCACGAACCGCTCGGACGACGAGCTCGCGTTGCTCCGGCGCAGCGCTCCGCAGCGCGTGGATCAGGGGCAGCGTCACCTTGCCTTCTCGCAGATCATCGCCCAGCCGCTTACCTATCTCCTCCGTGTGTCCGGAGTAGTCCAGCATGTCGTCAACGATCTGGAACGCGCGGCCCAGTGAGGCACCATACTGTGCGCACCGGTCTTCGGTCGTCCGGTCCGCCTCCGCCAGCACGGCGGAGATCCGCGCGCCCGCCTCAAAAAGTGTCGCGGTCTTGCGCTCGACCACACTGAAGTATCGTTCCTCGTCGACCGAGGGATCGCGCACGTTCAGCAACTGCAGGACCTCGCCTTCGGCAATCCGATTGGTGGCGTCCGCCAGGATGCGCATGACACGAATGCTTCCCGCGTCGACCATCATCTGGAAGGATCGGGAATAAACGAAATCCCCTACCAGCACGCTGGCCGAATTCCCGAAGCGGGCATTGGCCGTCGCGCGGCCGCGGCGTAGGTCAGATTCGTCCACAACGTCGTCATGCAGCAGGGTGGCGGTGTGGATGAACTCGATTACCGAGGCCAACAGCACATGTGCGGTGCCGCGATAACCGAGTGCGCGTGCCACGAGCAGCACGACGGCCGGGCGCAGGCGCTTTCCGCCGGCGCCAATGATGTATTCGGCAATGGTGTTGATGAGAGCCACGTCGGAGCTGAGTCGCTCTCGGATGACGGCGTCGACCGCCTGCATATCGGCGGCGATCGGGGCGAGAATGGTCCCCAGATCGGGCGCTCCGCCGCCCGATGCCGCCCAGGGAGTCGATAATGTGCCGTGCGCCGGGTCGGCCTGCTGGGTCGGAGTGCGCTGCATCGGGTCATTATAGGAGGCCCGACGCAGGCCCCTGAGCCGACAAGGCGCCAGGCCACCGATCCTTCCCGAACCGTCCCGGCGTTTGACGGCGGGTCCAGGAAAGTGTGATAATTCAAAGCTTTCCCGCTGTCGCCGAACAACCTTCGGCGCCCGTGAGGGTGGCCGTCAGGTCGATCCGCATGCGTTTGCCGCGGCCCCTGCAGTCGGTACTCACCGTGCAGCGCCCGACGAGCCGAGCCGGGACTTTTATTGAGAATTCGAATTGCGCGTAAGGATCAACGCGATCTTTGCGGCTCAGGAGCGTGAAGATGTACGCAGTGATCAAGACAGGCGGCAAACAGTACCGGGTTGCAGCCGGAGACACCCTCAAGGTGGAGTCCCTCCTTGGTGAGGTGGGACAGCAGGTGAAATTGTCCGAGGTGCTTGCGGTGGTGGACGGAGCCAACCTCCGGACCGGCGCGCCGAGCCTCAAGGGGGCCGAAGTTGTCGCCACGGTGCTGGGGCACGGACGGCATGACAAAGTTACGATCTTCAAGATGCAGCGGCGCAAGCACTTCCAAAAGCACTCCGGCCATCGGCAGAATTTCACTGAGCTGCGTATCGACGCGATCGCAGCCTGACCAGTCAAACGTTTAAAGCGAGAGTGCGATGGCACACAAGAAAGCAGGCGGGTCTTCCCGCAACGGTCGCGACTCCCAGGCCAAGCGTCTTGGAGTGAAAGTGTTCGGCGGGCAGGGCATCTCTGCGGGCGCCATCATCGTGCGCCAGCGCGGCACGCAGTTCCATGCCGGTGACAACGTTGGCATGGGGCGCGATCACACCCTTTTCGCGACCGCCAACGGTCAGGTGAAGTTCGAGGTCGGCGGCGCGCAGAACCGTCGTGTCGTGAGCGTTGTCCCGGCCGGCTGACCCGTCGCGACGGTATCCGGCTTGATGAAAGCCCTGCCGTCATCGGCAGGGCTTTTTTATTGGTGATGCCATGAAGTTCATCGACGAAGCACGCATCGAGATATCCGCCGGAAAAGGCGGCGACGGTTGCGCGTCATTCCGTCGAGAGAAGTTCATCCCCAAGGGTGGGCCGGACGGCGGGGATGGCGGTCGCGGCGGCAGCGTGTGGGCGCGGGCCGATCGCAACGTCAACACCCTGATCGACTACCGCTATGCGCGCACGCACCGCGCGGCGAACGGGACGCCGGGCCGCGGTGCGGACTGCTATGGGGCTGGCGGTGACGATATCGAACTGAAGATGCCGGTCGGGACCGTCGTCATCGACGATGACACTGGTGAGGAGCTGGCCGACCTGGCGCACGATGGCGACCGCGCACTGCTCGCTGCCGGTGGGCGAGGCGGGCTCGGTAACCTGCATTTCAAGTCAAGCACCAACCGCGCGCCGCGACAGTTCACCAAGGGAGAGCCCGGCGAACATCGGCGCCTACGACTCGAGTTGCGTGTATTGGCGGACGTCGGCCTGCTCGGTATGCCGAACGCCGGTAAGTCGACTCTGATTCGTTCGATTTCCAATGCACAGCCCAAGGTGGCGGACTACCCGTTCACGACCTTGCATCCGCATCTGGGCGTGGTCCGCGTCGGCCCGGAGCGAAGTTTTGTCGTGGCTGATGTACCGGGACTCATCGAAGGGGCCGCCGAGGGCGCCGGACTGGGACACCAGTTCCTGCGCCACCTGAGTCGTACTGGACTGCTGCTGCATGTCATCGACTGCGTCGGGCCGGACGGCAGTGCGGACCCTGTCGCCGATGCGCGTGTCATCGCGGGCGAACTGAAGAAGTACAGCCCAGCCCTGGCGCGCAAACCACGGTGGTTCGTTCTCAACAAGTCGGACCTCGTTCCGAGCGAAGACCGTGAGGCCCTGACCGCAGGATTCCGTCGCCGACTTCGGACGCGCGCCCCGGTATTTCTCATATCGGCCGCGACGCGAGCCGGCTGCGATCAACTGGTCAGCGAAGTGCAGGGGTTTCTTGACCGGCAGCGGCGCAAGAACGACCAGGCGGGCAGCACCACTCCCGCCGAAGCGAGAGCCTGATGCCGGCACTGCAGCGGGCGCGCCGTGCCGTCGTCAAGGTCGGCAGCAGCCTCGTCACCAATGAGGGGCGCGGACTGGATCTCGAAGCGATATCCCGCTGGGCGAAGCAGATCGCTCATCTGAGAGCGCAGGGCAAGCAGATCGTTCTCGTGTCGAGCGGCGCGATTGCTGAAGGGATGCAACGTCTCGGCTGGACGCGGCGACCGCAGCAGATCCACGAACTGCAGGCGGCGGCGGCGATCGGGCAGATGGGGCTGGCGCAAGCCTATGAAACCGGCTTCAGCAGTCTCGGTTTGCGAACGGCCCAGGTGCTGCTGACCCACGCCGACCTGGCCGACCGGGCGCGCTACCTCAATGCCCGATCGACGCTGCTCACGCTGCTCGATCTCGGCGTCGTACCGGTCATCAATGAGAACGACACCGTTGTCACAGACGAGATCAAGTTCGGTGACAACGACACACTCGCGGCCCTGGTGACCAATCTCGTCGAGGCCGAGGTCCTGGTGATCCTGACGGACCAGGCAGGCCTGTACTCGGCCGACCCAAGACGTGTGCCGGACGCACGGCTCATCGACTCGGCCGTTGCCGGTATGCCAGAACTCGAGGCGATGGCCGGCGGTGCCGGCAGCGCGATCGCACGGGGTGGAATGCTGACGAAGGTGCTGGCTGCAAAGCGCGCGGCACGTAGTGGCGCACACACGTTGATCGCCTCCGGGCGCGAGCCCGATGTTCTGGTGCGGCTGGCGGCCGGCGAGGCAATTGGCTCGGAATTGACCGCGTCGACCGCGGTGCTGACCGCGCGCAAGCAGTGGCTGGCCGATCACCTGCTGCTGAAGGGGCGGGTCGTCGTCGACGAGGGTGCGGCAAGGGCGCTGGCTTCCGGTGGCAAGAGCCTGTTGCCGATCGGCGTGGTCGACGTCATCGGCGAATTCCAGCGTGGCGACGTCGTTGGCTGCATTACCCGCGACGGCCAGGAAATCGCGCGCGGTCTGGTGAATTACTCCAGCGCAGACACCCGGCTCATTGCGCGCAAGCCGACCAGCGAAATCGAGTCGACGCTCGGATTCCTCGAGGAACCCGAGCTGATGCACCGCGACAATCTCGTTCTTCTGTAACGAGACGAGTCAGGCGGTCTCTCCGCCCGGCGCCGCCGTGCCGGCACCTAATGTGGCGGTAGCGTTGCTCGTGTGTTCGGTCTCGCGATCCATTGCACGGCCCCGTGGACGGAACTCGCGGTGGTGCGGCCGTCCGGGCTTGAATACGAAGCGAGAAAGTTCGAGCAGCGCCTGCTGGTAGACATCGCGCTTGAACTCGATGACCGCGTCGAGCGGCACCCAGTAGTCGTGCCAGCGCCACGCGTCAAACTCCGGATGAGTGGTCGCGCGCAAACTGACGTCGCAGTCTCGCCCGGTCAGGCGCAGCAGGAACCAGATCTGCTTCTGCCCGCGGTAATTGCCCCGCAGGTCGCGGCGGATCCACTGGTCTGGCACGTCATAACGCAACCAGTCCCGCGTGCGGCCGACGATCTTCACGTGCTCCGACTTCAGGCCGACTTCTTCCCAAAGTTCCCGGAACATCGCCTGCTCCGGCGATTCACCGTGCTTGATCCCGCCTTGCGGAAACTGCCACGAATGTTGTTTGACGCGCTTGCCCCAGAAGACCTCGTTGCGGCTGTTGAGCAGGATGATGCCGACGTTCGGGCGGTATCCGTCCTTGTCCAGCATCTGCGACCCATTATAGGGGTCGCAATCTCGCGATCACAACGACGAATAAGTCGGCCATTCATGCGCGCCAAAGACTTTCTGATCTCGACTCTGAAAGAAGCACCGGCCGACGCCGAGGTCATCAGCCATTCGTTGATGCTGCGCGCTGGGATGATCAAGAAGCTGGCGGCCGGCATCTACACCTACATGCCGATGGGCCTGCGGGTCATCCGCAAGATCGAGGCCATCATCCGCGAGGAGATGAACCGCGCTGGCGCTGTCGAACTGCTGATGCCGGTGATCCAGCCCGCCGAGCTGTGGATGCAGTCGGGTCGCTGGCAGAAAATGGGCCCTGAACTGCTGCGCCTGAAGGACCGTCACGAGCGCGACTTCATCGTGCAGCCGACCAGCGAGGAAGTGGTCGTCGACATCGTGCGCGATGAGATCCGCAGCTACAAGCAGCTGCCGCTCAACCTGTATCACATCCAGACCAAATTTCGTGACGAGCGCCGACCGCGCTTCGGTGTCATGCGCGGGCGCGAGTTCACGATGAAGGATGCGTACTCGTTCGATCGCGACGAGGCGAGCGGTATGCGTAGTTACCAGGCGATGTACGACGCCTATGCGCGGATATTCCAGCGAATGGGTCTCACCTTTCGGGCGGTGGCGGCCGACACCGGCAACATCGGCGGCAAGGCCAGCCATGAATTCCAGGTGATTGCCGATACCGGCGAGGACGCGATCGCGTATTGCCCGACCTCGGCCTACGCCGCCAATATCGAGATGGCCGAGGCCTTGCCGCTGGTCGCAGCACGCAGCGGGCCGAACGAACCGCTGGTGAAGGTTGCCACGCCGGGCAAGGAAAAGTGCGAGGACGTCGCCCAGTTCCTGGGTTTGCCACTGGCACGCACGGTTAAGTCGATCGTTCTAGCGGTGGACCGCGACGAGGCCGCAGGCGCAGCGGCAGAAATCTGGCTCGTGCTGATTCGTGGCGACCATGAACTGAACGAAATCAAGGTCGGCAAGGTGCCCGGACTCGATGCAGGATTCCGCTTTGCAACCCCGTCGGAGATCGTCGACTACTTCGGCTGCAATCCGGGATATCTAGGCCCGATCAACACACGAAAGCCGGTGCGGCTTGTCGCCGACCGGACCGTCTCCCACATGAGCGACTTCGTCAGCGGCGCGAACGAAGAGGGCTATCACTACACCGGGGTCAACTGGGGGCGCGACGTCGCGGAGCCTATCGTGGCTGACGTTCGCAACGTGATGGCAGGCGATCCGTCACCGGACGGCAAGGGGGTGCTTGCGATTCAGCGCGGCATCGAGGTCGGGCATGTGTTCTCGGGCTTGCCGTACCCGAGGACGATGAAACTGGAATTCATTGACGAGGACGGCCGGTCGCGACCGATGGTGATGGGCTGCTACGGGATCGGAGTGACGCGCCTGCTCGGTGCCGCGATCGAACAGAACAACGATGCGAAGGGCATCATCTGGTCCGACGCGCTGGCTCCCTTTGCTGTCGTGATTACCCCGGTCGGATACCGCAAGTCCGAAGCCGTACGCCAGGCGGCCGACCAGCTGTATGAGGAACTCCGCACCGCGGGGGTCGACGTGCTGCTGGATGACCGCGACGAGCGACCCGGAGTGATGTTCGCCGAGATGGAGCTCATTGGCATTCCGCACCGCGTGACAGTCGGAGAACGCGCGCTCAAGGACGGCGCGATCGAGTACTTCGATCGCCGCTCGCAGCAGACTTCTGCGGTTCCGCTGGCGGAAGCCTACGACTTCATTCGCAGCCGGCTGTCGGGTCCGTGACCGAAGTCGCGCGCCTGTCACGCCGCAGCCTCCTGCTGTTTGCAGGGGCGTTTGCGCTGGTTCCTCGCACCGCACTGGCCGGCGCACAGAAGTACGAACCGCTCGCCGATGCCGTTCGCGTGGCGCTGGCTGGGCAGATCGCCGACAGCCGCCCGCCCGAAAGGCCGTTTACGTCGATCGACGATCGGCTCGCTTACTTGGCATGGATGGGCGAAATGTCCGAGCGCCTGAAGGGACGGATCGCCGACTACAGCGCGAGAGTTGAATTTCTCAAGACACTCGACTACGAGTCGGCGCGGGCCGGACTTGACCGTCAGCTGGTGCTGGGGCTGATCCAGGTCGAAAGCAATTTCCGCAAGTACGCGGTTTCCGTGGCCGGCGCGCGAGGATACATGCAGGTCATGCCCTTCTGGACCGGCGTGATCGGAGACGGGGAGCCACGACGCCTGTTCGAGATGCGAGCCAACCTGCGCTATGGCAGCGTGATCCTGCGCCACTACCTCGATATCGAAAAAGGCGATCTGTTCCTGGCGCTCGGCCGCTACAACGGCAGCCGTGGCCGACCGCAATACCCGAACGCGGTGCACGCCGCCTGGAAAGGCCGTTGGCACTATGACGCGCCGACGCGCCCGGCGACGCCACCGGCTGCTCCGAAGGCCTGAACTAACGCTTGGGCATGCCGGGCATCCCGGGAAAGCCGCGCATGCCGCCGAGGCCGCGCATCATCTTGGCGAGCCCGCCCTTTTTCATTTGCTTCATCATCGACTGCATCTGCTCGAACTGGTTGAGCAGTCGATTCACTTCCTGGACCGGCACACCGGCCCCTGAAGCGATACGTCGCTTGCGTGAGGCCTTGATGAGATCCGGCTTGGCTCGCTCGGTTGGCGTCATTGACGAGATGATGCCTTCGATGCGGCGGATCTGCTTCTCGCTGTCGGCAACATTCACCTGGCCCGCCGCCTGGGCGAACTGTGCCGGCAGCTTGTCGACCAGCCCGGCGAGCCCGCCCATCTTGCGCATCTGTCCGACCTGCTCCCGGAAGTCGTTGAGGTCGAAGCGCTCGCCTGCCTGCATGCGTTTGGCAAACTTCTGCGCGCTGTCGACATCGACGGCCTTCTTGACGTCCTCGACCAGCGCGACGATGTCGCCCATGCCGAGAATGCGGCCCGCCATGCCGGACGGGTTGAAGCGTTCGAAGCCTGAAAGCTTCTCGCCCACCCCGACAAACTTGATCGGCCGTCCGGTCACCTGACGAACCGACAACGCCGCTCCGCCGCGCGAGTCGCCGTCGAGTTTGGTGAGGATCACGCCCGTCAGTGGCAGGCGTTCCGCGAACGTCTTGGCAGTGTTGACCGCGTCCTGGCCCAGCATTGCGTCGACGACGAACAGCGTTTCGATCGGCGTCAACTGCTGCTCGAGCGCGGTGACCTCCTGCATCATCGCCTCGTCGATCGCGAGTCGGCCGGCAGTATCGACGATCAGCACGTCGAAGAACTGGCGCCGCGCGTGCTCGAGGGCGCGCGCAGCGATGTCGAGCGGCGCCTCGCCAGTCGCCGAAGGAAAGAACTGGGCGTCGGCCTGGGCCGCCACCGTGCGCAATTGTTCGATGGCGGCCGGGCGGTAGACGTCGGTCGAAACCAACAGCACCTTCTTCTTGCGCTCTGCCAGCAGCCACTTGGCGAGTTTGCCGGCGGTCGTCGTCTTGCCGGCGCCCTGCAGTCCAGCAAGCAGGATGACTGCCGGCGGCTGGGTCGCGAGGTTCAGGTCCGCTTCGGCGTCCGAGAGATCGCCGCCGATCAGGAGCGTGAGTTCGCGCTGAACCACCCCGACCAGCGCCTGTCCCGGGGTCAGGCTGCCCACCACCTCCTCGCCCTGCGCACGCTCCTTGATGCGCGCGATGAAATCGCGCACGACCGGCAGCGCGACATCGGCTTCGAGCAATGCCACGCGAACCTCGCGCAGCATGTCCTGCATGTTCTGCTCGGTGAGTCGCGCCTGGCCACGCATCGTCTTGACGACGCGCGCCAGCTTGGTGGTCAGCTGTTCAAGCATGGGATGCAGACGGGAGAGGACCGGAGCGCATGGTATAAATCCTCATGCTGCTGCGCTCCGAATGGCTCGTATTGTACGGCGCCGTCGTCGCGCTCTACCTCTTCGTTGCGTGGCGCGAATGGGCCACGCTGTCCAGCAGCGCCGAGCGCCTGCCGGCCTGGCCCAGTGGCGTACTCGCCGTCGCCTTCGTACTGCACGGGATCCTGCTGTGGCAGGCGATCATCGGCCCCGAGCAATTCAATTTCGGATTTGCCTATGCGCTTTCGGCCACGCTGTGGCTGACGGTGCTGATCGTCTGGGCCGAAAGCTACTTCTCGGCATCGCGGGGGTTGCTGCTGCTGGTGCTGCCGCTGGCCGCGCTCGCGTCCGGACTGCCGGTGCTGTTCCCGGGCACCCCGCTCGGACCGGGGACGTCCTCGATCGTGTTCCGGCTGCACCTGGTTCTCGCGATCCTCGCGTACAGCCTGCTCACGATCGCGGCCATGCAAGCCTTGCTGATGGCCACGATGGACCGCCGCCTGCACGGCGACGTGACGACCGACCGCACTGGACTGGCACGGTTCCTCGACCGCTTGCCGCCACTGCTTGCCATGGAAACGGTGCTGTTCCGGTTGATCACGGCGGGCTTCGTGTTGCTGACGGCAACCCTGGTCAGTGGGGTCTTTTTCTCGGAACAGCTGTTCGGGCGGCCGCTACGCTTCGATCACAAGTCGGTGTTCACGATAGCGGCGTGGCTGGTTTTCGGTGGGCTGCTCACGGGCCGGGTGTTCTTCGGCTGGCGTGGTCGCACGGCGTTGCGGTGGACGCTGATCGGATTCGCGATGCTGATGCTGGCCTATGTGGGCAGCCGCTTCGTGCTAGAGGTGCTGCTGGGACGGACATAATGGGACGCATCTTTTTCTTCCTGCTGCTGGGGCTTGCGGCGTACATCGGCTGGCAATGGCTGCGGCGCACGTCGCTGCGCGGCCCCACTGCACCCAGCGGCAAGGTGGCAGCGCCGCAGGCGATGGTCAGTTGCGCGCATTGCGGCCTACACGTGCCCCAGGCCGACGCCCTGCCGGCCGGTGAGCGCTACTTCTGCTGCGAGGATCACCGCAGGCGTGGTCCGGAGTCCTGAGGGCCGATCGATGGCCACGGTCGAGCGGGCCGCCGACGAAGTCAACGCAGGCGAACACGACGAGGCGCCCTGGCGCACGCTGGAATATTTCGCCACAACGCGCGTGATCGTCGCCAGCGCGCTGGTGCTGGGTGCGGCAGCCATCGGCTTTCGCAGTCCGGGCGCGCCGTCTGGTCTTCAGGCGGGGCTGCTGATGGCGCTCGGGTACTTCGGCGCGTCGGCGTTGTTCGCGGCTTTCGCGCTCTACGTTCACCGGCGCTTCATGCCGCAGGTCCTCGGGCAGTTGTCGCTCGATCTCGTGGCGGTCACGACCCTGGTGATATCGAGTGGAGGCGTCGCCTCCGGGTGGGTGATCCTCTATTTGCTGCCCCTTGCGGGAGCCTCGCTGCTGTTGCCTCCTATGCAGGTGTTTTTCGTTTGCTCGATCGCCGTGCTGGCGGTGCTGATCGACGCCGGCCTGCGCGCGTTCGCGCCCGACGCCGGGGACTCGATGATTTTTCAGGCGGGCGTCTTCGGGGCTTCGCTGTTTGCCGTCTCGGCCCTGTTGCGTGCGTTGAGCGCGCGACTGGCCAGCCAGGAGAAACTGGCGCGCAGCCGGGGGCGCGACCTGCAGAATCAGCTGGCGATCAACCGGCTCGTGATCGCGCAGATGGATGAGGGGGTTATCGTGGTGGATCGCACCGGTCGCGTGCGAGCGAACAACCGAGCGGCGCGGCGCATGCTCGGGCTCGATCCGTCCGACCAGCTGACCGGCGAGCAGCTGAGCGATATGCCGGCCGGCGCCGGACTGGCGGCGGCGTTCGCCGCGTGGTGCGAGGGCGGACGCAGCGAAGGGCAGTGGTCCAACACAATCGTTCCGTCTGCGGAAAATGGCGCGCCCGTGGCGCCGGAAGCGCGGCTGCGCGCCCGCTTTGCGCGCCCGGCCGCCCCGGGCTCCGACGAGTTCGTGATCTTCATAGAGGATGTACGGGACGTGGAGGACCGCGCGCAGCAACTCAAGCTCGCGGCCATGGGGCGACTCACGGCGTCGATCGCGCATGAGATTCGCAACCCGCTCGCAGCCATCAGCAACGCCGGGCAGCTGCTGAACGAGGACGCGCGCGATCCGGTACTGAAGCGGCTGGCTACGATCGTCCGCGAGAACACGCAGCGGCTGAACCGCCTGGTCGAGGACGTTCTGCGAGTCGCGCGTCGCGAGCCGCCGCTGGGCGACGAAATCGCACTGTCCGATTTCGTGCGCGAGTTCCTGGACGAGTTCGTGCGCGATCGCGGCCTTGCGGCCGCGACGATCCAGCTCCAGTTCGCGCCGGACCAGCGCGTCAAGTTCGAGCAGTCGCATTTGAGGCAGGTGCTCTACAACCTGGTCGACAATGCGCTGCGCTATGCGAGTGGTGAACCGGGCTGCATCCTGGTCGTCATCGAGCCGGCTCCCGAAGGCGATCGTCCTCTGCTATGGGTGCTCGACAACGGACCCGGCGTGCCGTTCGAGGCACGAGCGGCGCTTTTCGAGCCGTTCTTCACCACCCGCAACCAGGGCACCGGACTCGGGCTGTACCTCGCACGCGAATTCTGCGTCACCAATCGCGCTGAGCTGAGCTACGCGTCGCGCCGAGAAATGGACGGCAGTACGCGCGACGGGTTCCTGCTTCGCTTCGGCCAGGGCTCGCGTGCGGATGCCAGCATGCACGGCTTTCTCGATACCATTCCCGTCCGATGAACGAGCCGCTGCCCTCCGATTCACTGCGCCAGGCACAGCCTCGGCGCTCGCCGGCCGTGCTGGTCGTCGATGACGAGGCGGATCTGCGGGAGCTCCTCTCGCTCACCCTGGTGCGCCTTGGACTTGACGTCGATACTGCCGAATCAGTGGCGGCGGCGCGGTCCCGCCTGGCGCAGCAGCGCTATGACCTGTGCCTGACCGACATGCGCCTTCCGGACGGCACCGGCCTGGAACTCGTGCGCGAAGTCGCCCTGGCCTCGGGCCCTCCGATCGCCGTGATCACTGCCTATGGCAGCGCCGAGAACGCCGTTGCCGCACTGAAGGCGGGCGCGTTTGACTACCTGACGAAGCCGGTCGATCTCGATCAACTTCGTGTACTGGTCCGTTCTGTGGTGCGCGATGCGGGCGGCGCGTCGGGTACACAAACCTCTGCGGGCGCCCAACTGCCCCCAGCATTGGCCCGTCTTGTCGGCACGACAGCCGCGATGCAGCAGATGCGCGCGCTGATCGGGCGGCTTGCGCGGAGCATGGCGCCTGTGGCGATCTGTGGTGAGTCGGGCAGCGGGAAGGAGCTGGCTGCTCGCGCGATCCATGATCTGTCCGCACGTCGTGCCCAGCCCTTTGTCGCGGTCAATTGCGGTGCACTGCCCGAGACGCTGATGGAGGCCGAATTCTTCGGTTATCGCAAAGGCGCGTTCACCGGTGCCGAGCGCGATCGTGATGGCTTCTTCCAGGCGGCTGCCGGTGGAACGCTTTTCCTTGACGAGGTGGCTGATCTTCCGCTGGCGATGCAGGTGAAGCTGCTGCGCGCCATTCAGGAGCGTCGCGTACGCAAAATCGGGTCTCCCGCCGAGGAGCCTGTCGACGTACGCATCGTCAGCGCCACGCACCAGGACCTGGCGGCGCTGGTGGCGAGCGGGCGCTTCCGACAGGACCTCTTCTATCGCCTTAACGTCATCGAGCTCAAGGTGCCACCGCTGCGCGACCGGCTGGATGACATCGAGTTGCTCGCGAGCGCCATACTCGAGCGGATTGCCGAGCGTACCGGAGGGCCGGCGACGCGACTGTCTCCGGCCGCGTCGGCCGCGCTGCGGTGTTATCGGTTCCCGGGCAACGTGCGTGAACTGGAGAATATCCTCGAGCGTGCGGTCGCACTGGCAGGCGACGACGTCCTGATGGCCGACGACCTGCTGCTTCCGGGTCCCGAGGTCGACCTGCAGATCGAGTCCGAGCCGACCCCAGCGGACGAGGAACCCGCGGCGGCCGGCGCCGAAGCCGGCACGGCCGCGCCTACGGTCTACGAGCTGGTTGACGGCATTCCGACGTCGCTCTCGGCCTATCTGGATGAACAGGAGCGCAACGCAATCCGCGCCGCGCTGGCCAAGACGCGGTACAACCGTACCGCTGCAGCGCAATTGCTGGGCGTGACCTTCCGACAGCTGCGCTATCGCATGCAGCGGCTGGATATCAAGTGAGATCGGCGCGACGCGACGTGCGCGGCCGTCCGCCCGTCGCCTGAGCGTTCCGATGGCTGGACTGCACGTTCAGGCCGACGGTTGGCTCGATGGCGTCGCTCGGACGATGTCCCCGAATGCCGATGCGCGCCCGGATGGGACGGCGATATCACTGATCGTCGTCCACAACATCAGCCTGCCTCCGGGGCGCTACGGCGGCGGCCATGTCGAGCGCCTGTTCACCAATGCGCTCTGCGGCGGAGAGCACCCCTTCCTCGACCGCCTGCTCGAAGCGCGTGTGTCATCGCACTTCTTCATTGAGCGCGCCGGGCGCTGCACCCAATTCGTATCGTGCCTGGATCGCGCCTGGCATGCCGGCGCATCGTCGTTCCGGGGCCGGTCGCGCTGCAATGACTACTCGATCGGCATCGAGCTCGAGGGCACCGACTTCGAGCCGTACACCGAAGCGCAGTACAGGACCCTCAACGCACTGCTCGCTGAGCTTCTTGCTGCGTATCCCGTCGAAGCGGTCGTCGGACACAGCGACGTCTCGAGTGAGCGCAAGACGGATCCGGGTCCCTTCTTCCACTGGAACCGGCTCGAACTTCCCGCTCGGCTCGCGCGCTGAGCAGGCTTTCCTGCGGCGCCGTTCCCCACCGTTTGTCAGCGTCAACGGCGCGAACGATGCGCTGCCGCATCGATCGCGGTTGAAGTCCGCAAAAAGTTCTCCTATGATGCGCGCATACAAAAACTAGTACCTGACAGCATCATGACCACAACATCTAGTGGTCACGATCGAGGCCAAGAGCCCGGGCTGGAAACAGGTGCAGGTCCTGCCAGGCGGCGGAAAGCGGGTCCTCATGCGCCACGGCCTCAGGCTTGGCGCGGAGGCGGAGCAAGAAGAGCAAACAGCCGGGGCGGCTACAGCTTGTGGTTCACGGCGCAATGGCGCCGGTCCGCACGAGTCCGCCATGGCTGCAAGGAGCACTCGGAGGTCGCATGCAGTTTCAGCAGTCCGTCTCCCCGGCGTCGGTCGGGGCGGCAGTTCATCTGTCTTCGGTCGAGCAGGGCGGTGGCGTCACCGGCGTACAGGCCACATCGTTCGGTGACTACAAGGTCATCCGGCGCAATGGCGCCGTGGTGGCGTTCGAACCCTCGAAGATCGCGGTCGCGATGACCAAGGCATTCATCGCGGTGCGCGGCGGACAGGGCGCCGCATCGGCGGCGATTCGTGAACAGGTCGAAAAGCTCACCGCCAGCGTCGTGACGGCGCTGCTGCGTCGCCAGCCGGCCGGGGGCACGTTCCATATAGAAGACGTGCAGGACCAGGTGGAACTGTCGCTGATGCGCGACGGCGCGCATGACGTCGCACGCTCGTATGTCCTGTACCGCGAGAGGCGGGCGCAGGAGCGCGCTGCGACGCGGCAGACCACTTCCGTGACGGCGGCGCCGCCGCTGGCGATGATCGAGGAGGGCCGCCGGGTCCCGCTCGACATGCCGCGCATCGAGGCGCAGGTGCGATCGGCGTGTGAAGGCCTTTCGGAGTACGTCACTCCGGACACGATCCTCTCGGAGACTGTCAAGAACCTGTATGACGGCGTCCCGCTCGAGGAGGTCTACAAGTCGGCGATCTTGGCCGCGCGTGCGCTGATCGAAAAGGATCCGGCGTATTCGTACGTCACGGCGCGGCTGCTGCTGCACACGATGCGCCGGGAAGCGCTCGGGGAGGAAGTCACGCAGTCGGCGATGACGGAACGCTATGCCGAGTACTTCCCGAAGTTCATTCGCTACGGCATCGAGGCCGAGCTGCTGGACGACAAGCTGGCACTCTTCGACCTGAAGAAGCTTGCCGCGGCGCTGAGGCCGGAGCGCGACCTGCAGTTCAATTACCTCGGCCTGCAGACGCTGTACGACCGTTACTTCCTGCACCACGAGGGCCGTCGCTTCGAGCTTCCGCAGGCCTTCTTCATGCGCGTGGCGATGGGCCTGGCGCTGAACGAGATCGACCGCGAGGCGCGCGCCGTCGAGTTCTACGAGGTGCTGTCGACGTTCGACTTCATGAGCTCGACGCCCACCCTGTTCAACTCGGGCACCCGGCATTCGCAGCTGTCGTCGTGCTACCTGTCGACAGTCTCGGACAACCTGGACGGCATCTACGAAGCCATCAAGGAAAACGCACTGCTGGCCAAGTACGCCGGCGGGCTCGGAAACGACTGGACGCCGGTGCGAGCGCTGGGCTCGCACATCAAGGGCACGAACGGCAAGAGCCAGGGCGTCGTGCCGTTCCTGAAGGTGGTGAACGACACCGCCGTGGCCGTGAATCAGGGCGGCAAGCGCAAGGGCGCAGTGTGCTGCTATCTCGAAACGTGGCACCTCGACATCGAGGAATTCCTCGAGCTGCGCAAGAACACCGGCGACGACCGGCGTCGGACCCACGACATGAACACCGCGAACTGGATTCCGGACCTGTTCATGAAGCGGGTGATGGAAGGGGCGGACTGGACCCTGTTTTCACCGAGCGACTGCCCGGACCTGCATGACAAGACCGGCAAGGCCTTCGAGGAAGCCTACCTGCGCTACGAGGACAAGGCCGCCCGCGGGGATCTCAAGCTGTTCAGGAAGGTGCCGGCGCTGTCGCTGTGGCGCAAGATGCTGTCGATGCTGTTCGAGACCGGGCATCCATGGATCACGTTCAAGGACGCCTGCAACCTGCGCTCGCCCCAGCAGCACGTAGGCACGATCCACAGCTCCAACCTGTGCACCGAGATCACGCTGAATACCTCCAGCAGCGAGATCGCGGTCTGCAACCTGGGTTCGGTCAACCTGCCGGCGCACATGAAGTCCGACGGCAAGGGCGGCCATGAGCTCGACCAGGCCAAGCTGAAGAAGACCATCCGCACGGCGATGCGGATGCTCGACAACGTCATCGACATCAACTACTACGCGGTGCCGAAGGCGCGTAACTCGAACGTGCGGCACCGGCCGGTCGGTCTCGGCATCATGGGATTCCAGGACTGCCTGCACATGATGCGGACGCCGTACGCGTCCGACGGCGCGGTCGAGTTTTCCGACCGCAGCATGGAAGCGGTCTGCTACTACGCCTACTGGGCCTCGACCGAACTCGCCGAGGAGCGTGGCCGTTATTCGTCCTTCGCGGGGTCCCTGTGGGATCGCGGCATCCTGCCGCAGGACAGTCTGAGGCTGCTTGCCGACGAGCGCGGTGGCTATGTCGAAGTCGACACGTCGACATCCATGGACTGGGACGCGCTGCGCGGACGCATCAAGCAGCACGGCATGCGCAACTCCAACTGCGTCGCCATTGCGCCGACTGCGACGATCTCGAACATCATCGGTGTCGACGCCTGCATCGAGCCGACGTTCCAGAACCTGTTCGTCAAGTCGAACCTGTCGGGCGAGTTCACGGTCGTCAACGAGCACCTGGTCCGGGACCTGAAGCGGCTCGGACTGTGGGACGAGGTCATGGTGTCCGACCTCAAGTACTTCGACGGCTCGCTGGCGAAGATCGATCGTGTCCCGGCGGAGGTGCGCAGCCTCTATGCAACCGCCTTCGAGATCGAGCCGACCTGGCTGATCGAATGCGCGGCAAGGCGCCAGAAGTGGATCGACCAGGCGCAGTCCCTCAATATCTATATGGCGGGGGCGTCCGGCAAGAAGCTCGACGAGACCTACCGGCTGGCCTGGCTGCGGGGGCTCAAGACCACCTACTACCTGCGGACGATCGGCGCGACACACGCCGAAAAGTCGACGACCACCCGGACCGGTCAGCTGAACGCGGTGGCCTCGGACATGGGAGCCGGGGCGGCCGCGGCGATGCCGGATGCCGAGGGCAAGGTCTGCATGCTCAAGCCGGGTGATCCGGGTTTCGCCGACTGCGAAGCCTGCCAGTAACCGACAAGACGAAGTTAACCGAGGAGTCAATCAGCATGCTGGCGTGGGACGACAACACCACACCCCTGGCCCCGCAGGCCGGACTGCAGCCGGCCGCATCGGCCCGGCCACCGGCCCAATCTGCACTGGTCGCGGCTGCCCCCGAACTGCGGCGCGTCAACGCGGCCGACAAACGCATCATCAACGGCTCCACCGACGTCAACCAGCTGGTGCCGTTCAAGTACAAGTGGGCATGGGAGAAATACCTCTCGACCTGCGCCAATCACTGGATGCCGCAGGAAGTCAACATGTCGCGCGACATCGGCCTGTGGAAGGATCCGAACGGGCTGACCGAGGACGAGCGGCGCTTGGTCAAGCGCAACCTCGGCTTCTTCGTAACCGCAGACTCGCTCGCGGCCAACAACATCGTGCTTGGCACCTACCGCCACATCACGGCGCCAGAGTGCCGGCAGTTCCTGCTCCGCCAGGCGTTCGAGGAGGCGATCCACACCCACGCCTACCAGTACATCGTCGAGTCACTCGGTCTGGATGAGGGCGAGATCTTCAACGCCTACCACGAGGTTGAATCGATCCGGGCCAAGGACGAGTTCCTGATCCCGTTCATCGACACGCTGACCGACCCGCACTTCAAGACCGGGACGACCGAGAACGACCAGGCGCTGCTGAAGAGCCTGATCGTCTTCGCCTGCCTGATGGAGGGGCTGTTCTTCTACGTCGGCTTCACGCAGATCCTGGCGCTGGGCCGGCAGAACAAGATGACCGGGGCCGCGGAGCAGTACCAGTACATCCTGCGCGACGAGTCGATGCACTGCAACTTCGGCATCGACCTCATCAACCAGATCAAGCTCGAGAACCCGCACCTGTGGACACCGCAGTTCCGCGAGGAGGTCCGGAGCCTCTTCAAGAAGGCGGTCGATCTCGAGTACGCCTACGCGGAGGACACGATGCCGCGCGGCGTGCTCGGGCTCAACGCGCCGATGTTCAAAGGCTACCTGCGCTACATCGCCAACCGCCGGGCACAGCAGATCGGCATCGAGCCGATGTTCCCGCAGGAGGAGAACCCGTTCCCGTGGATGAGCGAGAT
>Ga0316604_10000593_pt1 | contig 41289 bp, 31 predicted proteins | sample OWC_soil_day20_C_FD_207650 | JGI IMG/M metagenome (GOLD analysis project Ga0316604, IMG submission 207650) | Wetland soil microbial communities from Old Woman Creek delta, Ohio, United States - OWC_soil_day20_CT | ecosystem: Environmental > Terrestrial > Soil > Wetlands | place: USA: Ohio...
CTTGACGCGACGGTTGGCGATCAGGACGCCGATTCCGGTATCGACGAAGGCGGTGTCGTTGCCGATGATCGTCAGCTCCTTGATTCCCGAGTCGAGGATTTCCCGAACGATTCCGTCGGGCGTTCCGACGCCCATGAAGCCGCCGAACATAATGCTCATGCCGTCGTGAAAATGCGAACGCAAATCGGCGTAGCTGATTCGCTTGCTGGGGGTGCTCATGCGTTTGACTCCTTCTGATGTAATTATTCGATCAGAAGGGGCTAACGCAGGATGCGTGCCGGCCAACACGTTGGCCCGCAAACTAATGATGACGGGCATCTTCAGGGGGTCTGCCGGAAAAGCCAGGCGCCACGCGATTTTCCCGGCAGGTAGGCCCAGGATCGCCTTTTGATGCGCTTTGCGGGGGATCGCCAAAAACTGTAGGTCGGAAGAGCGAAGCGTCTTCCGACGTTCGGATTGGCGTCGGAAAGCGCCTGCGGCTTTTAGCTGCGCTGTAACTTCGTTTTCCGACCTACGCCCTGGACGTCATCAAACCGGGCAGCGACTGCGCAATTTCATTCACAGGCGGCGACAGCATCTGCGCACTCGCCGGTGTCGAGGTTGAACTCGTGCAGCTTGTAGAGCAGCGCGCGGCGGCTGATTCCCAGTTCGCTGGCGGTGCGCGAGCGGTTGCCCTGATTGCGTTCGAGCGCGCCGGTGATGACGCGTAGCTCGAAACCGCGAACCAGTTCCTTGAGCAGTTTTGGTGTATCGTCTTCGCCGGCATTCTGGCGGCTGGCCTGGACGATGGTCTGCGGCAGGTCTTCGGAAAAAAGGGTGTTGCCGGTGCTCATTACCACCGCGCGCTCGACCGCGTTGGAGAGTTCACGAACATTACCCGGCCACGAATAGCGTTGCATGATTGCCAGCGCATGGTCGTCGAAGCCGTCGATTTCTCGCGCGTGTTCGGCGGTGAATTTGCGCAGGAAAGTGGCAGCCAGCAAGGGGATATCGCAGGGGCGCGCGCGCAGCGGCGGAACCGCCAGGTTGACGACGTTGAGCCGGTAGTAGAGGTCGCTGCGGAAGGTTCCGGCTGCGACCATGTCCTCCAAATTTCGATTGGTCGCGACGACCAGGCGGACGTCGACGCTCAGCGTCTTGTCGCCGCCGACGCGCTCGAACTGGCGGTCCTGGATCACGCGCAAGAGCTTGACCTGCAGCGCGAGCGGCAGCTCGCCGATTTCGTCGAGAAACAGCGTGCCGCCGTCGGCGTGCTCAAAGCGGCCGGTGCGCCGCGCCACGGCGCCGGTGAACGCGCCCTTCTCGTGGCCGAAGAATTCACTCTCCAGCAGACCTTCGGGAATCGCGCCGCAATTGACCTTGACGAAAGGCCGCTGGGCGCGCGGGCTGTTGTAGTGCAGCGAGGTGGCCAGCAGCTCCTTGCCGACGCCGCTCTCGCCGTAGATCACGACGGTCGCGTTGCTCGCCGCGATGCGCACCACCGCGTCGCACAGCGCCTGCATCGCCGGGTCGCTGGTGGTGATCCGCGGCAGGCGGAAGCTCTCCGACAGTTCGTGCTGCAGGGTGACAATCTCGCGGCGCATTTCGCGCATCTGGTAGGCGCGGTTGACCAGCAGACCGATCTCGGCGAGATCGAAGGGTTTGATCACGAAATCGAAGACGCCGTTCTTGATCGCCTGCACCGCGGTGTCGAGGTCAGCGTAGGCGGTCATCAGGATCACCGCGGCCCCCGGGCGCAGGTCGAGCATGTCGCTCATCACTTCGATGCCAGAGCGCCCCGGCATGCGGATGTCCATCAGCACGATGTCCGGCGACCCGCTGCGAAACAGCGCCAGCCCTTCTTCGCCGTCGGCCGCGGTGACCGTCTGGAAGCCCTCGCGCGCCAGCACCGCAGCCAGCATCCGGCGGATGCTTTCGTCGTCGTCGACAATCAAGATATGGTAATCAGCTTTCATCAGGCTTTCTCTGGCGCTGCGGCGGGAAGAATCAGCGTGACCCTGCTGCCCTGCCCCTCGACGCTGTCGATTTCAATTCGACCCCGGTGGTCCTCGACAATCCGTCGAGCAATTGTCATGCCCAGACCCGTGCCGCTCGGTTTCGTCGAGAAGAAGGGATCAAAAATCCGCGCCCGGATCGCCGTCGGGATGCCGCAGCCGTCGTCGCTGACGCTGACGCTGACCTCGCCGGACTCAAGCCGCGCGCTGACGATGCGGATCAATCCCTGGTCGGCGATCGCCTGGATGGCATTGACGATGATGTTGAGCAGCACCTGTTTGATCTGGCCGCGATCGACCTCGACTTGCGGCAGCGCGTCGGCGAGGTCGACGACAAACGCGATGCGGCCAGCGCTGTCGTGCGCCAGCAGCAGCGTTTCCTCGACCAGTTGATTGAGCTCGCAGCACGTCGGACGCAGCGGATGCGGACGAACCAGGTCGAGCAGCTCAGAGACGATGCGATTCAATCCATCGACCTCGCGGATGATGATGTCGCCGTACTCCTGCCATTCGGCGGGATCGGTCGATCCTTGCAGGTATTGGACGAAGCCACGGATCGAGGTGAGCGGGGTGCGCAGCTCGTGGGCGATTCCGGCCGCCACTTCGCCGATCGCCGCCAGCCGGTCGGCGCGCGCCACCTGTTCGCGCAGCGAAAAGGTCTCGCTGATGTCGCGAACCACCGCGACCACGCCCAGCTGATGGCCGCGTCCGTCGAACAACAGGCTGCTGCTGGCCATCACGTGATAGGTCTGGTGCGGCAACGGGTAGTCGAGTTCGACGTCGCGATGCTCACGGCCGCTCTTGAGCGTATCGACGAGCATGCTCGAAAAGTGCGCCTCGGGGCGGAACAGCGCGAGATACGGGTGGCCGACGACGTCGTCGGGCTGACAGCGGAACAGTTCGCAGCCGGCGGGATTGATGTAAGAAACCTTGTTCTCCGAATCGACGGTGATCACCGCGTCAGACAGGCTGTCGAGGATGTTGTGGTGCATCGAACGGGTTTCGAGCAGCACGCGCGCCATGGTGTTGATAGCGTCGACGATTTCGCCGATCTCGCCCTTGATCGGCGCGATCGGTTCGCGCAGATCGAAAGCCAGGTGCAGCAGGCCCCGCTTTATTTTCGCCATGCTGCTGGTGAGTTGCGAGATGACGAACAGCACCACCGCCAGTGCCAGGGAAACGCCGATCAGCGTCATCGAATGAACGGCGAGGCGCATCGCGCCGGCTTGTTTGTCGATCGCATCGACGAACTCGTTGGCCCAGATGTAGCCGACCACGCGCCCGCCTTCGGTAATCGGCAACATGGCGTTCATGATGTTGCCGCGCACCTGGCCGCCGCTGACCGTCATCGGATCGCCGCTGCGCATCACCTTCCAGCCCGGATGTTCGGGCGGAATGGTCATCCCGACCGTGTGGCCGTAGTCCAGGCTGGGACCGTAGGTGACGATGGCGTTGAGGCCCAGATGAAAATAGCCGACGCCGACTTCGGGAAAAGCGGCGGCAACCTGATCGGTATAGCCGCGCAGACGACGGTTGAGAACAGCGATCTTCCGCTCGCGGTCGTCGTCGCCGCCCGGATAATCGGCGAGCAATCGCTGGTAGCCACCGCTATCGCGCAGATGCTGCGAGAGCAGCATGGTGATTCCTTCCAGGTGCACTCTTTTTTCGCCGACGATGGCTTCGTGCCCGCGCAGCTTGAGGACGTAGCCGGTGGCAATGATCGGCAGCCCGACCACCGGCAGCAGGATCAGCATCAGCTGCATGCGCAGGGTGGCCGGCCAAAAACGGCGAAGAAAGCGCAACACGCGAATCTCGATTCGTAAAGAAAGTTTGACGCAGATACTACCGCATGGCCGGCGCCGAGCTAAGCATCAAGGGCGATTTGAAAGCGCCAGGGAATTTCGGTTATAAGAAGAGTGTCGTAGCGACGGCCCGACGTATCGGCCTCGATAATAATTTAGCCCCGCACAGCAACTGGAGAAAACATGGAAAAGGATCTGCGCGAAGCCGCACTTGAATATCATCTCTACCCAACCCCTGGGAAAATCTCGGTCCAGCCGACCAAGGCGCTGTCCAACCAGCACGACCTGGCGCTCGCCTATTCACCTGGAGTCGCCTATGCCTGCGAGGCGATCGTCGACAATCCCGACAACGCCGCGCTCTATACCTCGCGCGCCAACCTGGTCGGCGTCGTCACCAACGGCACCGCGGTGCTCGGCCTGGGCAATATCGGGCCGCTCGCCGGCAAGCCGGTGATGGAAGGCAAGGGTTGCCTGTTCAAGAAATTCGCCGGAATCGACGTTTTCGACATCGAGCTGGCCGAGAACGATCCCGACAAGCTGATCGAGATGATCGCCGCGCTCGAGCCGACGCTCGGCGGAATCAACCTCGAGGACATCAAGGCGCCCGAGTGCTTCTACATCGAGAGCAAGCTCAAGGAACGCATGGCGATCCCGGTTTTCCACGACGACCAGCACGGCACGGCGATCATTTCAGCGGCCGCCATGCTCAACGCGCTCAAGGTCGTCGGCAAAGCGATCGGCGAAGTCAAAGTCGTCTGCTCCGGCGCCGGCGCCGCAGCGATCTCGTGCCTCAACCTGTGGTGCGACCTCGGCATCCGCGTCGAGAACATCACCGTCTGCGATTCCAAGGGGGTGATCTACGTCGGTCGCGACGCCAAGATGGAACCGACCAAGGCGCGCTATGCGCAGCTCACCGAGCGGCGCACGCTGTCCGACGCCATCGAGGGCGCCGACATTTTCCTCGGGCTATCGGCCGCCGGCGTGCTCAAGCCCGAAATGGTCGCCAAGATGGGCAAGCAGCCGATCGTTTTCGCGCTCGCCAATCCGACGCCGGAAATCCTGCCCGAGCTCGCTCGCGCGGCGCGCCCCGACGTGATCATGGCGACCGGACGTTCGGATTATGCCAACCAGGTCAACAACGTGCTGTGCTTCCCGTTCATTTTCCGCGGCGCGCTCGACGTCGGCGCGACGCGCATCACCGAAGAAATGAAGCTGGCCTGCGTCCATGCCATTGCGGCGATGGCCCACGAAGCGGTGGCCAGCGAGGTAGCAATGGCCTACCCCGGCCAGGAGCTCGCTTTCGGCCCGGAATACCTGATCCCCAAGCCCTTCGATCCGCGCCTGATCCTGGTCATCGCGCCGGCAGTGGCGCAGGCGGCAATGGATTCGGGCGTCGCCAAGCGACCGATTACCGACATGGCCGCCTACAAGGAGAAGCTCAAGGGTTTCATTTACCGCACCGGCGTCGGCATGCGCGCGGTGTTCTACGCCGCCAGATCCGGCAAGCCGACGCGTATCGTCTATCCCGACGGCGAGGACGAGCGTGTGTTGCGCGCGGCGCAAATCATCGTCGAGGAGCAACTGACCACCCCGATTCTGATCGGCCGCCCCGACGTGATCGCCGCGCGACTCGAAAAAATCGGCTCGACGCTGCACCTCGGCAAGGATTTCGAGGTCGTCGACCCGAACAGCGACGAGCGCTACCACGAGGCCTGGAGCGATTACCACCAGATCATGAAACGCCGCGGCGTGACCAGCGAAATCGCCCGCACGCGTCTGCGCAAACACAACACCCTCATCGGCGCGATGCTGATCAAGCTCGGTTACGCCGACGGAATGATCTGCGGCATCACCGGACGCTTCGCTCATCATCTGCAGCAAATCGAGGACATCATCGGCAAGACGCCGGGCTGCTCGACGCTGGCGGCGATGAATCACCTGATCCTGCCCGGCCGCGCGCTGTTCATCTGCGATACGCACGTCAATGAAAACCCGAGCGCCGAGCAATTGGCCGAAATCGCGCTGATGGCCGCCGAAGAGGTACGTCGTTTCGGCATCGAGCCGAAGGTCGCGATGCTTTCGCATTCGAATTTCGGCGCTTCGCCGTCGGCCTCGGCGCGAAAAATGGCCGAAGCGACCGCGCTGTTTCGTGCCAAGGCCCCCGACATCGAAGCCGACGGAGAAATGCACGGTGACGCCGCGCTTTCCGAGGACATCCGCAACAAGCTCGACCCGGACTCGCCATTGACCGGCGAAGCCAATGTGCTGGTGATGCCCAACCTCGACGCTGCCAACATCTCGTACAGTCTGCTCAAGATGACCGGCGGCGACGGCATCACCATCGGGCCGATCCTGCTCGGCGCCGCGCGTCCGGTGCATGTGCTGACGACCACCGCGACCGTTCGCCGCATCGTCAACATGACCGCGCTGGTCGTCGTCGACGCGGCGACCAAGTAGGGGCGAATTCATTCGCTCAACCCCGCCCGCAAACTGTTGCGGGCGGATGAATCCGCCCCTACAATTTAGCAAACCAGGAATCCCCATGGACCTTTGCACCCTCTCGCCGCGCCCGATCTGGCGCCACTTCCAGACGCTCTGCGCGATCCCGCGCGCTTCCAAAGCCGAAGCCCCGCTGCGCCAGGCGCTGCAGGCATGGGCCCAGGCGCGCGGCCTGAAAACGCGCACCGACGCGGCCGGCAACCTGCTGATCAGAAAGCCGGCGAGCGCCGGGCGCGAACACATCCCCGGCGTGATCCTGCAAGGCCATCTGGACATGGTCTGCCAGCAGAATGAGGGCAGCACACACGACTTCGCTCGCGACGCCATCGCCGCGACGCTCAAGGACGGCTGGCTGGTCGCCGAGAACACCACCTTGGGCGCCGACAACGGCATCGGCGTCGCGCTGGCGCTGGCCGTGCTCGAAGCCGACGACCTCGCGCACCCGCCGCTCGAAGTACTGCTCACCGTCGACGAGGAGGCCGGCATGGGCGGCGCCCAGGGGCTCGAACCAGGCTGGCTGCAGGGACGTTACCTGATCAACCTCGACACCGAGGAATGGGGGCAGCTCTATGTCGGCTGCGCCGGCGGAATCGACGTCAATGTCAGCTACGCCACCGCCAGCGAACCGTTGCCGACCGGTTGGCGCACCACAAAACTCACCGTTAGCGGGCTGCTCGGCGGCCACTCAGGCGTCGACATTCACCGCGGACGCGGCAACGCCATCAAGCTCCTGGTTCGCGCGCTACGCGAACTGCCGGACGACGGACTCTGGCGGCTCGCCAGCCTGGCCGGCGGCAACGCGCGCAACGCGCTGCCGCGCGAAGCTTCGGCGATGATCGCCGTCGCGCCGGGAGGGTTCGCCGCGATTGAGGAAGCCATCGCCGCCAGCGCCGCGACGCTGGCGCGCGAGTTCGACCTCATCGAAGAACGCTTCGCGCTGCGCCTTGGCGAAGCCGAGACCGCGACCGCGCAGGTGCTAGCCGCCGCCGACCAGCAGGCGCTGCTCGCCGCGCTCAACGCCGCGCCGTGCGGCGTCAAGGCGATGAGCCACAAGCTGCCGGGGGTGGTCGAAACATCCAATAGTTTCGGCGTGCTGACCATGAGCGAGGGCGTCGTTCGCGCCAATTTCATGGTGCGCTCGCTGACCGACTCGGCGGCGCTCGCGCTGGCGCGCGAAATCGCCGACCTGTTCGCGCTGATCGGCGCCGACAGTGCGGCCAGCGACGGCTACCCGGGGTGGACGCCCAATCCCGACTCGCCGCTGCTGGCACTGGCGCAACGCATCTACGCGCGCGAGTTCGGCGCCGACGCGACGCTCCAGGTCATCCACGCCGGCCTCGAATGCGGCATCATCGGCGCCAAATACCCGGAGCTCGATATGATCTCCTTCGGCCCGACGATCCACGGCGCGCATGCGCCTGGCGAGCGCGTTGAAGTCGCCAGCGTCGAACAAAGCTGGAAGTTGCTGACGGCAATCCTGGCAGCGCTGCCGGCGGGCTGAAACTACCGGCGTTGCGGGTGTGGGACAATAGCGCGCCCGCCACTTACCGGAAGGCCGCCAGGCCGCCTCAACCCCCATGCCCATCAAGCCCGCAGCCCTCAGCAACACCCCGGCGCGCAAGCCAGCCAAGCTGCTGCATCCGCGCAACAAGCACTCGGGCCGCTACGACTTCGCGCAGCTGATCGCCGTCAGCCCGGAGCTCGCCGCTTATGTCGCGCCCAACGCTTACGGCGACCGGTCGATCGACTTTGCCGACCCGCAGGCGGTCAGGGCTCTCAACCGCGCGCTGCTCAAGGCGAGTTACGGTGTAACCGGCTGGGATCTGCCGCCCCAGTACCTGTGCCCGCCGATCCCCGGGCGCGCCGACGCCCTGCACTATCTGGCCGACTTGCTGGCGCGCAGCAACGGCGGACAGATCCCCTACGGCGCAGCGATCCGCGTGCTCGACGTCGGCGTCGGCGCCAACTGCGTCTATCCGCTGATCGGCCACAGCGAATACGGCCGGTCGTTCGTCGGCAGCGACATCGATCGCGCCGCGCTGGCCAGCGCACAGGCGGTGATCGACGCCAACCACCTCCAGGCAATCGAACTGCGTTTTCAGCCCACGCGCCTGTCGGTCTTCAAGGGCGTGCTGCACGCTGACGAGCTCTTTGACCTGGTGATGTGCAACCCGCCTTTTCATGCATCGATCGACGACGCGCAGGCCGGCAGCGCGCGCAAGTGGCAGAACCTCGGCCAGGGCGCGCCGGGAGATCAGGCGCCGCGGCTCAATTTCGGCGGACAGAGCGACGAGCTGTGCTGCGCCGGCGGCGAGCAAGGCTTCATCTGCCGCATGATTGGCGAGAGCGCGCTGATCGCTCACAGCTGCCAGTGGTTTACCTCGCTGGTCGCGAAGGCGACGACGCTGCCGGCGGTCTATCGCGCGCTCAAGAGCGCCGGGGTGCACGACAGCCGGACCATCGCCATGGCACAGGGGCAGAAAAAGAGCCGGATCGTCGCCTGGACCTATCTTAACGAACGGCAGCAACAGGCCTGGCGCAACGCCCGACGCGGCGAGTCAACGCGCAACCCGCTGGCGACCTGACTGTTTTGTGGTTTTAGACCTTGAACTGCCTGACGATCGCATTCAACTCGCCGGCCAGCGCGGAGAGCTCGTCGGCCGCCTTGGTCGTTTCCTGAGCACCATGCGAGGTCTGCGCGACGACCTCGGTAATCTGATGCATATTGTTGCTGATGTCCAGGGTCGCCGCGGTCTGCTCTTCGGCGGCGGTCGCCACCTGATTGATCTGCTGCGTCACCTCGTTGATCTTCTGCAGAATGCTCTCCAGCGCCTTGCCCGACCCGGCCGCCTTCTCGCTCCCCTTGGCGACCTCATCGACCGCCGTTTCCATGGCGATCACCGCCCCTTTCGTTTCGTTCTGGATGGCGTTGATCATTTCGCCGATTTCGGTGGTCGCTTTCCTGGTGCGTTCGGACAATTTACGGACTTCGTCGGCCACCACGGCAAATCCCCGGCCTTGCTCGCCCGCACGAGCCGCCTCGATCGCGGCATTGAGCGCCAGCAGGTTGGTCTGGTCGGCGATCTCCTGAATGGTGGCGATAATCTCGCCGATCTGAACGGAACGCACCCCCAGGCTTTCAACCGTCTGGGCCGTATCTTTGACTCGGTTGGCGATGCTCTGCATCACGGCAATCGTCTCATCGACGACCTGCGCGCCTGATACCGCAGCCTCACTGGCGTGACGCGAACCTTCGGCCGCCAAGCTGCAGTTTTCGGCGATGTGTCCGGAAGAGGCCGACATCTGTTCGCCGGCGGTGGCCACATTGACCGACTGGGCAGCGACCTTTTCCGAACCGTTGGCGATCTGTTCCGCTGTTCCGTGGAGTTGGACCGCAGCCGCTGCGAGCTGATGCGTACTGGTGCCGATGTGAGTGATGTCCTCCTGGATATTGTCCATGAACATGTCGAACCACTTGGAAAATTCGCCCAGTTCGTCCTTGCTCTGCAAATAGATGTTCTGGGTCAGGTCGCGCTCCCCCTCGGCGATGTTGCGCATGATGACGATCATCGAGCCAAGCGGGATCACGATGCTTCTGGAAATCAATACCGCAGCGACCGCGGCGATCAGCAAGGCCAGCGCACAACCGATGGCCAGCCCTCGCACTGCTGATTCGTACGCGGCAACCGCCTTGCCATAGCTTAAGCCCGCCTGTTGCTTTTGCGCATCAGCGCTCAACTGCGAGGAGACCGAACTGGCGCGGGCCAGATTATCGGTCTGCTCTTTGACGGTATTGATCTCCAGGTAGGCAAAAAAAGCCATGCAGAAGATCAACATCACCACTGATGAGAAGCCTATCCATAGTCTCGTGCCAATTTTCAGGTTGTTCATCATTACCTCGAAATGTATAGAGTGGTACCGATTCACGTCGTCTTGATACGGGTTGAGCGCAGTCCGAATCGCCGGATAGGCAAATCGTAACAATTATGCTCCGGTCTCTGCCCGCAGGGCTAGAAATGCGTGCAATTCGTGCTGTCGACCGAAGGCGGCTGGCACGCCGAGAGAAAGCGCCCAGCGCTTATACTGTACATGCGTACAGTTATGGTTAATAATGCGTTCCTTCATAGCGAAACCAGGAGAGAGACCATGAATCGAATCCAGAGAGTGTTTGAATTCATCGCCGGCATTTCTCAACAGCAGCGCGATCGCTGGGCGCTGGCTCAAGAAATCTATGCTGCGCCGCGCCTGGACGTTCTCGCCTTGCGCACACCGGCGTGCTGGCGAAGAAAAGCCAACGTCCGGGGAATCAGGCGCTAGCGGGAGGCCCGAAATATTCATTCGCGCGGTCGATTGCGATGCACAATCCGCTCTTTGACGAAACTGATAGACAGCGAAACGATGAAAGCTGCTGCGCAATTCAATTGGGACTATCCCCAGCCCTTCACCCTTGCCGTGCGACCCGGCTTTGATGACATCGATGGGCTGAAACATACCAATAATGCGGTCTATGTCCGTTGGTGCGAAACCGTCGGCTGGGCACATTCCAAGGCACTTGGCCTGGAGCTCGCCGACTATCAGCGACTCGATCGGGCGATGGCGATCCGCCGCGGCGAATACCACTATCTGCTGCCCAGCGCGCTGGGCGACGAACTGCTGCTCGCCACCTGGCTCACCGGCAGCGACGGCAAGATCACGCTCGAGCGCCGCTTTCAACTGATCCGCCCGCGTGATCGATCGACGGTGCTGCGCGGACGCTGGGACCTGGTTTGCATCGAAATGGCCAGCGGCCGTCCGCGACGAATGCCCGCCGAATTCTCCGAGGTGTATCTGGCGGCCATCGTCGACGCTCCAAGCCCCTCATCGACCCTGGATCGCAGAACCTAGAAAAAGCAGTTAACCACAACGAACACGACGATCATGCCGCGAAGCCAATCCCTGTGGGACGACGAAAAAACAATTACTTGCCATGTATCGATGCATCACCCATAAGGTGATTCAGAAAAACACCCAAAGAACCAGGGTTCTTCGCTGTGCCCGTTGTGTCGTTGTGGTTCGAACTGAGGTTCCTAGGCTGAACGACCGTCTCATTCAAACTCATTCGCCGACCACCACCTTGGCGTTTGGCGATTCGCCAAAAACCTCGGGCGCGTACATCGCCTCGACGCGCGTCGCCGGCAGCGAAAATTCGCCGGCGCTATTGAGGCGCAGCGTGTAATCGACGTTGAAGCTGCCGCGCGGAACAAAGCCGTAATAGGCGCGGTAGGCGGAAAAAGTGCGCTCGACGTAGGTCGGCCAGACGCGGCGCTCGGCCTTGGCGCCGCCCGAATAGCCAGCCGAACGACTACCGGCTTCGTCGCCACTGACCAGCCGCGCATCGCGCGCGCCGCTGCCCTCGTCGCCGAGAATTCGCGCACCGGCCGGGATCGGATCATCGACGACCACCCAGCTCATTTCCTGATCTGACTCGATGTGCAGACGAACGCGCCAAACGTCGCCGCGCGAAACTTTGCCAGGCAGCTTCTGCTGCAGCGCGGAGACTTCGCGCGTGACGCGCAGGCCGCTGGCGCGCGCTTCCTTGACCGGGACTGCGGCGAGCGCCTGCAGCGAAACCCACGGCTTGCCGCTGCCTTCGTGCCTCAGCTGCAACTGATCCTTGGCCGACGGCTTGGCCGGCCACGGCAGCAGCAGCGCGTTCTGCTCGTCGCTCTTGCCGGCCCAGGCGAAATTCTGCACCGGCAGCGCACCGAGCGTCAGGTGCGTGTTGCCGCTCACTGCGTCGCGCTCGAATTTCTGGCCGAAACGCTCGAGCGCAATCGTCGCCCACACGTTGGCCACGGTCGTCGCCCAGCGGCCGCGCTGCTGGCGCAATACCGCGCCCTGCAGCAAGGCCGGCAGATCGCTCTGCCAGGCCGGATCGTCGATCACCGCCTCGATCAGGCGCAAGGCGTTCGAATCGCCGCTGACCATCAGCCACCACCAATAGTCGGAACGCTCGCTGGCCAACACCAATCGTCCGCCGAGGTAGGAAAGACGGTTGCGCAGTTCGCGGTCTACCGCCGCCAACTTGGCTTCGCGTTGCGGCAAACCGGACAGCCGTTTGACGATCAGGTACCAGTCGATCAGCGCCGAAGTCGGCAATCGCCGCGGCTCGACGTCGAGGCTGGCGAGCGCCGATCGCATCGGCTGACCGCGTCGCGTCAGCGCTTCGATCGCCGAGAGCTTGCGTACCACAAGATCAGCCTGCGGCGACCAGTGCTCGGGCTTGATGCGGCCTTCGGCGAAAGCCGCGAGGCCGCGCTCCATGCGCTGCGCAAGGGGCGGCGCGATGGCGAAACCGGCGGCTTGGGCGACGTCGAGCAGGTAGGCGGTGAGCGCCGGACTACCTGAATTGGCGCTGCCGCCCTCGTCCGGGAAGTAACGCGCCAGCCCGTTGGCGTCCAGATACGTCGGCAGCGCGTCCTGCACCTGCTGCCAGCGCGCCGCATCGCGCAAGCCGATGGCGACCGACGCCTGCTGTTCGAGACAGGTAAACGGGTAATCGGCGAAGAAGCGTTTGAGCGCCGGCGGCGCCGTCGACAACCGCGCCGAGAGCGCGATCTCGATGCCGCCCTGGCCGGGAATCGCGCCTTGCGGCAGCGCGACGGGAATTTCGAGCGTGCCATCGAGCCGCGTGAAACTCGCCTGCGCCACAGTGATCGGCACCAGCGCTGCGACCTGTTGCGCAACGCGCAATCGATCCTTGGCTGCGCCATCCTTTTCGGCCGCAGCGAACTCCCAGACCTGGGCGCTCGCGCCCTCGGGCGCTTCGCTGGGCCACGCGAGTTCGACCGCGCTCTCGCCGTCGACCTTGACCTCGCGACTCTCGAGCACGCGCTCGCCGACTGAGCTACTCACCTTCGCCGAAACGCCGACCGTCATCGGACGAGCGGTACCGTTGCGCAGCGTCAGCAAGGCGCTGAAGCGGTCCTTCTCGCGCACCTGCGGCGGCAACCCGGAAATCAGCTGCAGGTCCTGCCGGGTGCGCAGGCTGGCGGTGCCGGTGCCGAACAGGCCGGCCCCCGAAGTCGCGACGGCGACCAGTTTGAACTCACTCAACGAATCGTTGAGCGGAACGCTGATCGTCGCGTTGCCATCAGCATCGAGCACGACGCGCGGATTCCACGAGAGCAGCGTATCGAAGAGTTCGCGCGCCGGCGCGCGGCCGCCGCCGCCGCCGGGCGGCAGCGCCTTCTTGCCGAAGTGGCGCTTGCCGATCACCTGCGACTGCGCGGTCGCCGTTTCGACCTGATAGGCGCGACCCGGCAGCATCGCGTCGAGCAGCTTCCAGCTCTCGTTGGGTCGCAATTCGAGCAACGCCTGGTCGACGGCGGCAAAAGCGATCTCGGTGCCGGCCGCGGCCGGCTTGCCGTCGGGCTGCGTCACCCGGACCTTCACCTGCGCCTTGTCGCGCGGCTGATAGTCGCGCTTTTCCGGGCTCACCTCGACCTTGAGCCGGAACGCCTCGACGCCAACGTCGATGGCCGCCAGCCCGAGCTTGTAGGCGGGTTTGGCCAGATCGACCATGGCCGTCGGCTGGAGCGGGTTCCACCATTCCTTGAACCACGCGGCCGGCTCGCGCCAGCCCCAGCTCAGAAACGAATACCAGGCGAGCGGCTCGACGCGGCCGCGCACCAGCAGCACCGAAACGAAGACGTTGGGCCCCCACTCGCCCTTGACCGGCAGTTCGATCACCGGTTTGAAGCGGCTCAGGGTGAGTACCTGCGTTTCGACGACGCCGCCGGCTTCGACCGAAACCAGCGCGGTGGCCTCACGGAAAGGCGTTCGCACCTGGAAGCGAGCGGTCTCGCCCGGCGCATAACTGCGCTTTTCGGGGATCACGTCGATACGGTCCTGGTTGCCGGCGGCAAACCACTGGTCGCCGACGCCGCCGACCCAGTAACTGGTGCCGGCCTGGGCGACGTTGCCCTGACGGTCGCTGGTCTGCGCCAGCAGGTAGACGTTGCCCGGCTCGCCGGCTGGCAGCGCGCAAGCGAACTTGCCGCGCGCATCTGAGCGCCCCTTGCAGACTTCGCCGAGGTTGGAAAACTCGGTCGAGTTCTCGTAGGCGTAAAAACCGCCGACGATGCGCTTGCGGTGGCTAAAATCGACTCGCCGCTTGGCGCTGATCTTGACCGGCGCGTCGGCGGCTGGCGTGCCCAGCGAATCGAGAACGACGACCTCAACCCCGCTCTTGGCCGAATCTTTGTCGCTGACCGACACCCAATCCTTGACGCGAAGACCGACGACGACGGCCGCCGGCGAAAGCTCGACCGAGCCGTGCAGCGTCTGGATTTCGCCGTTCGGATCGGCGAAAGTCATCTGCGCGTAAACCTCGCTCGGCCCCTTAATCGGCTCGCGCAGCGGCACGTTGAACTTGCCGGCACCCGCTTGGTCGAGCGTCAGCGGCGCCTTGTTGGTCAGCAGTGTCTCCTGCTCGCGCCCCTCGTCGGCGGCAAAAGCCGTACGCCCCGGCGCGTCGAAATCGACAAGAAAGCGGAAGTCCTCGTAGCCCTTGTACTGCGGCCAGCGCGCGCGCAACGTCGCCGACAGCTCGACCTTGGCGTCCTTGGCGGCGCCACCGTTGAGAAAGGAAAGCGAGAGCGCCAGCGGAACTTCCTTGGGCGCCACCAGCGCAGTGGCGAGCCCCTGAACGCTGCCGGAAAATGCCGGCAGGCGAAAATCGGATACGTTGAAGCTGCCGCTGCTCACACTGACGCCATTCTTGGTACCGGCAAGCTCGATCTGATAGCTGCCGCGCTTGGCCGATGACGGGATTTTCCAGGCGCTGATCGCCACGCCGAAGCGATCCCAGGTAAGCGGCTGGCGGAATTCGTCGCCACTGCCGTCGTGGCGAATCACCATTTCACGCGGCAGCGATTGCACATCGGGGAAGGCGAAACCGCTGCTCCCGCGCTCGCGCGCGACGTGTTTCATCGACACCGTCTGCCCGGCGCGCAGCAGCGTGCGGTCGAGGATCGTGTGAATCTTGCGCGCATCGATTTCGCCCCAGGTGTCGACGCCGAAACGCCAAGGCTCGATGCCCTCGTTCCAGTCCGAACGAACGAAGCTGTAGTCGTCGCCAAGACGCGCGCTGGCGAAGAAGAAATTGTCGTCCTGGCAACTCTGCTCGGGCAGCACCACGGCGGCCAGCGCGCGCCCCTGATCGTCGCTGCGCCCGGCCCACAGCGACTTGCCGTCGCAATCGGAGAGGCGCACTTCGGCGCCGGCGACCGGCTTGCCGCTATCGAGCGCGGTGACCCAGACGAGCGCGTTGTCGCGCCCGCGTTTGAGATGCACCGCCATATTGGTGACCAGCGCCGTACTGCGCACGTACATCGGCTTTGGGGTCGTCAGCAACGCGGCGCCGAGTAGGCGGCTTTCGATCTCAACGATGTGATAGCCGGGTTTTTGCAGCGGAATGCCGATCACCTCGAACTCGCTGCTGCCGCCCGGCTTGGGCAGCTCACGGCTGACGACGCCGGCCTTGTCCTTGAGAAAAGGCAGTTCGCGCGCGTAATACGGGTCGTCATAATCACGCGCCTCCGATCCCTTGCCGATCCGGTAATGTTTGCTCTGCTGTTCGAACTTGGCGATGGCGCGGATCGCCGCGATCACCTGGCCGTCGTCGGTTAATCGCTGGCTGCTGAAGCGATGCGCGTTTTGGCCAGGCAATTGCAGACTGGCCACCGGCAGCATCGCTTCGACGTTGCGCAGCGTCACCGGCAGCACCCCGCCCTGCTTGAGTTCGACGATACCGAAAGCGCCGGGGAACTTGGCGAGCGGCGGAGCACTCCCGGTGCGCAGCTTGAGCGGAAAGCTCGCGGCGTTCGCCAGCGACCGACCCGCCTCGTCCTTGATCCCGGCCGGCAACTCGATCGTGAGTTCGGCGTTCGGCGGTAGCGGTCGCTTGAAGGTCAGCGCGCTCGTCGTGTTTTCGCGGCTGCCGTCCTGATCGGGCGATTGCGGCGAACGCGCACCTTGCGGCGAGATCAGGCGCGCACCGGCAGCCAGCTTGGCATCGACTGGTGCCGAGAACTCGACGCGCAGATCAGAGAGTGGCGAGCACGGCGCAGCGGGCTTTTCGCGCTCGCAACTGACGCTGGCGCGCAAAGGCTGGCGAACGCGGTAGGTAAAACTCTCGTTGCGGCTCGCTTTGCTGCCGTTTTCAGCCTCAACGCCGGCGCCCCAAACCAGACGCATCCTGGCCCCCGCCGGCAGGCGCTCGGCGCAGGAGATCGCCAGCGTGCGGGGCTGCGCTTTGCGCTGCAGGGTGGCGAGGATTTCGTCGCGCTTGGCGTCGGGCAGAATGCTCACCGGAATACGATTGCCGACGCCATCGGCCTCGCACCACACCTGGCGCTCGACCGATCCGCGCTTGAGCGCGGCTGAGGCGTCGATGACGAAGGCCTGGTCTTCCTCGATCGCCGCGCCCGGGGCGGGCGTCAGCGAACGCGGCCAGGGACCGGGAGCGAAAAAGGCGTAGGACGATTCGCCGGAAACAGCCTCGCCATTGGCCGCCTTGAGATCGGCCTTGAGCCTGAAGTCGCAACGCTCGCCGGGCTGCAAGGCGCGCTCCAGCGTGTAGGTCCAGCGCTTGACATCGCTCCAGCGCCCACGACCGCGGACCTCGCCGCAATCGACGGCAAAAGGTGAAGGCGCGTCGGACCGGCCAAGCGCCACCATGTCGGCGGTGAACACCGCGTTGGCGCGAACCGCGGGGTCGACCTCGCCTTGCGGCGAAAACTGGCGAACGCCAGCGGCATTGACAGCACCCGCCACGGCAAGCACGCCGAGCAGGGCAAGGACTGATTGAAAGCGCGTCGCGCACATGGCAGGCCCGAAATGACAGGTGACAGCGTCGGATTATAGCCCGCGCGAATGCAGCACCTGCGGCAAAACGAGCGGGAAAAAAAAGCAGCGCCGAAGCGCTGCCTTTTGGTGCAACGTAGCGGGCAGGATTAGTAGCCGGCGCCCTTGATCGATTTCAGGCCCTTGAAGATGGCCTTGGCGCCGAGCTGCTCTTCGATGCGGATCAGCTGGTTGTACTTGCAGATACGGTCGGTGCGCGACAGCGAGCCGGTCTTGATCTGGCCGGCACCGGTGCCCACCGCCAGATCGGCGATGAACGAGTCTTCGGTTTCGCCCGAGCGGTGCGACGAGATCACGCCGTAGCCGGCCTTCTGCGCCATCTTGATGGCGTCGAGCGTCTCGGTCACGGTGCCGATCTGGTTGACCTTGATCAGGATCGCGTTGCAAGCGCCCATGTCGATGCCCTTCTTGAGGCGGGTCGGGTTGGTGACGAAGAAGTCGTCGCCGACGATCTGCACCTTCTTGCCGAGGGCCTGCGTGAACTTGACGTAGCCGTCCCAGTCGCTCTGGTCGAGGCCGTCCTCGATCGAGACGATCGGGTACTTCTTGCACCAGTCGGCGTAGATGGCGATCATTTCGTCGGCCGAGAACAGCTTGTCCGGGTTCGACTTCCAGAACTTGTAGCCCTTGCGGCCACCTTCGTCGAACAGTTCCGACGACGCGCAGTCGAGCGCGATGCCGATCTGCTTGCCGGGCTTGTAGCCGGCCGCTTCGATCGCCTGCATGACGACGTCAAGCGCCTGGTCGTTGGTCAGGTTAGGCGCGAAACCACCTTCGTCGCCGACCGCGGTCACGTGACCGCCCTTCTTGAGGATGCTCTTCAGGGCATGGAACACTTCGGTGACCCAGCGCAGGCCTTCGGAGAAGGTCTTGGCGCCGATCGGCATGATCATGAATTCCTGGAAGTCGATCAGGTTGTCGGCGTGCTTGCCGCCGTTGATGATGTTGGCCATCGGCGTCGGCAGAACGAATTCCTTGTTCTTGTGCAGCTTGGCGATGTACTTCCAGAGCGGCATCTTGCTGACCTGGGCGGCGGCGACGGTAATCGACATCGATGCGCCGAGCAGCGCGTTGGCGCCGAGCTTCGATTTGTTCTGGGTGCCGTCGAGCGCAATCATCGCTTCGTCGAGCTGGCGCTGGTTGAGCGGGTTCTTGCCCTTGAGCAGTTTGGCGATCGGGCCGTTGACGGCTTCAACCGCCTTGAGCACGCCCTTGCCGAGATAGACTTTTTTGTTGCCGTCGCGCAGTTCGCAGGCTTCGAATTCGCCGGTCGACGCGCCTGACGGAACAGCCGAGCGCGCGACGAAACCGTTGTCGAGCGTGATGTCGACTTCGACGGTCGGGTTGCCGCGCGAGTCGAGAATCTGACGACCGACGACCTTGGTGATCTTGACGAACTTGGCCGGTGCGACGGCCTTCTTGGCAACTGCCTTGACGGCGGCAGCGGGCCTCTTGGCAGCGACCGGCTTCTTGGCAGCAACAGCCTTCACGGCAACGGCCGGCTTCTTGGCAGCAACAGCTTTCACGGCAACGACAGGCTTCTTGGCGGGAGCGGTTTTCTTGGGGGATACGGGTTTAGCGGCTGTAGCCATTTTGGGTTCCAATACAAAAGTTGATCAAAAACACGGTGAAAAAAACAAACAAAAGCGTGACTATACAACGGAATGCGCTTCGCTTAACGAGCCCATCGATCAAGACCGGGCGGAAGCGCCTCAGGCAAATCATCCGTCATGGGCTGGCGGCGGTCCCAAAAAGTCATCTTCATCCGGATTGATGATGCCCAAATCGACGGGAGTGCGCGCATAGAATAGACGGATCTTTTCGTCATGAATGAGCGCCAGCAATTGCTCGATCCCCTCGTCGCTGGCGATGAACTCGACCGCGACGCCAGCACTGCCGGCCAACTCGAAGAAACGGTCCTCATGCACCGCATGGTGTCGCCCAAAGCCGCCGATGGCGCGAAAGGCGCAGCCCCCGAGAATGCCAATGCCATTGGCCTTTTCGAGCAGCCACTCCCACAGCAAAACGCCGTGATGTCTGCGCTGTTCGCCGAGATAAAACCTGAGCAATGCTCCTTGCATGTCAACCTCCCTTGAGCTCACGGCGTGTTCCTGAGCAGGTAGATGGTGCCAATCCCGGCAAAGGTCATCAGCACCGAGCCGACGACGTGCACGACAACGGCGCCGAGCGCCCAGGAAATCCGCCCCTGCTGCAACAAGGCGGCAACCTCGGCGGAAAAAGTTGAAAACGTCGTCAGGCCGCCGCAAAATCCGGTGATCACCAGCAATCGCCATTCCGGCGAAATCGCCGAATAGGTCGCGAAGAAGGCGATGCCCAGTCCGACGACGTAGGCACCGACCAGGTTGGCGGCCAGCGTACCGGGCGGGACGGTCGGGAACATGCTGTTGAGCTTGCTGCCGAGCTGCCAGCGCAGCAGCGCACCAAGCGCCGCGCCGAGACTGATAGCCAGGATCGATTTCCACATAGCATTGCCTTGAAGAGTGGATTAGGCGGCGCCGCGCTGCCGGATCATGCCGCAGGCTACCGTCACGGGGGCGAATATAGCACCGGCGCCGCGTATTTTGGAAACGCCGGACACAATTCGGCAGCGCCCGTGGCTTGAAGGAGACGCGGCTCGACCGAACGTCACTCAGCGACCGAGCTCGTCGCGCAACTGGCGGCGCAGAATCTTGCCGACGTTGGTCTTGGGCAGCCCGGAGCGGAACTCGACCTGACTCGGTACCTTGTAGCCGGTGAGGTGTTCGCGGCAGTGCGCGATCAATTGCGCGGCGGTCAGCGCCGGATCTTTCTTGACGACGAAGATCTTCACCGCCTCGCCCGACCGGGCGTCGGGAATTCCCACCGAAGCGACCTCGAGAACGCCCGGGTGCATCGCCACGACATCCTCGACTTCGTTTGGATAGACGTTGAAACCCGAGACCAGGATCATGTCTTTCTTGCGATCGACGATGCGCAGATAACCTTTTTCGTCCATCACCGCGATATCGCCGGTACGCATGAAGCCGTCGGCCATGAAGACGTTGGCGGTTTCTTCCGGGCGGCTGAAGTAACCGCTCATCACTTGTGGGCCGCGGACACAAAGTTCACCGCGTTCGCCGAGCGCGACGTCGACGCCGCCGTCATTACGGATCACCACCTCGGTCGATGAAATCGGCAGACCGATCGAGCCGTTGTATTCGGTACTGTTGAGCGGGTTGATGGTCACCGCCGGCGAGGTCTCGGTCAGGCCGTAGGCTTCGATCAACGCTGTCCCGGTCAGCTGCTTCCATTTGTCGGCGACGGATTTTTGCACGGCCATGCCGCCGCCGAGCGAGATTTTGAGGTGAGAAAAATCGAGTGCGCGGAACGCCTCATTGTGCAGCAGCGCATTGAACAAGGTGTTGACCCCGAGGAAGACGGTGATCGGATATTTTGAAAGTTCGCTGACCAGGGCCGGGATGTCGCGCGGGTTGGTGATCAGCAGATTGCTCGCGCCGATGCGCAGGAAGGTGAAGCAGTTGGCGGTCAGCGCGAAGATATGATAAAGAGGTAATGCCGTCACAACAAACTCACGACCTTCCTCGATATCCGGAATGATCCAGGCATAGACCTGCGCCAGGTTGGCGAGGACGTTGCGGTGGGTCAGCATGGCGCCCTTGCAAACGCCGGTGGTGCCGCCGGTGTATTGCAGAAAGGCCAGATCGTCGGGCTTCACCGCCACCGGCGAAAACCCGCCCCCCGCGCCGCGCCGCAGCGCCTTGCCAAAATCGACGGAGTGCGGCAACTGCCACGCCGGAACCATCCGCTTGATGTACTTGACGACGAAATTGACGAGGCTGCCCTTGGCAAAACCGAGCAGGTCGCCCAGGCGAGCGATCACGATGTGTTTGATCGCGCTTTGCGCCAGTACGCGTTCGAGCGTATGCGCAAAATTCTCCAGGATGACGATCACCTCGGCGCCCGAATCGCAAAGCTGATGTTCAAGTTCGCGCGGCGTATAGAGCGGATTGCAATTGACCACCGCATAACCGGCGCGCAAGGCGCCGAGCATGCAAATAGGATACTGCAGGACGTTGGGCATCATCAGCGCGATGCGCGCGCCGCGGGCCAGTTTGAGATCGTTCTGCAGGTAGGCGGCAAAATCTCGCGACAGCGTGTCGAGTTGGCCGTAGGTCAGCTCGGCGTCCATATTGACGTAGGCGACGCGGTCGCGATAGCGCGCGACGCTCTTTTCAAACATCAGCCCAAGCGACCCGAACTCGTTGATATCGACCTCGGCAGGAACGCCTTGCTGATAACTCTGCAACCAGATCTTGTCCACCTGAGCCCCCGTTGAAAGCTGTTCTTCTGAAGACATCAACTCGTCATGTCGTGCGATCTGGCAGAGCGCAGTCAGCCCTTGAAAGGCGGCGGACGGTGACTCATCAACGCGCTGCCAGAGGGCGACCGACGCCCGCGGACATTCCAGCGACAGCGCCCATCCTAGTTCATCGTCAGTTTTAAGAAAAGCGGGATCGTCTTCGCCTAATCGCGATAGACGCCGCGCAGCAGCGCGATCTCCTGCGTATAACCGGGAAGCTCGTTGGGCGTTTCGAGATAGAAAGGCAAGCGTCGCAATTGCGGGTGGTTGATGATTCGCGTGAGCGCCGGCAGGCCGATCTGGCCGTCGCCGATGCGGGCGTGGCGGTCCTTGCGGCTGCCCGGCGGGTTCATGCTGTCGTTGAGGTGAATGGCGCGCAGCTTGTCGATCCCGATCACCGCGTCGAATTCGGCGAGCACGCCGTCAAGGTCGCCGACGATATCGTAGCCGGCGTCGTGCACGTGGCAGGTATCGAGACAAACGCCCATTTTTTCGCGACGCTCGACACCGTCGAGGATCTGCCGCAATTGCCCAAACGTGCTGCCGACCTCGCTGCCTTTGCCGGCCATCGTCTCGAGCAGCACGGTGGTCGTCTGTTGCGGCGTCAGCAACGCGTTGAGCTGCGCGACGATCAGTTCGATCCCCGCACTCGCGCCTTGCCCGACGTGACTGCCGGGATGAAAGTTGTAGAGATTTCCGGGCAGCAACTCCATCCGCGCCAGATCATCACGCATCATCTCCATCGCGAAACGGCGAGTGTTCTCGTCGGCCGAACAGGCGTTGAGCGTATACGGCGCGTGCGCCAGCAGCGGCGCGAAGCGATGCTCGCTGGCGAGCAGCAGGAAAGCGGCAAGATCGCTTTGATCGATCGCCTTAGCCTTGCCGCCACGCGGGTTGCGCGTAAAGAACTGGAAAGTGTTGGCATCGATCGACAGCGCATCGCGCCCCATTCCCATGAAGCCTCTGCTGGTCGACAGGTGACAGCCGATATTCAACATATGCAAGGGCGCCCTGCGTTCAGGTTTCGTCGCGCCCGACCCACTTGGGCAGCGCCGGCGGCGTGTAGTTTGCAAAACGGTCGAGCAAGACTTCGGGGGTGGCTTCAACGACCAGCATCCGGCGCTGGTCGGGCCGAACAAACTGCTCGTTCGCGGCGTGGTCGAGGAAGGTGACCAGGCCGTCGTAGTAGCCGGCGACGTTGAGCAGGCCGCAGGGCTTGCCGTGGAAACCGAGCTGCGCCCAGGTCCACACCTCGAAAATTTCCTCGAAGGTGCCGATACCGCCGGGCAGCGCGACGAATCCGTCGGCCAGCTCGGCCATCAGCGTCTTGCGCGCATGCATCGACGGCGTGACGTGCAGTTCGGTTAGCGCCGCGTGCGCCAGCTCCTTGCGCATCAGCGACTCGGGAATCACCCCGACCGCCAGACCGCCCAGGCGCAGCACCTCGTCGGCGACCACCCCCATGATGCCGACGCTGGCGCCGCCATAGACCAGCCGGATGCCGCGCTCGACCATGCCCCGCGCCAGCGCGCGCGCGGCTTGTGCGTAATCGTCGAGCCGCCCGCTGCTCGAACCGCAGTAGACGCACAGGCTGGTCATTGCTTTCATGTCTTTATCACTCTCGTGCAAAATGATCGGCGCTGATTTTCCGGCCTAGGCCTTGCGCTGCTGCCACCAGCCGATCACCACCGGAACCAGCGAAATGGCGATGATGCCGAGGATCACGACTGAGAGGTTTTTTTGCACCCACGGCAAGTTGCCGAAAAAATAGCCGGCCAGCGTCAGCAGACCGACCCATGAAACGGCGCCGACCAGATTGAACAAGGTGAAGCGCGCGTAACTCATCGCGCCGATGCCGGCGACGAACGGCGCGAAAGTGCGAAACAGCGGCAGGAAACGCGAAATCACCAACGTCTTGCCACCGTGCTTGTCGTAAAAGGCGTGGGTCTTCTGCAACGCCGCCTTGTTGAAAAAGCGCGAGTCTTCCCACTGAAAGACCTTGGGCCCCAGGAAACGGCCGATCTGGTAGTTGAGCATATTGCCGAGCGCCGCAGCCGCCAGCAGCACGGCGAGCAGCACGCCGATGTTCATGCCGCCGAGCGCCGCCAGCGCACCGGCGACGAAGAGCAGCGAATCGCCGGGAAGAAAAGGCGTCACCACGAAACCGGTTTCGCTGAAGATGATCACGAAAAGAATTGCGTAGATCCAGGTTCCGTACTGCTGCACCAGCACCGCGAGATGCTTGTCCAGATGCAGGACGAGATCGATAAAAAAGGCAAGGTAGTCCATCGTGGCGAGCGCTCTGAGCAAAGAGCGCGATTCTACATGAAGCCTGGCCGGTATAATCGGCCCATGACCAAAGCGCACGCCCCCACCATCCTACTGTTGCCCGACCTCTTGATCAGCCAGATCGCCGCCGGCGAGGTCGTCGAACGCCCCGCCTCGGTACTCAAGGAATTGCTCGAAAACGCGCTCGACGCCGGCAGCACGGCAATTCAGATCCAGCTCGAAGAAGGCGGCGTCAAGCTGATCCGCGTCTCCGACGATGGCTGCGGCATCGTCCAGGAGCAACTGGCGCTGGCGCTGACGCGTCACGCGACGTCGAAAATTGCCTCGCTCGACGACCTCGAGCGCGTCGCCACGCTCGGCTTTCGCGGCGAAGCGCTAGCCTCGGTGGCAGCGGTCGCGCGCCTGACGCTGACCAGCCGCGCGCGCGACTCGGCGCACGCCTGGCGGCTTGCCGCCGAAGCCAACGCGCAGCCGCAACCGGCGGCGCTGGCGACCGGCACCGTCGTCGAGATGCGCGACCTCTACTACAACACGCCGGCACGCCGAAAATTCCTCAAATCCGAAGGCACTGAGTTCGCGCATTGCGCCGACGCGATCAAACGCATCGCGCTGGCGCACCCGGCGGTGGCGTTCACGCTGACGCATAACGGCCGCGTCAGCCTGCACCTCGCCAAGACTGACGCACGAACTCGTGCCGGGGCGATTCTCGGCGACGAATTCCTCGCCCAGTCGCGCGCCGTCGATACCGGCGTCGGCCCCGGAATCCGGGTGTTCGGCCATTGCGCGCTGCCCGCCCATTCGCGCGCACGCAGCGACGCGCAGTACTGCTACGTCAATGGCCGCTTCGTTCGCGACAAGCTGCTCAGTCACGCGCTGCGCGAAGCCTATCAGGACCTGCTGCACGGCAGCCGTTTCCCGGCCTATTGTGTTTTTCTTGAGATCGATCCATCGACGGTAGACGTCAACGTCCACCCGGCCAAAACCGAGGTGCGTTTTCGCGATTCGCGCGCCGTCCATCAGTTCGTTTTCCACGCCGTGCAGCGCACGCTTGCCGCTTCACAGGCGACCCACTCGCCAGCCGCCAGTGCGCTGACTAGCGAAGCCGATTTTCCAATCGCCAACGCAGGACAAACCGCTTTCGCCGCGCCAACCTTCGCTGCGTCCGCGCAGCGCCCGACCTTCGCCGCGCGGCCGGCCTTTGGCGCACCGCGCCAACAGTCGCTCACCGCTGGCGAACCGGCAACGGCAGCCTACCTCGCTTTTGCCGGCGCCGCGCAGTCGTCCGCCGACTCGCAGCCGACACCGGCGCACGGCGACGCTGCGCCGCTCGGCTACGCGCTCGCCCAGTTGCACGGCATCTACATCCTGGCGCAAAACGCACAGGGGCTGATCGTCGTCGACATGCACGCGGCGCACGAACGCATCGTCTACGAAAGGCTCAAGGTGGCGCTCGACGCGCGTCAGATCGCTACTCAGGCGCTGCTGATCCCCGCCGTGTTCGCCGCCGACGCGCTCGACGTCGCGGCAGCCGAAGAACACGCGACAACGCTCGCCGAACTCGGCTTCAACGTCGCACCGATCGGCCCCACGCAACTCGCCGTGCGCGCCGTCCCGGCACTGCTGCAGGCCGCCGACCCGGCGGCGCTGGCGCGGGCGCTGCTCGGCGAGCTGCGCGAACACGGCAGCACGCAGTTGCTGACCGCGCGGCGCAACGAACTGCTGGCGACTATGGCCTGCCACGGCGCGGTGCGCGCCAGGCGCCAGTTGGCGATCGCCGAAATGAACGCGCTGCTACGCCAGATGGAGGAAACCGAGCGCGCCGACCAGTGCAATCACGGCCGCCCGACATGGACGCAGGTCTCGCTCGCCGACCTCGACCGCCTTTTCCTGCGCGGCCGATGAGTACGCCGCTACCACCTGCCATCCTGCTGATGGGTCCGACCGCCAGCGGCAAAACCGCGGTGGCGATGGAACTCTCGCGCTGCTTTCCCGTCGAGCTCGTCAGCGTCGATTCGGCGCAGGTTTTCCGCGACATGGACATCGGCACCGCCAAACCCGACGAAGCGACGCTCAGGCAATACCCGCACCACCTGATCGACCTGATCAGCCCCGAAGAAAGCTACTCGGCGGCGCGCTTTTGCTCCGACGCGCTCGCCGCGATGGACGACATCAGCGCGCGCGGCAAGGTGCCGCTGCTGGTCGGCGGCACCATGCTCTACTTCAAGGCGCTGCGCCAAGGGCTCGCCGAACTGCCACAGTCGTGCGCGCCAACCCGCGCCAGTATTGACGCGCAGGCCGCTGCCGAGGGTTGGCCGGCGGTCCATGCGGAACTCGCGCGCGTCGACCCGCCAAGCGCCGCGCGCTTGCACCCGACCGACAGCCAGCGCGTCCAGCGCGCACTCGAAGTCTATCGTCTCACCGGTCGCCCGCTATCGGCACTGCTCGCCGCAGCGAGCGAGCAGGCGCCGCACTACGATTTTCTGGCCATCGGCCTGCTGCCGTCGGATCGCAGCGTACTGCACGCGCGCATCGCCGAACGCTTTGACGCCATGCTCAAAGCTGGGCTTGAGGACGAACTCAGCGAGTTGCGCCAGAAATATCGGTTGACCGCCAAACTGCCATCGATGCGCTGCGTCGGCTACCGGCAGGTGTGGGAAGTGCTGGACGGTGGCGCGCCACGCAGCGAAATGCGTGAGCGCGGAATCTACGCCACGCGCCAACTCGCCAAACGCCAGATCACCTGGCTCGCCAACACGCTCAAGCCGGAGACTTTCGACTGCCTGGCACCCGACCTGCTGGCCCAGGTCGGCGCCAGGGTCCGCGGGCTGTTGGGCTAGCCACCGACAGTACGAGACATCGACGCGTCAAAAAACGCGTAACCGTTACGGCCGGCGTTCTTCGCCGCATACATCGCGGCATCGGCGTGCCGCAGCAACTGATCGACCTCGTCGCCGTGCTGCGGAAAAATGGCGATGCCAATGCTCGCCGAGATATCGATCGTATGCTGATAATTGACGACGAAGGACTCGCTCAACGCCTGCAGCACCTTCTTGGCAACTGCGGCGGCATCGTGCGCTGTATTGATGCGTTGCAGCAGGATCACGAACTCGTCGCCGCCGACGCGCGACACCGTATCGGACTGCCGCGTCATCGCCCCGCGCAGGCGATTGGCCACCGCCTGCAACAACAGGTCGCCGACGTCGTGACCAAAGGTGTCATTGACCGGCTTGAGCCGGTCGAGGTCGATGAACAGCACCGCCAGTTCGCCACGGTCTCGTCGCGCCTGAGCCAACGCCTGGCGCAGGCGGTCGGTGAGCAGCGCGCGATTGGGCAGGTCGGTGAGCACGTCGTGGTGCGCCAGATGCTGGACGAACGCTTCGGACGCCTTGCGTTCGGTGATGTCGCGCGCACAGCCGACGGTACCGATGACCTCGCCGTGGGAATTGACCAGACGCGCCTGATGGACTTCAAGAAAAACGAACTTGCCGAAAACGTTACCAGACTCTTCAAACGTCGTCGGCTCGTCGCGACCCAGGGTATGGCGGTCGATGTCCTGTGCGAACTGCCCGTAGCTATACCACTCGGGATCGTCGGGGTGACGGTCGCGCTCGCGCCGAGCAAAGTAGTCAAAGGTCTTGCCCAGCGGCTCGTCGGTATTGACCAGATCAAGCAGCGTTTCGCACAGCGCCTTGTTGGCGAACACATAGCGATTATCCAGGTCCTTGGCCCAGATCATGTCGGGAACGTTGTCGCAGATCAGGCGCAACATCGACGCCAGTCGTTGCGACTTCTCTTCGCTGTCTTTGAGCGCCTGCTCGGCCAATTGTCGCTCGGCCATCTCGTCGGCCAGTCGTTCGCTGCCCATGATCGCACTGACGGCGGCGCGTGAAACCTGCAGGGATTTGCCGGCCACAGCGATCTGCCAGGCGATCGCGGTGACGCCCATGAGCAGGAAAAACGAGCTCCCGGTACTGAAGTAACGATAAAAATAGAGCGCGATAAACGGCAACAGCGTGACCACATTGATCAGCACGCCGTATAAAAAGACGGTAGCATAAGCCGTGTAGCCGACGGTCACCACCGCAGAAGCGATGACGAAGGCAAAAACGTACGCCGTTTCCGCGCTCTGTTGCGGCAAGAAAAACACCGCCAGGCCGTAGAGGCCACAGTTCAAGGCACCGAGCCCAGCGCGGATGCGGAAAAAGCGCTCGGCGTTGTTTGGCGACAACCCGACCCGCGCGACGTGATGCTGAAAAACGCTGAGGATTCCGCTCACCAAAAAAATCAGCGCCAGCCAAGCCAGCAACGCGTCATCAGACACCCCTGCACTGCGCAGAACCAGCGCCAGCAACACCCCGCCCGCACTGATGCCCAAGGGATTCCCGGCAGCGTTCCGGAAGAAAAGCTGAATTCGAATCAGATGCACCCGCTCATGCAGCGCAATGGTGTTTTTCTTCATGTCTGAAAAGATAAGACGCTGACGGGAAATCGTTCTGCATTCTACAACGACGTTTGCAGCGCATTAACAAAAAGCCCATGCCGGTCAGCATGGGCTTTAGAGACTTCTACCTCAGCACACCAAGCCAAGGCTATCGGCTATTCGCCGCTATGGTTGCTACTCAGTAATCTTTAAAGAGCGAGGTGAACAAAGAACCATAAAGTCTCCAAAAAGCACGGCTGGAACCAACACTGCGTACCGGATTCACCGCACATCACAGCACATACCTACTGTAGACCGTGTATTGAAAAAAACCAGTTATAAAAAAACTATCCAAGCACCATCGCCCTGGCGCAGCGGCGATTCAAGTTAGCCTAAAATATACCGATAAATCAACTACTCCCACGAAACCACACAGGAGCATGCGATGAGAATCCCAGCCGAACTCTTGGGGCCGCCGCCGAACGAAAGGGATCGATTCACTGATGCCCGAGGAACCCGACCGGTCAACGGTTCGGCTCGCTTGCCGAGCGACCTGCCCGAAGGTTTGCCGAAGCCGCGGCAAACCCATGAAGCGCCTCCAGAGCACGATGAGCAGGCAGCGCAAGGTCAACACAACGGAGAGAGCGACTCGCCAGAACGGCGGCACAAAGATCGCCGCCAGAAGAACAGCCCGACCACGCTCGACACCCGCCTGACGCAGGCCCGGCGAAGATCGGCGGGACCAGCGCCGATCAGTATCGAGATATGAAGGCCGGCAGGCGATCAAACGACGATCGTTTGCGCCTCGCCTTCGCTGCGCGGCGCAATCGCGCCGATCTCGACCGCCATTTCGCCCGTCGCGTTGAGCTGTTTGAGCGCCTGCTCGACGTTTTCACGCGCGACGACGACAATCATGCCGATGCCGCAATTGAAGACGCGGTGCATTTCGCTCTCGGCGACATTGCCCTCGCGCTGCAGCCAGTCGAAGAGTTTTGGACGCTGCCAGCTTGCCTTGTTGATCACCGCCTTGACGTTTTCCGGCAGCACGCGCGGAACGTTTTCAGTGATTCCGCCGCCGGTGATATGTGCCATGCCCTTGACCGGCAGCGCACTGATCAACGCCAGCATCGGCTTCACGTAAATTCGCGTTGGCGCCATGATGGCGTCAGCCAAGGTTCTGCTGCCGTCGAACGGCGCGTCGAGATCGGGATTGCTGCGCGCGATGATCTTGCGCACCAGCGAGTAACCGTTCGAATGCGCCCCCGAGGATGGCAGGCCGAGCACGACGTCGCCGGCGACGATCTCTTGACCGCTGATAATCTTCGACTTTTCGACGACGCCGACGGCAAAACCAGCGAGGTCGTATTCGCCTTCGGGATACATCCCCGGCATTTCGGCGGTTTCGCCGCCGATCAACGCGCAGCCCGCGTATTCGCACCCCTTGGCAACGCCCTGGACAACGCTCGCAGCGGTCTCGACGTCGAGCTTGCCACAAGCGAAGTAATCGAGAAAAAAGAGGGGCTCGGCGCCCTGCACCAGCACGTCATTGACGCTCATGGCAACCAGGTCGATACCGACCGTGTCGTGACGATTGAGGTCGAAAGCCAGCTTGAGCTTGGTCCCCACCCCATCGGTGCCGGACACCAGCACCGGCTCGCGATAGCGCTTGGGCACCTCGAACAGCGCGCCGAAACCGCCGAGGCCACTGAGCACGCCGTCGCGCATCGTCTTCTTGGCAAACGGCTTGATGCGCTCGACGAGTTCATCGCCGGCGCTGATATCGACGCCGGCATCGCGGTAGGAAAGTGATTGTTGTGTCATCGTCTATGTCATCCCAAACTAGGCTGGCCGCTGCCACGTAGTGGTAAAATGCGCCGCCTGCGTAGCGAAAAGCAGGATTTTATCCGAAATAGCCGTCTCGCGTGTTGCCCGCGCGGCGAAGCGACCCGATGCTCCCATGCGCCAACTGATTCTCGACCTCCTGCCGAATGAACCGCCCCGCCTCGACAACTTTGTCGCCGGCGGCAATACCGAGACGCTGACCGGCCTGGCGGCCTGGCTTTCGCCCGACAATCGCGAACCGTCGCTGCTGCTCTGGGGCGAAACGGGCGCCGGCAAGACTCACCTGCTGCGCGCCAGCGCCGCCCACTACAGCGACGCCGCCGCCGACCCCGATCTGGTGAGAATCGATGCCAGCGCATTGCTCCACGCGGTGGACAACGTCGACGCGCTGAGCGCCACCGGACAGATCGCGCTGTTCAACCTGTTCAATCGCCTGCGCGCCGCCGGCGGTCGATTGCTGACCGGCGCCCACCAGCCGCCACTGCAGCTCGCGCTACGCGAAGACCTGCGCACGCGCCTGGGCTCGGGACTGATCTACCGACTGCACGGCCTGAGCGACGGCGAACAAATCGCTGCACTCGCCGCGCAAGCGCAGGCGCGCGGCCTGCGCCTGCCGCCCGGCGCGCTCGACTACCTGCTGGCGCGCGCGCCGCGCGACATGCGCAGCCTGATGGCGCTGGTCACGGCACTCGACCGCTATTCGCTGGAACACCAGCGAACGATTACCCTGCCACTGCTGCGCGAAGTTTTGCAGACCCCTTTGAATTGATCACGGACTCCCTCAATGCAACTTGCTTTATTTGACCTCGACAACACCTTGCTCTCCGGCGACAGCGACTACGAATGGACCTTGCACCTGGTCAACAAGGGCGTTCTCGACCGCGACGTCTTCGAACACCGCAACATGGAATTCTACGAACAGTACAAGGCCGGAACGCTCGACATCTTCGAATTTCTCGATTTTCAGCTGCAATCGCTGGCCGACAACTCGCGCGCCGACCTCGAAGCCTGGCACGCCGAATTCATGGCCACGAGCATCGTGCCGATGCTCGCGCAGCCGGCGCGCGACCTCGTCAAACGCCATCAAGACCAGGGCCATCTGTGCGCACTGGTGACCGCCACCAACAGCTTCGTGACCGGACCGATCTGCCGCGAGCTCAACATCCCGCACCTGATCGCCACCATCCCGGCGCAGGAGCACGGCCAGTTCACCGGCAAACCACGCGGCACGCCGGCGTTCCGCGAAGGCAAGATCGCGCGCGTCGAGGACTGGCTCGAAGCGATGGGACTGTGGTGGGGCAATTTCGAACGCAGCTGGTTCTACAGCGACTCGCGCAACGACCTGCCGCTGCTTTTGCGCGTCAGCGACCCGGTCGCCGTCGATCCCGACCAGACGCTGCGCGCGCATGCCCAAACCGCCGACTGGACCATCCTCTCGCTGCATCAATAACAGTACCAGCCATTGATTCCCGGAACGGGCTATCATGGCGCACTTTTGCCGTACCGCAATACAATAAGAAACGAGCAATGATTCGCAAATTCATCTCCCGTGTCTTCGGACACAAATCGCCAGGTAGCGCTGGCGAACCTGCCATCATCGGCGTCGCGCGCCACGGCATTCGCCGTGAAGCGATCAGCAGCGGCAGCCGGCGCACCGTCGAAACACTGCAACAGCAAGGTTACAAAGCCTATGTTGTCGGTGGCGCGGTGCGCGATCTGCTGGCCGGAATGACGCCCAAGGACTACGACGTCGCGACCAACGCGACGCCCGAACAGGTACGCCAATGCTTCAGGCGCTCGCGCATCATCGGCCGCCGTTTTCAGATCGTGCATGTCTCGATGGGCGCCGAAACGATCGAGGTCACCACCTTCCGCGGCCACCACGGCGACGCCGCTGGCAACAAGGCGCAGACCGACGAGCAGGGTCGCCTGCTGCGCGACAACGTGTTCGGCAGCGAGCGGGACGACGCCGCGCGGCGCGATTTCACGGTCAATGCGCTGTATTTCGATCCGACTTCCGAAACCATCGTCGACTATCACCACGGCCTCGCCGACCTCAAGCAGAAGACGCTGCGCATGATCGGCGACCCGAAAACGCGCTACCGCGAAGACCCGGTGCGCATGCTGCGCGCCGTTCGCCTGGCTGCCAAGCTCGGCCTGACCATCGACCCGGACGCCAGCCGGCCGATCCGCGAAATGTCCGAACTGATCGAGAACGTTCCGCCGTCACGCCTGTTCGACGAGATGCTCAAGCTGCTGACTTCCGGCTATGCCGTCAAGTGTGTCCAGCAGCTGCGTGCCGAAGGCCTGCACCGCGGCCTGTTGCCGCTGCTCGACGTGATTCTCGAAGAGGAGATCGGCAAGCGCTTCGTGACGCTGGCGCTCGAGAGCACCGACCGCCGCGTGCGCGAGGGCAAGCCGATTTCGCCCGGTTTCCTGTTCGCCACGCTGCTCTGGAGCGAAGTGCTGAGCAAGTGGGAAGCGATCAAGGCCGGCGGCGAACGGCCGACCCCGGCACTCTTCCTGGCGATGGACGAAGTGCTCGAGGTGCAAGCCGAAAAACTCGCCATCACCCGCCGCGTCGCCGGCGACATCAAGGACATCTGGGCGCTGCAGCCGCGCTTCGAACAGCGCTCGGGCAAACGTCCGTACGGCGTGCTCGAACAGCCGCGCTTCAAGGCTGCTTACGACTTCCTGCTGTTGCGCGCCGAATCGGGTGAAGTCGACGCCGAACTCGGCCAATGGTGGTCCGACTTCATGAACCGCGACGGCGACGCGCGCGCCGCCATGCTGCTGCCGCCCAAGCCGGACGAAGCGAAGAAGCGCCGGCGCCGCAAACGCAAGCCGGCGGCAGGCGCAACGGAATAGATAGAAGCCTCCGATGCCCCTTGCCTACGTCGCGCTCGGCGCCAACCTCGCCGATCCGACGACCCAAGTTCGCGCCGCACTCTCGGCGCTCACCGAACTGCCGCAATCGACACTGCAGCGCGCCTCGTCGCTCTACCGTACGGCGCCGATCGGCATTGCGCACCAGCCCGATTTCATCAACGCCGTCGCCGTGCTCGAAACGACGCTGTCGCCGCTCAACCTGCTCGACGCGCTGTTCGCGGTCGAAGCGTCGTTCGGACGACGACGCGATTATCACCATGCGCCGCGCACGCTCGACCTCGACCTGCTGCTCTACGATGGACTGGTGATCGACAGCGCGCGACTGACGCTACCGCACCCGCGTCTGCACCTACGCGCCTTCGTGCTTGCCCCGCTGCTCGAAATCGCCCCGGACTGCCGCATTCCCGGGCGCGGCCTGGCCTCGGCCTGGCTGCCCGCGGTCAGCATGCAGGCGATCGAAAAGCTGGCACCATGAAACTTGACACGCATTGGGCAGGTCTGTGTATTCTAGGGCAGCTCTTCTGATCCGAACGTCATGAAAAAAAACCTACTCGAATCTGCACGTCACATCGTCGTCGAGGGCCCGATCGGCGTCGGAAAAACCAGCCTGGCGCGGCGCCTCGGCGACCACCTGAAGGCCGAATTGCTGCTCGAACAGCCGCAGAACAACCCTTTCCTCGGCCGCTTCTATCAGGACCAGCAACGCTACGCGCTGCAGACCCAACTGTTCTTCCTTTTTCAACGTCTCGACCAGTTGCGCGAACTGCCACCGCCTGAGCTTTTTCCGAGCACGCTGGTGTGCGATTACCTGCTCGAGAAAGACCCGCTGTTCGCCGAGCTGACGCTCGACGAAGACGAGTACCGGCTCTACCGCCAGATTTATGATCGCCTGTGGGCACCGGCGGCGGTGATGCCCGACCTGGTGATCTACCTGCAGGCCAAACCCGAAACGCTGGTCGCGCGCGTGCGCAAACGCGGTATCGAGATGGAGCACGCGATCAGCGACGACTACCTGATCGGCCTGGGCGAGCGCTATACACGCTTCTTCCACAATTACGACGCAGCGCCGGTAATGGTCGTCAATTCCGAAAATCTCAACTTCGTCGACCACAGCGACGACTTCCAACTGCTGGTCCAACGCATCGAGTCGATGCGTGGACCTCGCGAGTACTTCAATCGAGGCGACTAACCCATGTCCAGCCATTCAACCACCCGCCGACTGACGCAGCTTGACCTTTCCAAGATGCACGCGGCCGGCGACAAGATCACCATGCTCACCTGTTACGACGCAAGTTTTGCGCAGGCCTGCGACGCTGCCGGCGTCGACGCCTTATTGATCGGCGACTCGCTGGGAATGGTCGTCCAGGGCCACGACTCGACGCTGCCGGTCAGCGTCGCCGACATCGTCTACCACACCCGCGCCGTGGCGCGCGGTTGCCAGCGCGCGCTGATCGTCGCCGACCTGCCGTTCGGCAGCTACCAGGAAAGTCCGCAGCAGGCGTACCGCAATTCAGTACTGCTGATGGCTGCCGGCGCGCAGATGGTCAAGCTCGAAGGCGGCGTCGAGCTGGCCGAGACGACGCGCTTCCTGTCGACGCGCGGCATCCCGGTCTGTGCGCACATCGGACTGACGCCGCAATCGGTGCACCAGCTCGGCGGCTACCGCGTACAGGGTAAGGATGACGCCGGTGCGGCCAGACTGCTCGCCGACGCGCTTGCCCACCAGGACGCAGGCGCCGCGCAGGTCCTGATCGAGGCGGTCCCGGCGACACTCGCCGCGCAGCTCAGCGCCCAACTGTCGGTGCCGACCATCGGCATCGGCGCCGGCAGCGCTTGTTCGGGCCAGGTGCTGGTACTGCACGACATGCTCGACGTCTCCGCCGGCAAGAAGGCGCGCTTCGTCAGAAACTTCATGGCCGGCCAGAGTTCGATCGGAGCCGCGCTTACCGCCTACGTCGCCGCCGTCAAGGACGGCAGCTTCCCCGGTCCCGAGCATTGTTACTGACCAACACCTAACCGCATTCGACACGGAGGCCACGGAGACACGGAGAACACGGAGTTTTTTAATCTTCGATTTTCTCTGTAATCTCCGTGCCTCCGTGCCCTCTGTGTTGAAAGAGGTAAACAACCCATGCAAATCCACTCATCTATCCCCGACCTGCGCGCTGCGCTCAAAAACCGCGGCAACGTCGTTTTCGTCCCGACCATGGGCAATCTGCACGCCGGCCACATTTCGCTGATGCAGCAGGCGCGCCAGCACGGCGACACGGTGGTCGCCAGCCTGTTCGTCAATCGCTTGCAATTCGGACCGAACGAGGACTTCGACAGCTATCCGCGAACGCTTGACGCCGATTGCCAAAAGCTCGCTGCCGCCGGCGTCGATTTCCTGTTCGCGCCGGGCGAACGCGACCTTTACCCCGAAGCCCAGCAGTACTACGTCGACCCGCCGGCGATCCAGAACGAGCTCGAAGGGCAATTCCGGCCAGGCCATTTCCGCGGCGTCGCCACCGTCGTTCTCAAGCTCTTCAACTGCGTCGCCCCGCAGACCGCGATCTTCGGCAAGAAGGACTACCAGCAGCTGATGGTGTTGCGCAATATGACTCGCCAGCTGGCGCTGCCGATCGAGATCGTCGGCGGCGAGACGGTTCGCGCCGACGACGGCCTGGCACTCTCGTCGCGCAACGGCTACCTGACCGCGAGTGAGCGCCGCGAAGCGCCGCGCCTGCACCGCACGCTGTGCGCGATTCGCGACGCGGTGCGCGCTGGCGATCGCGACTTTGCCCGACTCGAACGCGACGCCGCCGCCGAGCTCAACGCGAACGGCTGGAAAACCGACTATATTGCAGTGCGCCAACAAGCCGACCTGCAAGCGCCCGGCGCCGGCTCGCCGCCCTTGGTGGCACTTGCCGCAAGTCGCCTGGGAACGCCTCGACTCATTGATAATATTGAATTTTAAGCAGCTCGGCGCGGCCATTTGACAGACCGCCCCCAGCCGCTACAATGCCCTCCCTCAACCCTACTTGCACGGGAAATACCATGCAGAGAACGATGCTCAAGTCGAAGCTGCACCGCGTGACGACGACGCACTCCGAGCTTCACTACGAAGGCTCATGCGCGATCGACGAAAATCTGCTCGACGCGGCCAACATCATCGAGAACGAACAGATCGACATCTGGAACGTCAACAATGGCGAACGCTTTACCACCTACGCCATTCGTGCCGAACGCGGTTCGGGAATCATCTCGGTCAACGGTTCGGCGGCGCGCCGCGCCGCGCCCGGCGACCTGCTGATCATCGCCAGCTTTGCGCTCTACGCTGAAGCCGAACTGGCCAGCGTCGCGCCGTCGCTGATCTACGTCGACGCGCAGAACCGTATCGTTCGCACCGGCCACGCGATTCCAGCGCAGGCCGCCTGAACCCCAGTTTCTGAAGCGACGCCCAGGCCCCCCTTGGCGCCTCCGCCGCTGACGGCGGTTTGGCGCCCGACGCCCCTCTCTTCGCCCCGTTCGCCTTGCCGATTCAGCAATCAGCGCGGCGGTGTCGCGTGCCTTTGTCGCCCGCTTGCCACAGCGGCGGCCAATATCGTTAGAATGTGCGTTTGGTCACGCGACCGTAAATCAAGAAAAGCACAGCCTTCCCCTCCGCCAGAGCATTTTCTCCCGCTAATTCTCACGAAAGGATCACTTCCCCATGGAACGCATCTTCAATTTCAGCGCCGGCCCCGCCGCCCTGCCGCTTGAGGTTCTCGAACAGGCGCGTGACGAACTCGTCAATTGGCACGGCTGCGGCATGTCGGTGATGGAGATGTCGCACCGCGGCAAGGAATACATGAGCATCCAGGCCGACGCCGAAGCCGATCTGCGCGAGCTGCTGGCCATCCCCGCCAACTACAAGGTGCTGTTCCTGCAGGGCGGCGCTTCCGCCCAGTTCGCGATGGTGCCGATGAACCTGCTGCGCGGCAAGGCGTCGGCCGATTACCTCAATACCGGCGAATGGTCGAAGAAGGCCATCAAGGAAGCCAAGAAATACGGGCAGGTCAATGTCGTCGCCTCGTCGGAAGACAAGAATTTTTCGTACGCGCCGACGCAGGACGCCTGGAAGCTCGATCCGAACGCCGCCTACGTGCATTACACGTCGAACGAGACGATCGGCGGCGTCGAAATGTTCTGGACGCCGCAGACCGGCAATGTGCCGCTGGTCGTCGACATGTCGTCGAACATCCTGTCGCGACCGATCGACGTTTCCAAATTCGGCCTGATTTACTTCGGCGCGCAGAAGAACGTCGGCCCGGCGGGACTGACCATCGTGATCGTTCGCGACGACCTGCTCGGACAGACGGTCAAGGGGACGCCGACGATGTTCGACTACGCGATCCACGCCGAAAACGACTCGATGTACAACACCCCGCCGACCTACGCGATCTATATCGCCGGGCTGGTGTTCAAAATGCTCAAGGCCAAGGGCGGCCTGGCGGCGATGGAGAAGACCAACCGCGCCAAGGCCAAGCTGCTCTACGACGCGCTCGACGCGTCGAGCTTCTTCATCTCGCCGGTCGCACGTGAGAATCGTTCGCTGATGAACATCCCATTCACGCTCAAGGATGCGTCGCTCGACGACGAATTCATCAAGGCCGCCAAGGCGCGCGGAATGATCCAGATCAAGGGACACCGCTCGGTCGGAGGCATGCGCGCGTCGATCTACAACGCCATGCCGATCGAAGGCGTGCAGGCGCTGGTCGACCTGATGCGCGACTTCGAAAAGCAGCACGGTTAAAAGACACGCTCACCACAACGGGCACAACGAACACAACGAAGACCAAAAGCAAGTCGTCAACAAACGCGCTTCGCGGTTTTGCTATCGTTTTTCGTCGTGCCCGTTGTGTTCGTTGTGGTTAACCCGCTTTTATCGAACGAACACTTGAGGGAATACGCATGACCCGAAAAATCCAGACGCTCAACGCCATTTCGAAAAAAGGGCTGGTGCGGCTTCCCGAAAGCTACGTCGTCAGCAACGACGGCAGCGCCCCCGACGCCATTCTGGTGCGTTCGCAGGTCATGCACGAAATGGTCATCCCGGCCAGCGTGCTGGCCATCGGCCGCGCCGGCGCCGGCACCAACAACATCCCGATCAAGGCCATGAGCGAGCGCGGCGTCGTCGTCTTCAACGCGCCGGGCGCCAACGCCAACGCGGTCAAGGAACTGGTGATCGCCGGCATGCTGCTCGGCACGCGCAACATCTTCCCGGCGCTCAACTTCGTCGCCGGCCTGCAGGGCGACGCTGAATCGCTGCACAAACAGGTCGAAGCCGGCAAGAAACACTTCGTCGGCCACGAACTCGCCGGCAGCACGCTGGGCATCGTCGGCCTCGGCGCGATCGGCTCGATGCTCGCCGAAGCGGCGATCAAGCTCGGCATGAAGGTCGTCGGTTTCGATCCGGAACTGACCGTCGACGCCGCCTGGCGATTGCCTTCGAACGTCAAGAAGGCGGCCAGCGTCGATGACCTCGTCAAAAACGCCGACTTCATCAGCCTGCACGTGCCGCTGGTCGCGACCACCAAGGATTTGATCAATGCCGATCGAGTCAAGCTGATGAAGAAGGGCGCGATCCTGCTCAACTTCGCGCGCGACGGCATCGTCAATGAACAGGCGGTGCTCGACGGGCTCAATGCCAGCCGCCTGCACGCCTACGTCTGCGACTTCCCGAGCACGCTGCTGCGCCAGCATCCGCGCTTCGTTGCGCTGCCGCACCTGGGCGCCTCGACCGAGGAAGCCGAGGAAAACTGCGCGGTGATGGTCGCCGACCAGGTCGCCGATTATCTCGACCACGGCAACATCGCGAACTCAGTCAATTTTCCCAACATCAATATGGCGCGCGAGTCAGCGTACCGGCTGGCGATCGCCAACGCCAACGTGCCCAAGATGCTGGCGCAGATCTCGACGCTGCTCGCCGACGCCGGACTCAACATCGTCAACATGACCAACAAGTCGCGCGGCGACCTGGCGTTCACGCTGGTCGATGTCGGCGCTGCCGTACCACCCGCGGTGATCGACCAGCTCTCGGCGATCGCCGGCGTGCTGCGCGTTCGTTACCTGCAGTCCTGACACACCGGCGGGCGGCCCGTCAATCGGCGATCGTCGCCCCCCCGCCCGGGAAAGCGCATAGACACAGGCTTTCCCGGCATCCCTTCTGGAAAGCCTCGTATCTATTGGCCTTCAGGCCGGCTCGGCCTTGGGCTTGCGCGGCCGGCGGCTGCGCGCCGCGGGTTTTTTCTCCGCCTGAACTGACTCAACGGCGGGCGTTTCGGCGACGGCCGGCGGCGCCGCAGCAGCGACCGGCTCGGCGGCGACGATCGTTTCGGGAGCAAGCGTTTCCGCTGCGACTTTTTCGGCGGCCGCCTTGACCTTGCCGCCGCGGCCGCGGCGCTTGGGCGCGACCGCGGCGCTGGCCACGACCGGCGTCGCCGGCTCGGCGACCGGCGCCTTTTCGACCTTCGCCGGCAGCTTGGCCGCTTCGCCAGGCAGCGGCTCGTTGCGCGCCGCCACCGCAGCGCTACTGCGATAGACGAAAGCGCCCGATTTCTCGTCGCGACCCAGTTCGAGCAAGCCGCGCGACTGCGCCTCCTCAAGCAGGTTGCCGAAAGCGCGAAAGCCGTAGTAGGTCTCGTTGAAATCGGGTTTGCGGCGCTTGATCGCCTCCTTGAGCATCGACGCCCAGATCTTGCCGCTGTCGCCGCGCTCGGCGATCAGCGCCTCGAAGGTAGCCACCGCCAGTTCGATGGCCTGGCTCTTGCGCGCTTCGCCTTCGTCGCGCCGCTTCTTGTCCTCCTCGGGCGTGCGCTTGGGACCATGCTGCTGTGACTTCGGATCGCGGCGCGCCGCGCTGCGCTGGATCTCGCGAACCAGGTCGTCGTAGAAAATGAATTCGTCGCAGTTGGCGATCAAAAGGTCCGACGTCGACTGCTTGACGCCGACGCCGATCACGTACTTGGCGTTTTCGCGCAATTTGGAGACCAGCGGCGAAAAGTCCGAGTCGCCGCTGACGATGACGAAGGTATTGACGTGCGATTTCGTATAGCACAGGTCGAGCGCATCGACGACCATGCGGATGTCGGCCGAATTCTTGCCCGACTGGCGGACGTGCGGAATTTCGATCAGTTCGAAGTTGGCCTCGTGCATCGTCGCCTTGAAGCCCTTGTAGCGCTCCCAGTCGCAGTAGGCCTTCTTGAGCACGATGCTGCCCTTGAGCAGCAGCCGTTCGAGCACCGGTTTGATGTCGAACTTCTCGTAATTGGCGTCGCGTACGCCAAGCGCGACGTTCTCGAAGTCGCAGAACATCGCCATGCTGACGGTCTCGGGTGAAGCGGCCATGAGTTTCTCCAGTGGGTGTTAGCGACGCAGTATACCGCCCGTCAGATATCAGGCGGGTTTTCAATGGCCGGCACGAAGACGCCCCCGAGCGATCGCCGTTCAGCCCGCGCAGCCGGCCTCGATCTCGACCACCGGTCGCGGCGAGACGCGGGTGAGCAAGCGCTCGAGCGCATCGACCGGCAACGGGCGGCCGTAGAGGTAACCCTGCATTTCGCGGCAGCCCAGGCCGCGCAGGAACTCGGCCTGTACTTCGGTCTCGACACCCTCGGCGACGACGTTGAGGTTGAGTCCCGCGGCGATGGCGATGATCGCGCGAACGATCGGCGAGCTGTCGTCGACGCGGTCGATTTCGCGTACGAAGGACTGGTCGATCTTGAGCGTACTGACCGGCAGATAGCGCAGGTAGCTCAGCGACGAGTACTGCGTGCCGAAATCGTCGATGGCGATGCGAATTCCCTTTTGCGAAATGTGCAGCAGGCAATCGGAAACCTTCTGACGGTCGCCGACGAAAATGTTTTCGGTGATTTCGATTTCGAAATTTTCGTGCGGAATCGCGTATTTCTTGAGCGTTCCCTCCAGACGCCGACTGAAATCGCCGTTGTCGAGCACCGCCGGAGAGACATTGATCGACATGCGCGGCACGTCAAAGCCGCGCTCCCACCAGCCGCGCAAATCGCGGCACGCGGTTTCAAGAACCCAGTAGGTCAGCGCCGGCATCAGGCCGATCTCTTCGACCACCGGGATGAAGTGTCCCGGCGAGACCAGGCCTTTGGCCGGGTGCCGCCAGCGGATCAAGGCTTCGAGCCCGACCACCTGCTGCGACTCGGCATCGACCTGGGGCTGATAATAGAGTTCGAACTGCTCGTCTTCGAAGCCATGGCGCAGCTCGTTCTCGAACGACAAGCGCCGGCTCGACGC
>Ga0316604_10000594_pt1 | contig 41219 bp, 39 predicted proteins | sample OWC_soil_day20_C_FD_207650 | JGI IMG/M metagenome (GOLD analysis project Ga0316604, IMG submission 207650) | Wetland soil microbial communities from Old Woman Creek delta, Ohio, United States - OWC_soil_day20_CT | ecosystem: Environmental > Terrestrial > Soil > Wetlands | place: USA: Ohio...
CGTCACCAATAAGGGTAGGGGATTTTGGAATTGCTGGCAATGGCCTTTTGCAATAGCGAGGATTTACCTCTGCAATAGTGGGGAATTTCGTTTGCAACTTTGTCCCTTTTTATTATGCATTAAACAAACGGGTTACCTCACCTTACACCACATGCTTTTCGGCATATGGCTGCTACATACTTAATTACAGCCGGTGTTGATCTTCGTACAGTCGCCGGAAAACTTGGTCACGCCAACAGCACCACAACTCAACTTGTATATTCTCACCTAATAAAATCAGCCGAAGAAGAAACCGCTAATAAGCTTGAAACTTTCATGCAACAAGCAACCGCAAAAGCTAAAGAGAATCAAAAAAAGCAGGCCAAATAATGGCCTGCTTTTCATTTTCATTTGTTTTCTTTTTATAAACCAACCTCCACATCAGCAAATCTCTGCTCTCATTCCCACCCAACTAAGTTTTTTCTGTACCCATTAGCCAATTATGCGAATATAAAAAATGAGCCAGCTATATAGCCAGCTCATTTATAAGTAGTTAAAATTAATACTATAAAATACAGTCAGTAAACTCAAGACTTTATTTTTTTGGGCGGATTTATAGCCTTAGGAGATGGGAAACCGTCTTGATAATTTATGCAATTATAAAAGTAGTTACCACAAGAAGAAGATATTGGTTTTTGTTTTGTATTAGATGAACGAGTTGTTCTGCCTGGTTTCGAAGCACAGTAACTTACTGAATATAAGTCAAGCATCTCCAAATCCCTCCTTCAAATTTAATGCAGGTTCGAAATAATGTTTTCTTTTAATCCACTTAAAACCTTCATGTTTAGTGATCGCTGCAACATCTATTGGGCCACCAATGGAATTTACTCCCGGACGATATTTTGCCCATTTTACGGCCATTTCCGCAAGAAAAACAGCCAACTCTGCAGCATCTTGTATAGGCATAGGAGCTGTTACAAACCCTGCATCTAAATCCACTCTGCATTGATCAACAATTTCCTGTATTTTGGCATCGTCAATCCCATGAGCTTTTAGTATTTCAAAAATTCCTGTTCCAAAGCCACACATTAAGCGAAAAACTGGTTCAAATTCTCCATCCCAACAAGCGCCGGTTTGCGTCTGCGAAGTAACTAAAGTCGGTCCTGCACATTGACCTTGAACTACACAAATTTTCCAGGTTTCAGCAAATGGTTGCCCCGAAGAATATCCTGCAATATGGAACCCAATATAAGGTCGTTGATCAACAGGTACTCCATTAAATGCTTGATTATAATGGTCATCAACTATGAACCTCTTAAACTTTTCCGCTACGTCTTGAATAGTGTATTGGCACCGGTCTATCGAAAAGCTTGTATTAGGCGTAGTAATGAGTTTCCTAAAATCTTTAACTAGAGTACCTATGGATGCCTGACCGATACTACCAAGCCCAGCGACTTGTGCCCCTATCGGAAGCCCTTTGTAAAGATTGAAAAGTTTGTTTGCATTATCATAAATATAGTCCGCTCTACCGACCCCTGAAAATATAGTTGCTGCACTATCAGTAGCCATAACTACTCCATCATTTACTTTGATTGTAATTGCAATCGTCATATAAAATTCCCCTGTATTCCATAAAATCGCACTGGCAAAATTCTGTTAAATAATGTATGTACCTATATTATACTGCTATAATCTATGTATTGTAATATTATTTGCTACGATTTTCTATTATCCTGCATTAATTTATCATGTTTTTGCAAAATATAATAAGAACCTATCTTTTATTCCTATTAATTGCACACCAATTGCTAATTTTTAAAAATTTTAATTCGGATATATTACTGTTTAGAATCATTTTCCGGTTTGTCCAGCAGGCGGTGTTGGCCTAGGAGTTGTCGGTCTGGGTTTGGTAGATCCGTTTTTAATATGTTGCTGAGTTGGTCTTCCTGGGTTGTTAGGTGATTTCATAGCGGATTACCTCCTGTTGGTTTTGGTCCTTGCCCTTTGGGAGGTGGCGGTTTAGGTGTGGATGGCTTGCTATTTGTAAGCCCTTTTTTTATCCAGCCTTCATTAATTGGTTTATCTCGGTTTCCTTGAGAAGGAACGTTTGACACGGCTAATCACTTCCTTAATTTTCATTATGAATGTCGATTTTTGAGGCTCCAAATTTATATTAGGGAATTCTATAATTAAACTGTCTTTTGAACATCCCAGATAAACTGCCGGCGTATTATATAATAAATTTCCTGTATCATTTTGATATACATCTACATCTCTAATAAATAATTCATCCTTTTCATTTGCTGCTGAAAACGCAGCGACCCATCCTGTATACATTAAATTCGCTTCTCTATCTCTGATTACAACCCAATCTGTCGGCTCGCTGGAGTTCATAAGATAATTCCATACATTTCCATCTCCGAATTTACGTGTTATTTTTAATCCACGCGCGATCCAATGTAAGACTTTATAATTTATAAGGAAAGAGCCTAGCAATCCTACTAAAATAGAATAAGATGAAACAAAAAATATTTCTATAAAATTTAATCCATCTTGATTGACAACGGTTCTGAAAAACGAAAAATCAACTTCTGCATACTTTAATTTAAGAAAAAAATAAAACGACATGTATGAAAAAAATCCTAATATTAGAGAATACGATGCTCTGTAATGGAATTCTTTTTTTGTGTCTTCTGTTAAACTATCTATTATTGTATAAGCAATTATTCCAGGAATAAACAGTATCATAATTTTTATAAAAAATTCGCTAATATTCATCGCCAGCAATCACTTCCAATTTGCTATGTTATTTACTACTTTTTACATCGGTCTTACAAATCCTTTTTTTAATAATGTGTAATAAGTAAAAAAAGCGACAGTTGAAGCCATCTGCCAACTTTTTTGACTTCCACTCAAATAGGAGTAAACCGATAATGCGATCTGCGGCTTATATAACCCCCTAGCTGCATAGCCGTGCGTTGTACCGGGGGCACGGCTTTCCTATTTTTCACGCACAAAAAAATAACCTGGCATCCTTCCACTCCGGGCTATGCAACTATTCAATCTGCTTCCTATCTTCTGCCAACTTTATCCACTCCGCTGCAGCATTTTTCTTATAAATATTTCTCCCTTTTTGGAGATAATTTGTCTTTATTTGTGTCAATTTATGAGTACCAAGGGACAACTTAAGGGACAGTTGACATAACTAAAGGGCCTGCATCTCTGCCGACCCTTGATTTTGCTGGTGACCCACCGGGGATTTGAACCCCGAACCCTCTGATTAAGAGTCAGATGCTCTGCCAGTTGAGTTAGTGAGTCAATCTATTATATATAAATATATTTTCAATAACCAAAAATCAGCATACCATCATTTTACAATAAATTCAACTTTTATCGGTAATTTCTTCAGAAAATCGTCCTTCGTAAAAACTTCAAATCAAATGAATTTCCTCCGCTGCAAAAGAAAACAAAATTTCTTGTGCTATTTTTAAATCCTCTGCTTGTTCCCGCGCGAGACGCAAATTCAAAATCAGACCGTCCGTTTCCACTACCACTTGATAAACGCCAATTCCGGGAATGATCTGGCGTACCGTTCCCGCCCAGCGAATTTGATGCGGATCGGCTGGGCGGGAACGATCTTCCATTTGAAAAATATCTCCTGGCAGACAGCAATATTTCGCCTGATCAGGGATGGTAATTGGATAGTCTATTACCGTACGCCCTTGTCCCAGTAAAATACGATTAGCACCAGATGCGCTCTCCAGTTCACAAGACAGGATATTGTCCATCCCGGCCAATTCCGCAATCGCCCGGCTGGCCGGCCGGCGTATTACCTCGCCCGGATGCCCCTCCTGAACCACTGCGCCGTTTTCCATCACGATAACCCGCTCTGTAAACCGCAATACATCATTCAAATTATGGCTGACGAATACGACCGTCATTTTCTTGGTTTCCGCCACCTGACGCAATTCAACCAACAGATTTTTACGGGTCGCCGGATCCAAAGCCGCAAACGGCTCATCCAACAGCAGCAACTCCGGCTCACACGCCAAAGCCCGCGCGAGGCAAACGCGTTTTGCCTCGCCGCCTGACAGCCGCAGTGCCTGCCGGTGCGCCAAATGCGTACAATGGAACATTTCCAGGACAGCCATAACCCGTTCTGTTACCAGGGGTGATGGCATATTTCTCATCTGAAGCGGCAATGCCACATTCGCATATACAGTTCCCTTAACAAACAGCGAATCCTGAAAAACCATCGCGCAGCGCCGTCGCAACCCAAGAGGATTATCCCCTGCATTTTCGCCAAACAATTGGAGTCGGCCTGTCTTGTAGGGAAGCAATAAGTTGATTACCTGTAACAAAGTGCTTTTCCCGGCACCATTGGGTCCAATCACCGAAACCAACTCTCCGGCCGTAATCTGCAAGGCCGGAATGTCGAGGACCGGTTTTTGCCCCCGGTACGATTTTATATCTTGCATGTCAATAATTGCTGCACTCATCCTGCATCCTGCCTTCGACCGTTTTGTGAATACGTCAAGATAGCGACCACACCATACGCCACAATCAGCAGAACAAAACTAAGAGCCAATGCCATCTCGTAATTCCCCTTGCCGACCTCCATTACGGTCGCCGTTGTCAATACGCGCGTTTCGCCCCGGATATTGCCGCCGACCATCATTGATGCACCGACCTCCGACACCACACCGCCAAAGCCAGCCATCACAGCCGCCATCAGACCTAGGCGGGCCTCTTTGATCAGCAACCAATTCGTTTGCAGTCTAGTGGCCCCCAGCGATAGAAATTGCAGGCGAAGTTTAGGCTCCAAGCTTCCGATAGCGGCAAAACTCAGTCCGGCAATAATGGGGCTGGCAATCACGGCCTGGGCAATCACAATCGCTATCGGCGTATACATCAAGCCCAACATGCCCAGCGGACCATACCGCCACAACAGTAAACTGACAAACAAGCCGACGACAACAGGCGGCAGGCCCATCCCAAAATTGACAAAACTCAGGATGAGCTGCTTGCCGCGGAATTCATTCAGAGCCAGCCACAAACCAAAAGGGACACCAAGAATAACGCTGATTGCCGTTGCCAGCCCAGAGACCTGCAGGCTCAGCAACACCACTTCGTATACCTCCGGGTCACCGGCTGCCAATAACCGTACCGCCTCACAAAAGCCCTGCCAAATACTATCCATAAAATTCCTGCCTCGAATTATAATCCAAAATCTTTATCGGTTTTGTTGCCATCGGCAAAGAATAACGGCTGGCCAAACTTATCTTTCCCAAACGAAGCAATGATCGATTGACCTTCCGTTGACAGCAAGAAGTCAGCGAACGCTTTTGCCCCGGCTGCGTTGACTTTGCTGTATTTAGCCGGATTGACTTCCATGACATGATAAATATTCAATAGCTTGGCATCTCCCTCTACGAGGATGGGTAGGCCAATGTTCTTGGCCTGCGCCAAATACGTAGCGCGGTCCGTAAGGATATAACCTTGCTTTTCACTCGCTATTTTCAGCGCTTGTCCCATTCCGGTACCCACTTCCTGGTACCAGGAACCTGCCGGTTTGATATTCGACTGTTTCCACAGTTTTTTCTCCAATTGGTCCGTGCCAGAGTTATCGCCCCGGGAAATGAAGATCGAATTCGTATCCGCAATGCCCTTCATGGCTTCTGCGGCCGACTTGCCTTTGATGCCGGCCGGATCAGCAGCCGGGCCAATAATGATAAAATCGTTATGCATGATCAAGCGGCGGTTGATTGCCGCACCGGATTCAATCACTTTCTTTTCGGCATCCGGAGCATGGGTTAGCAGGATATCGGCTTCTCCTTTTTCGCCCATGGCGATTGCCTGGCCGGAACCGACGGCGATCGTTTTAATCTTGTAACCGGTTTTCTTTTCAAAGGCCGGGATCAATACATCCAGCAACCCGCTGTCCTGCGTACTGGTTGTCGTCGCCAAGATAACATCCTTGACCTGCGGCTGGGCGGGCTGTTGCGCAGTGGGCGCTTTCGTCCCGCAGCCGGCAAGAACCAGCATAGCCAGAAACAGACTCATGATTACTGCTGTCACCTGTTTTTTCATCCTTACAATCCACTCCAATCATTTTAATTTTTTTCCAGCTTCCGAGTTAGGGAAAAATAACGGTTCGCCATATTTATCCCGACCAAAATCGCGTATGATCTTTTGTCCCTCTTCCGAAGTCATCCAGTCAATAAACTTCATTGCTTCTTCATGATGCACGTTAGGGAATTTTTGCTGATTCACAGGAATCAGCGAAATATAATTCAGCATCAACTCGTCCTTTTCAACCAGAACCTGAAGAGAAAGCTCCTTCTTCATCGTAATATAGGTCGCCCGGTCCATGATCGTGTAGCCTTGCCGTTCATTCACATAACGAAGGGTTTTTGCATTGCCTTCGGCACCTTTTTCGTACACCTGGTACCAATCGCCCTGCGGTTTAATGCCGGCTTTGCCCCACAGTTCCAATTCTTTAACATGCGTACCGGATTGATCTCCCCTGCTGATAAATAACCCGTTTCCTTGCGCCAGTTTTTTCAGTGCTTGTACAATGCTCTTTTCGCCGCGGATGCCGACCGGATCAGCGGCCGGACCCAATACAACAAAATCATTGTACATCAAATCAATGCGCTTAGTCCCATATCCATCGGCAACGAATTTTTCCTCCAATGCTTTTGCATGCACCATGACAAGATCCACTGATCCCCCTTTGGCAAGGTTCAGCGCCGCACCCGTTCCAGCACCCACATGCCGGACAATAATCCCTGTCTTTTTTTGAAATTCGCTTTCCAGTACATCCACAATCCCCGCATCAACCGGCCCAATGGTACTGGATAAAAGCACTTGTACCGATGAAGCAGGCGGCTTTTGCGCTGCTGGCTGCGTGCCGCAAGCGGCAATTGTCATTGAGAACAGCCCCACCAGCAAAACAATAAGGAACCGTTTTTCCATGATCGTAAAATCACTCCTTTTGTTTGCTTTTGTTTGCAAGTAACATTTCAACAAAAAAACAGACTACCATTGCACACATAAGGCCATGGGAGTCTGCATGATGCCTGGACACCACTCCTTCTTTCCACAATGGGAGGCAGGCCGGTTTCCCAGCGCACCTGTAGATCCGGCCACCATGAAAAACATATCCATGTCTTTGTTAGGCGCCCGAATTCGAAGAAATATGCTATTATGAAACCACTAAATTTTTGTATTCATTGAAATAGTAATTCTAACTGGTTCGAAGAAAATCCTTTTTATAAGGAAAAAGTTCAAATTTCCATAATGATCGGCAAAATCATCGGCCGACGACGGGTCTTTTCATAAATAAATTTCCCGAGTGTATCACGGACGCTGGTTTTGATCGCAGCCCATTCCGTGACCTGGCTTTCTTCACATTTTGTCAGTGCCTGGCGGACCTTTTTCTTGGCTTCCTCCATCAATTGGCCGGATTCCCGCACATAAACAAAGCCGCGCGAGACCAAATCCGGTCCGGCTACCACACAGCCTCTTTCCTTGTCCATGGTTACAACCACAATAAGAACCCCGTCCTTGGAGAGTTGGCTGCGGTCCCGGATAACGATATTACCGATGTCGCCTACGCCAAGTCCATCGACGTATACCCTACCGGCCGTAACTTTCCCGGCCATCTTTCCTCTGACGCCGTTTTCATCCTGGGTAAATTCAAACACTTGCCCGTTGGTGCCGAGGAAAATATTTTCCCTGGACATCCCCAGTTCTTCTCCCAGTTGTCCATGGCTCATCAACATCCGGTATTCTCCGTGAACGGGAATCAAATATTTGGGTTGCACCAAGGACAGCATCAGCTTTAGTTCTTCCTGGCTGGCATGGCCGGAAACATGGATTCCGGCAGCATGGCCGTGAACCACATTCGCCCCCAAACGCAGCAGCATATCAATCGTTTTGGCGACCGATTTCTCATTGCCGGGAATCGGGGTCGCAGAAATAATAACGGTGTCGCCCGGATAAATCTCGACTTTACGGTGGTCGTTCATTGCAATCCGGGTCAAAGCGGACATCGGCTCGCCCTGGCTGCCGGTCGTCAAAATCAAAATCTGGTTGGCCGGGTAATTCTTTATCTCATCAATATCGATCAATACGCCTTCCGGCACCGTCAAATACCCCAGTTCGCAAGAAATGTTGACGACGTTGATCATGCTGCGCCCGATAATCGCTACTTTGCGGCCATACTTGCAGGCCGAATTAATCGCTTGCTGGACACGGGAAACATTCGAAGCAAACGTGGCCAGAATGATTCGGTTTTTAGCGCAGCGAAACGCTTCGTCCAGCGCAATGCCTACCGTGCGCTCCGATTTTGTAAAGCCCGGCCGCTCGGCGTTGGTGCTGTCCGACATTAAAACCAAAACCCCTTCAGCACCCAGTTCGGCAAATTTATGCAGGTCCATAATTTTTCCGTCTGCCGGTGAATAATCAATTTTAAAATCACCCGTATGGACAATCGTCCCCATCGGCGTTTTAAAATAAACTCCGACCACATCCGGAATGGAATGGCTGCCGCGGATAAAACCGACCTGAATGCTGCCAAACGACAGCTCGTCGCCAGGTTTGATCGGAATTAACGAAGCGTTGCTTACATTATTTTCCTTGAGCCGCCCCTCGGCAATCCCTAATGCCAAGCGGGTTCCGTATACCGGTACATTAATTTGTTTCAAGAAATACGACAATGCGCCAATGTGGTCCTCATGACCATGAGTAATCACAACGCCCCGTACCTTATCCTGATTTTCCAATAGGTATGCTATATCCGGGATCACTAAATCGATCCCCAACATATCATCATCCGGGAACGCCAAGCCGCAATCCAACACAACAATGTCATCACCATAGCGGATAACCGTCATATTTTTTCCGACTTCCCCTAGTCCACCAAGTGGAATAATTGCAAGTTTTTGTTTTTCCAAAAAAATCCCCCCATCATATCCGTTTATCGCACGTTAATCCGTATTCCCCCAATGAAACGTTCGTCGCTCAGCTAAACTATGTGTCTTCACGTTCAAAAATAAGAAATCCGCGCACAATCCAGTAACTTATATTATACTTTATCCCATGTTTATATACAAGACATTCGGTTTTGACAGATGTACAGTTTTGTCTCTGTCGAAACAAAAACCGGGACAAGGTTTCTTTTTTCACCTTATCCCGGTTTCTTTATTACATTTGCTTCGCTATTTCCGCCTCCAAACGCCGGCTTCAGACGCTGATACGGGAGCGAACGGCAAACGTCAGGAAAACAAGGATTGCCGCGACCAGCACAATGGTCGCACCGGTAGCAGTATTCCAATAGTAAGAAAGAATTAACCCGGTAACGCCGGAAAACACGGCGAACAGAACGGAATAAAAATGATATTGTCTTACGTTCACGGTAATATTGCGAGCTGCCGCAGCCGGCAGCACCAGCATCGAATTGATAATTAACAAGCCGACCCACTGGATGCTGATGGCTACAACAACCGCCAGCGCTACCGCAAAACAAATCTCCATTACCACAGTATTGAAGCCCCTGCTGGCCGCCAGTGACGGATTGATGCTGATCACAAGCAACGAATTGAAAATCACCAGCCAAAGCAATAGAACACCGGCAAACACGACGCAAAGCATGGCGATCTCACCCGGCGCAATACTTAGCAAATCTCCGATCAGGTATGTAGAAAACTTGGCGAAACTCCCGCCCCGAGACATGATCATCAAGCCTAGGGCAATGGCGGTGGAGGAAAATACGCCGATAATCGTATCGGTAGAAATCCTGCTTTTATTTTTAATTACCGTAATCAACACGGCAAAGAAAATCGAAAAAACGATAATGGCCGGCAAGGGTTGAATTCCGCCCAATAAAGCGCCGATTGCAATGCCGGTAAACGCGCCATGACCTAACGAATCGGAAAAAAAGGCCATGCGGTTACTGACCACCATCGTGCCGAGCAGTCCGAACAGCGGGGTAACCAGCAGCACTGCCAACAGCGCATTTTTCATAAAGGAGTGACCCAACCAGGAAAACGGAAGGACAACATCACACAAACTATACCAACACTCCAACACCAAACCATCTCCCTGTCATTGCCTGCCCCGGCAATATCATTCCGGGCCCAGCCGCATTCCGAAAATCTTTTTTGTCCGTTCATCGGCAAATACTTCTTCCGGAGTCCCATTACAAAGGATTGTATTATCCAAGAGAATTACCCTGTCGGCATAACGGGCAACCAAATCCAAGTCATGGGAAACCAAAATGATCGACAAATCATAGTTTCGCCGCAAATCAGAAACGATCGTATAAAACAGTTCTAACCCATTCTTATCAATGCCGGAAACCGGCTCGTCCAGCAACAACAGATCCGGTACCGGCTCCAATGCCAGCGCCAGCAGTACCCTTTGCAATTCTCCTCCGGACAAAGCCCCCAGCCTGCGGTCAATCAAATGGCAGGCTTTCACCTTTTCAAGGCTCTGGGCGACCCGGCGGCGAATTTTGCCCGGTACAGCCAACCAGGCAGGAACTCGGGTAAGACAAGCCATAAACAGATCAAACACGCTCGTCGGGGTACTCAGGTCAAAATTCAGATATTGCGGCACATACCCTATCAACGGATTGCCGCTGCGCGTTCCTTTGGCGTCAAGATATTCCAAGGTGCCGGAATGACGAATTTCTCCCAGAATTGATTTCAGCAAAGTACTTTTCCCCGACCCGTTTGTCCCAATTAACGCGGTAAGTTCGCCGCAGTGAATATGGAGGTTCACATCCTGGAAAATTTTTTTATTTCCTAATGTCACACAAAAGTTTTCCACTTTTGTACAGCATAACCGATGACAGTCATTGGCACGGCACGGACCAGGATGCCGCTGGTTTGGCGTCATTGTAATGCCTCCCGCAATGTTTTTGCATTTTTTTCCATCGCCCGAATGTAGTCGTCATACGCCCCTGGTTTGGCTTCACCGGTTACGATCGGATCCAGCGTATATATTTTTGCCCCGGTTTCACGGGCAATCGTTTGCGCGGCTTTCGTCGAATACTGCGGTTCGGCAAACAAGGCTTTAATCCGGGATGCCTTCACCGTTTCAATTGTTTCGGCCAATTCTTTCGGTGACGGGTCCGTGCCGGGCTCGCGTTCAATGACAGCCACAATAGTTAAGTTAAATTCTTTCGCAAAGTAAGGAAATGCTTCATGGAAGGTAATGATATCCCGCTGGGACACACCGGATACAGTTTTTTGCAGGCTATCGCGCAAAACCGCAAGCCGGTTGTTATATTCCTCCGCATTTTTCTTATACTGACCGGCGTTGGCAGAATCAAGCGTTGCCAATTGTCCGGCAATATTCTGAACCTGGAGAATGTGGTTGGTGATGCTGACCCAGACATGGGGATTTTGTTCGCCGGTTTGATCGGTCAGCAGGGGAATATCCTTACTGGCGTCAATCACTTTTAACTGCGGCTGCTGTTGGAGCGTTTTATCCAGGAATGCTTCCATCCCTGCTCCATTGATGACAAACGCATTGGCTCGTTCGAGCGTTTTCAAATCTTCCGGCGTCAGTTGGTAATCGTGCAGGCAGCCGGTTTGCGGTTTCGTCATGTTGATTACTTCTACGCCGGGAACATCGCGAGTGACATTGATAGTTGCAATATACACCGGATAAAACGAGGTCACAACGACAAACTTTTTCTTACCCTCGGCATTGGAATTCACGCTTCGCTCACTGGTTTTGTTTTGGCTGCCGCAGCCGGTTAACAACACCGAGCCAATCAACAGCAAAAAAAATGCCAATTTACTCATTTTGGACAACATGGCCTATTCTCTCCTTCCGCAGATGCCTGACACTCCTGGCAATACCCGTAAAATTCCAACGAATGTGAAGTGATGGTAAACCCATCCACGCCGGCCTGTGCAAGATCCGAGCTCTGTACCGGACAAAACGGCAAACACTTCGCCCTGCCGCAAGTCAAGCAGACCAGATGCGAATGATGATCCGCCGTCAAAACCTCAAACAAATTCCCGCCGCGATTGGGCGTGCGAATTTCCGCCACGGCTCCCAGCCCGATCAGTAAACCCAAGTTCCGGTATATCGTATCCAAACTGATATCCGGGTGCGTTTTCTTCACTTGGTCTAAAATTTGCTGCGCCGTGACAAAATGGCCGCAAGCCAGTAAAGCGCCAATCACAGCCCGCCGTTGCGGCGTAATTTTATGCCCGTTGCTGCGCAACAAGGCAATCAATTTTTCCGTCATCGTTTTTCTCCTAAATCGTAATATTCCTATTTAAGATTATACGCATTTCTCCCGAAAACTGCAACCCTGCCCCGCAGGCAAAATTAGAAAGCCCGGCTTACGCCGAGCTTTTAGCGGCAGTGGAAGCCGCTGGCTGCACTTATGTCGTTATACTTTCTATAAGAGCAAAAAAGCTTCCAAGCCGAAGCTTGAAAGCTTGATAGACATTGGTGATCCACCCGCGACTCGAACGCGGGACACCCTGATTAAAAGTCAGGTGCTCTACCGACTGAGCTAGTGGATCATATCCCACAAGTAAAGATTATATCCTAATAGCATGCGCTTGTCAATGACAAACCCGCTTTTTTCTATTTTATATTGACAATCCCAATTTTATCCTTCAGACAATCTGCAAAAATCCCGAAAGAGACCCTTGAGGCGGAGTCAGCTGGAGGGCGAAACTTCGCCTCAAGCAAGTCTACATCGATTAGTCCGCCAACCGCTTATAGGCGGCCAGCCGGTCTTTGGCATCCTGTTCCGTCTTATTGAACAACGCCTCCGCCGTCTCAGGGAACTGTTTCTGCAAGGAGGAGTACCGAACTTCACCCATTAGGAAATCTCTAAAGCTGGCAGTCGGTTCTTTCGAATCCATGGTAAACGGATTTTTTCCGTTATCTTTATTCTGCGGGTTAAACCGGTAAGTTGACCAATAGCCGCACTCCACCGCTTTTTTGGCTTCCAATTGGCTGCAGCCCATGCCGGCTTTCAAGCCATGGTTGATACACGGCGCGTAGGCAATGATCAACGATGGGCCCGGATAGGCTTCCGCTTCGGCAATCGCCTTGAGCGTTTGGTTTTTGTCGGCTCCCATGGCAATCTGGGCTACGTACACATAGCCATAGCTCATGGCCATCATGCCTAAATCTTTTTTCTTGGTGTGCTTGCCGCTGGCGGCGAATTTCGCAATCGCTGCCGTCGGGGTCGCTTTTGAGGATTGTCCGCCGGTATTGGAGTAAACCTCCGTATCAAACACCAGGACATTGACGTCTTCGCCGGAAGCCAATACATGGTCTAAACCGCCAAAGCCGATATCATACGCCCATCCGTCGCCGCCGAAGATCCACTGCGACCGTTTGACCAGGAAGTCTTTATTGTCATAAATTGTGCCGAGGAGAGCATCCTGGCCTTTCAAGGCTTCCAATTCGGCAATAAACCGATCGGCCCTCTCCCGCGTTCCTTCGCCATTATCCTGATTGGCCAGCCAGTCTTCGCAAACCGCCTTGAAGGATTCGCCGTAGTGGTCCTTGGCAGCTTTAATGTTCTCCGCCATTTTATTGCGCAATTGCTTGACCGCCAGGAACATGCCAAGTCCGTATTCCGCATTGTCTTCAAACAGCGAGTTGCCCCAGGCCGGACCATGGCCGCGGTAGTTTTTCGTGTACGGAATGGAAGGCGCGCTGCCGGTCCAAACGGACGAACAGCCAGTTGCATTGGCTACCATCATACGGTCGCCGTACAATTGGGTGACCAGTTTGGCATACGGGGTTTCGCCGCAGCCCGCGCAAGCGCCGGAGAATTCGAGCAGCGGCTGTTCGAATTGGCTGCCTTTTACGCTAAATGGGGTCATGGGGTTGGCTTTCGGTGAAAGGGCCATGGCATAGGACCAAGCCACGTCTTGTTCCAGCTGTGTAGCCAATGGTTTCATTTCCAGTGCTTTTTCCTTGGCCGGGCAAACTTGCGCACAGTTGCCGCAACCGGTGCAGTCATAGGGGGAAACCGCCATGGCAAAATACTGGCCGGCTTTTCCGGTCAATGGTTTCGTGGCCAATATGGCCGGCGCGTTGTTGTTCTCTTCTTCGTTGAGGATTGCCGGGCGGATCGCCGCATGCGGGCAAACATAAGAACACTGGTTGCACTGGATACAGTTGTCGGCCAGCCAGTGCGGAACATCTATGGCAATGCCCCGTTTTTCATAGGCGGAAGTGCCCAGCGGGAACGTGCCGTCTTCCATGCCGACAAACGCGCTGACCGGCAGTTTATCGCCTTCCTGGCGGTTCATTGGAACAAGGATATTGTCAATAAAGTCCGGCACTGTTTTCCCTGCTTGTGCCGCATCTTGCGCGTTTTCCCAGGAAGCGGGGAGCGTTACTTTTACGATCGCGTCAATGCCTTTGTCAATGGCAGCATTGTTCATCGCGACGATTTTTTCGCCTTTTTTTCCGTAGGATTTGACGACCGCATCTTTCAAATAGGCAGCCGCCTCCTCCACCGGAATAATGTCGGCGATTTTGAAGAAGGCGGATTGCATGATCATGTTGATCCGTCCTCCCAGGCCGATTTCCTGGGCAATTTTTACGGCATCCAAGGTATAGAAGTTAATCTTGTTGGCAAAGATGTAGCGTTTCATGGCAGCCGGCAGTTGCTTGTCGAGCTCTTCGGCGTTCCAGATACAGTTTAAAAGGAAACTGCCGCCTGGCTTTAAGCCTTCCAAAACATTGTATTTATCGACATAGGATTGGTTATGGCAAGCGATAAAATCCGCTTTGTTAATCAGATACGGGGATTTGATCGGCGTTTTGCCAAACCGCAGATGCGAGATGGTGACACCGCCGGATTTTTTGGAATCGTAGGCAAAGTACGCCTGGGCATACATGTCAGTATGGTCGCCGATGATTTTGATCGCGCTTTTATTGGCGCCGACCGTTCCGTCGGAACCGAGGCCCCAGAATTTGCAGGCTTTCGTCCCTGCTACCGTCGTATCGATGTCTTCGCCGAGCGGCAGGGAAATATGATTCACGTCGTCGATGATGCCGACGGTAAAATGATCTTGCGGCTGGTCTTGTTTGAGATTTTCAAAGATGACCTGGATGTGTCCGGGGATTACATCTTTCCCCCCTACGCCGCAACGGCCACCCACGATGACAGGGTTCCAGTCCTTTCCGTAGAAAACGGATTTGACATCGGTGTACAGCGGTTCGCCGGCCGCCCCCATTTCTTTCGTACGGTCCAGAACGGCAATTTTTTTGACGGTGCGGGGAATGTATTTGAAAAAGTGTTCGACCGAGAACGGGCGGAAGAGATGAACAGTCAGTAAGCCGACTTTTTCGCCGCGGGCGTTGAGGTAGTCCACCATTTCTTCAATCGCTTCGCACATGGAACCCATGGCAATGATCATGCGGTCGGCATCCGGTGCTCCGTAGTAGTTGAACAGGTGGTATTCCCGACCGGTCAGTTTGCTGATTTCCTGCATATAGTCTTCGACGATGGCCGGCAGCTCCTGCCAGTAGCGGTTCGCCACTTCCCGCTGTTGGAAATGGATGTCGGGATTTTGCACGCTGCCGCGCAACACCGGGTGATCCGGGTTAAGGCCTCGCCGACGGAAAGCCGCCAGCGCATCCCGGTCCACGAGATTAGCCAATTCGTCATATTCTAACACTTCGACTTTTTGGATTTCATGCGAAGTGCGGAATCCGTCAAAGAAATTGAGGAACGGAACGCGTCCTTTGATCGCCGATAAGTGGGCGACCGCCGCTAAATCCATGACCTGCTGGACACTGCTTTCGGCTAATAGGGCAAATCCGGTCTGGCGGGCCGCCATGACATCGGAGTGGTCGCCAAAAATACTGGTTGCATTGGAAGCGACAATCCGGGCGCTCACATGAAAGACACCCGGCTGCAGTTCGCCGGCAATCCGGTACATATTCGGGAGCATAAGCAAAAGGCCTTGCGATGCCGTATAGGTCGTAGTCAGTGCACCGGCTTGCAACGAACCGTGCACCGCGCCAGCGGCGCCTCCTTCCGACTGCATTTCAACGACTTGCACCGTTTGGCCAAACATGTTTTCTTTGCCTTGGGCAGCCCATTCATCGACGCTTTCCGCCATATTCGACGACGGTGTGATAGGGAAAATGGCTGCAACATCCGTAAATGCATACGATACGTAGGCTGCGGCAGTATTTCCATCCATGGTTTTCATTTGTCTTTTCATACTCATAACAAATCCTTTCCTTTTGATTTTTCTTATGAAAATATTTTGAAAACCCGGCTGGCACCAGATTCTTACAGAAGCCGGAAAGACGCCGGGTCGACATACGGAAAAATACAGCATCTAGTTTACGGATTTTCACCCTTGCCTGCCGTTAACGGTTTATACTGTAAACCAACTCTTTTATCATAGCATAAACTGATGGTAAAGCGAAATGTATATTTGCATATTTTTTAAGTATTTTTGCATATTATTATTGTTTTCAGTGTTTTTTTTGCGTTCAAATCCACTTCTAAACTTTGAATTTTCATAGAAAACTGTTCTTTATACTGTTTTTGTTTTTATACATCAGTTTCATATTTATACATTAATTCAACTTGCGATGTTGCCGCTGCTACGCTGCGTCATTCCCGCAAACGAACTGACTATGAGTCAAGGGTATTTGGATACCCTTAACTCATAATGCAACATTTGTGCCAAGAAAATAACCGTTGGGCGGAACGCAGGGAAATAAAGATCTTATGTAAAATCAGAACCACAGTCAAAGCAAATTTTTATGAGAATTCTAACAAGACGATGGCGTAATCCTAACACAAAAGGACCTGTCAACCAGACAGGTCCTTTTGTCCATCAGAAAATATTAAATTTTCTTCTAAAACATTTCATGTAAAATAATCGTTTGTTCGCGGCCAGGGCCCACAGAAACAACACCAATTTTGATATCGGCAACTTCACTTAACCGTTCCAGATACTTCCGGGCGTTGAGAGGCAATTCTTCATAGCGGCGAATATGACTGGTGGGTTCTTGCCAGCCCGGTATTTCTTCGTATATCGGCTCAACCTGATCCAATACGGTCAGACTGGCCGGGAATTCATTAATAATTTCACCTTTATATTTGTAAGCAACGCATAGCTTCAATGTAGGCAGTTTATCCAGAATATCCAGGCGGGTAATCGCCATATAATCAATGCCGCTGACATAACCGGCATACCGGATTACGCAGGCATCCAACCATCCGCAGCGACGCGGACGACCGGTCGTCGTGCCATATTCATGGCCTTCCTCGCGAATTAAATCTCCGGTTGCATCCAGCAGTTCGGTTGGGAACGGCCCTTCGCCGACCCGTGTCGTATACGCCTTGACAACACCAATAACCTTGCTGATTTTCGTCGGCCCAATACCGGCGCCAACGCAAGCCCCGCCAGCAATCGGGTGCGAAGAAGTCACATACGGATACGTCCCGTGATCCAAATCCAGTTGTGTAGCCTGAGCCCCTTCAAACAGAATTTTTTGTCCAGCCTTCACCGACCGGTCTAACACCGCAGCCGTATCAACCACGTACGGACGAAGTTGCTCCGCATAGGCAAGATATTCCTTTTTCATTGTTTCATAATCAAAACCATTCGTCCCATACACCGCTTGCAAAAGATGATTTTTGGCCTCCAAGTTACGCTTCAGTTTGGCACAAAATTCTTCTTCATGCAGCAGGTCGACCATACGAATGCCGCTGCGGGCATTTTTATCCATATAGCAAGGACCAATGCCCCGCTTAGTTGTGCCGATTTTTTGGTCCGCCCTAGAAATCTCTTCCATCTCGTCCAGTAAACGATGATATGGCATGATAACATGAGCCCGGTTAGAAATCCGTAAGCCTGAAGCATCAATTCCTTTTTCTTTCATGCCGTTCATTTCTTTAATTAAAACAGCAGGATCAATAACTACGCCATTTCCGATCACACAGGTCTTCCCTTGATAAAGAATCCCGGAAGGCAGCAAATGCAACTTAAATTCATTCCCATCGACAACGACCGTATGCCCGGCGTTATTTCCTCCTTGGTAACGGGCAATAACATCCGCCTGTTCGGCCAAATAATCGACGATTTTGCCTTTTCCTTCATCTCCCCATTGGGTTCCAATAACGACGATAGCTGACATGTTCCCCACTCCTTTTTATTCAAACCGGGTCATGATAGTATCTGCGCAGAAAATATACCAGAGCAAACTAATCTTCCAACTCTCCCGCCGGCAGATACTTCTTTGAGGTAACCTCATTTCACAAAAATAACTCAAATAGGGGTTTTTAGACCTCTTCTATTTGAGTTGCTCATACTATACACATTTTTCCCTTGATAATAATATCATCTTGCTAAAAATGTGTCAATGAATTAAAGCGAATATTTTCTTATAAACAATAAATAATGTTCGGAAATCTCTCTGCAATCCGTTATAAATAAAGAAAAAAGCCCCTTTCGGAGCATGAATTCAGTGAATCTTTCCTGCTACAAAGAAAAAATGCCGCCAACATCAGTCGGCACCATTTTTTTCTTCCGGTAACACCATCGCTACTTTCTCTGTAGCTTGCAAATTTTTATACTATTCGGATTGACCATTTACGCATCGCCGCAAACGATAATTCTCGACCATGCGATAAGTACAAACGATACAAAATTACATGTTCATTTTTGATAAATCCTGAAACTTGGTAAACTGTTTGTGGAAGAAAAGCTGTACCGTATCGACCGGTCCGTTCCGGTGTTTGGCCACAATCACCTCGGTAATATTTTTCTTCTCCGTGTCCGGATCGTAGTAATCCTCCCGGTATAAAAAAGTAACGATATCGGCATCTTGCTCCAAAGAACCCGACTCACGCAGGTCGCTCAGCATCGGCCGTTTAACCTGACGGCTCTCTACTTGACGGCTTAACTGCGACAAAGCAAGAACCGGCACATCCAACTCTCTCGCCAACGATTTTAAAAACCGGGATATTTCGGAAATCTCCTGCTGGCGGTTCTCTCCCTTGCCGGAAGTTCCGCCCTGCATCAACTGCAGATAGTCAATAACGATCAGTTTCAGGCCGTGTTCAATCTTCAGCCGCCGGGCCTTGGCCCGCATTTCCACAACAGAGATGCCGGCTGTATCGTCAATATAAATCGGCGCCGAAGAAAGACGGTCAGCCGCAACAACTAATTTTTTCCAATCGTTTTCTTCCAAATCGCCGTTCCGCAACCGCTGCGCGTCAATCGGCGCTTCCGCACACAGCATCCGCTGTACCAATTGTTCTTTAGACATCTCCAGGCTGAAAAAGGCTACCGGTTGTTTTTCCTTAATCGCCACATGCTGGGCAATGTTCAACACAAACGCCGTTTTTCCCATACTGGGGCGGGCGGCAATTAAAACCAGATCGGACGGCTGCAAACCGGACATCAATTTATCTAAGTCCTTAAACCCAGTCGGCAAACCGGTAATTCCGCCTTTTGAAGCGTACAATCCTTCAATTTTAGTGAATGTGTCCAACAGTATATTTTTAATCGGCGTAAAATCGTGGCCAACCTTGCGTCCGGCCACATCCAAAATCATTTTTTCCGCACTGTCCAAGATCAGAGGAACTTCATCGTTGGCGTCATAACCCATGCCGGCAATATTCGTCGCCGCGTGGATCAGTTGCCGCAGCAAGGATTTTTCTTCCACAATCCGGGCATGATACACAACGTTGGCCGCGGTTGGCACGCTGTTGGCCAGCGAAGTAATATACGCTATGCCGCCGGCAGCCTCCAACTTGTCCTCTTTACGCAGCACTTCAATGACGGTAATCATATCCACTCCGTCATTGCGGTTGAATAAATCCAAAATCGCTTGGAATACCAAGCGGTTCGCTTCGCGGTAAAAATCTCCCGACTGTAGAATTTCAACCACCTTCGCGATGGCCTCCTTCTCAATCAGCATAGCTCCCAGCACCGACTGCTCCGCTTCAATATTTTGGGGGGGAATCCGATCAAGCACCAGGCCGTCCTCCTTCTCGCCGTTCAACAAATAAAATTTCCAACGCCTCTTCGCCTGTTTCGACTGGACGAATATCTAGGCCCAAATGGCCAGCCGGAATATCGCGGTCATTTTCTTTCGGTATGACCATTGTTGTAATTCCCGCCTGTTTAGCGCCGTACGCTTTTTCGTAGACGCCGCCGACCATTTTTACCTTCCCCTGGATCGATATTTCGCCGGTAATGGCCACATCCTGACGAATCGGCCGTTGCGTAACCGCCGAAACCAATGCCGCCAAAATCGCAGTTCCCGCCGAAGGGCCGTCAATCCGCCCGCCGCCGACCACATTGATATGCACATCATAATTGGCCAAATCCTTGCCGGTAATTTTTCGAAATACGGCAACCGCATTAAACACGGAATCCTTGGCCATACTGCCGGCCGTATCATTAAACCGCATGGTTCCTTTCCCTTCCACCGAAGCCGGAAAAACAACCGCTTCAATTTCCAGAACAGAACCCAAGTACCCCGCTACGCCCAAGCCAAAAACCCGGCCTACTTCCGCGGTCAGCGAAGCTTTCCGGTTCACATACGGCGATAACCTGCTTACCTGCACGACACGGTATACGTCCTGGCTGGCAATCATGGTTTCTTCGGATTCCTGCTCGCGGAACAACGCCATACCGTACGCATCCGCCAACAAGTTAATCGCTTTGCGGCCTTCTACGGTATATTCGGCAATCAGCGCCGGTACCTCTTTATCCAACGCGACCTTCAATTTGGCCGCAGCGTTCACAATAATCGTTTCGATGTGTTTCGGCGTCAGCGGCTCAAAATAAATCTCCGCGCACCGCGACCGGATCGCCGGACTAATCTCCTGCGCATCGCGGGTCGTAGCGCCAATCAAAATAAAATCAGCGGGCGCCCCCTCTTCGAACAATTTCCGGATATACTTGGGTATATTCGTATCGGCCGGGTCATAATAGGCCGAATCAAAGAACACCCGCTTGTCCTCCAATACCTTGAGCAGCTTGTTCTGCAGCATAAGATCCATCTCGCCAATTTCGTCGATAAATAAAATGCCGCCATGCGCATCCGTTACCAAGCCGGGTTTCGGTTCCGGAACTCCGGAATCGGCCAGATCGCGCCGAGCCCCCTGGTAAATCGGGTCGTGCACCGATCCCAGCAACGGATTGGTAATATCGCGCGGATCCCAGCGCAGCGTGCTGCCGTCTACTTCCACAAATGGTGCATCTTCCGCAAATGGCGTATATTTTAATTTTTTTGCCGCTTCCAGCACCAGCCTGGCGGCTGTGGTTTTACCCACGCCCGGCGGTCCGTACAAGATCAGGTGCTGCGGATAGGGCGACGCAAGTTTGGCCCGCAGCGCTTCCACCGCCCGTTCTTGACCAACAATTTCTTCCATTGTGGCCGGCCGCAATAACTCCATGGCTGAACGGGTTAGTTTTTTCTGCTCCAGCTTTTCCAAAAAATCATATTTTTTCAACGTATTTGGATTTTCGGCATTTTGCTCCTCTTTTAACACTTGGAGACGGATTTCTTGCACATACTCCTGATGCCGTTCTTCCATTTTTTCGTTAATCTTTTTTTCAATTTTGTCTTCGACTGTACGCCGCGCCGTCATATCGGCCAATTCGTCTTCAATTTCATTTAACGCGGCCGGAATTTCTTCCAACGCGGGTAACCGGTCAATCGTCGGGTCACTTAAGACCATTTTTTGCAACGCCAATACCCGCTCCGGCAAATTACCGGAACGGATCAATTCCAAGGCATCCAGTTTACCGGCCTTTAAAACCAGTTTTTCAGGACCGATAATGCCGGAAAAAATGGTATACAACGACGTTACCTGCCGTTCCAACTGATCCAAATTTGAACCCGGTGACTGTAAATCCGTCATAACTTTGTTCCGCCTACTTTCCTTCCTTCGTAATCAAGCTTTTCTTACGCTTCGATCACCTTTACCTGAATTTGCGTACTCACTTCCGGATGCAGTTTAATGACTGCAGTATAAATACCCAGCATCTTGATCGTGTCTTTCAATTCAATCTTCCGTTTATCCATCTCGATCCCGTGTTCCCGGGCCAATGCTTCGGCAATATCCTTGCCGGTAACCGCGCCGAACAGCTTGCCGCCTTCCCCGGTCTTTACGGCAACGGTAACAACCACTTTCGCCAACTGCGCCGACATTACCCTGACTTCATCCAATAATTGCTGCTGCTTGCGGGCTGCAGCAGATTTTTGCTGGTTTACCGCATTAATATTAACCGTCGTAGCGGCAATAGCCAGCTTGCGCGGCAATAAATAGTTGCGTGCGTATCCTTCGGAAGCCTCGATAATGTCTCCTTTTTTACCAAGACCTTTCACTTCTTGCTGTAGAATTAATTTCATATTGTTCACTCTCCTCGGTGTATTTTGTAATCAAGCGAATTACCATTTGCTTGGCTTCTTCCATGGCAATATCCTTCAGTTGCGCTCCGGCTACGGTTTGGTGGCCGCCGCCGCCCAGCTCTTCCATGATCAACTGCACATTAATATTGCCTTGGGAACGGGCGCTGATACCAACCCCGCTGGCCATAGGAAACAAGACAAAACTTGCTTCCACGCCTTCAATATTCAGCAGCATATCCGCCGACTGCGCAGCAACAATTTGCGCATTTTTGACATGCTCCGGACAAATGGATACCAGAGCGCCGCCGGGCAGCATTTCTGCATTTTGAATGATTTCTCCCCGCGCTTTGACAATATCAAAATCAACGCGGAACAATTGCCGGACCATGGTCGGGTCGGCACCGATCCGCCGTAAATACGAAGCCGCTTCAAAGGTCCGTACGCCGGTCTGCACCGCAAAGTTTTTCGTATCCACAACGATGCCGGCATACAGGGCGGATGCTTCCAGCCGGTTTAAATCCAGCGCATCATCGAAATACATCAATAACTCCGCCACCAGCTCGCTGGTTGAAGAAGCAGACGGTTCCAAATAGACCAGCAGATTATTTTCAATAAAGGTTTTCGCCCGCCGATGGTGGTCGATGATAATAATCCGCTCGAAGCGCGATAACAATTCCGGCGCGGCTGTCAATTCCGGCCGGTGTGTGTCGAGGACAAACAGAAGCGTTTCTTCAACCGGCAGCTCCCGCGCCTCCACCGGACTTAAAAACAGGCCCGCATATTCCGTATATTCCGGCAAAATTTCCAATAGCTTCTCCATTGCCAGCCCTGGCTGGCTTACCACAATATGCGTGCGCTTGTTTAAGTAGCGCGCCATTTTGGCTACGCCTAGCGCAGCGCCCAAACTATCAAAATCTTCTCCGCCATGACCCATGATCACAACGAGTTTTGCGCTTTCAATGCTTTCGCGAATGGCCTGCGCCACTACCCGCGCTTTTACCCGGGTACTTTTTTCCACCGATTTTGCCTTGCCGCCATAAAATTGAAATTCACCCTGCAAATTAACGGCTACCTGATCGCCGCCGCGACTAAGAGCCAAATCCAATCCAGCCTGGGCGCGTTGACCCAACAACGCCGGTGAAACTTCATCCGCGGCAATCCCGATGCTCAACGTCACCGGAATTTTATTCCCGCCGTGAATATTGCGGATCTGGTCAAGAATATCAAACTTTTCAGCCAATAATTGCGTCAGCGCCTGGCGGGAAAATATGGCCAGATACATATCATCGGTATACTTTTTTAAAAAGCTTTCATGCAGAGAAACCCATTCGATCAAGTGCCGGTTTACTTCCGCCGTTATCGCAGTCCGCTGGTTTTCTGTCAGCCCCTGCAGCACGTCGCCATAATTGTCAATTTGAATGTAGGCCAAAGCCGGCATCGCCGCATGACATTCCGGCTGAACGGTTTCACTGGGCGTAATATCGGTAACGTAAAGAATCACCCGCTTATCTTCCGGGTTATTTTGCTCGAACGGCCGATAAATCACCTGGTAGTGGCGGTCGCCATGATGAAGAATTTCCATGCCTGATTTCCCAATCATCGGTTCTATCCCTAGATTAGGCCAAAGCATTTGAATAGGCTGTCCAACCACCAACTGCCCATTGCCCCAGGAAGTCATCAGTTTATTCATCCAAAACAGTTTTCCGCTATTATCGACAATCGCCATTGCTACCGGCAGATACTGCAAAGCATGACAAGAGGCTTGGTCCACATGCTTCGTCAACGATTCCAGATACTCCGTCAACGCTTTTTGCCGCTTTAAATAACGTGTGCGGCCATCGAAATATACGATGCTTAACAAGATGATCCCCAGCGCAGCCATAACCTGATTATAAAAAACAATTACAATCAGCATCATAGCGGCAATTGCCACAAAAAACCGGATATCAAGCCAGAAAGATGAATTTTTCACAGCAGCCCTCTCTCTCCGCTAATCCGTACCAATTTTTCTCAGTCGGCGATAATCGATCGCAATATCTACGGCCCCGACAAGGATCAGGATCTGACTGAGAAATCCATTGCTTAGCACCAAAATGAGGATGAGTCCTCTAACAAACTTGGATACCTTATATTTGTCCGTCAAAAAGAACACCAGAGCCAAACCCTGTACCAAAAGGAATATACTGGCCAAGACCTGCAAATTCAGCCCGACTTCAAACAACCAGGAAATTTCCCGTGTCCGGCCCCAATATATCATAATCAACGCAGCTAAAAAGCCGGCTAGCACCACCCACGGCATATTCCAATGTTTGAACGGCGGAAATGGCGCAACGGTATGTCCCAGTTTTTTCATTACGGATTTCGCAACTACAAAGTTTAAATACGTGTCAAACACCGCGGCGGCAATAAATCCAGCAGGCAGGATAATCTTGAGCACACTCATCATTTCCTGCATCGTCGTGCTGAGTTTTTCCAAGTCTTCTTCCTTCATACCCAGGTTACGATAAATCTCAGTCACCTGGCCAACCGATTGTACTAAGGCATCTGTTTGCGCATCCAGAGGATTAACGCCCATAACCAGCGCACCAATTCCCAAAACTGCCACTTTCGACACCAGCGAAGCTGCCGATCCGACGATCATCGCCCGTACAGGACTGTATCCGGAACGGAAAGAATGTCCTAAAACAATACCGATCAAACCAAAACCGATAACCACCCCAACTGCATGCAGTGGATGCATCAGGATGGCAATCAGCAAACCGGAAGCCACCGTAGCCATAATGCTCCATTTATACCCATGCCGGGCTCCCAATAAAATAATCGGCACTGGCCAAATTAAACTCACAAAAGCGCCTAACAGCGGTAAATAGGCGCTGATCAAGGCAAAAAGGATTGCAACAGCGGTTAAAACCCCGCCCTCCGCCATCGGCTTAATTCTCGTTTGACTCATTCTACCCCTTTTCCGGCAAAAACGTTGCCTCGAATCACTCTGCATTTTTTACTTTTACATACAGCCGGCGGCTTCCGTCGTCGCCTAAAAGCTCGCCGCAAGCCAGGTTTTCCAACATGATTAGTATTCGGGCTTTCCTGGCAGTTTCCTGCCAATCGGGCACCCTGGCAAGCTGATCAGCTTGCCAGGGTAAAAATCGTAATTTCTGCCGGACAGCCCAAGCGGAACGGCAGCCACTGCCCAGTGCCGGTGCTCACATACCCGTACGATTGTTCCTGCCGGTATAAGCCTCGCATATATTGATATTTCAACGGCAATATCGACTGGCCAAACAAACCGATCTGTCCGCCGTGCGTATGGCCGGTCAAGGTTAACCGTATTCCGGCTTGAAACGCATCCGTAATAAAATCGGGATGGTGGCTTGCCAGCAGGGAAAAGGCCCCTTTCGGCACATTTTGCAAAGCCCGTTGCAAATAATCCTGTCGTTTACCATCGGAAGATGCCCCACGGGGAACCCACGGAAAATCGACGCCCAGCAAATAGATCGGCTTTTCGCCGGCAACGATCTGCCGGCTGTTGTTTACGAGCAAGGTAGCTGGACTATCTTTCCATACCCGGCGAATGCGGTCCAGATCCCGGAAATATTCGTGATTACCCAGGCAATAGTATAACCCCTTCGGCAATGTGGAGTGAAATTTTTCCAGCCGTTCCATCGTTGGCGTCAATTCATCCAAATTATCGATCAGGTCCCCGGTGATGACCAGCATGTCGGGCTTCTCGCGCTGCAGCATCGATAGCACCTGATCCAATTTTTCAATGCTAAAAAACGGACCGATATGGGTATCGCTGATTTGTGCTATTTTTAATTTGCCAATCCCGGCCGGAAAATCCGGCATCATAAGATTGTGGCGCTGAACAACAATGTCTGATGCGTCAAACACGCCATTCACACTCACACCCAAACCTAAAACAGGTACCGTAGTGGCTGCGCGTTGCAAGAAATCCCGCCGGGTCATCGTATCGCCGGCTGGCTCGTCTTGACCTGTTTTTTTCTTCTTGTTCCAGAGCTTTTTACAAAAAACAATCCCCTGAACCAACAATAGAAGCGGCAACATGAAGATCAATCCCAAGATCCAGGCAAAGCCGACGGTAAATCCGACGACCGGAACACCGGTCGCATAGAACGTCCAACTGGCCAGGGTTGCAATCGTCATCACGGCCGTAATAATCCAGTAGGCATTACGAACCCAGCGCTGTTGAAACACCGCTAAAAGCCGGTTTAAAAGAAGATAAACAAGCCAACTAATAAAAACCTCGGTTCCTAGTACCATCGCCAAAAACACAATTGATGGACTACGCACAATACCCTCCTACATACCCTCTGTCAACAAACTTCTATGAAAGCTGCCAACATTTATTGTTTTTTCGCTGCTTCGATCAAAGGCGGAATCACTTGCTTTTTCCTGGACAGAACACCCGGCAGGTAAAGCCCGCCGTCTGCGCCGCTGATCCCAAATGCTTTCTGCACCAAAATATCCGGCTGGCCAGTGTAAAATAAATGCGTTCCTTCCGCCATGATATCGGTTACCATCAATAATACCATATCATAGTCTTCTTTCCTACGCATATCTTCCATATCAGCCTGTAATTGTTGCCGGATCGTTAACGCTTCCTGGGCGTCCATGATCGATATTTGTGCCACGGCCACCCGGTACTCGCCAATGACAAATTCCTTGACATCACTGCGGATAATGTCCGCTACCGACATTCCTTTTAAACTGGATCCCGCTTTGAGTACCTCAAGGCCAAACGCCGCTAAATCCAGTCCGGCAAGCACCGCCAATTTTTCCGCGGTATCACGGTCCCGCGCGGTACAGGTTGGTGACTTGAACAATGCGGTGTCCGACACAATCGCCGCCAGCAAAAGGCCGGCAATCGGCTTTGGTAAATCAAATCCACGATGCCAATGCATATGAGCGACAATCGTAGCCGTACAACCAACCGGATCATGACGGATAAATATTGGTTCTCCGGTCTGAAGCCCTCCCAGGCGATGGTGATCGATAATCTCCATAATTTGCGCCTCTTCAATGCCTTCAATCGCCTGTGATCGTTCGTTATGATCCACCAAGATGACTTTCACGCGCTCTTGCATGTACAACTTATCGCGATAAACAGCCCCGACCAGTTTTTCATTTTCGACCACCGGATACAAACGATAATTGTCGCGGGCGACAATATTCTTCACATCACTGACCAAGTCGGTGGGCTTCAATGCAATGACCTTCTCCTTCATGACCGATTCAACCGGTATGCTCTGGTTGATCAGGCGCGCACAGGTATACGTATCGTACGGAGCCGTCATCACGATGACGCCTTGCCTTTCGGCTTCCGCCTGCAGTTCCGGATCGAATTGATCATTCCCGGTTAAAATCATACAGGATATCGCTCTTTGAATGCAGGCGAATTGCGCATCCGGCCGATCGCTCACCAGCACGACGTCCCCAGGATGGATTTTTTGCCAAATGGTTCGCGAGCTGCCGGCGGCAATCCGCACTTTTCCGGTAACTTTTCGCTGCAAATCCTCTCCGCATAGCAAAGTACCGTCAAGAGCCCGCAGCAATCCGGCAAAGTCCACCCCCGCCAAACTTAAATCCTGCATCTCCAGTTCATCAAAATACAGTTGCGCTAAATCGCCGACCGTGACAATTCCGGCTAATTGCCGTTTGTCTCCCAGCACCGGAACCGATTTTATCCCATTCTTTTTCATAATGCGGCCTAAATCGTGCAGCGTATCGTTCGGAGAAACACTGACAATCCCGCTGCTCATAATATCTTTTACCCGCGGGTAAAGATCGGCAAGCAACTCCGGCGCTTCCACCTGGAAATATTCCAATACGAATTTTGTTTCGGCATTGATTTTTCCGGCTCTTGCCGGAATTGCCGGCTCACCCAATACCTGCTTGAGATGAGCATATCCAATTGCTGAGCAAATCGAATCCGTATCCGGGTTTCGATGGCCAATCACATAAACTGCATCTTGTTTTTCCTGCATTCGTGTTCCTCCAGACTCTGCTTACCCTTTAATCCATTCTATCATATCCCTACAATTAAACCACTATTGATTTTTTACAAAAAGCACTTCTTCGTTACGCAAAAAACCTCCTGCAGCCAAGAACCGTATTTCGATGCCCGGCTCTTTTGCAGGAGGTTTCGTATCCACTACTTTTTGTCCAACGGACACGCTTTTTGGCGCACGGTCATTTTCAACCGCTTTCATTAGCCTCCTGTTTTCATCCGTCCGACCATTTGACTGATATGATCCAGCTTATGGGCTGCTAAATAGGCCGGCAATTGCGCTGTTATGTCATTAATCAGGCGAGGATTGAGAAAATTCCCAGTACCGACCTGCACGGCGCTGGCACCGGCTAAAAAGAACTCCACCGCATCCTGGACACCGGTAATCCCGCCCATGCCAATGATGGGGATCTTTACTGCCTGGGCCGTTTGCCAAACCATCCGCACTGCAACGGGCTTTACTGCCGGACCGGACAGACCGCCGGTGACATTTCCCAGCATGGGCTGCCAGGTATTCGTGTCAATCGCCATGCCCAACAGGGTATTGATTAACGAAATCGCATCGGCGCCTGCCGCTTCCACGGCACAAGCGATAGCAGTAATATCAGTCACATTCGGCGATAATTTAACAATAACCGGCACCTGTGCCCGCCGTTTTACTTCCCGGACTACTTCGGCTGCCGTCTCCGGGACAACGCCAAAGGCCATACAGCCATGCTTCGTATTCGGGCATGATATATTCACTTCGATGGCGGCGACGGGAATGTCTTCAAGTCGTTCTGTAATGCAGGCATAGTCTTCTACGGTATTGCCGTTAATATTGACGATAATGGGAACTGCAAACGGCTGGATCCGCGGCATGATTTCCTGTACAAATGCTTCTATCCCGGGATTCTGCAAACCGACTGAATTCAACATTCCCGCCGGTGTTTCCGCAACCCGCCGTCCCGGATTGCCCAAACGGGGCTCCCGGGTCAACCCTTTCACGCTAATGGCGCCCACTTGGGACCAATCGATAAAATCCTCATATTCCTCGCCAAACCCAAACGTTCCGGATGCGGCGATAACCGGTGTTTTCATTTTGATGCCGGCAATATCGACGGCTAACATGGATTTTGCAGCCTCCTTACTCATCCCAAATCCACCTCCTCGGCGTTAAAGACCGGACCATGCTTGCACACTTGGGCGTTCCCGCCGTTTTTAGTCGCACAGGTACAAGTCAGGCACGCTCCAAAACCACAGGCCATATGCTGCTCTAACGATACTTGGCAAGGGATCTGGAATTCCGCCGCACAGGCCGCTACGCTGCGCAGCATCGGCATTGGACCGCATGTCAAGATAGAATCAAACTGGCCGGTCTTGACAATTTGCGGCAAGATATCGACACAAGTGCCGCAAGACCCAAGCGAACCGTCATCGGTCGCGATGTGGACCTTGCTGCAGAACGGCTGAAACAAGCCTTGCCAGAACATCTCCGTCTTGGTTCTTCCTCCTGCCACCAGTTCAACCGGAGCAGGGAAAATCGCCTGGGCAGTAAACAACAACGGCGCCAAACCAATTCCGCCGCCCACCAACAGCGGTTTTTTTCCCGCCAGTTCAAACCCGTGGCCTAGCGGACCGATAATTTCCAAGGTTTCGCCCGGCTGTTTCTGCGACAAATATTCGGTTCCGCGCCCAACAACGCGGTAAATAATCATAACCCGGCCGGTCGTTTTATCCGTGCCGGCGATGCTGTATGGTCGTTTCAACAGAGGATCGCGAAACGCGGATACCTCCAACATGACAAATTGTCCCGGCGCAGCGGAAGCTGCGATCTCCGGCGAATGCAGGATTAATTGAAACACTCCCGGGTTGATCGCCCGGTTTTCTTCTATTCGAACCGTTTGAAATACTTTTTTCCCCACAAGCCTGTGCCCCCCATTTTTCCATTTCCCTATGTATGAAAAAACTCTCCTGACTGTATTCCAGGAGAGTCAATACTGACTCAAAGCCAACTTCACGAAATATTAAACCATTCTTTTCGCATTTTGTCTAGTAAAACCATCCCGCTACCAGTTGCATCAGCCCCAGCCGGAAAGCATTTCACCCAATTTATCCACATGGATTTGCTCCTCTGCCTTTAACGCGCGAAATACTTTTTTTACTTCCGCATCAATCGCTTTATCGGCAATCTCTTTATACAAAGATAATGAATCTTTTTCCCCTTGTATGGCAATTTCTAGAATTTGTGAAATCGTCGTGCAATCCGCAATCCGTTCCGCCGCTTTTGCTTCGGACGGAAAACTCAGATTATGGCCCAGCGACGCAAGATAGCGCGCGGTTTCTTCATCCAAGGCGCCGATATCCTGACGGTTCGACTGCACATGCAGTAAAATTTTTTTCACACCTTCCAGATGGTGGTTCGTTTGCCCCATTAATAGCAAAATGAGATTACGTTGGTCGTCGTTCGCCATGCGTTTGGCAGCTTCCCGGTAAAATAGAACTCCCCGCGCTTCCAATTCCACCGCAAAACCGATAGCGTCCATGATTGACAAGGATCTTTCCAGCACTGCGCTCCCTCCCTATCATTTGCCATTTAATCCGCAACCATTCCCGGAAAATTACTATTGTGATTCACTGTTCGCTGTAAATTGAAAAATCCCTTTTAAAATTTTTTTGTTTCTGACACCACAGCCGGCTTTATTGCTAGTTCCCGCAACCGTTGCTATACTTAAATCATACTTCTCTTCCTGGATGTTTGGCAATCTTGCCGCAAAATTGCGTCGACCATCAAAAAGCGAGGAGATAACGCGATGCCAAAAAATATTATTATTTTGGGCTTGGTTAGCTTTTTTACCGATGTCTCCAGCGAAATGCTTTATCCGCTCATTCCGCTCTACCTCACAATGGTTCTGGGAGCTTCTCCTGCTGCCTTAGGAATCATTGAAGGGATCTCGGAAAGCCTGGCCAGCCTGTTAAAAATTGTTTCCGGCCGGATCTCCGATAAGCTGAACCGGAGAAAACCACTAACCATTGTTGGGTACGGATTGTCTGCGGTTGGCAAGCTCCTGTTTATTGTTGCCGCGACTTGGGTAGGTATTTTATGGGCCAGGATGAGCGACCGCTTTGGCAAGGGGATCAGGACCGCTCCGCGCGATGCGCTGATTGCCGATTCCAGTCCTTCTGGCAACACCGGGAAATCCTTCGGACTGCACCGGATGATGGATACAGCCGGCGCCGTTGTGGGAATCCTCTCCGCCTATTGGCTCTTTACCCACTACACGGGCGACTATGTTCATGTTTTCTGGGTTGCCTTGATCCCCGCCGTGATCGGCGTTGTGCTCCTGTTTACGATTGACGAACCAGGAAAACAGCGCGTGGAAAAAATAACCCAGCAGGCGTTCGCCTGGAGTGGTCTGGACAAGCGGCTGCGCTACTTCATCATCGTTAGTTTCCTTTTTAACCTGGGCAATTCATCGAACCAATTTTTGCTCATCCGGGCCGGCACGTACGGGTTTACGCCGGCGCAGATTATTCTGCTGTACTTGTTAATGAATATCACTTATTTTATCATTTCTTATCCGGCCGGCAAGCTATCTGACCAGATCGGCCGCCGGGCCCTGCTCGTGACCGGCTACAGCATTTACGGGTTTGTATACCTGGGCTTTGCGGCCGCCGGCAGCCAAACAGCGATCATCGCCCTGTTTGCCTTTTATGGCCTGTATATTGGCATGACGGAAGGCATCGAAAAGGCCTTCCTGGCCGACACCGCGCCCGCCGAACAGAAGGCTTCGGTCTATGGATTGCACGCCCTGGCGGTCGGGATCTCTTTATTGCCCGCCTCCATAATTGCCGGCTTTCTTTGGGATATTTTCGGCGCGCCCGCTCCCTTTTGGTTTGGCGGTATTATGGGATTGTGCGCTGCTGCGGCAATTTGGTTCGGGCTGCGCACATGATTTCCCGGGAAATATTTCATACCTCCCATAAATACACGAAGGGGCAAGAACACAGAAATCCCTGCGTTCTTGCCCCTTCGGCGTTCAGTCGTTTTTATTCTGCAGTAAACAACAAACTGATGGGTGTAAATATGCCTTTAGCCTAATAAATACGCCTATTTAGACATACTATATATATGAAGCAAAAACACCTTTTACTGCAATTTTTACTGCCATTGAAGATTATTTTTATAAAATAGCCTCATTTTAACATAGAGTATTCATTTTCTCTACGAACCGTAGCCGCACATATTCCGGACAAACAGGCACAGTTATTTTTGTTGGTGAAATAAAAAAACCGCCCCGGGCGAGAGGCGGTCGATAAAAATATTAATTGGGAGTAGATCGTCTGTGTGCAGGGACTTTAGTTCCGTCTTTCTTAGTATATTCTTTAACTACAACAATTTTTTTATGCTGGGTACCTCTTGCACTTGATTCTGTTTTTGCCATTATAACAACCCCCAACATTTAATTTATACGGCAAAGCGCGCTGGAAACGCTTCACCATTTGAAAATCTGAATTATTTAACCCTTACGTTTTGAATTGACTGGAAAACGCCAAAATTGATATCCATAATCTGCTGCAACCATGCGTTGACCCCATCGATTTGTATACTCTTTACAGAATATCCAATCGGTTTTACCATCAGCATTTCGCTTTTCTTTATTATTCATTTACAATGAGCTCCTTTCTTAAAACGCTCATTGCAAAAAGTTTACTTCAATGCTAAACTAATAAAGATACAGTAGTTCATCCAGCGCAATGAGGTGGACTTTCTTATCTCAAGAGCGGGAACTCATGAGATAAGGCAACGAGCGCCAAGCCTAACCGCTTGGTGGCTTTTTTTGTTTTATGATAAACATCACAAAAGCCTCCTTAGTCATTTAATATCTTTTCTACAAGACGATATACTGTTGTTTTTCCTGCTTGCCTTGGCCAATCAATACAAGGAGGATGATCGCGCCTTTTTGCATACTCAATCGCTTTTATTATCATTTCCTTTGATATTTTACGCATGTCTATTGTTTTATCATATTGGGGAAGATACTTTTCTAATCTCTTTAAACACGTTGCCGGATCCGCAGCACCTCGACCGTCATCGAAATGGAGAAGTAACCAAAATTCAAACATGGGATTACTCAAGACAAATCCATATTTTTTGTTGTTCTGCGCCCAATCATAAAGTTCTTTTAATTGTTCATCAGTCCATTTGTCTTTGTCGACTACCAACCACGCCTCATCATTGCCTTCCAGCCCATATTTCTGAAGATATTTTTTCATGCGTCGAAGAACGTGAATTGGTGCGCTTTCATCTTTGCCTTGCAAACAATGAACTTTAACGATGACTTGATTGGCTTTACTTTCCAATCCTTTGAAATAAGTTTGTTCAGTTATTCGTCCTTCTGTTGCAACAATAAACCTTCGATGGTAACGCAATTCTCCAAGCTGTCGTTTAAAAGACCTTCTCTTCGTGTCGGATCCTTTCATTAATCATGCTCACCCCGTTCGCGTGCACAATATGATTTGATAAATTTTCCATCCAATTGAATACGAGGTGTTCCTCCTAACCTACCTTCTAAATAGCTTTTACGAATATCCTTATCATATCTTACATCTTTATACTCGCTGAATGATCTAATGAACGAAGCATTATTTCGTCTTTCAGTAATCCACATTTCATCTCTTCGAAAGATTTCTTGATCCATAAGCAATGCGTCATGAGTAGTAAACAATAACTGAGCTCGACTTTCCGGCAAACAACTATCCAAAAATGATTGAATAAGCTGCCTCGTTAAAAGTGTATGTAGGCTTCGATCTAGTTCATCTATGACAAAAATACTACCAGCATTTTTCTCGGTCATTGAGAGAAACGCAGGAAGAAGATTAATTACCCTCCTGGATCCGTCAGATTCTTCTTTCATGTCAAATTTTATATTTTCACCATCTATTTTTTGATGGTATGCGATTAATTTTTGTGCAGTTATTTCCCCACCCTTCATATTTACAATAATACGTTCATCATCCGGTTCGGCCATAACTATGGCCTGTTCCCCTTCTTTTATATCTTCTCTAATTTGTTCTTTAAGGTCTTCAGGTAAATCAATTTTGTTGAATGAGACGGCCTCCATGCCTATACTCTCAATCCCAGTATCAAGATTAGGGATTATATTATTCATTTGATTATACAGTTTATCATTCTCATCAAAAAAATCGAAGCCACCAAATCGTGTGTCCGGAGCAATCATAATCAATTTATTTTTAAACCAGTTATATATAGAAATAAATCTCTTGTCTTTTTGAGACACAGCATTTGTCAAAAATAATTGATTGTCTCTCGTTCCCTGAAAAGCGTATTGTAAAAACTGTTCCTTTTCAAGCTTTTCATCAAAGTTTGGTTTACCATCTTTACGATGATACAATGTCCTCTCGTTCGTGCTAGAAATAAGTACTAATTTCTCCTCAATAACGGATTTTCTAGTTACTGAAAAACTAAATTCATAAATATTTTCTTCCTGATCTTCATTAACCAGTAGTTCGAAAGAAAAACTTGTTGGTTCCTTTGAACTTTCGTTATCAAGTTTAAATGGTTCTGTCAAAATTGCACTATCTGGCTTGGTACCTGAAACCACAAATTTTCTCACAAAATTCAAGGCTTTAAAAAAATTCGTTTTTCCAGAAGCATTGCCACCATAAAGAACCGCAATCGGAAGAACTCTCATTTTATATTTCTTTACTTTTGCAAGTCGTTCACCATGTTGACGTTCTCGACTTGCCACCATGGAAAACGATGCTTCTTCTTTAAAAGACATCCAGTTTTTAAGTGTAAAATTAATAAGCATCATTTCGCCCCCTTCATTAAAGAGAAATATTCTCTTTAAGTATATTAATAGCATAACTTTTTCTTTCCAATTTGTCAACTAAAGAGATTTTTTCTCTTTAGTTGACAAAAAACAATGTCCGGAAACCTCTTTTTATTCACTCTAAAAATAGGAGAGGACACACCCTAATGATGTGTATCTTACTTATGTGCAAATAACCCGGCAGCAGCTCCGGATATTTTTAGCGCATCACTGCTAAACCCGCGTTTTAACTGTCGCTGGGACGCGGCAATTTCTTTTCGTAATGCTGAACTGTCGCCGCCAATACGAACAAATAATTCTGCTACTGTTACCAATTATTTTTCACCTCTCTTTTTATGCTTTTCCCTATACCTTCTTACTCGCTCAGCCGTCTTTTCCCGGTTTACCTTTTTGGCACACTCAGGACAATATAGACTGGATGCTACATTGCCATTGTTGTATACCGTTCCGCAAAGCTTACAGGTATTTACCGCCAGAAATACTCCGCTCGGCTGTCGTTCATATCTCCACGCCATAATTATCCTTCTCCTTGCATGTTATCATTTGTAACGCTTACACCCGGGGTCATACGGAAAAGCCCTGCGTATTCTTCGAAGCCCCCTCCCCGGTCCGGGTCTGACGAGCCCGTTTCGACACCCCGGGCGGGGCTTTCATCGAAATATTTTCCTTTTGTTTGATCCTTTGGGCTTAATTGGCGCATGATTGACCAGTAACGCGTCGCTCACAATTAACATACAATTCATATTGCTCAATTACTGCAGCAAATATATCTTCGCGCAATTGCCCTTCAATATGATAATGAACACGACGCTTAGTATTTGTTGTTCTTGTGTCCTTCGCCGGGAAATGTACTTTTGGCGTGCCATCACCATCGACCCTAACAATCATGTTTAGCAGCCATAATTCCCCATCAATCTGCGCCTTTGCATAGACCTGGATTGCTTCCTCTCTGAATACAGCAGGAATAAACTTTGCCGCCGTAACTTTCATAATCCTCACCCCTTATGTAAGCAGAGAGCGCCCAACAAGGACGCTCTCTATTGCTTTATTTATACTGCTGCTTCATATAGCTTAACAAATGCTTCTGTTACAATTGGTTTGCAATCGGCCACCGCAATAGCGCGATAGTCAATCAAGCCACTCTTAAAGCTGGATTCACGCGATACTTCGACCACAATACCATCCGGCATGTTATAACCCATGTAAGCGAAGTTACCAACGTATATATCACCATCGGCAATGTTGTCATCGATAATGACTTCATGACCAAGGATGTAACCAATACTCTCCTGCTTAGGATCAGTAATGAATATTGGCCGTTTAATGTCATCTACAACGCCATACACATGAGTCAGCAACGTTGCATTGCTCATTGCCCATTTTGCACCGGCTGCATAACCGCGTTTGAGTAGTGCAAGAGTGTTGACAAAATTCGCATAGGTCGGAATAGCGCCCTTTGTATATTCACGAGCGTTAGTATCTTTCACCCAAGAGATGATTTCAAGCCCAGTGCCTTGAGTGGTACCAACGCCGTTAACGATCGCATCAGCAAGGCACTCCATTACGCAATTGTTCAACTCATCCACAATGTAAGCCTCAAAAGCATCAATGCTCATTTTTTGAGCCGCTGCACTGATGGAGAATACTTTCAGGATTTCATAAGCTCCAAAGGAAACGGATGCCGTAGTATTGGTTTCACTGTCAACTGCAGCGCCTTCAACATGCCATGCTGCTTTGGCAGATGGAGTTCCGACCGGCACGCTGATCTTAGTTGGAATGTTAAAGCCACGGCATGCTGGCAGTAAGCCGCCTATTGTTCGTGCCTTCTTAATCACTTCGTTCAGCGTTGTGGTTGGCAATACAGCCGCTGCACTGCTGAGCGTATTAAAAGCACTTTCGCGACGTTCAGTAGCCAATTTGAAGGCTTTATCTTCGGTTGTGTTCAGTTTTTGGCCAAGCATTGTTTTGAAGAACGCGGACCGATATTCTTTGCTTGCAAGAACATTCTCATCAGTTAGGCCCTGATCCGTGTTGAAGCTTCCGCCGGCAACCGGATTCCATCCATTCAGCTTGTTTTGCGCCTGGGCGCGTTCCTCGATGTTGGTTTTAGCTTCTTTTAAACCATCCAATTCGATATTCAAGCCTGCAATGTCGGCTTTCGGATCAGTGATTTCCTGCCCGATTGCTGCCGCTCTGGTTTCAATCTGCTGGATCGTTTGGCTCCGGTAATAATTAAAAGCTTCCTGCACGTTTACGAATTTCATATATTATACACTCCGTTTCATAATTTGATTTATTTTCTCTTGCGCCAGGGCGATTTGCCCGGCTCTTTCTTTGGCTGCTGTCATTGCGTCCCGCGCTTCTACTGAAGTTTGCGGGTACGCAGGAAATGTCACTACACTAATTTCATACACTTTTTCAATTTTATTGATTGTCCTGGTATTTGTCTTTGCATCGAAGGCATCGCCTGCCACCGGTACCTTAAACGCAAAACTCATGCCTGACAAATCGCCGCGCTGCACTGCCGTATAAACGCTTTGTCCATCAGTCGTATTTGGTAACGACGCTTTCAGTTCAAGACCTGCCGGTGTAACGCTGAGTTGCATCGTCTTGGGCGTTCTTGCGAGAGGTACCTTGCTAGTATCGTGGGCGTATAACAGCCTCACATCCGATAAGTCGGCACCATCTAAAGCCCCTCGCTTGATGATTTCAGTATAACTTCCTAACGCCCCGCCTATAGTGGTCGGCACATCAAACACAATTGGCCGACCGATTAAAACTAACTCCGAAGATCCTGCCGGATTCTCGGTTCTTAGTTCAGCAGTTCTAATTTCCTTCATTGATTTTATCCCCCTTCAATTTATTGTCTACGCCAGCATTGGCCATCTGATATTCCAACGCATTGGCCTGGTCCACATAATTCAGCGATTGAATACGACGGCTGCCTTCTTCCCCACCAACCGGCGGGAAACCTAAAACGGATAAAGCTTGGTCAAGCGTCAAGAGCGACAATGGCATCAATTCTTTCAGTGCTGTGATTTTTGTTTTCTGGCTGGCAAATGCCATTCGTCCTGCAGTATCTACGCTGATTTGATTTCCCCAAGCGATTTCCCGATCAGTAAACATTTTGACCGTCAGCGCCTGAGAAAGTGTATTCGCGAATGGTTCTAAACTTGCTTCGACAAAACTTGAATAAATATCTTCAGAGAAAGATCCATCAACGATACTTGCATTAACTCCTAGATAGTTGAATATTTTTTTACCAATCGCTTCAATTTCATCAGCAGGTATTGTAATTGATGGTTGATCGAGTGGCGTATACTCATAATTAGCACATAAAGCTGCAATTGTGGCCCCGCCTGGCTTTAAATAAGCCCCAATAAATTTTTGTCTTTGCGCTTCAAGGTCTTCTGGTCGCATCTGTTGAGGAAACCTCAAAATACCTCTAATTGTTCCGGCGCTCTCGATGTTTTGTGTAAGACCGTTAGTCTGAGCCGTGGATAACCCAACCGCTGGAATGATTGCATTGTTGTTATCTGCGAGTAAATCGTTGCCGTGGAATATGCGCCGAATATGGACCACATCGCTATAAGGCAATATAACGGTTTGCCCACCTGTAAACAGAAACTTGATATATAGCGTATTGGATGGATCAGTAATAAATTGCCCCGATGATGGTTTTAACGGCCACATTGCCAAGACTGAACCATTTCTCGCCCGTTCTAGCAAGATAAATAAATTATTATCGCTCCAATATAGCGATGCACATTTATAAAGAAACTCAGCAGCCGAACATATCGGATTTGGCTGGAGCCCTAACATTCTATTCATGCGCGGATCACCAGGGCCACGTGCTCCGTCCATCAAAGTAATATGGGATATTGTCATTTTGCTTGCATGGATCGCTATTGCATGAACGGCTGAAATAAATACATCGGATTGACGAAGATCGCCACTGAATGTTGATGTCAGACCATTACTGCCAGAAAGCATTGTTATTGATTCTGTTCGCTCTGGCTGACGCTCGGGGAACAATTTCTTAAAAAAATCAAACATTGCCTGCCTCCATTTCACGTTTTTTGATTAAAAATTCCAGAAGCAAATTGGCTTCATCATAGGAAAGCTCTATGGCCTTGCTATCCGTTGAAAATATAATGATACCTGCATCCCGCTCTGCCGTTACACATTTTTTCCCGGTTAATTCCAAGCTAGTCGCTATTACCATTCATAAATCCTCCTCAGCACTCGTCTTTATTTGTCAATATTGCATCAATCTTAGCCGCTGCCCCTTCTTGCATCCCCGGCATGATATGCGTATAGGTTTTTAATGTGGTACCTACGGCAGCGTGGCCAAGCCGATCCGCGACCACTCGCATATTTTCGCCGGCCTGTAGAAGCAGTGTCGCGTGTGTGTGCCGTATATCATGAAAGCGTATCAACGGCAGCCCCGCCTTTTTCAGTATCCTATGAAAAGAATAATTTATCTTTCTTTGGTTCATAGGACTGCCATCATCATTCGGGAATACAAGATCATTGTCATGGTATGCCTCGCCCCATCGTAAGCGGCTCTTAGCCTGGGCAAGCCGGTGTTTTTTTAGTTCCTTTATGGCTTCCTCCGGCAGTAGGACAGTGCGCCTTCCTTTGGCCGTCTTTGGCGCCTTTAAAAGGATCCCCGCTTTGGCCGTCACGACAGCCGATTGGTTAACGGTTATAACCTTTGCCTTAAAGTTTACGTCCTTCCATCGCAGTCCCAGCAATTCACCGCAGCGCAGGCCGGTACCGAAGGCCACAACAAAGGCAGCATAGCATGGTTCGTTCTCTGCAGTTGTCAAAAAGATCTTTACCTGTTCCCGTGATAATGGCCGCCCTTCCTTGTTCTTTTGCTTCGGCGGCCTTGCTGCATCAGCCGGGTTTCTAGACAGTATTCCTTCCTCTACCGCTTGCTCTAACGCGGAATGGATAAGAATGTGAAGTTGTCGAACACTGGATGAGGCTAAGGCCCTGCTGCCGTCCGTCGGGTTCATCTTTTCGCTATACAATGCCTGGATGTGGGAGGAAGTTAACCGTTGTAAGAGAACTTGGCCTATGCCAGGAATAACATGAATACGGCTCATGGATTCCATTTTGTCATACGATTTTTGCTCAAGATTGATCTTTACATAGTTTTCTAGCCAACCATTCATCCATTGCGCCACCGTGATCCGCACCGGTTCAATATAGGTGCCGGTCTGTTTTTGGTTTTTCAATGTGTTCATTTTCTCCATAACTTCTTTCTTCGTCCAGCCATAAACAGTAGGCCGCTTTCGCCTGCCGTTCACCACGATTGATATTTGGCCCATATAACGGCCATCAGGCCGCTTGCTAATCGTTCCAGCCCCGTTATCCCGTCGGCGCTTTGCCTTTGCCAAAATCAAGCCTCCTTCCTGACGATTTCAAACTAAAATCCCTGTACTATCTATCTTAAAGCCACATTTCACGCAACCACGCACGCATCTTCTCGTGAAAGTCCGGCCCCTCTATTCTTACTCTGTATCCTATTGCAGTTTTGCACTCTTCACAAATAAATTGCAGGGTGCAAGGTCTGATATTTTCTTCCGTGTCTAATGGCACAACAGAACTACAACTAAATTCCTGCCCGCAAGTCGGACAATTTTTACTTGGTATCATTATCTGAGGTCATCTCCATTAATCGATTTACCCCGCAACTATCACCATCTGTATCTGTCGTAATTTCATCTTGTCTTCGCTTTATTGCTCTGGCCAATACACGGGGCAGTGCATAACTACTTCACAACTCCCTTTACCATCATCATCCTTGAGTATTTCCGTTCTTATCCCTATTGGCTTTTGCTGTGGCCACTGACAAAGGCAGTCCCATGCTCGCCTCTGACATGTCCAGCATAATGCATCACGTAATGAAAAAACCTCTCTATCATTGCTTGCCATAGCATCACCTTTGCCTGCTCTAATCC
>Ga0316604_10000595_pt1 | contig 41206 bp, 55 predicted proteins | sample OWC_soil_day20_C_FD_207650 | JGI IMG/M metagenome (GOLD analysis project Ga0316604, IMG submission 207650) | Wetland soil microbial communities from Old Woman Creek delta, Ohio, United States - OWC_soil_day20_CT | ecosystem: Environmental > Terrestrial > Soil > Wetlands | place: USA: Ohio...
AAGCTGCAGCGGGATAACGGCGAGGATGGGTGCCAAGTATTTTTCGGTAGCGGGAACAAAGATGGTATGGTCCACATATTTTTCAAGCTGCTTGTCACCTTGCATACCGATACCAATAACCACGGCGTCACGGGCTTTTACTTCTTTGATGTTGCTCAAGGTCTTTTCGTAAACATCGCGTTGGGTGGCTAGAGCGATGACGGGTACGCCTTCAATGATGAGGGCGAGCGTTCCATGCTTTAATTCACCGGCAGCATACGCTTCTGCGTGGATATAGGAAATTTCTTTGAGTTTGAGCGAGCCTTCCAGCGCTACGGCGTAGTCGAGGGAACGTCCAATGAAAAATACGTCTTCACTAAAGCCATATTTCTGGGCAAAGGTTTTGATCGACTCAACATCTTCCAATATCTCATGGGCCTGAGCGGGAAGAGCCCGAAGTCCTTGAATAATGGCTTTGACACGTTCTTCCGGAAGCGTGCCCCGTAAAGAGGCCAGGTACACTGACAGCATAAGGAGACCAATGAGCTGGGTGGTGTACGCCTTGGTCGACGCTACGGCGATTTCCGGACCGGCCTGGGTATAAATGACCTGATCGGCTTCTCTCGCGATGGAGGAACCGACCACATTGGTAACAGCCAATGTTCTGGCTCCGAGTTTTTTGGCTTCTTTTAAAGCGGCGAGGGTATCCAGAGTTTCCCCCGACTGGCTAATAAAAATTGCCAGCGTTTTGTCATCGACAAGCGGTGAACGGTATCTGAATTCGGAGGCGACATCGACTTCGACAGGGATTCGCGCCAGTTGTTCCAGGTAATATTTTCCCACAATACCGGCATGATATGCAGTACCGCAGGCAACGATGGTTATCTTATGGATTCCGGCGATATCGTCTTTGGTCCATTTCAGTTCATCAAAGAGGATACCCGTGTCGTCTTTTGCCAACCGTCCGGTAGTGGTTTCCCGTATGGCCTTAGGCTGTTCGTAGATTTCTTTAATCATAAAGTGCTCGTAGCCGCCTTTTTCGGCTGCTTCGGCATCCCAATGCACTTCGAACACTTTTTTACTTACCGGTACGCCCTGACGATTCATTACCCATACCGAGTCGCTGGTTACTATGGCCATTTCACCGTCACTCAAAATATAGGTACGGCGGGTACGGTTGATGATAGCCGGAATGTCGGAAGCAACAAAGTTCTCGCCTTCACCCAAGCCAATAACCAACGGGTTATCCTGCTTGGAACAAATAATTTTATCAGGTTCGTACTGGGACATAAACACCATGGCGTAGGAACCTTCGACATCCGCCAATACTTTTTTAACGGCTTCTTCAAAATCGCCGTGATAATGCTCTTCTACAAGGTGAGCCAGAACTTCGGTATCAGTCTCGGAGGTAAATACATGCCCTTTGGCAATAAGTTTTTCTTTCAGATCGAGATAGTTTTCAATGATACCATTGTGAACAACTACGAATTTTCCACTGCAATCGGTGTGAGGATGGGAGTTGGCGTCCGATGGACGGCCATGAGTCGCCCAGCGGGTATGCCCGATACCGACTTGACCCTGCGGCTCGAGTTGCTGTACTTTTTTTTCTAAGGCACTGAGACGGCCTACACTTTTTTCGACGTTAATTTGGTTGCCGTCATATACGGCGATACCTGCGGAGTCATATCCGCGATATTCCAGTTTCTTAAGTCCCTCAATAAGAAAAGCTGCGGCCTGTTTAGGGCCTATATATCCAACAATACCACACATTTGGTATTCCTCCTATTAACTATATATTATCTAAATAGTAGAATGACTGCCACAGGCGTTTTTGTCCCACAAGTCACCTTATGGATTTATCCGACTGCTGACGACTGCAGTTTAGCCGAGAGGCATCCGCTGACATTTCGATAAACCTCTTCCTCGTCTACTTGCACTGAGAAGACTAGGCGCAAGTACCAGCGCTTCTATTTTCCGCAAAAACCTCTTTTATATCCACCGCCTTTCCTCCTGTACTATGCCTATTCACCTCCTTTAATTTGACAGGCAAGGGAGCACCGTAGTGCTCCCTTTCAATATACGTATCTATTCTATAATAATTACCTTGTCCGGTCAACCCTTGAGTTCTTTCCGTATGGTATCGGCAACCTGATGCACCAGCTGTTCGAGCGAATCGATCTCGGGACCCTCGGCCATAACTCGAATTAACGGTTCGGTACCGGAGGGACGGACGAGCACCCTCCCGTTTTCTCCCAGTTCGTCTTCGGCAGCCCGGATAGCCGCACAAATAGCGGCATTATCCTGCCAGCCATCTTTACATCCAACGCGCACATTGACTAAAAGTTGAGGAAAAGTGGTCATGAGCGCGGCCATCTCGGATAGCTTATTGCCGGATTTGACTATAGCAGCAATAAGCTGCAATGAGGTGACTATGCCGTCGCCGGTGGTGCAATGTTCACTGAAAATAATGTGCCCGGACTGTTCACCCCCCAGGCTATAGCCGTTGGCATTCATAGCTTCCAGCACATAACGGTCTCCTACTCCGGTTACCACGCTTTTTCCGCCCATCCGTTTTATCGCCTGATGCAATCCAATATTACTCATAACAGTTGCTACCAAGGTATTATCTTTAAGTTTTCCCTGACGCATAAGTTCAAGCGCACAAATACACATGATTTTATCGCCGTCGACTACATTGCCTTTTTCATCTACGGCTAAACATCGGTCGGCATCTCCGTCGTAAGCGATACCGAAATCGGCCTTATGGCTGATTACGGCAGCCTTTATACCGTCTAAATGGGTTGAACCGCATTCCCGATTAATGTTACAGCCGGACGGTTGGTGATTCAGCACCACGACCTCCGCTCCCAGACGTTTGAGAACAACGGGCGCGACTTCGTAGGCAGAGCCGTTGGCGCAATCAACCACGATTTTTAGTCCCTTAAAACTTTCCTTCACTGTACTAACCGCATGATCGATATAGGCGCTGCTAAGATCATGCCGGTTTTTTATGGTACCGACGTGGTCCCCGGACGGACGGACAAGCTGATCGGGTTCGGCCAGCACCAGTTCTTCCATTTCCGCTTCGACGGCGTCCGGTAGTTTATTACCGTTTCCGGCAAAGAACTTGATGCCGTTATCCGGATATGGATTGTGAGATGCTGAGATTACAACTCCAGCCTGTGCTCCAAGAGTACGCGCCAGGTAGGCTACCGCCGGAGTAGGAATGACACCGACATTGACGGCTTCCCCGCCTGCCGAGCAAATTCCCGCCGATAACGCAGCTTCCAACATTTGCCCGGAAATTCGGGTATCACGCCCCACTATAAGTAAGGGTCTTTCACTTTGTCTGCCAAAATAAGCCGTTGCCGTCCGGCCTAAACGAAAAGCCAATTCCGGCGTTAGTTCAGTGTTTGCTACACCACGTACTCCATCTGTACCAAAAAGTTTTCCCATTATACGAGCTCCCCTCAACAAGGTTTGTATTTCTTTATAACAGCTTCAGCGGCATTCGTTCCGTCCAGTGCGGCGCTCATAATACCACCAGCATACCCCGCACCTTCCCCGATTGGATACATTCCGGAGACAGCTTGGGCCATATAGTCTTTTCCCCTTACTAGTCTTACCGGAGCAGAAGTTCTTGTTTCAACCCCCGTCATTATGGCACCGGGATGATCGAATCCTCGGATACTGCCACCAAATACCGGCAAGGCCCGCGCGAGCGTCGCCGCTACATAGTCTGGCAGACAACGCCGAAGATCAGCCCGTTTGGTGCCGGGCCGGTAACTGGGCATAACCAGCCCCCCTTTATGACCGGCTTTCCCGGCCAAGAAGTCACCTACCGACTGGGCCGGAGCCTGATAGCCGCCGCCTCCGGCAGCAAAAGCCAGTTCTTCATAGCGGCGCTGAAATTCAATTCCCGCCAGTATCCCACTGCCAAAATCCGCCGGAGTGACGTTTACAACCAAAGCGCTATTGGCGATACCGGAATCCCTGGCAAAAAGGCTCATGCCGTTTGTGACCACTCTCCCGGCTTCTGACGCGGCAGCGACAACTTGTCCGCCGGGACACATGCAGAAAGAGTAAGCCGCTCGTCCAGCAGCTCTGTCCTGATATACCAAGGCATAGTCCGCCGCTCCCAGCCGATGATGTCCGGCTAAATCGCCATACTGGCTGCGATCAATCATTTCCTGGGGATGTTCGATACGAACCCCAATAGCGAACGGTTTCGCCTCCATAGCCATCCCACGCCGCTCAAGCATAACGTAGGTATCTCGAGCGCTATGACCAATACCTAATAAAACAACAGTACAAGGAACATATCGGGAATGATTTATGGTAAGTGCTTTGATCTGCCCTTCCTGAATATCGACATCGGTAACTTGGGCTTCGAACTCTACCTGACCGCCAAGCGCAATAATACGCTCGCGTATTTTTATTACGACTTGCCTAAGCTTATCCGTGCCTACATGAGGCTTGTGGAGATATTTTATTTCAGGCGGCGCACCAGCGGCGACAAACGCCTCCAACACCTGAGACATGCGCGGATCATTTACCCTGGTGGTAAGTTTACCGTCGGAAAATGTGCCCGCCCCGCCTTCACCAAATTGCACATTGGATACCGGATCAAATTCGCCGGTTTGCCAGAACCGGGCAACGTCTTTACTGCGCCTGTCCACATCCCGCCCCCGTTCCAGCACCAAAGGACGATACCCATACTCGGCCAGCCTGAGGGCCGCAAAAAGTCCGGCCGGGCCAGCCCCCACTACCACCGGAGGATGATCCAGTCCGACTCCCCCCCGATCCAGGTCGGGCAAAGGTTCCTCATTTTTTTGTCGAACATCCCTGTCACCCTTGAGCCGGGAAAGAACTTGGCCTTCCGCCAACTTTACCTCAACATCCAGCGTATAAACAAAGCTAATATTATTTTTTCGGCGGGCGTCAACCGCCCTCCGGACAATAGTAACCTCCGCCACCGAAGAAAGCGGCAGCTTCAACCTTTTGGCCGCAATCTGCGATAAAGGCATATCTTCCTGTACGGGGACCCGCATATTAGTAATTCTCAGCAAACAAAATCTTCTCCTTAATGCCCGGAGTTTACGTGAATTTCAACAAAGACCGATTTTTGCAGCGCCGTTATCCCGTCTTTGAATTGCAGCTTACTTTCTTTTTCGGTATTCGCACTCACATCCGATACGTTGACAGGCTCTGTATATATAAAATCAACATTGGCCAATGCAGCCGGAGCCCCGGTTATCTCTATCTGAGCCGGTTTGATAATAATTTTCTCTAATGATAACCCATTTGCCAGTCGGCCATACATAACAGGTTTGATTTCTACCAGCTTTTTTCCTAATCCTACGGACAACTTCGCTGAAACCGCTACTTTTTCCGGTGTTATTGTCACACCACTTATGTCACGTCCGTCTTTTCCCAGGAGAATTGGAACAATCTCAACCGAAAGGCTGTCGGTTTTCCCAGACAAATCCAGTGGCAAAATCACTTTCTCAACCGCAGCCACTATGTGGCGCGGCCCTTCCAGTGTGATATGTTCCGGGTCAGCAACCACCTTTTCTAAAAGTAGCCCCGGTGCCAATTCGCCGGAAAACTTAACTTCAACAGGCAATTTACGGCTAACCATTTCCACTAGGCTGACCTGCACCCGCTCAGGCGACGCTTCAACCAATTCAGTGTTCGTCGGCAATTCTGCATGTACGTTTACGGTATGTTGGCCTTCCGCCATACCTTTCATATCCGCATAGGCTTTGATATCTTTTGCCTGTAAGGCGGCTAGGACGCTGCGCGTACCGCGTATTTTAATTCTAACGGTTTCGGTAGCATCATGTACGACAAGGGATGTAGCAACATTGCGTACTTCCATCGGCACAGAAAATACCGCTTCAATCGGCGGATTTTGCTCATTGCCTACATATACCCACAAAGCAAACGCAAATAGAAGCGCTAATATTCTCGCTGTGAGGTGGCTGACACGACCTTGTTTCATCATGACAACCTCCGGTTAAAAAAGTCGCTAAAGGTGGATGGCTTGGTTGTATAAAGCGGCTGCAAATAGTCCTTTAGTCCTTGCGGTTCAATATAGCGCTCCAGGAAGCCGCCAACGGCTATGGAAATAATGCCGGTCTCTTCGCTGACCACTATCACCAGGGCATCCGCCTGTTCACTTAACCCCAGAGCCGCCCGATGCCGGGTGCCCAGTTCTTTGCCCAGAGTACGGGCATCCGAAAGAGGCAAAATACAACCTGCAGCCATAATCCGGTTGGCCCGGATGAGTACGGCCCCGTCATGCAGCGGGGAATTAGGTACGAATATATTGTTCAACAATTCGTTAGATACTAAACCATCAATGCGTGTTCCCGTCTCTGCATAGTCGTTTAAACCGGTTTCCCGTTCAAATACAATAATCGCCCCGGTTTTATTCTTAGCAAGCCGGGTGACCCCCCAAATAATTTCCTCCAGCAAAACCTGAGTCTCTTCTTCATCCAGAAAAACCCGTTTGCTAAAAAGTTTGCCACGACCCAGTTGTTCCAGCCCCCGCCGCAGCTCAGGCTGAAATACAACCGGCAGGGCAACTAAAACTACAGTCATCGTCTTCTGCAGCAACCAGTTAATGACGTTCAGACTCAGCCATTTACTGATAAGCGTCGCTACCAGCAGCACAATAAGGCCCTTTAAGAGAGCCACGGCCCGCGTATCCCGAATCATAATATATATTTTATATAAAACCGTTGCTACAATTAATATATCAATAATATCAAGCCAGCCGATGATTGACATAATCCCCTGTATTTGTTGCAGCATATCTCTTCTCCTCGGCACATACTAGATAGAACTATTCTACCCAAAAAGAGGAAAAACCTTTTCACAATGTTTTTCCTCAAAAAAATAACTGCAAACTTAAAGGAAAAAGACTTGACCTTAAGCCAAGTCTATCTAACCATGCCTAGATTTTAGCCACTGTTTCCAACCAGCCAAAAGTATCTTTTACTTTACCATACTGCAAACCAGTGACATAGTCAAATAGTTTTTGGGCCAGCGGTCCGGTCTTGTTATCATTTATAACGATATTATTGCCCTTCCAGGACAGTTCTCCAACCGGTGATATAACCGCAGCCGTACCTGATCCGAAGACTTCTTCCAATGTGCCATTGTTATAAGCTTCATAAACCTCGTCAATGGAAATCAGCCGTTCGGAAACCGGGATGCCCCAATGACGGGCCAGTTCCAACACTGTCCGCCGGGTTATGCCTCCCAATATACTACCGGTCAATGCCGGAGTAATCAGTTCTCCATTAATTTTGAAGAAAATATTCATGGTTCCTACTTCTTCAATATATTTACGTTCTACGGCATCCAGCCACAACACCTGGGTAAAACCTTCTTTTTTAGCTTCGACCTGAGCTCTAAGACTGGCAGCATAATTGGCCGGGGTTTTCGCTTCGCCTAAACCGCCGTGCACAGCCCGGACAAATTTGTCCTCAACCCGAATGCTGACCGGGTCAAATCCGCCGGAATAGTAGGCTCCCGATGGCGACAAAATAATGGCCAACTTATAGGTATCGGAAACCTTAACCCCTACATAGGGATCAGTAGCAAAAATAAACGGACGGATATAAAGGGAAGTCCCAAAAGCGTCCGGCACCCAAACTTTGTCAAGTTGGATGAGTTTTTTCAGGCCTTCGTATACCATCTTGATATCTACCTGCGGAATACACAAGATCTCCGCTGACCGGTTAAAGCGGTTCAAGTAGTCTTGCGAACGGAACAGAGTAATTTCATTATCGGCAGTCCGAAAAGCTTTCATGCCTTCAAATATGGCCTGTCCGTAATGCAGTACCATAGCTGACGGAAACATACAAAACTCATCGTACGGAATAATGCTGGGGTTATGCCAACCCTTTCCTGTTTCATAATCCATCACAAACATATGATCGGCAAAAATATGGCCGAAGCCCAAACCTGCCGCGTCGGGAATAGTTCTCGGTTTCTCTGTGCGAGAAACTTTAATTTCTGACATCGTTAAGCCCCCTTCATAAACAAGCACCTGGCGCAAACGCGTCATTTTGTGGTATAGCTTACCAAGGATTATAGTACATTTTTTCGATAAGTGTCAAGCACAGAATGTTGTTCTTCCAAGGACTTTTGCCCCCGTACAAGAGCCATTGCCACTTGCTTGGGCGACGTACCGCCATAGGAGTTTCTTGCGGCAACGCAAGTCTCAATGGTGATAGCCTCTAGGATGTCATCAGAAAATAGCGGTGAAAACTGCTTAAACTCTTCTAAGGATAAGTCGGTAAGCGTTTTATCCTGTTCTATACAATAGCGCACGCTTTTCCCCACAACTTCATGCGCTTGCCTGAACGGCAATCCCTTTTTAACCAGGTAATCTGCCATATCGGTGGCATTGGAAAAATCGTGGCGAAGAGTATTTAGCATTCTCTTTCCGTTGACCTTCATCCCCCTGAGCATCCCCGCATAAATCAAGAGGCTGAATTTCACGGTATCGATGGTATCGAACAGTCCTTCCTTATCTTCCTGCAAATCTTTATTATAGGCCAGAGGCAAGCCTTTGGCGACTGTGAGCAGAGCCATTTGATTGCCAAAAACCCGCCCGGTTTTTCCCCTCACAAGTTCCGCCACATCCGGATTTTTCTTCTGCGGCATAATGCTCGATCCGGTACAATGAGCGTCGTCCAGTTCGATAAACTGGAATTCGGCGGAAGACCACAGGATAATTTCTTCACTTAACCGGCTGAGGTGCATCATCAATATGGAGGAAAACGACATAAATTCCAGCATATAGTCCCGGTCACTGACCGCGTCCAGACTGTTGTCATATACTGCGCCGAAGTTAAGCTGTTCGGCTACAAAATGCCGGTCTATGGGAAAGGTGGTTCCCGCTAAGGCTCCTGCGCCAAGCGGCATAATGTCGGTGCGTTCCCAAACTCCTTTTAACCGTCCGAAATCACGGACAAGCATAAAGAAATACGCCAGCATATGATGGGCGAAAAGTATGGGCTGCGCCCGCTGCAGATGGGTGTATCCAGGCATAATAATATCCTGATGCTTTTGAGCGGTTTCCAGCAACGCTTTTTCGAGATCGGCCAAAAGCGCACCGATAGCAACGAGTTCGCGTTTCATATACATATGGGTATCCAAAGCGACCTGATCGTTCCGGCTACGAGCGGTATGGAGTTTACCGCCTACGGGGCCAATACGTTCGGTCAGCCTCTTTTCAATGTTCATATGGATATCTTCCAAGCCAATCTCAAAGTTGAAATTGCCTGCCTCGATATCCGCTTGTATCCCCTTCAGCCCGTCAATAATAAGGTGGGCTTCCTCTTCGGTAAGGATGCCGCATTTGGCCAGCATGCGGGCATGAGCGACGCTTCCGGCAACGTCTTCTTTATACAGACGATTATCAAAAGAAATGGAGGAGGTAAACTCCTCCACCATTATGTCGGTACTTTTGGCAAATCTGCCGCCCCACAACTTACTCATGCGTTTTCGCCCCTTGCTGCATAAGCGCCCGAATTTTGAGCGGCAATCCAAACAGGTTGATAAAGCCTTCCGCATCCTGCTGGTTGTAAACTTCATCCCGGCCAAAGGTAACAAAGCCTTCATGATAGAGCGAATACGGCGATTTGGCTCCGGCGCTCATGATATTGCCTTTGTATAATTTAAGCCGCACAGTACCACTTACGGTAGCCTGAGTGGTATTAACGAAAGAATCAAGCGCTTCCCTCAGCGGGGAGAACCACATGCCGTCATAAACAAGTTCCGCATACCGAACGGCAATTTGTTCTTTGAAGTGCATAGTCGCCCGATCCAAGGTTAAGTATTCCAGCTCTCTATGGGCAAAGTAAATGATAGCTCCACCTGGATTCTCGTATACGCCTCTGGACTTCATACCTACCAAGCGGTTTTCAACAATATCAACTATACCAATGCCGTTAGCCGCACCCAAGGCATTGAGTTTTTCCAAAAGAGGCACTGCATCCATTTTTTGACCGTCAACAGCTACAGGAATTCCTTTTTCAAATTGAATTTCCACATAAGTAGGAGTATCCGGCGCCTGTTCCGGCGTTTTGGTTACCATGTATACATCATCTTTTGGCGCATTCCAGGGATCTTCCAGGTCTGCTCCTTCATGACTTAAGTGCCAAATATTGCGATCCATGCTATAGGGCCGTTTTTTGGTAACAGGCACGGGAATGTTATGCTTTTCCGCATAATCAATGGCATCTTCCCGTGATTTAATATCCCACTGCCGCCAAGGAGCAATAATTTTTAAATGCGGAGCCAGGGCTTTAACAGTCAGCTCAAACCGTACCTGGTCATTGCCCTTGCCGGTAGCTCCGTGTGCAATGGCGTCAGCGCCTTCTTTTTCCGCTATTTCAACTAAGGCCTTGGCAATAACCGGTCTGGCAAATGAAGTACCTAAGAGGTATTTTCCTTCGTATATTGCCCCGGCTTTCACCACCTGCCAAACGTAATCTTCCACAAATTCCTTTGTCAGATCCTGAATATACACTTTGCTGGCCCCGGACTTTAAGGCTTTGTCATGGACAGGTTCCAGTTCTTCCCCTTGCCCTACATCGGCGCACATCGCAATAACTTCGCAATGATAATTTTCCTTTAACCAGGGAATTATGACAGACGTATCCAACCCTCCGGAGTAGGCTAAAACCACTTTTTTTATATCGCTCATAATAACTTCCTCCTTATACTCCGCCCATTACCAGGGCCAAAATTGCTTTTTGAACATGCAGGCGGTTTTCGGCTTCATCAAACACTACCGACTGCGGTCCTTCGATAACTTCTTCGGTGATTTCCTCATCCCGGTGGGCTGGCAGACAGTGCATAACAATAGCCCCCGGTTTAGCAAGCTTCATAACGCCGCTATTGATCTGGAACCCGGCGAAATCCTGCTGCCGTTTGACCTGTTCACTTTCCTGCCCCATGCTGGCCCAAACATCGGTATATACCACGTCCGCGTCGCTTACCGCTGCCGAAATACGGTGATTAAGCGTTATTGTACTGCCAGTCAAGGCCGCGTCCTTTTCCGCCGCAGCGACAATAGCCGCATCCGGTTCATACCCCGGCGGCGTGGCGACGGCTATGTGCATACCTACTTTGGCACATACCTGAATCAAAGAGTTAGCCATGTTATTGCCATCCCCGATATAGGTGAGTTTCCGACCTTTTAATTCTCCCTGATGCTCAATAGCGGTAAACAAGTCGGCTAAAACCTGACAGGGATGAAGTAAATCAGTTAACCCGTTAATTATAGGGATATCGGCATATTTCGCCAGTTCTTCCACTTCCGCATGGGAATAGGTCCGGATCATAATGGCATCCAGATACCGCGACAATACCCGCGCGGTGTCTTTTATCGGTTCACCCCGGCCAATTTGCAGGTCGCTGGCCCCCAAAAACAAAGCCTGCCCCCCAAGCTGGCCCATACCGACTTCGAAGGAAACCCGAGTTCTGGTTGAAGCTTTTTGGAAAATCATCCCCAAGGTTTTTCCTTCCAGGAGGCGATGCGGTTCCCCTCTTTTGACTTTGTCCTTTAAATCTTTTGCTACCGCAAAGATTTTATGTATTTCCTCCAAGGATAATTGCTGAATGGATAACAAATCTTTTCCCTTCACCCATAAAACCTCCAAATATTATGCCTGCTACTCACTATCTATATAATACCAAGCCGGCTAAAACTTGGCCAGCACCGAATCCAACACCGATACCATTTCATCGACATGTGTTTTTTGAATGGTAAGCGGCGGTACAAAACGTAGTACGTCTCCGGCGGTACAGTTGATGATAATCCCTTTGTCCATACATTGATTGACGATGTCTTTTCCCGGTTTGGTTAACTTCATACCAACCATAAGGCCTAAGCCCCTTACCTCCGTAACAAGCGCCGGATATTTTGCTTGCAGTTTGCGTAAGGTTTGCAGCAGGTATTGCCCCATACTTTCGGCATTATCGAGCAGCCGCTCTTCGGCGATGATATCCAGTACCGCGTTAGCGGCAGCCGTTGCCAGCGCGTTGCCGCCAAAGGTGGTACCATGATCGCCGGGAGCAAAAACTGACGCCACTTTTTCCGTTGCCAGAAAAGCTCCTATCGGTACTCCACCGCCTAACCCCTTGGCCATGGTAACAATATCCGGTTTTAGTTTGGTATGCTGAAAAGCAAACAATTTGCCAGTACGTCCCATTCCGGTCTGAATTTCATCCAATACTAATAACGCTCCGCGGGACCGACAGATTTCTCCGGCTTTTTCCAGATAACCCGCATCCGGAATGTTAACTCCACCTTCTCCTTGAATGGGTTCCAGTATCACGGCACAGGTTTTATCCGTCACCTGTTTCTCCAAGGCGTCAATATCGTTATAAGGGATGTACCGGAAGCCTTGCGGCAAGGGTTCATACCCTTTTTGATATTTCGGCTGGGCTGTCGCCGTCAGCGTAGCTAGTGTTCTTCCATGAAAACAATTCTCCGTAGTTATAATTTCAACCCGGTCCGGGTTTAAGGTTTTTCCATATTTACGTGCTAATTTTATAGCCCCTTCGTTTGCCTCAGCCCCGCTATTGGCAAAAAATACGCGGTCGAGACCGCTTAACTGCGCCAGCGTTTTGGCCAAAGTAGTTTGCGGGATGGTATGGTACAGGTTGGATACATGAATGAGTTTCGCTGCCTGCTCCGCAATGGCTGCTACCAGCTTCTTGTGGCCGTGTCCGACTACGTTAACGGCTATACCTGCAAGAAAATCCAGATACTTTTTGCCATTCGCATCGTACACATAGGGACCTTCCCCCTTGGTCAATACCAGAGGATACCGGGAAAATACCGGCATGTAATATTTTTTATCTGTTTCCATCACCTGGTTTGCATCCATTTCAGTCCATCTCCTTTACCACTTCGGTACCAATTCCGGTGTCAGTGAATATTTCCAGCAGCAAAGAATGCGGCTGCCTGCCATCAACAATATGCGTTTTTGCCGCCCCGCCTGATAACGCGCGGATACAGGCTTCTACCTTGGGAATCATTCCCCCGTCAATGCTGCCCTCTTTTATCATTTTTTGTGCTTCAGAAAAGGTCAGTGTAGAAATAAAGGTATTTTTATCGTGATAGTCATGGTAAATGCCTTCTACATCGGTAAGGAGTACCAGTTTTTCCGCTTTGAGCGCGCCGGCAATTTCTCCAGCTACATAGTCCGCATTAATATTATAGCTTTCGCCGGCCTCTCCTACCCCGATGGGAGCTATGACCGGAATATAGTCGGAGTCGATCATGCTGTGTAAAATACCGGGATTTACTTGTGTAACATCCCCGACAAACCCGATGTCAACCTCTTTCACCGTATCTTGTTCGTGTACCTTTGCCAAATGCTTGGCAGCCACCAATAAACTGGCGTCTTTTCCATTCAGCCCGACAGCTTTTGCCCCATACTGGTTTAATAGGCCGACGATTTCCGTATTGATTTTACCGACCAGCACCATTTCAGCCACGGCTACTGTTTCGGCGTCTGTTACTCTAAGCCCACTGACAAAATCGGATTTTTTGCCCATTTGCTGAAGCATAGCTGTGATTTCCGGCCCCCCGCCATGCACAACTACCGGGCGTAATCCAATGTATTTCATCAGAATAATATCCTGAATCACACTGCGCTTTAGTTCATTATTGATCATAGCGTTGCCGCCGTATTTAATTACTACTGTTTTGCCGCCGAACTTTTGAATGTAGGGCAGCGCTTCAATAAGCACTGTCGCTTTTTCTACCGTTTTGAGCATGGCTAAGACTCCCTTCTTACCGTAATCAGGTGCTATAATCGGCGTTAATTTTGACGTATTCATAAGAAAAATCACAAGTCCAGACAGTAGCTTGTGCCGTCCCCTGCCCAAGCTGGATTTCCACATTGATATCCCGCTCTTTCATAACCTCTTGTAAAGCGTGAATGTCCGGTTTTGCGTCAACACCGTCTTTGACAATGGTAATGCCGCCAAGAGCCAGCGTAGTTTTATTTTGATCCACCTCGGCACCAGAGTAACCGACAGCGCATAATATACGTCCCCAGTTCGGATCTTGACCAAAAAAGGCAGTTTTTACAAGCGGCGACTTCGCCACCGACATCGCGGCCTTTTTCGCATCCTGAAAGCTGGCAGCGCCTTTCACTTGAATCTCAAGGAATTTGGTAGCTCCTTCCCCGTCCTGCACTACCTGTTTCGCCAAATAGATGCAAACCTCTTTTAATGCCGCTACGAATTCTTTATAGACGCTAGTTTTGGTCGAGTCAATCACTTTATTCGTTGCCTGACCGCTGGCCATTACGCTAATCATATCGTTGGTACTGGTATCGCCGTCTACGGTAATCATATGGAAGGACACGTCTACACACTCTTGGAGAGCTGCCTTAAGAACTGCCGGGCTGATTGCCGCATCGGTAGTAATAAAACACAGCATAGTCGCCATATTGGGATGAATCATGCCTGCGCCTTTCGCAATACCGGCAATGCGGGCTTTTGTGCCGTCCAAGTCAAATTCAAACGCACATTCTTTAGTAAAGGTGTCTGTGGTCATAATCCCTTTTATGGCTTTACTATGTCCGTCTTTTGAAAGCGCCGTAGACGCTTTTTTTATTCCGGCCGTAACTTTATCCATCGGCAAGTTGACACCAATAATTCCAGTGGAAGCCACCAATACATCATTGAATTCGACACCAAGCGCTTCAGCGGCCACGGTCGCCATAGTTTTTGCATCGGCCAGGCCCTGTTCTCCCGTTGATGCATTCGCACAGCCAGAGTTCACTACAGCCGCCCTGAGCCAACCGTTCTCCACGGCCTGCCGCGATACAAGAACAGGAGCCGCCGCCATGGCGTTCGTGGTAAACATCGCCGCCGCTGCCGCCGGGACTTCACTAAAAATAATGGTAACATCTTCTTTGCCGCTTTTCTTTATGCCGGCTTTTACTCCGGCTGCTGTAAACCCTTGCGGTGCACAGACACCGCCGGTAATATTCTTCATCATGCTCGTTCTCCTCCATAAAATGATAAATTTCGGTTTCTAACTCACGGATAGAGCGGTGCTTGCATCAATCCGGTTTTTTCATCCAGGCCAAACAATATATTCAAGTTTTGTACCGCTTGCCCGGCCGCCCCTTTTACCAGGTTATCGATGGCGGCTACCGCAACAACGCGTCCTGCCCGGCTGTCTATATGCCAGCCAATATCACAGAAATTAGATCCTCTGGTGTTTTTCGTAGCAGGATACCCGCCTTGGCCTAAAAGCCGGATAAAATATTCATCGCCATAGCTTTCTTCATACGCCTGGGTAACAACTTCAGCTGTAGTCCCAGCTGTAAGCGTTCCATAACAGGTACTAAGAATTCCCCGGGTCATGGGAATGAGATGGGGTGAAAAGGTAACGACCACTTCGGCTCCCGCCTGTTCGCTGAGTTTTTCTTCTATCTCCGGCGTATGACGGTGACCGCCGATATTGTATGGCCGTACATTCTCAAAGGTTTCACTAAAATGGTTGGTCAGACTCAGCCCCCGCCCTGCTCCGGATACGCCGGATTTCGCGTCAATTACAATACTTTTAAAATCAATCAATCCCCTTTTTACCAAGGGAGCGAGCGCCAAGATGCTGGCTGTTGTATAGCAGCCTGGATTGCCGATAAGGCTGGCTCCTTTTATTCGCTTCCTGTACAGTTCCGGCAACCCGTATACGGAAGGAGCATCGGTATGTGTATGTTCTACCTTGTACCATTTCTGATACACTTCAGTATCATTAAACCGGTAATCTGCCCCTAAATCGATAACCTTAGTACCGGCAGCCAATAATGTTTTACCGGCAGCCATAGCGTGCCCGTGGGGCAGGGCTAAAAAAACAACGTCGCTTTCAGCGGCGATTTGCTCCAGCTGCCGCATGCTTGATAAGGGTTTGCTGTAGTGATGATTAAGGTGAGGATAGACATTGTTTATGCTTTCACCGGTTTGGTTTTCCGATGTAATATGCGCAATTTCAACTGCCGGATGGACCGCCAAAATGCGGAGCAATTCTTCCCCCGTATACCCTGTAGCCCCAATAATGCTTACCTTCATTTGTCAGCCTCCTTTGCGTTTTTATAATTATACATCTTTATGTATAAAAATTCAATACATATTTGCACTTTCTTCCTTCAAAATAGAATTTTGTTTTTTCACAATTTTCCGTTTCTGTATAATTCCCCAACCAGAAAGAATAAAAACCGCTAATGCGGTTTTTATTCTTTCTACTATATCGTTTTAACACTAAATTAGAAAGCCGTAGTACCAACAACGGCAATGGATTCTCCGCAAGTTGGGCACTGGTTATTGCCGGTCAGATAGCTTCGGGCATGCATCCGGTCAATGACCAGCGTTTCGCATTGCGGACAAAAGGTATTGGCTCCTTGTTTGCCGGTGTTTCCCAGATAGACATAATTCAAATGCTTTTTTGCGGCTTGATACGCCGCTTCCAGTGTGCTATGCGGTGTTGGCGGAATATCCATTTTATAGTTGGGAAAGTAGCGGGAAAAGTGAAGAGGTATATCCCGGTCAAGCTCTGCCAGCCATTTTGCCAGATCTTCCAGTTCCGACAAGTTATCATTATGTCCTGGGATAACTAAGCAGGTGATTTCTACATGGGCGGCGCGTACTGCCAACTCGACGGTTTGTTTAACGGCACTGAGCCAGCCGGAGCAAAGGTCTGAATAAAAGGTTTCATTAAAGGCTTTAACATCTATGTTGAATGCATCTATATAAGGCATAAGTTCTAAGAGTGGTTCCTTATTGAGAAAGCCGTTGGTTACCAGCACATTCTTGAAACCTCTTTGCTTAACCTCTTTCGCCGTTTCCAGCACAAATTCATACCATACCCCCGGCTCCGAATAGGTATAGGCCACACCGATATTCCGCTTGTCCACCCGCTGCGCCTGTTCTGCCACTTCCTTCGGTGACAAAGGCACTGTGGATGGCTTTTGCTGGGCTATGTGCCAATTTTGGCAAAACCGGCAGGTAAAATTACAGCCCCAACTTCCTAATGACAAAATCCAACTTCCAGGATAGAAATGATACAAGGGTTTCTTTTCTATCGGATCTATCGCGCTCGACGTACATTCACCATAATTCTCTGCGTACAGAATACCTCCCTGATTGGTTCGTGTCCGGCAAAATCCGTTTTTCCCTTCACCGATAGAGCAATCGCGCGGACAGAGACGGCAAACTGTCATCCCTTGTTCTTTAGCTTCAAAATATCTGGCCTCCAGCAACCCCCATCACCTCTATGTATACCTTGTTACCCGAAACCGGTAAAGTTCAACGCTTTCGTGGGGGCCAATCCCCGCTTTTTGTTTGGCTATACTAACCTGCTGGTCTACTGTGTCTACCCCTTCTAAATCCGGCAATAGCAGCCCCGACCTTCTTCCACTCCGAACGATGACTCCGTACACCTTAGGGTCAAGTTCTTGGTGAGATTGTACAGGTTCAGGCTCGCCTAATATGTCAACAGAAATTGTGATCTCGTCTAATTCTTCCGCTCTAACCGGATTAAACCGGGGATCAACCGTTGCCGCTTTGACCGCATTATGAATGATTTCATCGGCAACTGTAGGCTGCGTGGACTGTATAGTTCCAATGCATCCCCGCAACTCTCCGCCTTTTTTAAGCGACACAAACGTTCCGGCCTGCCCCTCTAAAACTGGGTCACTGTAATCGCCGGATAACAGGGTACCCTTAGTTACATAGTGTTCCAAACTTCTCCGGGCTAAGGCCACCGGTACACTATTCTCACTCACTGTCTTCACCTTCTTGCATCATACATAATATGACTCCATACCCTACACCGAACGGTCCTTCGTAGGATAACATTTTCACTTTGCTGTGCAGCCCTCCTAAGACCCCCATCATAAAGGCCGAAGGCCTAAGACCGCATTCACCGGCTTCCTCTACTAACTCAGCATCCATATTCAAGATGGCCTTGGCATCCATAGCAACAATCTTTTCCAGCAGCAATTTATCAAATTCCGTCCCCCGCGGGCTATAACCAGCCGGAGCTTCCGGCGTCAGCCTGTGTGATAAATCGCCCGAGGCGATGACTGCCACCTTTTTATCAACTAAGCCGATAGCTGCCTGTACTGCCTTTCCAAACGTATACATTTCCTCATACGGTAAGAACCCTACCGTGACATGAACCAGCTGTCCTCTAAAACCTGCCTCGTGAAGATAGTACAGCGGCACCATTGCTCCGTGGTCCAGTTCCATGGAAAACCGGTAGGTGTTGGCTACTTCATCCGTTATTTCCATAGTATTAATACCCAAATGTTCCGCTTTGCGTAATATATGCCTGACAAGCTGGCCGTCCGTCTCATACCCCAGCACGACTTCCGGTGCACGAAAATTCGCCAGGCTTCCTTTTAGACGGGGATAGACACTAATCCCTATAGCATCTCTAAATACCGGCCCATGAGGTGTCATTATAAGCACCGTTTGGACACCTAGCTTTTTCACTGTTTCAGCTACTTGCTGTGCCGCACTGATAGTGGCCTGGACTTTTTTACACTCCTCCCGCCCCACCTCAGGCACCATAATCGGTGGATGCGGCATCAATGCACAAACCACTAAATTTTTCACATCACCACTCCTCTCAGCGGTTATCTTGCCACGGAATGACTAAAATGATACGCCAATGCTTTCGCAATATGCTCCACAAGATTCTTCTGGTATGTCGGATTGGCTAGTAGGTCCGCCTCCCTCGGATTACTTAAAAAACCTGTCTCTACCAAAATTCCGGGAACATCAATATTTTTCAATATCAGAATATTTAAATCCTTCCTAGCCTGACGTTTATTCCCGGGCGGGAAATTTCTAAGAGACTGTTGCACAATCTCAGCTATATCTATATTTTGCTGTAGCTTGGGATTATAGTAGACCTCCGCCCCAAACCATTCCTTACCTCGTATAGCATTAGTATGAAGGCTAACGAATAGGTCGGCACCAGACTGATTGATAATGCTAACGCGCTTCAGAAGGTCGTTTCTTTTCCCGCCTTTTCCCCTAGTGTAATAATCTATATCGCAGTCCCTGGTAAGCACAACATTCGCGCCATACGTCTTTAACACTTGTGCCAAAGAAACCGCTAATTCCAAAGTAATATCTTTTTCAATCTGCCCGTTATACCGAGCCCCGCTGTCAATTCCGCCATGCCCCGGGTCAATAGCAATGGTTCTGCCGGAAAGCACCGACAGGTCCACACCTTCCACTTCCTCTATCGTAGGCTTACTTTCGGCCCATAGACGAACGCCAAGCACAACCAACATGCTAACAGCCAGTACCAGGCGTAGGCTCTTCTTTTTTAATCGCACAATGAACATTTCTTATATCCCCCAAATGTGTATTCTCAAAAACCATATGCGATTATCGTAAAAGGTATGTCGCAAGCTTAGCCATCTGGTCAAATTATTGTATGTAGGGTAAAATGATGGTAGAGTTTACATTAAAGGGGGTACCTATGCGTTTAGGCAAATTTTTACTTTTACTTTTTTTAGTTTTTGGTGCTGCCTTTTACTGGGCTGACAGTAATGTTAAACAAACTCCATCATCATCTGCCATAAGCATAGATGATGATGCCTCCTTTTTTCACAGAGTATACCGCGTCTTTGCCTTAAAAAAAGAGATAAATGCTAAAGTAAGTAAGGTAAACTATACTCGGATTAAGGACATACCTTTGGTGCTTCAGCAATCGATTATTGCAGTGGAAGACAACCGGTTTTATCATCATTACGGTTTTGACATTGAAGGAATTCTCCGTGCCATGTTGGTAAATCTTCAACGCGGCGAAGTTGAAGAAGGCGGCAGCACAATCACCCAGCAATTGGTCAAGAACCTCTTTCTTACCCATGAACGAACCTGGGGCCGTAAATTAGAAGAAGTGATCCTTTCTATCGACATGGAATTACGCTACTCTAAAGAAGAGATTCTGGAGCTATACCTTAACTCCATTTATTTTGGCTCAGGGGCAACGGGCATTGCCGATGCGGCAAAAATTTATTTTGATAAGCCCCCTTCTGAGCTTAACCTAGCAGAAAGCACTATGTTAGCCGGACTTCCCAACGCGCCCTCTCTATATTCACCCTACGTTGATTTCGCTGCGGCCAAACAGCGGCAAGCCGTGGTTTTATCTGTTTTGGTCAAACACGGATACATAGGCCCAAGTACCGCAGACGAGGCAAAAACAGCTCGTCTTAGACTGGCTAAGTAACGATTACTAGAAGGGGGGGCAACCCGTACAGGTTGTCCCCCCTTCTAGTAATTTCAGGATGCTGGCCTATGGTATCTATATAATGTTCGTAGTAACTGCAATGGACGCGATTGGTTCAGCTTTTCAATTTTGGATTTATCCCATCAAATTATTTCCTGTAGTTCCTGATTCAGTGGGTATTGATTGGGGGTTTTTAGCGGTCGGGCACATGCTGATATACCAGTACTTTCCACGGTGGAAATCATTTATTATTGTCGAGATTAGCTTTGCCGCTTTCCTGGCATTTATAGGTGAACCGCTTGCTGAGTGGTGCGGATTCTATTTTGTATTGCATTGGTATCACACCTGGTCGTTCCCCATTTATGTTATGAAAGCTGTTATTGGGAAATGGTTAATGGAAAAACTTATATTGCGTAAATAGGCAATATTGGGATACCGTTTTATCGGTAAAAGAGCCTGTTCCTAAAAACTAGCCCAACTGCTGATTATTTGGAACACAAAATGCGACTAGCTTCTTGATACGTTTCAAAATTAGAATTGTAACCTAAATAAAAAAGCTACCGCTAGAAAAACTTTGTTATCAGTTTTTCCAGTGGTAGCTTCAGAGGCAAAAAAAGCACCTTACAAAGGTAAGGTAAAGTGAAAAGTGTGTTGTATATTTTTATAATACCTTATTATTGTTACATTTTTGTTACGAATTCTTTACTATTTTGAATATTTTTGTGTAAGGTGACAAACGGAATTGTTGTGCTTTCAAATTACAAAAGAAGTCCCTGATCTCCCACTTAAAAGCTTTATTATTTTAAAAACCCGCACAAACTTTGCGTTTGCGCGGGTTTTGTTGTTGGTAATATTAACGTTTTGAGAACTGAGAAGCTTTACGGGCTTTTTTGAGGCCGTATTTCCGACGTTCTTTTTCACGCGGGTCACGGGTCAAAAGACCTGCTTTTTTCAGTCCAGGACGATATTCAGCGTCTACGCGCAAAAGCGCCCGCGCAATACCATGACGAACAGCACCTGCCTGTCCGGTAGGACCGCCACCTTGTACCTTCGCCAAAACATCATATTTGCCAAGTGTATCGGTAACGTTGAGCGGTTGTTTTACAATCAGCTCTAACGTTTTTAAACCAAAGTACTTGTCCAGAGGGCGATCGTTGACAATGATGTTGCCCTCGCCCGGAACCAAACGAACTCTGGCAACCGAGGTTTTTCTGCGGCCTGTGCCGTAGTAGTTAACCAATGCCATATACTTGTTCCTCCTTCCGGTAATTATCGAACGTTAATTTCGAGTATTTCTGGTTGCTGTGCATCATGCGGATGGGTTGATCCGCGATATACTTTCAGCTTGCGGTACATTTGACGACCCAGGCTGTTTTTCGGCAGCATGCCTTTTACAGCAATTTCCAACAGTCTTTCCGGTCTTTCGGCAAGCATTTTACCAGCGGTAGTAAAGGTGGTACCGCCTGGATACCCGGAATGACGGAAGTAGGTTTTCTGTACCAATTTTTTACCTGTCAAATGAACTTTAGCGGCATTTATAATGATCACATGATCGCCGGTGTCCACATGAGGGGTATATGTCGGTTTATGTTTACCGCGCAGAATTTTAGCAACTTCAGCAGCAAGTCTACCAAGTGTTTTGCCTTCTGCGTCAACAACGTACCATTTACGTTCTATATTGGCTTGATTAGCCATAAACGTTTTCATTCGATATCCCTCCTTGTTGCAAGCGTATATTACAATATTATTTTGGCCTTTATTCCGGGGCTAATGGAATATATGGCAAAATCTCACGAAGATATTGTATTAAAAAGAGAAGTCAATGTCAAGGGATTTCCCTTGTCTTATCATATTTTTTCTTCAAACCGGTTTAATTAGTAAAAGATTTCTTTTAAGTATAACCCTTGCGGCGGTGCAGTTATTCCAGCCTGAGCACGATTACAGCCTTGCAAAATATTCCGAAAATCAGATACGGTCTTTTTTCCCGTACCGACATCTACCAAAGTTCCTACTATGTTACGAACCATGTGGTAGAGAAACCCGGTCCCCTGTATTTGAATTTCAATTATTTCGTGATCTTGCCTGCAGTTTGCCGCCAACATTGTGCGTACTGGGCTAATGGGAGGACCACCTGCGCCGCGAAATGCCGAAAAATCGTGCTCGCCGATAACAGCTTGTATAGCCTCATGCATGAGAAGAACGTCCAAATTCTTCCTAATGTGCCAGACATAGTTACGCTGAAAAGGGTTTGGCAGAGGACTCACGTAAAGACGGTATTGATAAATTTTACTTTTGGCAGAGTAACGGGCATGGAAATCGTCCTCAACCTCTTCTGCCTTGGTAATGACAATATCTCCCGGCAGCACGCTTTTGGCCGCGTAAGGAACTTTTTCGGTGGGTATAGAACCATAGATAACAAATGAAATAACTTGCCGGTAAGCGTGGACTCCGGCATCCGTGCGTGCCGCTCCAAATACTGTTATCGGATGCCCAAATATTTTCCCAAGCTTTTCCTCTAGTACCTCCTGCACGGTAATGGCATTAGCCTGTCGTTGAAATCCGTGGTAGGCAGTACCGTCATAGGCAACCGTTAGCTTTAGTTTGCGACCCATCGTAAACCACCAACACACGCTATAACTATAAGGGCTACAACAAACGCCAGCCAGTCTCGCATATGATACTTGAGTTCTTTCATACGGGTCCGGTTTTCACCGCCCCGGTAACAGCGCGCCTCCATGGCTACTGCTAATTCATCAGCCCGTCGAAAGGCGCTTATGAATAAGGGTACCAATAAAGGGACCATATTTTTGACTCGCTGCAATATGTTGCCATGGATAAAATCTGCCCCTCTCGCGGTTTGCGCCTTCATAATACGGTCGGTTTCTTCCAGCAGGGTAGGTATAAACCGGAGGGCAATGGTCATCATCATAGCAATTTCATGGGCCGGTAAGCCAATGCGCCGAAACGGGCTTAATAGGTGTTCCACCCCGTCCGTCAATACGAGAGGAGATGTAGTAAGAGTGAGTATGGAAGCGATAATAATGAGTAATACCAGCCGGACCGTCATGAACAAAGCCTGCTGGAGCCCTTCCATCGTTGCGGTGAGTGGTCCTATGTTCAGGATTACCGTCCCTGGTGTAGAAAATATATGAACGCTGACGGTAAGCAGGATTAAGAGCCACAAAGGTTTTATCGAACGGGCTATATGCTTAATCGGCACTCCCGCTTTACTTATGATAAATCCGCTAAATAGTATAAGCAGTCCGTACGAAGAATAATTGCCTGCCAGAAATATTCCACCGAAAAACAGCAACGTAATGAATATTTTTATACGTGGATCCAATCTGTGAATAATTGAATTTCCTGGAAAATATTGTCCAAGGGTGATATCCGTCAGCATTTACCTTTTTCGCCCCCTTGCCGCCAAAATGGCATCTGTTGCTGCTTCTGGTGTAAGAGGCATACCTTCGACGGTTAGCCCCCGTTCCGACAGTTCGGCTAACAATGTGCATACACTTGGAACATCGACACCGGCGACAGCAAGTTTTTCTCGTCCATGGCGAAATACTTCCTGGGGTGGTCCATCCAGGCCGATCATTCCGTCATTCATTACGATCAGCCTGTCGGCCAGTTTAGCCACTTCCTCCATGCTATGAGACACAAGTATAACAGTGGTTTCCGTGGTTTTGTGCAACTCGAGAATTTGCTCCAGTATTTCTTCCCGCCCGCGCGGGTCGAGTCCGGCAGATGGTTCATCCAAAATCAAGTATTCTGGTTCCAAAGCTATGACTCCAGCTATGGCAACCCGCCGCATCTGTCCACCGCTAAGCTGAAAAGGAGATCGTTTGCCAAAGGCTTCCCTATCAAGCCCGACGAACTGTAAGGCGCTGGTCACTCTTCGTTCTACTTCCTCGGAACTAAGCCCAAGATTGCGCGGACCAAAAGCAATGTCTTCATAGATGGTTTCTTCGAAAAGCTGGTGTTCAGGATATTGAAAGACCATCCCCACTTTTCGCCGTGCGTTCCGTGCAGGCATCCCTTTTGCGTTAAGATCTATACCTTCCACCGAAACCGTTCCCTGGCTAGGTTTTAATATTCCATTCATATGTTGGACCAAGGTAGATTTACCTGAGCCCGTATGACCTATAATCCCAACAAATTCGCCTTGTTTAATTTCAAGGTTTATATTTTTTAACGCTGTTTGTTCAAACGGTGTTCCGGCCATATAGACATAGTTAACATCAGTAAATACTATGGACATAGCGCCTCCGCCAGCTCCTTGTTCGTTATAATCGTGTCTGGTAAAGACAGTCCTTTTTCCCGTAACCTCCATGCAACATCAGCGGCTACAGGAACATCCAATCCTAGTGTTTTTAGACGCTCAACCTGACTGAATACCTCAACAGGTGTGCCTTGAAGCGCCAGGCTTCCCTGATTTACTACCACAACTCTATGGGCATATACCGCTTCTTCCATAGCGTGTGTAATGTAAACGATGGTCATTCCTTTTTCGTTTAGGTTCTGTACTGTTTTCAGAACCTCTTTTCTGCCTACAGGGTCGAGCATAGCCGTAGGCTCGTCCAACACCAGGCACTTTGGCCGCATAGCAAGCATCCCCGCTATAGCTATTCTCTGTTTTTGCCCCCCGCTTAAACGATGCGGCGGGTGAAGCCGGTACTCCGTCATGTCGACCAATTGCAGGGCTTCATCCACCCTCCGTACGATTTCTGACGGTTCCACTCCCAGGTTTTCCGGTCCAAAAGCAACGTCTTCTTCAACGACAGCAGCCACTAATTGATTATCCGGATTTTGAAATACCATGCCCACGGTTTGACGGATTTGCCATAGGTAGGTTTCGGAATCCGTTGGGTGTCCGTTTACTAAACATTGGCCTGCTGTAGGTTGCAAGAGTCCGTTAAAGTGTTTGGCCAACGTTGATTTCCCTGATCCATTGGTGCCGATAATAGCAACAAATTCGCCGCTATGTATGGTAAGTGTAATATCTTTGAGGGCCGTTACTATTTCCCCGTCAGGACCGACATAACTATGCCCCAAATTTACAGTTTTAATCAATTCTTCCATGTCTGACTCCTTCAATTTGATCGCAGGGGATGCTCAGTCATGTTTTTTTACGCCCTATAGCAGGATAGGGCGACCTTGAGGTCGCCCCAGACTAAAAACAATATAAATGAAAACCAGGCGACCCGCCAGAATACCTGTCTTTGCCACCTGGGTCAAAACTAAACTAACTCCAGAATCACCATAGGAGCAGCATCGCCGCGGCGTGGCCCTAATTTTAATATTCTGGTATAACCACCCTGACGAGTCGCATATTTCGGTGCAACTTCATCAAATAATTTTGCGGTAACTTTTTCATCCACAATATACGATAACACTTGGCGACGTGCATGCAAATCGCCCCGTTTAGCCAATGTAATCATTTTTGCGGCTAATCCACTGACTTCCTTAGCTTTTGCCTCAGTTGTCTCAATACGCTCATGCGCAAAGAAGGAAGTCAACAAGCTGCGAAATAGTGCTTTGCGGGCACTGCTGTCGCGGCCCAATTTGCGGTAAAACATAAATTACCCTCCCCTCTTACTCCTCGTTTTCGGCCAGTGACAAGCCTAGTTCTTCCAGTTTCTTCTTGACTTCGTCAAGCGACTTACGACCTAGGTTGCGCACTTTCATCATGTCATCTTCACTTTTTTGAACCAGTTCAGCAACAGTATTAATACTGGCACGTTTTAAGCAGTTGTAGGAACGAACGGACAGTTCTAAATCTTCAATGGTCATTTCCATGGATTTGACGCCTTCTTCTTCCACTACTTCTGCAAAGGTACCATCAGTTATATCGTCTTCAGTAAAGTTGCCAACCATATTCTGGAATAGCTTCAGGTGAGCAACCAGTACACTGGCCGCTCTACTGACCGCTTCTTCAGGACGAATGCTGCCGTTGGTCCAAACTTCAAGTGTAAGTTTGTCATAGTCAGTTACATTGCCGACCCGGGTGTCAGTTACACTGTAGTTTACCCGAAGTATCGGCGAAAAGATTGAATCGATAGGTATTACACCTATAACGTGGTCAGGCTTTTTGTTTTTATCGGCGGAAACATAGCCCCGTCCGCGTTCTACTGTCAGTTCCATGCTGAGAGTTGCGCCGGTATCCAGGGTTGCAATGTGCAACTCTGGGTTAAGCACTTCCACGTCGCCATCACCGACAATATCACCGGCAGTGACTGCTCCTTCACCGCTTGCATCTATACGTACCGTTTTGGCTTCATCGCCATTCATGGTAAGATAGAGCTCTTTTAAGTTCAAAATAATATCGGTGACGTCTTCCCGAACCCCGGAAATAGTAGAGAATTCGTGAAGCACGCCGTCAATACGAACCGAGGTTACAGCAGCCCCCGGCAAGGATGATAAGAGTATCCGCCGCAAGCTATTACCCAAGGTAATACCGTATCCGCGTTCTAGCGGTTCACATATAAACTTACCGTAACGGTTGTCTTCACTAATTTCCACTATTTCGATTTTCGGTTTTTCGATCTCGATCATCCGGAAAAAACCCTCCTCTTTGCGCAAGCTAAAAAAGTTACGCCGCTTCCATTGTTGAGGGCAGATTAACGAGAGTACAATTCAACAATGAAGTGTTCTTGAATCGGAACATCAATTTCCTCCCGAGCAGGAAAACGCACTACTTTACCAGTAGCGTCCTGCGGCGACAATTCCAGCCACGCCGGAACAGTTTTGGTAGCCAAGGCTTCCAAATTTTCTTTCAAGAGTGGTGATTCTTTGCTGCCCTCTTTTACTTGAATTACAGCATCTGGCTTAACCAAGTAAGACGGAATATCTACCCGATGGCCATTTACCATGAAATGACCATGCCGTACCAATTGTCTTGCCTGAGTGCGGCTTGATGCAAACCCGAGCCGGAATACTACGTTGTCCAACCTTCTTTCTAACATTACAAGAAGGTTTTCCCCGGTAATCCCTTTTTGACGGTCAGCTTTTTCAAAGTATGCGTGGAACTGACGTTCTAAAACGCCATACATACGGCGAGCTTTTTGCTTCTCGCGAAGCTGAATTCCGTACTCAGATACTTTCTTTCGAGCCTGTTTTTGCCCATGCTGCCCCGGAGCATAACTGCGGCGGGAGAAAGAGCATTTATCGCTGTAACATCTATCGCCTTTTAGGTACAATTTAGCACCTTCGCGGCGGCATTGTCGGCAAACCGAACCTACATATCTTGCCATTCTCGTCTAACACCTCCCGAAATCCTTATACTCTTCTACGTTTAGGCGGACGGCAGCCATTGTGAGGAATGGGTGTAACGTCCTTAATAAGATTTACTTCCAACCCAGCCGCTTGGAGCGACCGAATAGCTGCTTCCCGTCCAGCTCCCGGGCCTTTTACAAATACTTCGATTTGTTTCATGCCATGTTCCATAGCTGCTTTTGCAGCTTGTTCCGCTGCCATTTGAGCTGCGAAAGGGGTGCTTTTTCGTGAGCCTTTAAAGCCCATACCACCAGCACTGGCCCAGGAAATAGCGTTGCCCTTAGAGTCAGTGATAGTAACAATGGTGTTGTTAAAAGTTGAACGAATATGAGCGACGCCATACTCGACGTTTTTACGTTCGCGACGTTTGGGTCTAACGGCTTTCTTTGTTGCCAAGCTTTATCCCTCCCTACTTTTTCCGTTTCGCACCGACCGTTTTCTTCGGTCCTTTACGTGTACGGGCATTGGTCTTAGTTTTTTGTCCCCGGACCGGTAACCCCATCCGGTGGCGTTTTCCGCGGTAAGAACCAATCTCAATCAAACGTTTAATGTTGAGTGATTCTTCACGACGAAGGTCGCCTTCTGTCTTATAATTCTTATCAATATTTTCCCTGATTTTGGAAACTTCTTCCTCGGTCAGATCACGTACTCGCGTTTCGGGATTAATTCCGGTAGCAGCCAAAACTTCTTTGGAAAGAGTAAGGCCTATACCAAAAATGTATGTCAATGCAATTTCTACCCGTTTATCGCGCGGTAAATCAACTCCGGCTATACGTGCCATTCAGCATGCACCTCCTAACCTTGTTTCTGTTTATGTTTTGGATTCTCGCAAATCACCATTACGTTACCATGACGCTTGATAATTTTGCACTTCTCGCATATGGTTTTGACCGACGGTCTAACCTTCATGTTTAAACCTCCTTAAATCCCGCGAAACCCTATTTATAACGGTAGGTAATACGGCCGCGTTTCAAATCATAAGGCGTCAGTTCAATAAGCACTTTATCACCCGGTAAAATCCGTATAAAGTGCATCCGAATTTTACCAGATATATGGGCCATTACGACATGCCCGTTATCCAGTTTAACTTGAAACATTGCATTTGGCAACGCTTCAACAACAATTCCTTCTACTTCAATAACATCTTGTTTGGACATGAGACTCCCTCCTCGTCCGCATCTCACTACTCTCCGGTGCACTCACAGGCTCTGAGTGCCTGACGAATGTCTTCATCAGTAACCTTCGCGCCAACCGTGAGTTTTTCTGCGACACTTTTATCAATTAACTCTAGGACACTGATGTGCCGGATATTTTTCATTTTGGGCTTGGCGATTCTGCGCTTCCGTCCATCCGCCAACCATACTCCATTGGGGACTTTTAGCCCTACAACAAGATAAGTGTTTCCCTTATCCCGCCCGGCGTTAGCACGTACCACCTGTCCTACGCTTACAACATCCACAGGCGCGCCCCCTATAGCTTGGTTAATATTTCCGGCCCGTCCGGAGTGATCACGATGGTATGTTCAAAATGAGCAGATTGCTTTTTGTCCGCAGTTACCACCGTCCACCCATCACTGAGGGTCTTTACTTCATGTGTTCCCATGTTAATCATCGGTTCAATTGCAAGTGTCATACCGGATTTCAAGCGTGGGCCGCGACCGGGATCACCAAAGTTTGGAATCTGCGGATCCTCATGCATATTGCGTCCAATACCATGCCCGACAAAATCGCGGACTACGCCAAAGCCGAATTTCTCGGCATGGCATTGAACCGCATGCGAGATGTCACTCAGTCGATTACCCACTATAGCTTGAGCGATACCCTTGTACAAAGATTCCTCGGTTACACCTAAGAGCTTTTGGACCTCGGCATCTACTTCACCAACGGGTACTGTAATGGCAGCATCACCATTATATCCATTAATTACCGTTCCGATGTCAATACTTACATTATCTCCACTCTTAAGCTTTCTTAATCCCGGAATACCATGAACCACTTCCTCATTTACTGAGGCGCAGATACTACCGGGAAAACCGTGATATCCTTTGAATGCAGGGACAGCCCCACTCCGTCTTATATATTCTTCAGCAAGTTCATCCAGTTCCTGCGTTGAAACCTCGGGTTTTACCGCTTTTTTCACTTCCGCAAGCGTTTTTGCTACAATCTTTCCGGCATCACGCATATACGCAAGTTCCCGCTCGGACTTAAGGATTATCATGCCCGGTCGCCTCGCAGGCTGTTTACAACATCGTCCAAAACTTTGTCAATAGGCTGTAATCCGTTTATCTCGGAATACAGTCCCTTATCACGATAGTAGGTGATAAGCGGCTCAGTTTGGTCTTGGTAAACTTCCAAGCGTTTGGCAACCGTCGCTTCCTGATCGTCAGCGCGTTGGTAAAGTTCAGCTCCGCATTTATCACAGGTTCCGCTAACTTTAGGAGCGTTGAGCACAACATGATACGTTGCACTGCACCCCTTGCAGATCCGTCGTCCGGTAATCCGGCGCACCAGTTCATCATCCGGTGCTGTGATATTAACAACACGTTCCAATTCAATCCCCAGTTCATTCAATGAAGAATCCAGCGCTGCCGCCTGCTCAAGTGTCCGGGGAAAGCCATCCAGTATGAAACCGGTCTGGCAGTCGGCTTTTGCAAGCCGCTCTTTTACGATACCGATAGTTACACTATCCGGTACCAGTTGTCCCGCATCCATGAATTCCTTAGCCTTCAGGCCCAGAGGAGTTCCCTCTTTTACCGCCGCCCGGAACATATCACCAGTGGAAATATGCGGAATACTAAATCTATCAACCAGTTTGGCCGCCTGAGTACCTTTTCCGGCCCCAGGGGGTCCCATCAATAGGATATACATTAGTCCGCCTCCCTACTTCATAAACCCTTGATAATGGCGCATCAGGATTAGCGATTCGATTTGTTTCATTGTATCGAGCGCTACACCTACCACAATCAAAAGTGCGGTACCTCCGAAATATATCCCTTGAATATTGGTTACCCACACAATTAAATTAGGCATTATCGCAATCAGCGCCAGGAATATTGCCCCTGCAAGGGTTATACGGGTCATAACGCGATCTAGATAATCAGCGGTAGGTTTACCTGGTCTAAGGCCTGGGATGAACCCGCCGTATTTTTTCATATTCTCTGCCATATCCGATATGTTTAAGGTAACCGCAGTGTAGAAGTACGTGAAAAAGATAATGAGTAGCGCATACAAAATTGTATTAAGCGCTGTACCCCACGCAAACCACTCTGCCAAAGTTTTGACCCAACTGACATTTATAAACTGAGCCATGGTTACCGGAAACATGAGCACGGATGACGCAAAGATTATTGGAATAACACCCGCTTGGTTAACCTTCAGCGGGATGTGTGAAGTATGGCCGCCATACATCTTGCGTCCAACCACACGTTTAGCATACTGTACAGGTATCTTGCGCTGGCCTTGCTGTATCGCAATTACGAATACGATCATGGCCACAGCAATGATAAAGAATAAAACGATATTAAAGATATTAACCGTACCGGCACTGAGATATTTGTACATTACCATCAAACCGTCCGGCAATCTTGATACTATACCGGCAAAAATAATCAATGATATACCATTGCCGATACCCTTATCGGTAATCTGTTCCCCTAACCACATCAGGAAGGTGGTACCTGCCGTCAGTGTCAAAGCAATAAGCAACATCGAACCAATGCTCTGGTTGAGAAGCGCTGATCTAAGGCCAAAGGCCATGCCAATCGCCTGAATAAAGCCCAAGAGTACCGTGCCGTAGCGGATAATCTGGGTGATCTTTTTCCGTCCCTCTTCGCCCTCTTTAGACCACTGTTCAAGCTTCGGCACAACTACAGTGAGTAGCTGCATAATAATTGAAGCATTGATATACGGGGTAATACTCATTGCAAACACTGAGAACTTGCTTAGTGCGCCACCGGAAATTAAGTCCATCAATCCAAATAAATTGCCTGATGTAAATAATTGTTCGATTGCTGCGGCATTAACCCCAGGCACTGGAATATGTGTTCCGGCCCTAAACACTAAAAACATAATCAAGGTGAACACGATTTTTTGCCTGAGCTCAGTAATCTTGAGTACATTCGACAGGGCTGAAAGCACTTAGATCACCTCAACTTTACCGCCAGCTGCTTCAATTTTTGCCGCAGCCGACTTGCTAAAACCACTCGCTATAACGGTAAGCGACTTTTCCAGTTCGCCGCAGCCGAGAATGCGAATGCCATCGCGCACATTCTTGATTACACCTGATTCGATCAAAAGAACAGGATCTACAACAGTGCCGTTTTCAAACCGGTTGAGTTCACGCACATTGATTTCGGTATATTCTTTTGCGAACTTATTGTAAAAGCCACGTTTCGGCAGACGACGGTAAAGTGGCATCTGACCGCCTTCAAATCCCGGACGTACACCGCCACCCGCACGGGCGTTCTGACCTTTATGACCCTTGCCTGCTGTTTTACCCAGGCCCGATCCAAGTCCTCTACCTACGCGGGTGCTTTTTTTCTTAGATCCGGGTGCCGGAGCTAATTCGTGCAATTTCATATTAGCACCTCCTTAAAACTAGTCTTGTACTTCAGTCACAGTGACAAGATGCTCCACCTTATGGATCATACCTCTTATCGGCTGAGTATCATCCTGAACAATCGAGCTATTTACTTTACCCAATCCCAGAGCCTTTACAGTGGCCCGCTGGTCTTCTGGTCTGCCAATTAAGCTTCTGGTAAGAGTAATTTTTAACTTTGCCATTTCTTTCTCCTCCTTAGCCCAATAGTTCCTGAACGGTTTTGCCGCGAAGTTCAGCTACACGTTCTGCTCGCTTCAACTGATCAAGCCCTTTTAAGGTTGCCCGAACCATGTTGTTGGCGTTTGAAGAACCAAGGGATTTAGTGAGAATATCATGGACACCGGCAAGTTCAAGTACAGCACGTACCGGACCACCGGCAATAACACCAGTACCTTCAGAAGCCGGTTTCAGCAGTACCCGTCCAGCACCAAAAATTCCTGTAATCTGATGCGGAATAGTCGTTCCGACAAGTGGAACAACGATTAGATTTTTCTTTGCATCTTCCACGCCTTTACGAATGGCCTCAGGCACTTCAGACGCTTTGCCTAATCCCATGCCAACATGTCCGTTACCGTCTCCGACAACAACCAACGCGCTAAACGAGAAGCGGCGACCGCCTTTTACTACTTTGGCAACCCGATTTATAAAAACAACTTTTTCTTTAAGGTCAAGATGCGAATACTCAATTTTGGCCATTGATTTCCCTCCTTTTCTAAAATTCGAGGCCCGCTTCCCGCGCTCCTTCAGCAAGAGCAGCCACTCTACCGTGATATATATAACCGCCACGATCAAATACTACTTGCTTGATTCCCTTTGCAGCGGCTTTCTTCGCTACAGCAGTGCCTACGGCCTTAGCAGCGCTAATGTTGCCGCCGTACTCTACTGCTTCACGAACATCTTTATCTAACGTGCTGGCCGCTACTAGCGTAGTTCCGGTCGAATCATCAATAATCTGCACGTACATATGTTTTAAACTGCGAAACACGTTAAGACGCGGTCTTTCAACCGTACCAGCCACCTTATTACGTAGCCTGAAATGGCGTTTTTTTCTTGCAAAATTCTTGTTTGCTTTACGCAGCAAGGTATTCACTCCTTTCTAGCAGTTTACTTCTTACCTTTACCGCCGGCTTTACCAACTTTGCGACGAACCACTTCGCCCTCATACTTAATACCTTTACCTTTGTACGGTTCAGGTTCACGATAGGAACGAATTTTCGCAGCAAGTGCGCCGACCGCTTCTTTATCAATGCCCGAAACAATAATTTTGTTTGGAGCAGGTACATCTAAAGCCAATCCTGTAGGCGGCTCTACTTCTACCGGATGAGAAAAACCAAGAGTCAAGTTAACCTTATTGCCAGCTTTTGCCGCACGATAGCCAACTCCGGCGATTTCCAAAGTTTTAGTGAAGCCTTGGGAAACACCGATAACCATATTGGCAATCAAGGTTCGGGTTAAACCGTGCATCGCTCTATGTTCTTTTTCATCAGTAGGGCGGGTCACTACAACAGTATTATCCTCAAGCTTTATCAGCATATCTTTGGACACTGTACGGTTGAGTTCGCCTTTTGGGCCCTTTACAGATACCACATTACCGTCGCCAATGGTGACAGTTACGCCAGCCGGAACAGCAATCGGCATCCTACCGATTCTCGACATGATTCTACCTCCTAGTCAAAACCTTATTACCAGACGTACGCGATAACTTCGCCGCCAAGACCTTCTCGACGAGCTTGCTTATCGCTCATAATACCCTTGGAAGTCGAAATAATTGCGATACCAAGACCACCAAGTACTCGCGGCAATTGGTCTTTTTTCGCATAAACCCTTAACCCCGGTTTGGAGATCCTTTTGATACCGGTGATAACTTTCTCACGGTTAGAGCCATATTTTAACCCTACCCGCAACACACCCTGCTTACTATCAGCAACCATTTCATAATCCTTTATAAAGCCTTCGATTTTAAGGATATCGGCAATGGACTGCTTTATCTTCGATGCAGGAATTTCGACTTTATCATGATAAACCGAGTTTGCGTTGCGAATACGCGTCAGCATATCGGCAATCGGATCGGTCATTACCATTAGACATAACCCCCTTTCGGTAATTCTACTACCAACTAGCCTTAGTTACTCCAGGAATTGCACCTTGATAGCTCAGTTTCCTGAAGCATATACGGCACATTTCGAATTTACGCATATAACCGTGCGGCCGGCCGCAAATTTTGCACCGATTATAGTGGCGCACCTTAAATTTGGGCTCAGCCTTCCATTTTTCAACCAGCGCCTTTTTGGCCACAGGTGTCCCTCCTTTTTTACGCGCTAAATGGCATTCCCATCAGCTTCAAAAGTTCCCTGGCTTCTTCATCGGAATTAGCCGTGGTAACGATGACAATGTCCATGCCGCGAATTTTATCTACCTTGTCGTACTCAATTTCCGGAAAAATCAGTTGTTCTTTAATCCCCAGTGTATAGTTGCCACGGCCGTCGAAAGCCTGCGGGTTTACGCCACGGAAGTCACGTACACGGGGAAGAGATACGTTGAGAAGCTTATCAAGGAATTGATACATCCGTTCACCACGCAGGGTAACTTTTGTACCAATCGGCATACCTTCACGAATCTTGAAGGACGCGATCGACTTTTTGGCTCTGGTTACAACCGGACGTTGACCGGCAATCATAGTTAAATCATTTACTGCAGCGTCGAGAACTTTGGGGTTGCCAACAGCCTCACCTACACCCATGTTTATAACTACTTTTTCTACTTTAGGAATCTGCATTACATTCTTGTAACCGAACTTTTCCATCATAGCCGGAGCTACTTCATTTAAAAATTTATCCTTTAATCTAGCCATAGAGCGTTACCTCCTTTCTGCGCGATTACTTGTCTTTGTCAACAACTTCGCCGCATTTTTTACAAGCGCGGGCGATTTTACCACTAGCAAGAACCGATTTCTTAATACGGGTGGGCTTATCGCAAGCCGGGCAAATCAACATAGCTTTTGCTGAGCATAAAGGAGCTTCTTTTACCAAAATTCCGCCTTGCGGGGACTTCTGGGTTGGTTTCGCATGACGCTTAACCTTGTTGACTCCTTCAACAACGATTTTGCCTTTCTTCGGCAGTGCTTCTATAATCTTGCCTTTTTTGCCTTTATCCTTACCGGACAATATAACAACTGTATCGCCTTTTTTGACGTGCAGTTTATTAGTCTCGGACATGCTGTAGGACACCTCCTTTTACACCTAGATTACTTCCGGTGCCAACGAAATGATCTTCATGAAGTCTTTTTCACGCAATTCACGGGCAACTGGCCCAAAAATACGCGTGCCACGTGGGCTCTTGTCTTCCTTTATAATCACCGCGGCATTTTCATCAAAACGAATATATGAGCCGTCCACACGGCGCAAGCCTTTGCGCGTACGAACCACAACCGCTTTTACCACGTCACCTTTTTTTACCACTCCACCTGGGCTGGCATCTTTTACCGCCGCTACAATAATATCGCCAATATTGGCATACCGGCGATACGAACCGCCAAGCACCCTGATGCACAGGACCTGCTTAGCTCCGGTATTGTCAGCAATATTAAGGATGGTTTCTTGTTGGATCATCGCTTATCCCTCCTTCGCACACAGAGAATAGAAAGCCGTTCTTCGCCTAATTACTTGGCTCGTTCTATGACTTCCACAACCCGCCAGCGTTTGTCTTTCGACAACGGCCGGGTTTCCATTATCTTTACAGTATCACCCACATGAGAGTCATTATTTTCATCATGGGCTTTAAACCGATCGGTCATCTTTACGGACTTATTATAAAGCGAATGCCGCTCCAGACGTTCTACTGCAACAACGACTGTTTTTTGCATTTTATCGCTAACAACTTTACCGATTCGAACTTTGCGCTCGTTTCTTTCCGTCACCTTGTACCAGCCCTCCTTCCGGTTCGTCTTATCAAGCAATTTATCATGGCGTACAGTTTAGCATTAAGCTTGTTTTGCTTGCTGCACTTCACGTTCACGCTGAATAGTCTTTATGCGGGCGATTGATTTCTTGACTTCCTTAATCCGCATGGGATTTTCCAGTTGACCGGTAGCAAGCTGAAACCTAAGGTTAAACAACTCGTCCTTTAGTCCTGATAATTTCTGGTCAAGTTCGGCAGCGCTCATGTCGCGGATGTCTTTAACCTTCATCTGCTTCACCCACTTCTTCCTGAACTTTCGGCAGTTCATCACGTTTGACGAACTTAGTTTTGATCGGCAATTTGTGAGCAGCCAAACGCATAGCTTCTTTAGCTACTTCTTCAGGCACGCCTGCCAATTCGAACATTACACGGCCCGGTTTAACTACTGCCACCCAGTATTCAGGCGAACCTTTACCACTACCCATACGAGTTTCAGCAGGTTTTGCAGTAATCGGTTTATCCGGGAATATTTTAATCCAAACTTGGCCGCCACGTTTAATGTAACGAGTCATAGCAATACGGGCTGCTTCGATTTGGCGATTGGTGATCCAAGCTGGCTCAAGAGCCGCTAAGCCGAATTCACCATGGCTAACGGTGTTTCCGCGTTGTGCTTTACCGGTCATGCGACCGCGAAATTGCTTGCGGTGTTTCACCCGCTTCGGTATAAGCATTATTCCTCGCTCCCTTCACTAGCGACGGCAGCGTGTTTAGCAGGCTCAACCTTTTTAGCTTCAGGTAATACCTCACCTTTATAAATCCAAACCTTTACTCCGATAAGGCCATAGGTGGTGTGAGCTTCTGCTGTGCCATAGTCGATGTCGGCCCGCAAAGTATGCAGCGGAATACTGCCTTCACGCGCGCTTTCGCTACGTGCAATTTCAGCGCCGCCTAAACGGCCGCCTACCATAATTTTAATTCCTTTAGCACCCATTCTGATGGTACGGCCAATGGATTGTTTCATCGCCCGACGGAAAGCAATCCGTCGTTCCAGTTGTGCGGCGACATTTTCTGCAACCAAGGTTGCATCCATTTCAGCCTGCTTTACTTCAGCAATGCTAACGTCAATCACTTTATCTGAAAGCTTTTTGAGATCGTTTTTAAGGGATTCAATTCCTGAACCGCCCCGTCCGATAACCATACCTGGTTTTGCGGTATGAATAGTGACTTTAACACGATTGGCAGCGCGTTCTATCTCAATCCGGGCTATCCCGGCAGCAAACAGCTTTGCTTTCACAAATTTACGAATCTTGATGTCTTCGTGAAGGTTCTTAGCATAATCTTTATCAGCGAACCATTTTGCGTCCCAGCTTTTAATGATGCCAATCCGAAGACCATGGGGATTTACTTTTTGACCCACTTTTTTCCCTCCTTCGCCGTTATCTTTCTTTTACAACCAATGTAACGTGACTACTGCGTTTCAAGATTTTAAACGCCTGCCCACGGGAACGCGGATGAATGCGTTTCAGGGTAGGGCCTTGATCGGCATAGGCAGCGGCTACAAATAATTTATCGGAATTCATATCAAAATTGTGCTCTGCATTGGCAACGGCTGACTTCAACACTTTTTCTACCACTTCTGACGCAGCTTTCGGCGTATACTTCAGAATAGCATATGCTTCGCCAATGCTCTTACCGCGAATTAGATCAATAACAATACGCACTTTGCGCGGTGCAATCCGCACATATCTCGCAACTGCTTTAGCTTCCATGTACGAACCTCCTCTCGGCTACTATCTTAACGATGTTGACCTCTCCGTACCGCCGTGACCTTTATAGGTACGGGTCGGTGCGAACTCACCCAGTTTATGTCCAACCATATCTTCCGTCACATACACCGGAACATGCTTACGACCGTCATGCACAGCAATGGTATGTCCGACAAAGCTTGGGAGTATGGTGGAAGAACGCGACCAAGTCTTTACAACCTTCTTCTCATTCTTAGCGTTCATAGCTTCTACTTTTTTCAGCAGGCTTTCATGAACAAATGGTCCCTTTTTTATCGATCTGGACACCTTACAGGCCTCCTTTCCCTATCCCTTATTTCGTCCTTCTTTTAACAATCAACCTGTCAGAAGCCTTGCTACGGCGGGTCTTGGCACCCATAGCATGTTTACCCCATTTGGTAACCGGATGCTTACGGCCAACTGGCGACCTGCCTTCACCACCGCCATGCGGATGGTCAATCGGGTTCATCGCAACGCCGCGATTAGCAGGGCGTATACCCATCCAGCGCGAACGACCGGCTTTACCGATAGTGATATTTTCATGTTCAAGGTTTCCAACTTGGCCGATGGTTGCTCTACAATTCACATGTACTTTGCGAAGCTCGCCGGAAGGCAATCTGAGAAGAGCGTGTTCGCCTTCTTTTGCCATCAACTGAGCGGAAGCTCCGGCACTGCGTACCATTTGAGCACCTTTACCAATTTTAAGCTCGATATTGTGAATCTGAGTACCAACCGGAATGTTTTTGAGCGGCAATGCATTCCCTACTTTAATATCCGATTCCGGACCACTTGTAACAACATCGCCCACTTTCAATCCGTTGGGAGCCAGTATATAGCGCTTTTCGCCGTCAGCATAATTAAGAAGAGCAATCCGTGCACTGCGGTTCGGATCATATTCGACGCTGGCCACCTTTGCCGGGACTCCGTCCTTCATACGCTTAAAATCAATAATTCTATAGAGGCGCTTGTGTCCGCCGCCCTGATGCCGAACAGTCAGCCGTCCTTGCTGGTTACGACCAGCATGTTTTTGCAGGCGTTCGGTTAGAGAGCGTTCCGGTTTATCAGTAGTAATTTCATCGAAACTAGCTACCGTCATAAACCGTCGTCCTGGCGCGTATGGTTTAAAGGTTTTTACTGCCATTTTTGTCCCTCCTTCAACCTGGTATTATAATCCTTCGAAGAACTCAATGGTTTGGCCCGGAGCCAATTTTACAATGGCTTTTTTGTAATCCGGACGTTTCCCTTGGGTTCTTCCCATCCGCTTGGTTTTTCCCATGACGCGGATGGTATTTACGACAAGCACTTTCACTTTGAATATCTGCTCAACTGCTTGGCGAATTTCCACTTTATTGACCTTCAACGGCACAATAAAAGTGTATTTATTGTCCTGCATCATGCTGGTGGTCTTTTCAGTAATCAGAGGGCGGATAAGAATATCGCGCGCGTTAGACATTACGCCAACACCTCCTCTATCTTGCTGACCGCATCCTTGGTAATAAGAACTTTGCCATGATACAAAAGATCATATACATTCAGTCCTTGAGAGGTAATATTCTTTACACCTGGAATATTGCGGGATGATTTATCAACATTGTCGATGTATTCGGCAGTGATAATCAAAGCTTTCTCCCCGGAAACTTTCAGGCTGTCAAGCATTGAGACAACACTTTTCGTTTTCGGTTCGCTAAAGTTGATATCCTCCATTACCAGAAGTTCACCAGCCATTACTTTTGCGGACAAAGCAGACTTTAATGCCAGTCTGCGCGCTTTACGCGGCATTGAAAAAGCGTAGCTGCGCGGGTGCGGACCAAATACGGTACCGCCTCCCACCCAAAGTGGCGAACGAATGGTACCTGCACGGGCACGGCCAGTTCCTTTTTGTTTCCAAGGCTTTCTGCCCCCGCCGCGAACCATAGCTCTGGTTTTAGTAGCCGCAGTACCAAGACGCTGGCTGGCCAGCTGCATTACAACAGCTTGGTGAAGAACAGCTTCGTTGACGTCTGCGCCAAATACACTTTCGTTTAATTCTATCTCACCGGTAGTTTTGCCGGTGATATCATACACTGCTACTTTCGGCATATGCATACATCCTCCTTTCACGATCCACTATCCGGATCATTTCATCGGTTTAACAGTATTTCTTATTACTACCAAGCCGCCCTTAGGTCCGGGAATAGCACCTCTAACCAGGATAAGGTTCCGTTCAACATCTACCTTTACTACAGTTAAACGCTGTACGGTAACTTTATTGCCACCCATCCGACCTGGAAGCTTCTTACCTTTAAAGACCTTACCGCCGCCGCCGCTCATACGCGAACCGATAGTACCAGGTTCACGATGCGACTTGGAGCCGTGAGCCATTGGACCGCGTCTAAAATGATGGCGTTTAATGCCGCCGGCAAATCCTTTGCCTTTAGCAGTACCAGTTACATCAATCATTTCGCCTTCCGCGAATACATCGACGCCAATGCTGTCACCTACGTTATAGTCGGGTGCATCAGCTAACCGAAGTTCCCGGATGAACTTAACAGGTTTAGCACCTGTCTTGGCAAAATGTCCTTTCATCGGCTTGGTAACTTTTTTATCTTTAACAGTGCCAAACCCCAGCTGCACCGCATTATAGCCGTCGCTCTCGATAGTTTTATTCTGAAGTACAACGCTAGAACCGGCTTCAACAACCGTAACAGGTACGACTTCGCCTTGGGCGGTAAAAATTTGCGTCATACCAAGTTTTTTTCCTAAAATTCCTTTAGCCACTACTGCCACCTCCTCTTACAGCTTGATCTCAATATCCACACCGGCCGGCAAGTCAAGACGCATTAGCGCATCAACTGTCTTCGGTGTCGGCTCAATGATGTCAATAAGGCGTTTGTGGGTACGCATTTCGAATTGCTCACGGGAATCCTTATTAACATGCGGTGAACGCAGGATAGTGAAAATATTCTTTTCGGTAGGAAGTGGAATGGGCCCGGAAACAAACGCTCCCGTCCTCTTCGCTGTATCCACAATTTTAACTGCACTCTGGTCGAGCGCCTTATGATCATATGCTTTTAAGCGAATTCTGATTTTCTGTTGCTTAGCCATAGTATTTCCTCCTTATCGCCCGGTTTCTTGAACTGGACATTCTCCATGGAAATTTCCCTCTATTTATTCAGGCAACCTTCCATGTCATCGCATCCATGCCTTTCATTTGGATAGGGGCGATGATTGGTCGCCCCATCCTCCTGAAATCATTCCGATTAAAATTACTCGTTGATTGCGGTTACAACACCGGCGCCAACGGTACGGCCGCCTTCGCGGATAGCGAAACGCAGACCTTCTTCAATTGCGATCGGCGTAATCAGCTCAATCGACATCTGAATGTTGTCGCCAG
>Ga0316604_10000596_pt1 | contig 41151 bp, 30 predicted proteins | sample OWC_soil_day20_C_FD_207650 | JGI IMG/M metagenome (GOLD analysis project Ga0316604, IMG submission 207650) | Wetland soil microbial communities from Old Woman Creek delta, Ohio, United States - OWC_soil_day20_CT | ecosystem: Environmental > Terrestrial > Soil > Wetlands | place: USA: Ohio...
TTTACAAATAATGGTCCTATCGTTAATTCCAGTCATTCACATTATGGAGACTTTTCCGTGAGTCTTATATCAAAAGATGGCACGCAGGAAATAGCAAATTATACTGTCCCCAGGAATTTCTGGCCCAAGCTGGGGAAAGATTTCCCATTGCCAGAACTAGCTGGTTATCTGAGTGCGGGCGGAAATAATTACCTGCTTTTAAATGATGATGCTGATAATGTAGAGCGTGTACAATCAGGGAAAAGAGTACATAGAGTAACCACGATGGATGATTGGAATGGATATTATTACACCCTGAGCGGGAAGGATGAAGTGCCGAAGGTGGCTTCTCTTTTTGGAGAACCGGATGAAAAGCGGGTACATAATATGGGGGCTTATGCAGCTAGTGATTATAGAAAAGAAACAGGAATGTATGTAATAGTGAAACTAGAGCAGAGAGGGAAGGATACGAACTGGCGAATGGTATGGATGAAACCATAAATTGAAAAGGCGGTTTCATTCTTCAAAATGACATAACGCATTAATTTGATAATCATATATTTATGAGTTATTCCGCGAGTTAATTTAAGTATAAATTTTACTCAGGGAATAACTCACATAATAACTTGATATTCTTTGATAGAACAAAACCGGAAGAAAGGAGACCAATTGATCTCCTTTCTTCCGGTTTTATGTCGGGACGACTGGAAGAATTTCGAACGATTTTATTGAGGATTTAAGTAGAGTTTTGCAATACTTCGAACAAAATGGCATAAGGTGACAAATAATTACATTAAAATTTGACGTTGATTGTTTGTTAACTGTTTTTATGGGCGCCGATATTGTTTACCTTATGGAAACGATTGATGCCGTTGGTGGTGACTTGAACACCAGTAATCATTCAGCAAAATAAGTGAATCGTCCAGGTAAAACCGTAATCTGTTAACCAATCACATATTCTGTTCAGCGACCTTTGTGGTAATTAAAACAGAAGCCACTAATGAAGTGGATTCTAAAAAATTCAAAGTGGAAATTATATGAAGGCTGAACAAAATAACAAGATTGAAGAAACCACAGTTGCCATCATCGGCGCCGGAGTATCCGGGCTAACGTTGGCAACTTTCTTACAAAAATCCGGTGTCTCCTGCATTATTTTGGAGCGGCGCGATCGCGCCTACATTGAAACAAGGCAGCGCGCAGGTGTTGTTGATGCGCGTGCGGTGCGCATGTTTGAACAATGGGGATTGGTAGACAAGTTGCTCAGCGGACCTGTGGCCCAGACTATTGATTATCGACTCAATGGCATCAGCCGTGTATTTGATGCCATAGCAGATGACGGCATTCAAAGCCGGTTCTGTACCCAACAGATGCTCGTGGGAAACCTGTTAAAGGAACTGATCGATGTGATGGAAGGCGACATCCGTTGGAACGTAAACGACATAACGATCCATAACGAAGAAAGCGAACGTCCGCAGATCACTTATTTCGACTCAGAAGGTCGGCATCAACTTGTCTGCACCTACATTGTGGGATGCGATGCTGACCGCGGTATGAGCCGGCTATCAATTCCGGATGGTATATTGACCACATACAGTCATGAGTTCGGATATGCATGGCTGGCTGCGCTTGTTGAAGCGCCTGTTATAGGGCATCCGATCATGGGTGTCAGCGATCATGGCTTTGTAGCCCAGCTTCCAAGAGGCCCTCAAAGAAGCCGGTATTACCTGCAATGTGCGCTGAGTGACCGACCTGAGGACTGGTCGGATCAACGGATTTGGGATGAAATTCGTTTGCGACTGAATGATAGTACGATAGAGAATGCTGTAGTACACAATAAAGATTTCATTCCGCTACGGTCTGTGGTCCATTCACCAATGCAATACCGGAATTTATTTCTTGTAGGAGATGCTGCGCATCTTGTGCCTCCCGTAAGTGCTAAAGGAATGAATCTCGCTCTTTTCGACGTAGATATTCTGTCCAAAGCGCTACTGCAAGCTGTAAAAGACCATAACACATCGGCATTACAAAACTATTCCGAAACCTGCCTTCCTCATATCTGGAACTATCAGGATTTCGCTGTCTGGATGGCTGATACCATGCATGATGCCGGAGACCTTACGCTGAATGGTACCTTCCGCCAGATGACCGCCCGGACACGCCTGGATAACTTGTTTAAATCTGATACGGCAGCTCGTATACACAGCGAATACCAGCGGGGAATGAACTGAGGCTGAAAAGCAAATATTGATATTTTGATAAAAACATTAAATGGTGAGACGCAATTTGTCCACCTTTTAATGTTATTTGCAATATTATAGCTATGATTTTCTGGTGATCTTATTTTTTCCTAGTGCCTGCTAATGAATTAACAATAATTGATATGGGTAAAAAAGAAGGGATACCAGTTCACCGCATGGATGATTGGTTTTCCGGCGTTTATATAAAGCCGATGCATGTGAATAGGTTAGATCGTCCGGCATACGAAAAATCCGAACCTCACCGACATGATTTCTATTATTGTGTATTGTTGGAGAAAGGGAAAATAGAATTAGAGATTGACTTTGAAAAAATTCATTTAACCGACCATACCCTTTTTCTTTCCTATCCCGGACAGATCCATCGGATTGTTTATGCACAAATGGAGCATGGCTGGTTTTTGGCTTTTGATCCTTCCATACTGGATGAACAGCTAAAAAGCATATTAGATCAGTGCTTGTCAGAAGTTATGCATGTTCCGATATCTTCGGAACAATCGACCGGTTTATCCTCGTTCATTGAGCATTTATATTCAATTTATAATAACTCAGCTCAACTGTTTCGACAAACGATCACACAGTCTATGGTGACTGCGTTCGTTTATCAGGTCGCATCGGCTTACTTGTCTATGGAACGGTTCAACCTTATCAGGCATTCCGCACGCAGTATAGAGATTACAAAAACTTTCAGGCAAATACTACGTCATAATTTCAGATCAATGAAAAAGCCATCAGCCTATGCGGCCAAAATGAATATCACGGCAACATACCTGAATGATACTGTCAGATCTGTTACAGGATTTTCGGTTACTTATTATATACACCATGAATTGATGCGTGAAGCCAGGCGGTTATTATACCATTCCGATCTTTCGATAAAGGAAATAGCAGGCACGCTGGGTTTTGAAGATGATAAATATTTCAACCGTTTATTCCGTAAGGTAGTCGGAGTTTCTCCGGGAGCATTCAGAAAAACAAGCGAAACATCTGTTCATTTATAATATTCGGTTTGGTATTGATTTTTGAGGGGGGGTGTTGGGGGATAGATTCTGTTTGGGGGAAAGGTAAAATTAGATTTCTACCTTATCACACGTTATGAAACGTCCGTATTCAGATTACATCTGGTTCCTCAATAGAAATCGCTTTTACTTTCAGGTATATTTTGTGCATGCAAGGTAATTCTGCCTTTTGAAACTAGAATTTTAAATGCGCAATAGTAATCTTCCAACTGATTTCAGAATAAATCAAACATAAAATGGGTAGAATCTGGTATAAACTTACCTAATTCTACCCATTTTTATCTAAGTCGGGGCGGCAAGATTCGAACTTGCGACCTCCTGCTCCCAAAGCAGGCGCGATAACCGGACTACGCTACGCCCCGTTTCCGCTCACTATTTTTCGTAGTTGGGAGTGCAAAAATAATAACCTTTTTTCAAGTTGCTAAACTTTTTTTCAAAAAAATGTACCTGACCACCTAAAATCGTCATTTATGACAACACATATCCCGGGTTTTATCCCTTCAAATACTTGTTTAATTCTTCCACTAACAGGTAAACCGTGGTGCATGGGCATTGGTCTGAGTAATTCCGATCCCCCCGATAAGCTTCATGAAGACGTCTGGCACGACGAATAGCAAGATGCTGTGAAGCCCCATTTAATCCTTGATGTCGATCATAATGTCCTTTACAAAAAGCTATTGCCTTTGCCTCATTATGAAAGCTATCCAGTTCCCATCTATCTTTTAGAATTGTATATAAATCCCGTCGGTTTACATTCGCGTTAAGCTCAACATAATGAAGTGCAAACCAGAGTTCAAAAGCATCATTGACCATGCCACTTTCAGGCCATTATCCTGCGCTCTTTTAATCGAGCTATTGAAATCGTTCGGCTGAGTTGAAGCTTCGTCTGGTTTAACATCATAATCAAAAACACACCAAATCTCGCGTCCTGCATGTTCTTCCTCTTGTTGCATTTTTAATGCATAATCTACAAGGGAATTTTTGGAATTCTTCCCTCCAATTATTAAAACAGTTTTAGAAGGAACAGGAAAGCCTTGAGAGTAAAATGGCTCAGTATTCTCCCCTTCACAAATGATCAGAAATGTTTTGTTTTTATCAATTTGCTCCTCTTTATAAGCATTGCCCCCGATAAAATTAATTGAACGAAGATATGCCTCATTAGCCCGGGCCTTGCTGGGTTTATTATATCCGATCCTGATCAGATTTATGCTTAACTACCCAATCAATTTTGTCCAGATAAGGTATAGCAGAATAAGAACCGTTCAAGTATTCTTTATCATAAGAGGCATCTTTTCTAACCCCTTTATATTCTATTAAATTAGTTAAAGTACTAATCCCATACTTATCTTTATTTACAAAACAAATTTGATCCCTCCTCAGCTTTGCCCGTTTTAGCAGACTTGCATCATGAGTTACAAAAATTAATTGTGCATGCCTGGGATTAGTTTCAGAATTATTGAAGAGCTCAACAATCTTTAAAGTCAGATTAGGATGAAAGCGCGCGTCAAACTCGTCTATAATAATGATTCTTCCCTCCCATAGAGCTTCTAATATAAGTGCCCCAACACTAAATAGTTTCGCAGTTCCTTCAGATTCCCATTCCCCAAAAGGAACGATAATCTTATCAACAACCTCTCCTTCTTCGTTAAATTTGGAATGAACAGAAAAAAGACTGACCGGCTTTCTTTTATTGCCGTCCATGGAAGTGCTGATTTCCTTTTTCATTTCCAATTCAACTAAATGTTCTGGTAATTCAGCTATTTCCAAATCTTCAATCCCAGTATCTGCAGCCCTTAACAGACTTTTAATGGCTTCCTTCTGCTGCTCGTCACCTTCAACCATGGCAGTCATCGCATATTTTAATGCAGAGTCATCATAAACTCCATCAACTGCCATAATTCTACGTATATCATCCCGAATGCCACCTAAAAATTTATTTCCCGAAAGCGCAGCTGCGGTCAGAAAAAGAGAATCAGTTCGAAAAAGCTCACTATCTCCACTTTGGGCCTGCTTAATAAAATTATCCATGGCAGGCAATTCCTTTTCATTGATATTCATGCGTTCAGGAGTTCGCATAAATATTTCTGCCTGAAGCTCGCCTGTTCCTGAATACAGCCACTCATAGGTTACCTTACCACTCAAAATTTGAAAACCGTAGCGGTAAACTATACTTTTGTGCAACATGATATATTGGAAAAATACAGGTTGGTCATCCCAGTTTGAAAGTAGCTGAAAACGATCATTCCATAAACTTTTTGGAATACCTTCTACAGCAACCGATCTGCTAACCATAAAACAAAAAGCAGCCATTGCTTTGGCAAGATTACTCTTTCCACTGGCATTACTCCCAAAAATCGCCTTCGATTTCAATAGTCGTAATGACTGTTCCTCAAAAACATGCCCTTCTTCTAATCCACTATCATTACTACGCAATGGGGTGGCTTCAAGGCTAAATTTTTGAAGATCTCTGAAAGACCGGAAATTCCCAAAGTGAAATTCTATAAACATAAACAAATCTACCTTATTTATTTGTGAAAAAATCACAAATGGTGGTTTTTAGGTCTTGGAAAGCTACTTTTTTAACCAACTACCTCTCACCCTTATTCTCAAGAGTCGAGAATAAATTGATTTAAATGAAACGTTCTTTCATTCTTAACAATACAGAATTTGAAATAGCAAATGAGGAAATGCTGGTTAACAGTTCAATCTTTAAAAATTATCAGATTATGCCGAAGTAATAACAAATAACCTAATGGCTTTGGCCCCTGTAATTGATAAATTACTATGTGTTGATTTTTTCGATGCCTGTGAATGGTAACAAACTATACCAAAAAAGAAAAGGAGATCAGTTTCCTGATCTCCTTTTTCCGGTATTTTGTCGGGGTGAGCGGACAGATTTCGAATTTATTTTGGGAAGATTTGGGTAAAATTGGAAATATCCTGTTAAATAGCATCTGAATATTACTAAATCAGCAAGAAATTCTTTTTTATTCCGGCAGTACTCAATTAAAGGTTTGCCGGAATGCCAAAGGTGAAAGTCCGGTCTTTGCCTTGAACAAACGGCTGAATGATTGTGGATGTTCAAAACCTAGTTCATAAGCAATCTCACTTACCGATAGTTCAGTAGTAGATATTATTTCCTTTGCCTTCTCAATCATCTTGTCCTGGATGTGCTGTTGCGTATTACGTCCTGTCAGTACTTTCAGTAATCCACTTAAGTAGTTGGGCGATATATTTAGCTTTTCGGCTATAAATTGAACACCTGGCAATCCCCGCATTAATAGATCTGTGCTATTAAAATAGTTTGTTAACAAATCTTCAAGCCGGTCAAGCATCTGATGATTTTCAATTTTACGGGTAAGAAATTGGCGGTGGTAGAACCGGTCAGAAAAGTTCAGCAATACTTCTGTCATCGAAATGATAATATCCTGACTGAATTTATCCGTATTAGCAAAATACTCCGTTTGAATATTTTGCATCATGCTGATGATTGCAACCTCCTCTTTTTCGGAAAGATACAATGCTTCATTTACTGAATAATTAAAGTATTCATACTTTTTAATTCCTTTGGCCAGGGGCGTATTCCACAAGAAGTCAGGATGGATATAAAGTCCCCATCCTGATATCCTGGATTTTTTCGTTTCTTCTTCCCCGGTAGTCAACGGCCCGCAAACCTGTCCGGGTGAAATAAAGTACATGACACCGCCCTGCACTTCGTACTGCTGCTGGCCGTATTTAAAATTATGGTCGCAATGGTGTTTTAGCGTAATAGTATAAAAATCAAGTATGCGGTTAGCTGGCATCTCTTCCGACAACCGTTTTAAGTCCTCCAGGTTAATTACACTGATCAAAGGATGTTCCGGCCTGGGTAAGCCTAGTAAATTATGAAACTCACTGATAGTTTTAATCCGGTATGGTTCTGTAGATGACATTATTCACTTTACTTATTGTTGGTTATAAATAGCCGCAAATTCTTTTGCAAATTCTTTCAATTTCACTTTTCCCAATGTTGGCTTATTGCTGTTATAATCTTCGTAAAATATCCCACTATGTATACTGGCATTCATTTCTACAAAAAAAAGAGCAATGCTGTCATTCATTCCATGTGCTTTAAAACCATTCAGTTGTTGTTCATTACTGACTGTCTCCCATTTCAAATCCGGCTTCCCGATAGCTGCACCTAAAATACCTGCCGCTTCATTACAGGTCAATTCCTCACTTGCCACATAACGAACTTTTCTGCCTCCCACCTGCGATTCAAGTTCGTCCACTATCGCATCTGCAATATCTATATTAGAAACCAGCACCATCCTATCATTCCCACCGTAACTTGCAGCCATAATGCCCTGATTTTTTATAGCATTCACATAGCCAAACAGGTTTTTATAAAATCCGGCCGGGCGAATAAATGAAATATTTACGTCAGACGGTAGTTTACTCAGGAAATTCTCCCCATGGTGATGAATGATAATAAGGCCAGCACCTTTTTTCATATCTGCAGCAATGCTGCTAAGGTACACTACACGCTTTACCTGTGATCGTTTTATAGCCTGTACGTAGTTATTAACCACTACCTCTGCAAGTTTTATTATCATATCTGCACTGTTATCCGGATTAGCGAGATTACCATACGGAGCCAACATACAATAAACCGCATCTGCACCTGTAAAAGTATCAGTTAAAAAATCAACATCTTCCATTTTACCGATGGCAGCTTTTGCACCCATCGCTTCAATAGCCGCCTTCTTTCCAGCGTCGCTGCTGATGACGGTCACCGCATGTCCTTTTTTTATTAGTTCCTGAATGAGTGGTGTGCTTATGTAGCCCAGAGAACCTGTTACTATTATTTTCATGATTATTATTTTGTAACACGAAGTTCAGGTGTCGGCAAAAATTCAAGATAACAGAATCTAACAAACTTGTAACAGAATCTAAGGAGATGCGATAAGAGGAGTATATTACGAATATCCAGTAAATAAAAAAGGATGTAAGTCAATGACTTACATCCTTTCGGTCGGGGCGGCAAGATTCGAACTTGCGACCTCCTGCTCCCAAAGCAGGCGCGATAACCGGACTACGCTACGCCCCGTGATCCCTTTTTTCCCTTTCCTCACTACCATTCTTCGTCGTTGGGGATGCAAAGATAGGATTTGTTCAATTCATTCCAAATATTTTTTAAAAAATCTTGTGAAAAACTTTCCGCCACCTATTTTTCACCCCCATTTTTCCCGGGTTTTCTATACTGTTTGTTCGAATCTCCTATACTCATTCTATACTCTTTGTATACTCGTTCTATACTCTTTCTATACTCGTTCTTCGCTGCTAGTTCGCCGCTAGTTCGATTAAAACCTTTCCCCAATTTTTTATATTTTTACCCCAATCCTGTGAAAAAATGAATGCCAAACTATTCCTCCGCCACCTATTCCTATTCACCTGTCTCCTGACAGCCACCTTCACCTTTGGTCAAAAACCGGAAGCCATCCGCCTTACCCAAAGAGAAATCCGCTTCGACAATAACTGGCTCTTCCAAAAGGACTCCCTAAAAAAGACCGTCCAGCTGCCTCACGACTGGAGCATCGAAGACCTCCCTAATCAAAACGACTCCACCATCATAGGGCCTTTCTACAAATACAGCCTCAATAAGGAACAAGGCGCCTACACCGTAGGCGGCACCGCCTGGTACAGGAAATCTTTTACCCTTCCAGAACTAAATGACCACCTGCTCCACATCCGCTTCGACGGCGTTTACATGAACAGCGACGTATGGATCAATGGCCACCTCCTCGGCAATCACCATTATGGCTATACTCCCTTTACCTACGACCTGACTCCCTACCTCTCCCCAGCAGGAAAAGTCAATACCATCGAGGTAAAAGTTAAAAACGAAGGACTCAACTCCCGCTGGTACACAGGCTCAGGCATCTACCGCCATGTATACCTGGTCAATTTGCCAGCGCAACACCTGGACGTGGAAAACATCGCTGTCACCACAAAACAATATGCGATCGAGGACATAAAAAACACAATTCAAGATTCCAATTCCTCTATCCAGACTGCAAAAACCACGGTTCAAAATACCACTACTTCTTCCTACTCCACAAAGACTACAGGTCAAGACGCCAACCTTATTTTCCCCACCACCGATCCTACCTTCCAAGCCAGCATCCACGTCAATACCACCCTCCCCGAAGGTACCCACCTTCACCTCCGCCTCCTCGACACCACCAACACCGTCGTAGCGGAGTCAAATACAAACACCATCACCATCAACAATCCACAACTTTGGTCACCAGACCGCCCTTATCGCTATAAAACCGAAATAACCCTCCAAAAAGACAATATTACCCTCGATAAAGTAATTATTCCAACCGGCATAAGAGAAGTCAAAATTGACCCTAAAATCGGCCTTTTAATCAATGGTACCCGCACCCTCCTCAGGGGTGCCAACATCCACCATGACAATGGCCTCCTCGGTGCCGCCGCCTTTGATCGTGCCGAAGAAAGGAAAATCGTGCTGTTGAAAGAAAATGGTTTCAACGCCATCCGTACCAGCCATAATCCGCCCTCTCCCAAATTCCTGGAAGTTTGTGACAGCCTCGGTATGCTCGTCATCGACGAAGCCTTCGATACCTGGGAAGATGAAAAAACACCTTCCGACTACTCCCGTTACTTCCGCGATTATCATACTAAGGACCTCGAATCCATGATTCGTCGCGACCGAAACCACCCCTCCATCATTATGTGGAGCATTGGTAATGAAATCCCTGAAAGAGCAGAGTTCAGAGGCATCCTTCTTACCAAAGAGCTCAGCGCTACCATCAAATCACTCGATACTACCCGTCTCATTACCGCCGCTTTCAACAATTTTGGCCGTGGGTCCCTCAAATGGGAAGACGCAGATGCACCCCTCGCTCTCCTGGATGTGGCTGGATACAACTACCTGTGGGGCAATTATTACCTCGATAAAAAGAGAGTACCCAACCGTATCATGGTGGGCACTGAAAGCACCGTTCAGGATTTACAAAATGCCTGGAATCATGTAGAAGGGCTAAACTGGATCATCGGTGACTTTGCCTGGGCTGGCATGGATTACCTTGGAGAAGCCGGTATCGGACACACCATTCACAGTGATAAGGACAGCGCACGCCTCACCTGGCCATGGTTCAATGCATGGTGCGGCGACCTCGATATTACAGGCGAGAAAAAACCACAATCTTATTATAGAGATGTAGTATGGAGAAGGAGCCCCATCGAAATACTTGTACACTCACCAGATACAACCAATGAAAAAACCAGTTTCTGGGGATGGCCGGATGAACTCCCTCGCTGGTCATATCCTAAACACCTGAGAAAACCTTTGAAGGTGAGAGTCTTTACCCGTGCCAAATATGTAAAATTTGAGCAAAACGGAGAGGTGCTGGCGACTAAAGAAACGGCTACTGACCTGACAGCTACTTTCGATGTACTGGTGAAACCAGGAACCATCGTAGCCAATGCACTGGATAGAAATAAAAAACCGATAGGAGTGAGATACCTCGTATCGACCTCCGAACCTGCGGCCATTGCTTTACATGCTGATACAACTACCATTCAGGCAGACGCTGAATCTCTTTCCTATGTCAATGTAGCAGTAATGGATGCTGAAGGGAATGTAGTGCCTTATGCCGACCTGAAATTAAATATCAGGATCTCAGGCCCGGCTGTGCTTGCAGGAGCGGGGAGTGGGTGTCCAAATAGAATGGCCAGTTTCCAGCAGCCAACACTTACCACCTTTAGGGGGAAAGGATTGATTATCCTGCGGAATACCGGCCATGCTGGAAAGATTAAAGTAGAAGTAACCGGTGATAAGCTGAAAACAGGATATATCACCGTTAGAGTAAAATAAAGTAAAGTTGAAATTGAAAGCAACCGAGAATGCATTACTTAAAGCTTACCAGATAATCGATCAGGCAATTAGAAATTGATACCATAACCTAAATCTTATCAACTAAGCAATAAGCCAATTAGTAATTGATCCTATAACATAACCTAAATCTTATCAGCTAAGCAATAAGGCAATCTGTAATTGATCCTATACTATAACCTAAATCTTATCAGTTAAGCAATAAGCCAATTAGTAATTGATCCAATAACATAACCTAAATCTTATCAGCTAAGCAATAAGGCAATTAGTAATTGATCCTATACCATAACCTAAATCTTATCAACTAAGCAATAAGGCAATTAGTAATTGATCTAATGCATAGCGCATAGAATTGAATGCCTACCCCCTAATGTATCACTATCGCATCATCCCCCTCATGCATCACAATCGGATGCTTAATTTGCCTGCGCCCTATCACCAACACCACCACAGACATCACCGCCGTACCTGCCATTATCATCACCATCGGCAACGCCGTATGACTATCAAACAAACTCACCCCCACTGATGCCAAAGCACCTATTCCCATCTGCGTAGCCCCCATCAACGCCGCCGCACTACCCGCATGCTTCTTAAAAGGCGCTATAGACAATGCCGACGTATTAGGATTTGCAAAACCCACACAACTCAAAAATATAAATAACAACCCTATCACCTGCGGTAACTGATACCACCCCTGATATTCTCCCACCAAAAATAATATCCCCGTCAATGCCTGCGCAATCACCGCCACCTTTACCACCTGATCACTTCTATAACGACGCAACACCCAACTGTTCACCTGACTAGACCCAATCAATCCCACCGATAACCCCGCAAAGATCCAGCCATACACCGTCTTATCCAGATGAAAGATCTCCATGAACACCACCGGCGAACCCGATACATAGGCGAACAATCCCGCAAATGCAAATGAACCCGACAAGGTATAAGTATAAAACTGCGGCTCCTTTATCACCGCCAGGAAATTACTAATTATCGGCCCCGGCTTTAAAGACATATTCACATCCGGCTCATAACTCTCAGGCAATAGAAATATACTCGCCAGTAATATCAACAGCCCCAATCCACCTAATATTATAAACACCGCATGCCACCCCAAAGCCAACGTAACATAACCACCTACTGTAGGCGCAATCATAGGAGAAGCTCCTACCACCAGCATCAACAATGCAAATACCCTCGCATTCTGCTCCACCGGAAACAAATCCCTCACCATCGTAATAGCAGCTACCGCCGCCGCACAACTACCAATAGCCTGGAAGAAACGTAATATCACCAACCCCTGCAAGCTATGCACCAATGTACAACCCGCAGATGCTAAGATGTAAAGACAAAGCCCAAAGTAAAGCGGTTTCTTCCGACCAAAACGGTCTAACAGTGGTCCGTATAATAACTGTCCGGCAGAGATACCGATAAAATAACTGGATAAGGAAAGGCCGACTTCTGCTGTAGTCACCCCCAGGTCTTTTGCAATGGAGTCAAAGCCTGGAAGATACATGTCAATAGAGAATGGTCCTAATGCTGTCAGTGATCCTAAAATAAAAATAAGAAGGGATTTCCCGCGCGACGAGGATTCCGATGTTTGCATAGCTCGTGATTAAATCACGAAATTAACCTGCTTTCAGCGAAAAAAAGCTTTTCCCATGATGGCAAAAGCTTTTTTCGGTAAAAAAAGGGAAATATCTATAGGGGATGAACTCTCTCTTACTTAAAAAACCCACCCGCCGTCGTCATCTTCTCCACCCATATCCCACACCCCTTCGGCAACACAAACTCACTCACCCCCACTCTATTCACTCTCGGATTCCAATCATACGTATATCCCATCCTCGTCCATGGATAATGCGCGCCACCTGGCGCCAACGGCTGAAAATAAGATGAAATAATATACCCGTTAAACCACGCCTTATACTCTTCCGACACTCCCGCTGACAATACCGGACCCGCATGCGTCGTCGTCACATCCGGATTACCCGCAGGTCTATACAACTTACCCGCCGGTACCCATACCTGTGCGATATACCTATTGCCATTCACTGGCGGTAACCCCAGCATCTGGCTCAAACGCAACAATGTATCAGAAGTTGGTGAAAAAGTACTTCCCAACCTGTACTTCATCTGGTTGGGAATGAAAAGCCACATCTCTCCCCAACTATTATTGATCGAATCTCCGGGAGGAAAGCTATTAGGATACTTCATAAAAGTACCCATCAACACATACTGTTGTCCGTTAATCGTCTTCCATTGTAGTACAGGATTCCCTGCAGTGATCGTCTGCAGCGTGTCGATTGTTTTGGTAGTGTCTGCGATCATCGCCTGGTTAATGGACCTGTTATAAACTTTGTCCAACGGCTCGTTGCTACCATACCCATCCCGGGTGGTTTTACAGGCTACCGCCAATAGGGCGATCAGCATCAAATTGCGTAAGGTTTTCATGTCGGGGTGTAATTTAGTCAAAGTTAACATCCTCAAAAGGGATATTGTTCACCCCGCCACATGTATATGTAGGTTAATTAGTTACATAACCCCTCCACTTTAAAAAACCTTATATCATAGGAAAATTTGTTGTATCCAAAACATCAACAGGTGCATTCCGGTTTAGCCTCAAAGCCGGCAATGAGAGAGATCATCCTAAATACTTCAATATCGCCATCATATCCTCATCTCCCAATCCTTCCTTCACCGCACCCTCCAGCGCCTCATTCAATGTCACCCCTGCCGGCGTATCCATTCCCTGCTCTCTCGCCAACCTGATATCCTTTGCCAACAACTTCAATGCAAACGCTGGTGCAAAATTCCCATTAATAATCCCCGGTGTCTTTATCTTCGTAATCCCACTCCCTACACCACCTTCATTTATTAATGGCAACAACTTATCTGGTCCTATACCATGCTTTTGAGCAAATATCACCGCCTCTGCCAATCCCTGCACTGTAATACCCAGAAACGCATTGATAGCCAGTTTCGCATAGTTCCCCGCACCATTATCGCCCAACAACGTAGCCGACTTACCCAAACTATCAAACACCGGTTTCGCCCTTTCAAAATCCGCCTCATTCCCTCCTACCAATATTATCAACTGACGATCTTCCGCAGGTTTTACGCTTCCCGATACAGGCGCATCCAGATAAGCAATCCCCTTCTCTCTGACACGAGCCGCCATTGCCTTCGTCGTATCCGGAGATACTGTACTCATATCAATCGCCAGTAACCCATCAGGTAACGGTGCCGCCAGCAACTGATCCCAGATCTCCTTCAACGCTGCATCATCCGATACCATCGTAATAACACAATCGACATCCTTCACAAGTTCCGCCGGCGTAGCAGCCACCTTCACACCTGTTTCCTTTGCAAATTCATTTGCCTTAGCTACCGTGCGGTTATACACCGTCACATCAAATCCTGCTTTTACCAGGTTCTTCACCATAGGTTTACCCATGTTACCGAGTCCTGCCCATCCTATTTTCATAATTCCAGTTTAATAAAAATGCCGCAAAAATTTGCGACATTAAGTTACTGAGCAATTTTTAAAGCGGAGATATTTTCTTCAGGAAGTTGGAATACATTTCCTTTCAACTGTTGGCATAAACTATCTAATTCAGCTACTACTGCATCTTTTGTTTTGTTATAACACGCCAGATCCATGTCTTTGGTTTTTTCCAGTAGAAAGTAATATTGCTTTACATTCCTGAATGCCTGTAATAAGATCATGGAGACGTGAGGGTCCCTGCCCTGTCGAAGATTAGAGATTTGCTTCGCGGTAAGTAATGATGCCGCATCCATCAACATCATACGCAGTTCGAAACAACTGTTCGCATCACTGTAATGTTCTGCCGCTATCCGTTCATTTATCTGCTGAATCTCTATCATAGTACATATGTATAAAAAATAGCATTAGTTCAATTTTCAAACCAAGCATAATTTAAATACAAAATTAACACCATATAAACACATGCAATAAAATAAAGATAATATTACACAACTCAGTGGAGGAGATTTTCCACAATTTGAGGGCATTAAAAAAACGCTTTTGCCCCTAAAAGACAAAAGCGTTTAACATAATTTATTTGACTTATTTCAAATAAGAACGCAGGAACCATGCCCACTCCTCATGCTCCTTCAACACACCTGTCAGGAAATCGGCAGTACCCGTATCCTTATACTCATCCTCCACCTTCTCTATATGCGCACGCACGCCACGAATAAGCGTCTCATGGTCATCCAGCAAATTCCTGATCTGGGTATTCTGATCATTCGTATAATCACCTTCCTGCAGATTAGCCAGTTTCAGATAATCTGCCAGACGGCCTTCGGCATAATGTCCAATCTTACGTACACGCTCCGCTACCTCATCAATCGTTTCCGCCAGTTCAGTGTACAGTCTCTCATACAACTTATGCAACTCCATAAAACTAGGGCTCTCGATGTTCCAATGATAATTGCGGGTCTTCGCAAATAACACCTGTTCATCTGCCAGTAATTGATTTAAGATAAGGGCAACAGCTTGCGTGTTCTTTTCGCTGATTCCAATATTAGCTTTCATATCAAAATTGTTTATATTTTACTTAATCCTTAATTTCTGTAGCATTTCTGTTGTCAAAGTATCTGCCGATGGGCCATAACCCGATACAAGTATACCTTTCAGGCCATTTTTACACTCAATAGCATATACCGCTGCCTCGTCCGACGGATCCGAATTACCCTCATACCTGTACACATCCACGATACTGAAATCATCCACATGAATCTTATCCTCTGACGATACGATGTAATTGTCTTCCATGTTAAAATCAACAGTAAAGCCTTTTTTCTTCAAAGCGGCAATAGCATTGATAACAGTATCGTAGTGCAATTGGTGTTCCATAAATTAAATATTTAACAAAGTGAGCATATTCACATTCTTCCGCAGGAACAGGGGAAACTTCAAACAGTATGCTATATTAAGCATTTTTGTCCAAACACGGAAGGCCGCTCCTTGACAGAAACGGCCAATTGTAATCAAGCTCCACTGTATGAATAAAGGAAGGAATGAACATTTTTCCATTGAAACAAAGCTAACTCCCTAAACTGCTACTGTCAATTGACAAAACATATTATCTGTTGTACTTTTCGTGGGTACAACCTAAATTCTTTCCTTTAGTGACCACCCCGCCAATAAATCCTCCTTTATTTTTCACCTCTCATTACAAAACTTATAATCAGATTTCACCACATGAAATCATTACCCGCATTTTCAGACACTGCGATTTATAAAGACTTATTTTATATAAAATCGCCCTTAGACCAGTTAAGAATCCGAAAGTTTAATCTTAACCGGTTACTTTTTTTTAACGTAAAAAAGACCTTTTAATTTACCTCAACAATTCCACCCTTTACCGACAAAACTCGCTTCCAATCACGATTGTAGATACATTTACAAAAGCGACCAACACAAATATTTAATTAAACATCGTGCCATGGAAAGAAAAATCTTCTTGAAAAACACCCTCGCTGCTTTAGGTTTAGCAGCCGTTGCCCCACTGGCAGTATCGTCCTGCGGAAAAGACACAGATACGACTACCAGCACAGACGGTACTACCACTGACAGCACCACTACCAACACTGGAAGTACAACTACATCCTGCACTGTCACAGCTACTGAAACAGCAGGACCATATCCTACTAAAACCCCATCTTCCTATGTAAGAAGTAACATTGTCGATAGTCAAGCCGGTGTACCACTCACTGTAAAAATCACCATCGCCAATACAAAGAACAGTTGTGCTGCACTCTCCGGTGCACTGGTAGATATATGGCATTGCACCGCTGTGGGCTACTATTCTGAATATGTAGTAAACCCCGGTGGTGGATATTCCAGTGTTGACTATACCTCTTCTCACTTCCTGAGAGGACGTCAGACTACTGACTCCAGCGGATTAGTTACTTTCACCAGTATCTTCCCAGGCTGGTATTCAGGCAGAGCGCCACACATTCATGTGCATGTGTACAATAGCAGCGGTACTTCTCTGCTCATCACTCAGATCGCGTTCCCTGCTGATGTTTGTAACACGGTGTACACCACTGCTACTGACTACAAAGCACACGGTACGCAGGATACATCCAACACTGCCGACTCGATATTCAGTGACTCCCTTGCCAATGAACTCGCTACTGTAACTGGTAGTGTCTCGGCCGGCTATACACTGACACACACCATCTACGTCGCTGCATAAATTCATCGTATGAGCGTGTATCCAAAGATGCACGCTCTTTTTAATAAGGATACCTCCGCTTATAACTACAGTAACAATGAAGACCATCCGCCTCATATATCGCAAACTCATTGATGCATCGAATACCAAACCATGGGATCAAATGCTCTTCGAAGGCTCCTGGTATGAATACCTCCTGCAGGCACAAACATTCAATCCTGAAAAAAAGTACAACACCTTCGCTGAACTCATCGCTAATGTTCCTAATGCAGACAGGATCCATTTTCTCGTTACACCTGCCATCATCGGCTACCTCAAACAACTGAATGGCAGAGTACCTGATATCACTAACAACATTGGTAAAACATTTTTACCATTCAAAATTTTCAAGTTCGAAATCGTCAACTCTGACATCACGGATAAAAAGAAACACCAGGTAGCAGTGAACTTTATTTCTGAACCGCTCACCTGGCATGACACCATCAGCAATCAGCTGCTGGTCACTATTAACAACGAACCGGATAATGGTGAAACACTCACAGAAATGTTCTCTATGCAACCATTCCTAAGTATTTATTCTATTCAATCATGATACCACAATCAAAAGGAAAAATGTACCTGTCCGATGAACGCGGCTACAACGAAATGCCTTGGTTCCGTACGTACAATACATTCAACTTCGGCAGGTATTTCAATGAACACAAACAACCGTTTGGTGCACTCTATGTACTGAATGAAGATGTATTAGCTGGTGGCAATGGTTTTCGTATGGAAATCGAAACAGCTTCTGACATTATACTGCTACCTGTTGTAGGCGCCATCACCGTCTCTACTGATGACGGACATAGTGGTTTGCTGGAAGCGGGGCAGGTTCAGGTGCTACACCTCATACGGGGTACTATATTCGAAGTACGTAATCCATACGAAAATGACTTAGTGAAGTTCCTGCAATTATGGATCAAAGCCCCAAGAGCAACGTCAGCTACATTGACCACTTTTGACCTCAGCCATAAAGATCAGCTGCACACACTCATCAATAATGACACCTATTCCTTGTCTATCGGAAAATTCAATGGCAGGGCTGAAACCACCTACCCACTAAAAGATAAGGCCAAAGGGGTATTCGTATTTAATATAGAAGGGGCTTTTGAAGTGCAGTACAGACTGCTGCATAATGGCGATGGGCTTGCTTTGTGGGATGTAGATGCAATAGAAATGGAGGCATTGTCGAGTGATGCCATCATCCTGCTACTGGAAGTGGCTATGTAAAAAAAAGCCCCGGGTAATCAGTCCGGGGCCGCATTTTCATCACTCTTCCAATTTACCGTCTTTATAAGGAGGTCTTGTTTACGCATACCTATTTCCTACCCTATAGTAGTAGAAGAATGTTCACTAAGATAAAATATTGTTTATCATTGACTGATGATGCGAATCAGCAAATGCTGTGATAGTAGTAAGGCACTAAAAAAACCGCTACAGCCACTTCACGCGATTCGAATATACGGTAGGTTTGATACGCTGTCATAGTATGACAAAGCTACTAATTTATTCGTTCCTGCTCTTCCTTTGCCCCGCCCTCCTTGTGGCTTTGTTTCGTCCCACCAAATGCCCTGAAATAGGTCAGTTTCATCACCGGAAAATAACTGGACTCCGCACTATACACCACTTTCGATTTTAAATCATGCGCCTCCTCTGTCAATTGACCAAAAGCAAATGGAATATGCATACTGGAAAATATATCCTCTACCGCAAACTGCAAAGTGCCTTTGCCCATCTCTTTTTTCACACCTACGTTCACTTCTCCAAAACTACCTACCTTCTTAGACCCATCATAAGAAGGCCCCCAGTAAAAACCAGACAATTCACCAGACCACCCTTTTTGAAACTTAAATTGTTCACTGAAATTCACACTCCACGTAAAGTATCCTTTCTGCGCCGGCTTTCGCGTATAATCCAATTTAAATTGCCTGTAGGCGGCCAGCAGACTGTAATTCATAGTCCACCAATCTGTCACCTTCACAGGTATACCTGCCTGAAACACCAGGTTATTCTGCCACAACATGTTTTGTGAAGACACTATCAACACTGCACTATCCGGTGTTTCTGTCATCTGCCAGCGTACGATAGGATGATCATCTCTACTGGCTAAGATCGAAAATGAATAGCCTTTATAATTGTATCCTATTTTAAAAATATTCGTGATAGTAGGTATCAATGAAGGATTGCCTGATTCATAAGAATTAGGTCCTGTATAAGATTTATAAGAAGCCAGATCTGTATAAGCTGGCCGGGTGATTCGCTTATTGTAAGTGATAAACAATTCATGTCCGCCCGGGAATGTTTTATTAAAAGCAATGGCAGGAAACAGTTTTCCCATCTTACGAACAGTTGTCAACCGCGTATCGGCATATTCATACCTGCTACCCACTGTCAATGCAGTCGTAGAATCCAGCTGCCATTTCAGGGACGCATAGCCCGCCCCGATTATTTCTCTCATCACCCCATCATTCGTTGCATCCTTACCAGTTACATATTCACCATCTACCAGGCTTTTAATACCCGATGCACTTTCCGTACGGTTATAACTACCTTTTACACCTGCTTCCAGTTTCAATTTATCACTGAGCTGTGCTTTATAATCCAGTTTCACCACACCTACCTGTATCAATGTATGTGCATACCCTGCCTGTATCGGTGCAAACAAGGTATCGTTATTCCCAATCTCTTCTCCTTTCAGATTTACAAATGAATTCACCGCTTTGCTGGGGCGATCCATGGTATAGCGCAGGTAATCCAGGCTTACATTCAGGTGCTTTCCTTCCACATAGAAATCCGCAATCGTATTCTTCCATTTCATGTATTCATTGACATCTACATGATTGTATAAGATAGAATCAGGCAGTACATTAAACATGCCGGTATTGATATTATGCAGATGCGTTTGACTATATCCAAACAGCAAACTACCGCCCATATGTTTGGAATCAAAACCGACTCTGGCGGTATGACTGTTCTCCACTGGCTGCATCACACCTGTTACATCGGAATAGGTCAACCCTCCATATAAAGGTTCTACAGCTGTACCGATCGCATGCCAATTCGCATTACTCCTGTTATGATTATAACTGTAGGAACCATACCACTTATTATATCCCAGTTGTACACTCGTACCTGCTTTCTCTCCCCAGCCATAGCCCGCAGTAGCGCTCACACTACCATTCAAACCGACATTGCTGTTCTTCTTTAAAACAATATTGATAATGCCGCCATCACCTTCTGCATCATAACCTGCACCCGGTGTAGTGAGCAGCTCGATCTTTTCCACATCGTCCGCCCGCATTCCTCTCAGCAAGGCTACTACCTGTGTAATGGGCATACGCAATAGCTTTCCATTCAGCATTACCATCACACTACTTTTTCCATTCATAGAAATACTATTGTTTCTATGATCGATGATAATACCCGGTGCACGTTCCAGCACCTCCAATGCCGCACTGCCTTTGGAGAGGATACTGCTTTCTACATTCACTACTATCCCCTGTTCCTGTTGCTGATAAAGTGGTTTCGTACCACGTATCACCACTTCCCCCAGTTGCCGGCGGTTAGTCTGCAATACCTGTACGCCTACATTTCGGGGTCCATCCAGGGGTAAATTTACCCCCTCGTACCCAATCGCATTTATCCTGAGCACATATTGTCCCGCTGGCACTTGAGCGATCAGAAAACCTCCCTGTTCATCAGAGACGGCTCCTTTAAAAATACTGCTATCTGCAGCTTTCAGTATGATGACATTTGCAAAAGGAACCGGCGCCCCCTGCACATCCTGTAGTTTGCCACTGACCTGCGCCAGGGCAGGCGAGCAAATTGCGATGATATAGCAAATTAGAAAAAGGCGTTTCATAATGCTTGTTTTCAGCAAAAGAATCTAAATTCTTTTCCTCCGAAAAAAGCGTATGACCACCCGTTGTAAATAATTGATGAAATACCCCACACCCGTTCATGTACAACCAGGTGCATTTGATCATTTTCCCGTGTTATTTCATATAATTATACCCACTGCCACAGCATATTTTCGTAAATTAGGGATATGGAAAAGCATTGGTTATTTCGTTACAGGCTCTACCATCTGCCATTCTGGGTAATGTATCATTACGCATGGTGGGTAGTGTCTTATGGCGATCCGCTCAAAGCGGCCAATACCATCCTGTTCACCCCTCATGCCGTAGAGTTCGCATTTTACGTCGTTTTTCAGGCGGTGGCAGTATATTTCAATTTGTACTACCTCATTCCTCAATTTCTTCAGAAAGGGAAATACCAGGCTTACATGGGCTACCTGTTGCTCACACTGGCAACCGCCACCTTGTGTATAGTAGGAGGGTATTATCTCATTCCCACTCCCAGTGATCTTTGTTTCTTTGGATTTGTTGGCAAAGCCCTGCCCAGTACCATGGCAAGTATGACCCTGGCCATGAGTATCAAACTGGCCAAACACTGGATGCAAACAAAAGAACGCCAGCAATTATTAGAAAAAGAAAAACTGGAGACAGAATTGCAGTTTCTGCGCAATCAGTTTAATCCACATTTTTTATTCAATAGTATTAACTCTATCTTCTTCCTGATCCATAAAAATCCGGATGTAGCAAGTGCTTCACTGGCCAAATTCTCTGAATTATTGCGGCACCAATTGTATGAATGTAATGATCCACACATTCCACTCGATAAGGAAATAACTTTCCTGGAAAACTTTATAGAACTGGAAAAATTAAGACAGAATAAAAGCACCCGCATACAAGTGCATTTTACTGACAAACCTGTTGCGCATATTTCAATTGCACCATTTATACTGATGACATTTATTGAAAATGCATTTAAACATGTATCAGGTCAGGATGCAAACTGGATCAATATTCACCTGGAAATAGAGGCAGATCAACTACTTTTCAGGGTCAGCAATAGCACGACAGACAAGGCATCCAGTCAATACAGCGGTATTGGATTACAGAATGTAAGAAGAAGACTGGACCTGATATACCCTGGTCAATACCAATTAGATATCCAGGAAAAACCGGACAATTTCACCATCCAGCTACAAATCAACGCCGACGCCGGTAATGCAATGGAGATACTCCCACTTGCAATTTAAAATGCCGGTTAAAATAAGATACATTATTAAATCCACTCACGGCTACACATCGTACCCGGTGGAAATGCCTGCCGCAGGCACCCTCCCGAAAAAAATGGCTGCCGACATTAGTGGAAGCTGTTTTTTTCGCAATGAGATTATTATCTTGTTGCTCATATAAAACCAACACGATATGAGGGTATTGATTCTACTGTTATGTTTAAACTATTTTCAACTATCTGCGCAACAAAAAAACTTCCCCATCACCAGCTACGGCGCCAAAGGTGATGGCAAAACCAACAACACCACCGCCATCCAGGAAGCTATCGACAAAGCAGCTGCCGCTGGCGGCGGTACAGTAGTCGTACCAGCCGGTAAGTTCGTAACCGGTGTCATCGCCCTGAAATCTGGTGTCACCCTGCACCTGGCGCCCAACTCCTTCCTTCTCGCAACCACCAGCCGTAAGGATTATGGTCCAGCCAAAGCCTCTGCCCTGATCGTTGCCAACAACCAGCAAAATATCGGCATCACGGGGAAAGGGACCATCGATGGACAAGGAGAACTGCTCCTGAAAGATATTTTTGACATGCTAAAAAAAGGCACACTAAAAGATAAAGAATGGCAGCATTACAACGAATGGGGACAAATGCGACCTGAAGAAAACAACCGTCCAAAGCTGGTTGCATTCACAAATTGCCAGCACGTAACGGTGAAAAATGTCACCATCCTGAATGGTCTCTGCTGGATACAGGACTATGTAAGCTGTACGGACATGATCTTCGACAGCATCAAAGTGATCAGCAATACCTTCCTGAATAACGACGGCATTGACCTGGTAGACTGCAAAAATGTAAAGCTTACCAACAGCAGCTTTGACGTAGCCGATGATGGCATTTGCCTGAAATCGCACGATACCGCAGGACTTTGTGAGAACATTTACATCGCCAATTGTAAGGTACGTTCCAGCGCCAGTGGGTTCAAAATGGGCACCGCCTCCTGGGGAGGATTCAAAAACATCACTGTAAAAAACATCTATGTATACAATACCTTCCGCTCTGCTATCGCTATTGAAACGGTAGATGGCGGAATTGTGGAAAACATTGATATCAGCAATATCACAGCAAAGAATACCGGTAATGCCATCTTCCTTCGCCTGGGCAAGCGCCAGGCACGTCGTGAACCCGGTACCCTCAGCAAAGTGCGAATTTCTAATGTAAAAGCGGAGATCCCAGCTACCAAACCTGATGCAGGGTATAATATGGAAGGGCCAAGAGAGCTTTTTGAACATAACACTTTCCCTGCCGGCATCTATGGCATACCCGGTCATCACATACAGGATGTGACTTTGGAAAATATAGATATCACCTACACCGAGAAATCCAGCATGGCGGTAGCGAATATCAATGTAGATTCATTACATCGTATTCCAGAAGCGATCAGCGATTATCCTGAATTCTCCATGTTCAGAGAATTGCCAGCATGGGGTTTTTATGTGAGACATGCGGATGGTATTACTTTCAAAAATGTAAAACTGAGCTATACTGGAGAGGAGTTCCGTACAGCTTGTATTTTTGATGATGTAAATGGATTGAAACTGGAAAAGGTGAAGATAAACAAAGCAGCTTCCAGACCGCTGATCATATTAAATAATGTAAAGGGGCCGGTAGTAGACGATCCGAACCTGACTAAAGAATAATAAAAAGAACCAACATATTACCTGACGTCATCTGGTATCCGAATTTCCTGGGGCTGGCCAAAAAGCAAAGTGAAGGTCGTGACAATTGCTTAAACGATGACAGGTCTCCATCAGGTACCCGAAATAAATAAGGGCTGACCATTACTTTTTGGTCAGCCCCTATAGAATAAATTCCTGTAATCGTTGTCTCGTCACCGTCTGGTTCCCCCAATAAAAAGCATCCGCCTCATTCAACCTGGCCATCCCCGCATCAGACTGCCCTGCCAACCAACTCACAAATTCGGCTTTAGCGGTAAATGACAGTACCTTATCATCCATGATCCCATCCCACAAACCACCATAATAATAAACCCCATTCCGGTATTCCAACCCCATTCCACAATAATCCCGGTGGCCAAATCCAAAATTAGCTGTCAGCAACCGTTCCGCCACCTTTTCCGCCAATTCCACCCCATAGCTTTCCGTCTTGCTTTCCAGCAGGCGGCGCCAGTTTTGCTGCTGTACCCTGGCCTCCTGATCTCTTTGTCTTTGCACCTGCAGTGCTTCCTGTTGGAGGCGGCCCTTGCTCACCTGCTTATACACAAATTGATCCATGAGCAGATCTGCCTGTACGATCAATCCGCCCAGTTCCGGCTCCTGGAATACGTATTTGGAAACCAGGGTATCCAATTTCTTATCTGTCGGCCATATCAATACCGGCTTTCCGTCATTTCTGATCCCATTCATGGATAATAATGCCGGCGTCTGAAATCTGATACTTCCGCGAACACAATGATATTTCTCCAGTATTACCCGGAGCTGATGGTCTATGGCTGATTGTAATTCTTCTCTGGACGTCATTAGGATAGCTTTACGAACCCGGCAACAATTTACACTATCTCAAATAAAAATGATTATCAACCAGTTTTTCTTTTTATTAAGAAAACAGGAGGGGTAATACCCTGTCATATTTTAAAAACAAACAATACCTTAGATAAGTATACTATAATAGTATCAACTCATTTTCCCCTCGTCACAAAGCAGACCCAGGTCACATGATTTATGATCCGGGCGCCCATGCCACTTTATAATATCAAATTGTAGGTCCGCTCATTGTTTCATTGACCACATACATGGTCTAACATTTCTATCGCCCTTTTGTTCAGGCAGCAAAAAAAAACAGGATATATCAAAAATAAATGAACCTCCTTAGACCAGCATAAATGGAAACCTGGCTCCATCAGGTATCCGAATGAAAAGAGCGTGTATCTTACTTTTGATACACGCTCTTACATTTATTTACTAATAATCTTAACAAAGACAGCAGCTTTCTATTTATTTACTGACAATTTCAACACTGCCTCGTAACCTTATATCCTTCGAAGAACTCCCGACCATGATCTCAAACTTCCCGGGTTCTACCGTAAAATGGTCATTGATATCCCACAACCCCAACTCATGCTTACCCAATTCAAAGCTCACTTCCTTTTCTTCCCCCGGGGCCAGCGTAATACGCTCAAACCCTCTCAACACCTGTGTATAAGTGATCACACTGCTAATTGCATCATGAATATATAATTGCACCACCTCATCACCTTTTACAGCGCCTGTATTTTTCACCTTACAACTCACTGTCACATTTCCCTCGGGTCCCTGTTGCGCAGGAGTAACTTTCAGATCACTATATCCAAATGTGGTATAACTCAACCCAAAACCAAAGGGATACAAAGCCCCCCATACCGATGTCTTAGAAGATGCCTCTGAACCCGGTTTAAAAGGAAAAGCATAAGGTATCTGCCCCACTGATTTTGGGAAAGTCACTGCCAGTTTTCCACCCGGATTATATTCTCCAAACAATACAGACGCAATCGCCTTACCACCAAACTCCCCAGGAAACCATCCATGAATAATAGCTGGAATATTCCGCTGTGCAAAATTGATCGTGGCCGCACGACCATCTAACAATACTAATACCACTGGCTTTCCGGTAGCATACACCGCTTCTAACAAACGTTCCTGTACCACCGGCAAGTCTAAACTTGTACGGGAACGATCTTCACGTACCGTTTTTTCAGAACCACCTAAAACCAGAATAGTTACCGCTGATTTTTTAGCCAGATCTACCGCCGCCTGTAGCATATTTTGCTCCGCACTATCAGCAGGAAAAGGTAAAATTTCATCTTCAGGAAAATGCGGCCCTATTATATTACATCCCTTCTCATATCCCACCATTGCACCTGGTAACATCGCTTTGATACCATCATACACCGTCATCAATGGTGCATTTGCAGGACCATACCTGGATAACAATCCTTCTACTTCTTTGGCATTGGGACCAATGACCGCCACTGATTTCAGCGACTTGCTCAATGGCAGCATCTGATTTTCATTCTTCAACAATACAATAGATTCCAGGGCGGCCTGCAGCGACAACGCCTGAGCGGCAGCCGTATGTACCTGACTGGCATCTCCTCTATATGGGTTGTCAAACAAGCCTAACCGAAACTTCACACGCAATACTTCTGCCACCCGCTGATCTAACATCTCCATAGATATTTTACCATCTTTGATTGCCTGTCGTAACGGATGCAGAAAATCCTCCGGTATAGAAAAATCAGTTCTGATATTCACACCTGCATTCACAGCCATCGCCACCGCATCTTCCATATCAGCAGCGACTTTATGCTTCTCATAAATGAACTCCAACGCCCTGCTATCAGTAGTCACATACCCATCAAATCCCCACTGGTGCCTTAATATATCCGTCAGAAAATAAGCACTCCCTGTTACAGGCACACCATCATAGTCATTGTAGGAACTCATTACACCCATAGGATGTGCTTCTGCTACCGCTACTCTGAAAGGCTCCAGGTACAAGGTTTTCATCTCTCTCGGCGCTACATGCGGATCCGTTCGGGTACCACCATCTCTACCACCCACCGGCACGGAATATACCGCAAAATGCTTGATTGTTGCCGCTACACCCTGCTTTTGTAAACCTAATATCATCTGCTTGCCTAACTGACCGACAAGGTAAGGATCCTCGCCATACACTTCTTCAGCACGGCCCCAGCGAGGATCCTGTACAATATCAAGTATAGGGGAATAAATATTAGTGTATCCTAATGCCATCGCCTCCTTTCCTTCAATAGCACCAATCTGATAGATCAGCTGCTTATCCCAAGTAGCCCCCTGTCCACACTGTGCCGGAAAAGAAGTCGCCCTGTCATGACACAAACCTCTGATCCCTTCATTGGTAAAATCAACAGGAATACCCAACCGTGTATTTTCAATAAACCACTTTTGAATAGTATGAATCGTTTCAATATGCTTACTATAAGGAAAAGCATATTCCGACTTGAATTTCCCTACACCATTATGTTCCTCATCAATATTCCCAATCCCATCTTTCCAGATCTGATGCTGCCATTCGGGCGTGGGGAGGGCGTCTTTCAACACCCTTCCCGAACCATATAATGTGGCCAGCTGACAGGTTTTCTCTTCAACCGTCATCTGTGAAATTAAATCCCTGACCCGGTCTTCAATATTCGCCTTTGCATCTTCATACACATCTTTTTTTCCATTTTTGTTAAAATCAATCTGAGCATAAGAAATAGAGTGGAATAGTATAGCACAAAGTATTAGTAATATCTTCTTCATAATTTATAACTAAAATCATCATACAAAGGTTGCAAAGTTACTACATCCTTTGCTGTCTCTTTCACTACTGTGATCGCAAATATTTTAATGTTCTTATTCTCCGGCAGCTTGATCCGTTTTGCATGTGCAGGTATAGCTATCCTATATTTAAACATATAACTATAATTATAGGCTTCATTCTTTGAGGGATAAGCCAGATGCCTGTGCGATGCAAACCAAGCAATGTTGTCTTTTTTCACAAAAGGATCAGCGATACTTTTCACCGTGATCTCATCCTGCTCAAAGCGCCTATTATAATACTGACCGATATACCCCGTCCATTCCTGAATACCTACAGGTACCACATGGTCATCAATCAGGAAATCACCCACCGTATCCTTATCAGCTACTGCTAAAAGATACACGGCATTATAGTCACCATCCGGCAACACGATTTCCTGCCCTTTACAAATTACGGCATTGCTGTCTTCATCTGCACGACTCCCCATTTTAAAGGCCACATCTTCGCTCACAATCGTATCCGGCACCAGTTCTGCAGGTAAGCTATATCTGCCTTTCAGGTTACCATCGTCCCTGTTATTGTCATAGCTGAATGCATCTACATTAAAAGGTAGTGACACAGGCGCCTGTGCCACTACGCTCTTAACTGCTACAGTTGGAGCAAATTTTACAGCAAAGGATTTGATAGCATCATGTCCCATATCAAAAAATACATGCTGCCCATCAAACTTTGCTGGTCCAATCCGCTTTTCCTGGCCATTCACTTCGTAAGCATCTGCGATACCTGCAGAAAACTGTACAGTGACGCCATGTGTATCGATACCCAGCAGCTCGTTTAATCTCACGATATAATAATCATCAGAATGTTCCATTTTCTTGAACGCCATCAGGCCAATCTGTGGCGTACTAATTGTCAGCATAGCAACCTGTTTGCCATCTTTACCTGCATGCGCATCTGTTTCAAATGCCATTAAAGGTTGATTCAAAGCCTGCCCCTGCCAGGGAGTCAACCCTTTACGCCAATCGCCGGCATGTGCATAAATGCCATATTTAAATGCATGCCTGCCCCAATCCTGTGTACCCTGCACGACATAACGCTTATCAGGTTTAGGTGTGAACAACAGTGTCAAACGCAGGGTCGTATCATTCGGCTTATCTGATCCATACTTACAATCTTCCAGTATCGATACCCCGAATTGCCCACTCTTATCTGTCTGATCAAACCACTGATTGGAAGGCGCTTCGTAAGCCTTTTCATTGTTTCGGGGTCTTGCAATCGTGCCAACGCCCATGTTGTAGGTAGTACTATCATTCACAGCTGTGAGTGGAAATGCCGCCTTCAGACTCACACCTTTCGATTGCCAATCCAGCAGGTTATCAATCTCCAAACGTTTGCTTCCAGCGGCAAGACTCAAAATCTGGGTAATTTGTGAGCCCAATCCTTTACGGCTCACGGCTACCGCAATGCGCAACGGACCATTTTCCACCACGCGCAGGGTAGCTGCGTTGTCCAGGTGATCAAATGGTGGTTTCTGACGCTCATCCCAGTCCATATTCCATGCGGGCCAGGTATAAGATTTTTCTGATTGAAAATCGAGTACAGCAGGGTTACTTAACAGCTCATGATTTGTAACCTTATCATAGATGCTGGCAATATTTCCATCTGCACTGATCTGAACCTTATAAAACTCATTTTCTAATGAATGATCGGTAACTTTCAAACCGGAGGTCACTTTTGTAACCTGGCTTCTTACATCATAAACGGCCAATCCAACAGATGGGACCTTTGCCTGAAAGATGAATTTCAATGTGTGATCAGACACCTGCAATACCTGACTTTTAACAGGTACACCATCAGGACCATACACTGTAATCCCCTCCGGCACCTTATCAAATACTACACTAGCCGTCACTACATCCTCCCGTTCAATCGCCAATGGGTTATACACAACTACTGCCCGCCCTTTCACACGTGTATCCATCTCCTTCGCCAAGGCTTTCATTGAATTTTCCAACACAGCTGCAAACCCATTTGCCGCTACATACTCATCATTCCACGCATATTCATAAGCTTTTGGAATAGACGTACCCGGCAATACATCATGCACCTGACTACCCAATACCAACTCCCACGCATTATTCAATTTATTGAAAGGATACGCCGCCGCACCTTTATAATCTGCTACCACAGCCAGTTGTTCCGCTGCCTTCGCCAACAGTTCATTCTTCCTGTTCATCTTCTTCATGAACGCCTGTGAGGTAATAGAACCTGCACTATGCTCTGTGAGTAACAACTCTCCTTTATAAGTTGGCAAATCACGCTGGATCTCCGGCGTAATGTCCTTAAAGATCTGATCAGAAGATGTCAACACTACCTTCAACTTGCTATCCGGATTATTCAAACTCCCTTCTGCATGTTTCACATCATTCTCCCTTGGTGCACCACCCTGATCACCTACACCATAATAATGAAAGTCAAATGCATATCCTGATTTCTTCCTGTTATTCTCCAATCGCTTACTCCACCCTTCATCCAGGTCCAACCTCACCGGTACATGACTCACATATGCCCCACCATTCAATGCAGACACCAGCCCACTGCCGTCAGGACCATACCAGGTTCCAATATTAAACGGAATACCCACTGCAGAACCCCATGTTAACTTCTGTGTAGAAAACCCGATCAAACCAGCATGACGTAGCACCGTCGGCAAACTTGCAGGGAACCCAAAACAATCCGGCAACATATAATCCTGGCTCACGACACCAAACTCCTGCTGAAAGAAATTATTCCCATACAGCACCTGCCTCAATATTGACTCCGGTGTAGACATCACTGTCTCTGCCTCATCTACAGAAGATCCGGACACATGCCACCTGCCTTTCGCGATATAGTATTTCACCTGTTGATATAAATCAGGATAATACTCCTTCATCATATGATAGCGACGTGAGCCGGTAAAGTTGTAAGCATAATCCGGATACTTCTCAAACAAAGGGAAGTTCTCCGTCATGATGCTCTTAATGTATTCATTGATCACCTGGGGATAATCCCAGTTCCATTCCGTATCCAGGTGTGAATATCCAATCGTATATAATACCTTATCTTTTGCAATGTTGTATTTAGTCTGTGCTTTTAAGCATGTAAAACACAGTACACCTGCAAAAATTAAAATCTGCTTTTTCATTTAATATCCGTCGTTTTGTGTTAACACCGCGCCTGTATTTAAATCAATATCAGACTGCGGTATAGGAAATAAATTCTGATGATCCAGTATCCCTACGCCAGGGTTCGAGGGATCATTATTATACTTCCTGACACGTTCTACCAGTTTTTTTAATCGCATCAATGTGAGCATCCGCCACTCCTCCGCATACAATTCTCTTGCTCTTTCATCCAGAATAAAATCGATAGTCACATCGCCTGCAGTAATGCTGGAAGCATGTGATCTGCTACGAACTATATTGATATCATCCGCGGCCTTGCCTGCATCCCCCAGTCCTAAATAAGCTTCCGCCCTTAACAGGTAGGTCTCTGCCAGTCGCATAGCATACAGGTCTTTGTGATTGTACCCACCACCAGACCTCCCAAGGTCAGTATAGTGATCTAATGGCGCAGCCACTTTCATATAATAAGGGAAGAGGTATTGTGTCGAATCTTTCAGTGGACTTGATCGGCTGGTATACAGTTTCCAGTCGATCACTTTCCCATTATAAGAAGAAGCGGGGTTGTCAAAATAGAAATGTCTCTTAACATTGGCTTCTGTATTCCTGTCATCATTCCAGTCGCCATTCCAGATGTCGTAAGCAATGTAATTGGTAGGTCTGCACCAGGCGACTGGTCTGCCCAGCGTATCACTATAGCCGGTATAACTACCACTATACAATTCTCCCCGGATAGCTTTTACCCCATCAGGCGCATTACCTATTCTATAATAAGCAGGACCAAATGCACGTTCGCCAGAATACTGGCCACCACCGGTAGTATTAGGTTCATTCTGTATCACCCAGATGGCTTCTGTATTATTACTCAGGTTCTGGTTATCCATGGTAAACAGATCGAAGAATGCATTTTCGGTGGAAAAGATATTCAGCTGTGTACCGAACCGTGTTGTCATCAATGCATAGCCGTAATCGTTTATGACATGTGAAGCTGCATCTGCCGCTTCCTGGTATTTTTGTTGTGCCAGGTATACATCGCTTAACAAATGCCAGGCAGCACCCTGCGTCAATCTTCCGGAAGCCGCTTCGCTACCTCTCTTTGGCAGGTTGGCAGCAGCATACTCCAGATCGGATTCGATGAGGGCATAGACAGAATCCTTACCGGCTCTTACAAAATCAGTACGTGGTGTAGTGACAGGCTTTGTCAGCAAAGGCACATCACCATACATAGTTACTAAGATGCGATAACTGAATGCCCTGAAAAACCGTACTTCTGCTACATATCCTGCACGCTGCGTCTGATCCGTCCATTCAAAATTATCAATCCCTTCCAGCACCGTATTGGCCTGGTATACCAAATCAAAAGCCTTGGTCCAGTATTGCTGTGGCAGCGAACCAGTAGGTACAATCTCTGTATCCCAGTTACACAAAGTACCGCCAGCAGGGTCTTCACCATAATAGGCTTCGTCTGTACCCAACGCTACATAACAAAACATATACTTCTCATCCACATTACTATACCAGTTACGCCCCAGGCTATACAAGCCCACTACCCCCATTTCTACATCACTGGGCGATTCAAAAGCATTGGCTGCCGATACAAAATCTATCGGTTTTTCATCCAGTACCTTATTACTACAGGAAGCCATCAAGAATAAACTAACAACCCCCAGGAAAATATTTTTACAATTCATTGTCATCTTTTTTAGAAGGAAGTATTTACACCACCAATAAAGCTTCTGATCACCGGCGCCTGCACATCAGGATCCCAGCCTGACCATTTGGTCCAGGTATACAGGTTTCTGCCACTCAGATACACACGGAGGTTATTAAAACCCCACTTATTGATCAACTTGTTATTGAAATTGTAAGACAGGGTTACATCCTGCAGGCGTACAAAACTCTTATCCTGGTATACCGTAGGTGCAATCTTTGGATTGTAATACATACCTGGTGCATTATTCACAGGATTGTCCGGCCGCCAGTAGGCACGTACGTTAGGTCTGTTCAAACGATAGGCTTTGTCCGTACCGCCTGTCACCAATACGCTGGTATTGCCCGCCATATAGTAACCATTGCCACCCTGTATGGAGTTCAAAAAGATGCTCAATGAAAAACGTTTGTAGCTAAACATATTGTTGATACTAAAACGGTAATTAGCATCTGTAGAACCCAGGATTTTACGATCCCCATCTGCGGTGATCGTTGCATCTCCATTCTGGTCTTTGATTTTAAACTGACCAGGATAATAACCTGACATAATGGTTTTGTTAAACAAATCCTGCTCCTGCCAGATGCCCTGCGTTTCATAGCCGTACACGGCATTGATAGAATGCCCTACAAACCAGCCATTGCCGATATCCTTAGTCACATTATTATACAGTTTGGTAATCTTGTTTCTGTTGAGAGCGAACACAAACGCGGTGGTCCAGTTAAAGTCTTTTTGTTTGATGTTCTGTGTTTCCAGACTTACTTCCACACCATGGTTTTTGATACCACCGATATTATCCCATACACTTGAGTTACCTGAAATAGTAGGAATCCCTCTTTGTACCAATACATCGGTAGTAGTCGCATGATATACATCAACACTACCACTGATACGGTTATTCAGAAAACGGAAGTCCACACCCACATTTACTGATTTTGTTTTTTCCCATCCCAGGTCATCATTACCCATAGAGGCTGCATAGATCCCAATAGCGGTGTTAGCGCCAAATACAGTATTGGTACTGCTCATTTCAGATTGGCTGTTGTAAGCGCCAATCCCCTGGTTACCGTTCGTACCGTATGACAATCTTAATTTCAGGAAGTCCAGCCATTCTGTTTTCTTCAAAAATGATTCTTCTGTCAGCACCCAACCGAGGGATACAGATGGGAAGTTGCCCCACTTCTTATTGCTACCAAAACCAGAGTAACCATCTCTTCTCACAGTCGCTGTCAGGAGGTAACGGTCCTTAAATCCATAGTTCACTCTACCCAGAAAAGACCGGGTATACTCCCTGGAACCTGCGCTGGAACTGGTTTGTACTTCAGCCAGCTCAAGTGCGTTATAGCCCAGTTTTTCAGAGTTAAAACCCGTACCGGAGGCGGTTGTACTTTCGCTGGTCAGCTCCTCATCACTATGCAATAAAGTGACGTCGATATTATGTATCTTATTAAAAGTATGCTTGTAGGTAATGATATTATTGACCAGCCATTTGGTCTGGTTTGTAATCGACTTGCCGGCACTACCATTGACCTGAGCGCCCTCTGCTACTGACTTCGGGAAGTACTGAAAATGCCTGTTGAAGATATAGTTCTTGTTGTAGTTGAACTCATATTCCAAGCCTTCGATAGCAGGTATTCTTAATCTGCCTTTCAGCACCAGGTTTAAATTATCCTTAGGTTCATTATCAGTAACATACAGATGTCCCAGTGGATGATAAGCATAGGATTCACTGGCAATATATACGGGAAACTGTCCTGCTTCATTGTATTTATTCCCCAGCGGACTGGCTATAAGTGCATCATTCAGCGATGTTTCCAATCCTGAATAATCACGGTGTGTATAAGTAGGATCGAATTCGATCTTCAACCAGTCAGTAATTTTATTTTCAAATTTGGCAAAGAAAGTGAGTCGTTTGAACTGGTCATTGACGACAATCCCCTGCTGATCGGCATAAGAAGTAGATAAATAGTAGTTGGTTCTTGGTGTTTTGCCAGATACACTCAGAGAATAGGATTGAATCGGCGCATCTCTCAACACCTCATTCAGCCAGTTGATATGATAACCTGCCAGGTAATTGTTTTTTTCTTCATCCGTTCGCTGGTAGGAAGCGACCACATCCTTGTCATTCACATCAGGTCTGACAGGTCGGTTATCTGCACTGCCAGGCCCTGTGGCATACCAGCTATACAGATCCTGCTGATAATAATAATCCACGAGTCTGCGGGCAAATGTTTCCGCATCCATAATCTTCGTCATCTGTGTATTAGCAAGATCCTGACTACCATAGTAAGCATTCAGACTAAAAGAAGGCTTATCAGAACTACCTGTTTTTGTGGTGATCACGAGTACGCCATTTGCAGAGCGGGAACCGTATACAGCCGCAGAACTCGCATCTTTCAGTACATCGACAGCAGCGATATCATTGATGTTCAGATCGGCAGTCGTCCCATTAAAGATCACGCCATCAACAATAATGAGCGGTACATCGCTCGCAGAAAGAGAGGTCTTACCACGAATAGAAAGGCCACCTGTTTCACCTGCCATACTACCACTCTTCGCATTCAATCCGGGTGTAATACCCTGCAATGCCTGTACAAGATCAGTAGTAGCGGAGTTTTCCTTTCCCTTCATATCAATATGAGAAATAGCGCCGGTAAGGTCTTTGGCTTTTTGCGTACCATAACCGACCACCACCAGTTCATTCAGTTTACCCATATCTTCCTGCATAGTGATAGACATATTTGTTGCCGCAACACGTTCTACAGTAACAAATCCGATATAACTAAATACCAGCATGGCATTGTTATAGACCTTGAGAGAGAAGTTGCCATTACCATCGGTAGTAATGCCATTATGTGTCCCTTTTTCAACAATGTTCACACCTACTAAAGGATGCCCTTTATTGTCAAGCACCTTCCCATTTGCGATTTGATCCTTTGCATGATAAATGACGATGGTGGTCTTGTAAGTTTTGAATTGGAGAGAAGTTTCTTTGAGAATGGACTGCAGAATGTCAGTAACACTTGTATTATTCGCCTGGTAAGAGATAGGACGTGTGTTGGATACATCTCTATCATCAAAAGTAATTCCCCAGTTACTTTTTTGTCCAATAATTTCTAAGGCCTGTGAAAGGCTGATCTTATTAAATGAGACCGATATCCGGACGTTGTCCAGTTCGTTGGCCTGGGCCTTGAGCACATGAGTAACGCTAAGGCAAAAAATACAGGCAAATAATAGTCCCTGCCTTAGCCCCCTAAGGTAATTTTCCATAAATTTGTGCGAATTTTCTAGTGTTATTTTTTCTGTGATTTTGAAAAAGTAATTCTCAGGAATGTTAGCGGAAGTGGTACCAGCACTTCCGTTTTTTTATGCCTGGAACGACGCGATGTGTGATGTTGCCATGTAGGTCATAGTTGTGTTAGTTTGCGGTGATTATAATTTTATTATCTGCTTGCCGGTAAGAGATCTTATTTGTCATGCTCAGAATTTGCAGCACTTCCTCCAGGGTGGTATTAGGCTTGATGACCGCTGTAAACGTCGGCATATTGGCATTGGGATTAGCGATCACCAGGTCGGCATGATACCATCTTTCCAATTCGGAAATTACGTCTGTTAACTTCGTCTGGTGAAACTGTATTTCTCCTTTTTGCCATGCTACAATCCGGGCAGTATTTGGGATAATTTCTTTTGTAATTGCAGTAGGGAATATAGTCAGTCGCTCATGGGCAGTGAGCACATCATAGTTGGATGCACCGGTTACCCCTACAGCCACCTTTCCTTCGGTGACGGTAACGATCGGTTGTTCTGCGCCATAGGCTTTGATATCAAACGAGGTACCGAGTACCTGTGTATAATAATGATCGAACGAAACGATAAATGGCTTAGCGTCATCCTTTGTGACCGTAAAAAATGCTTCTCCCTGAAGGGTAATTTTCCGCTCTTTGAACTTCTTATCAAATGTAATAGAGGAGGCACAGTTCAGCCATACATGCGAGCCATCGGCAAGTAATATGTCTTTATGCTCACCAGTACCGGTAGTAATGGTTTCCCATTGTGTACCTGTAAATAAAAACTTAATTGGTAGGATTAATAATAATGCAATTGCTGCCGCCCAGTACCATATTCTTCTATCTGGCTTAGTGCGCATCTTTTTAGATAATCGCGCATATCTTTCGGCGGCAAGGGTCTGATCGGGGATGACATTGTTTGGCAAAGCTTCCCATTCCGCCTGTAAGTAAGCAGAAAAGGCGGCATTGTCTTCAGTTAGCAACAACTGTTCAATCAGTTGTTGCTCTTCTCTGGAACATTCACCTGAGAAGTATTTTTTCAATTGCGTCGTTGGATCAGGTTGCACAAAATGTGTTTATACTATTAAATACAGTAAAAAATAAAAAGAGGTCTATGCGGAGGAAAAATATTTTTCTTAGCTGATAATCACGAGGTACATGACCATCAGAACTGCGTCAAAACCGGGGTGCATGAGCAGGTATTTCTTCAGCTGTTTGAGGGATTTAATGATCTGAAGGCGTACCGTGTCCTTAGAAATCCCCAATTCCTGGGCAATTTCTTCATAGGAGAGGCCTTCGAACCGGCTTTTCTGGAAGATCTCTCTACAGCGGTCAGGCAGGGTGGCAAGGGCGTCGTTCAGGATGGAAACGTATTGTTTCCAGACCATATCATTTTCAGGATTGATGTGGAAAGCGAGGTTATCGATGGTGTCTGGGGTCAGCTGCTGGTGAGTCTTTTGCTGCTTTAAGGTGTTTAAAATGGTGTTTTTAGCGATTTTGAAGAGCAGGGCAGAGAAAGGCTTGTTTTCATCTATTTGTACCCTGTAATTCCAGACTTTTAAGAATACGTCCTGTAGGATTTCTTCGGCGATCTCCCTGGTAGGGACAATCTTAATGGCATAACGGAATACGCGGTCCTGATAGCGGTAAAAGAGCTCCTGGAAAGCACTTTCCCTATCATAGTATTTAATCTCGCGTAATAATGACTCCTCATCAAGTTGTTGATAGTTCCTTCCCATATGACACTGCAAAATTATAGAATGCGGACAGTAAAGGGGATTAAGGTTAGGTTAATTGTATCTCGTAGCCAAAATAGTATAATCTTTCAGTTTTTTCATACAGGGGCAAAAAAACGCCCCTGCTGTTGGCAGAGGCGTTAATTATTTATCTGACCATTTGTCAGTGACCATCCGGTTCAAAATCCAGGGAAACGGAGTTCATGCAGAAACGCTTTCCTGTAGGTGGAGGACCATCGTCAAAGATGTGACCTAAATGTGAATTACATCTTGCACATTCCACCTCAATACGTTGCATACCGTAGGAGTTATCTTCTTTATAGAGCACGCTATTAGGGCGGTCTGCTTCAAAGAAACTTGGCCAACCGCAGCTGCTGGCGAACTTAGCGTCGGAGCGGAAGAGTTTATTCCCGCAAACGGCGCAGTAGTAAGTACCTTTGGTATCTGCATCCCAGTATTTACCGGTGAAAGCCCTTTCTGTAGCTTGTTCTCTGGCTACAGCATATAAATCCGCAGGCAGGATCTTTTTCCATTCCGCATTGCTGACATTCAAATGGGAAGTGTCTGTGCGCGAGTAGTACGGGTTATGCATATCTGATTTATTTTTACTTTGCTGAGCGCGGCCGGTACAACTGAAAAGCGTACATAACAGCATACTCAGGTATAATGCGTTTCTCATTATTTATAGTATTATACTTATAATAACGAAATTCGGACCAATTAAGATTGCATGACATTTTAGCCCGGTCAGAACGCTTTCCTGGTAGTCGTGTTCCATATTTCCCCCCATCATTGGGTAAAATGATGCCATGAGGGAACAAATGGTTCCTGAATGGGAATATCGTTTACGCAACCGGGTAAATTAAGGTCTCATAGAGGAGTTTCCCTTCGTGATTGATCACCTTTACATTCAGTTTATCTTTTGCAACGGAGAAGTACATGAAGCCATAATCTGCCGCCTGAAAACGGCTGTAAGGCAATCCATCCTTAACAGGAGTGACTTCAGAACCGGCACCGGAAATGAAATGATGGGTGACACCGCTACTTTTCAGGTGTTGGAGAGAGTGGTCATGACCGGAGAGGTATACGTTCACTTTATGTTTTTCTAAAACCTCTTCCAACGTCTTACGAATTCCCAATGTATCATAATTTGTAGTCCGTGGTCCGGCAGTATACATGGGATGATGCCCTACCACGATCTTCCAGCGTACATCTTTGTCAGCAGCAGCCAGGGTCTGGTTGATCCATTCCAGTTGTATTTCGGGGTGTTGCCCTTTTACATGCGGGCCATATTCAGGGTTATCATAAAATTCAGGCAACATAGGGTTCGTATCAATAAAGAGTATCAACACTTTACCCTCCTTTCCTACAGAGAACTCTTTGGAATAATAACGTGCCGGCATCTTCCATCGACGGCTGATGTTGGTATATCGTACCTGGGCGTCAGGATCAGATTTATAATCATGATTGCCCAGGATCGGATACCAATCCCACTGAAGGGAGAAATCTGTATAGACGTTTTCAAAGGAATAGTGAAACAAGGGATCGTGCTCACTAATTACACCAGAGGGATAAAAGTTATCGCCGGTGGAGATAATAAATTGATTGGGGTGTTCGGTGGCCCACTTGCCCATCTGACGGGCTACGTGTAACTGATGATCGGCGCCATTTCGGCCCCAGTCGCCAATGGCGAGGAATTGTAAAGGGTAAGGTGCTGCTGGAACGTCTATGTTTGCGTAGGTACTTAAAGACGAAAGCACGGAAGTACTTAATACACTAAAAGCTGTCTGTTTAAAAAAGGTTCTTCTTTTCATTAATCACATTTGAAAAAATGCCGGCCATGTGATGGCCGGCATTCACATATCAATACCCTGTGTTCTGCACTAAATTTGCATTCAACACGATCTCTGTAGCCGGGATAGGGAACAATCTTCTAAAAGTCCCCTCACCACCGGTCTTAAAGCCCCACGCATCTTCCCACTTACCAAAACGGATCAGGTCATTCCTTCTCCAACCTTCCCATGCCAGCTCACGACCTCTCTCATCCAAAATATCCTGCAGGGTGATTGTAGTCACCGTAGGTGCACTCACCCTTGCACGTACTTTATTAAACAACTCCACGGCTGTAGTGGTGCTACCCCCACTACGCAACAGTGCTTCCGCCTGCATCAGGTATACATCCGCCAGCCTCAGTACAGGAATATCATTGTTCTGATAACGGCTCACCGCATTCGGGTCAGGATAAAACTTGACAGACCTTGCACCACAGGAAACACCATTCACCTCCGCACCCACATTCATAGTCGCCGCATCTGTCAATGTAATCTCACGGGTCAGGTTCAGCTGATAACTACCATTCTTCACCGCAGTGCCCGCAAAATCATATTGTAAACCCGATAACCAGGTCGTATCTCTTGCATCACCTGTTAAACTAAACAGATCAAAGAACTCAGGTGAAGTACACATGGCATTACTAGGACTGAAATTAAGCCCGTATTTCGCCTTCAATGTTCCATGCAGGGTGTAACGGGTAAAATAGTTCCCCTGTGCTTTATTGGCGTCAAATACTGCCACAAAGATGGTTTCATTGTTAGCTGTATTATCCGGACTAAACAGATCCATATAACTCTTTTCCAATGACAATCCTGATTCGCTCATGATCTTATTCCCATAAGTAACCGCGTCATCATACCTTGCCGTACCTGTATAATATTCTGCATTCAGGTACAGCTTCTGCAGCAATGCATACGCCATCCACAATGTAGGACGTCCGTAATATTCCAGTGTCACAGTAGCAGGCGCACCTAATCCTGGTACTGCTGCGAGCAATTCACTTTCGATATAGTCAAATACTTCTGCACGGGTAGACTGGGTAGGGCTCTCTGTACTACCATAAGTGGTGATTGGTACATTGCCATACAAGTCCATCATATAGAAGTAAAACAACGCACGCATCGTACGGATCTCTGCCGTAAACTGTGTACGCAGTGCACTGGAATCAGCTTTTGACAACAGGTTCAATACCCGGTTACATTCCGAGATACCACTGTATCCCCAGTTCCATGGTGCATCCAGATCTGAGGTAGTCCAGGTATGTTTATGCCATTTAATATATATTCCATTGTCATAATAGCTACCATTCCTGTTTGGAATCATCGCCTCATCGGTAGACAATTCAATGACTCTCCAGAAGTCAACCGCGAAGGACTGACTTGACATCTTTTGGTATACAGAACCAGTCGCCGCCACATAGCCTTGCTGTGTATTTGGAATAGTGGTCAGTTGTGATTCAACAGGCACATCCAGGTTGGTACATCCTGCTGCTGCCATCATCAGCGTAGCGGAAATAGCGATATATAATAATGCTTTCATTCTTCAGTGTAATTTTAAAATGTAACATTCAATCCCAGCAGGAACGTACGGGTTT
>Ga0316604_10000601_pt1 | contig 40989 bp, 36 predicted proteins | sample OWC_soil_day20_C_FD_207650 | JGI IMG/M metagenome (GOLD analysis project Ga0316604, IMG submission 207650) | Wetland soil microbial communities from Old Woman Creek delta, Ohio, United States - OWC_soil_day20_CT | ecosystem: Environmental > Terrestrial > Soil > Wetlands | place: USA: Ohio...
ACCCTCTGGCAAAAGCACGTTTAAAAGAAATTCGATTTCCAAATAAATCTGTAACTTTAATCCCTAATATTATTTTGCCAACAGTTCCTTGATATACTGAACCATTAAGCCCTGCAGTATAAGCTAATGGTAACGCCCATTTAAACCAAAACCAAACTGAAGAAAACAACTCATCTAATATAAAATCCGCTACTGCTAAAATTAATCCATCAATAATGCTAGCTATTACTCGTAACCAGAACCCTGCATAAATTATCTGTTTTTTTATTTCTGTGGATTCTCCACTCATAAATCTACCTCTAATTCATTTGATATATTCCATTATATGTAACTTGATTAATAACATTAGTATTTTGTATTTTAAGTTGATACTATCCTTAATGGTTGTCAACATTTCGTCTTAAAACTTTCCACTGTCTACACCTAATTCATTCGCAACGCCGTGTCCAAAATCCCCCAAAGCTTCCGTACAACGCCAACGCTAATCTATCCTCTTTTCCAAACAGGTAAGAATATTGGTAAATGGAATTTTCCAATTGAAAGAATAAAGAATCGGAACTTCAAAACAATAATTAAAATTGAAAAATTCCCTATCAAGTTTGTTGCAATGAATTTCTACTCTACAGGGTATTTCTGTGTATAATAGAATAAGCAGTTTTAACCATAACACAAGGAAATGCTAAACTATAAAATACAAGCAGGTGATCATAATGAAGCGTTGGCTGACACTCCTGAGCTTTTTCTTACTTATACATACCCCTGCTGTTTGTTTTGCCGGACCTAAAGAAGATTACGAGGAAGCCTATAAAATCTATATTGCCGCCGGAGCCAGCGTAGCTGCGTATAGCGGACGTATTGGCGAGTTGGCCACCCGTTACCTGGAGCAGGACGGCTGGCAAATTGACCATTACGTCCAGCCGGAAGGCCATTCCGGCGCCCGCTTTCTTATTGCAAAAAAAGAAGGCTCTCCCTACTATCTTTTAGCCATTGTCGGTACGGAAAACACCAGCGACATAAAAGCTGATATCAACATTGATAAAGTCTATTTCGCCGGTAGCAACATGACTGAATTTGCTGCTAATGCCAACAAAAAAAATATTCCAGATACTCAGCCTAAGGTACATAAAGGATTCAACGAGTTTCTCCAAGCCGGTCCTTCCGCAATTTTGCAGAATTCTCAGCACACAGAGCTCTCACTGCCCGCTGTTTTATCAGCCGATAAAAACCACAAACTTTTCCTTACCGGTCATAGTCTGGGCGGCGCGGCTGCCACACTGGCCGGGGCAAGGCTGATTAGCAGCGGGATCAATCCTAATCAAATTGAAGTCATCACCTTCGGGGCCCCCGCCGTCGGCAACACCGCTTTTGCCAATAAATTCAAGTCCAGCCTCTGTTTAACGCGGGTGGTGAATTCCGGCGATTTGGTGACCGGTGTCCTGCAAACCCTGGTTAGCGACTACCGGCAATTTGGTCGGGAAATCATCTGGCATCCCACTGACAATGTCAGCGACTCCCATAAATTAATTGGCTATGTCGATTCCGCCATAAAAAACTATTATGATAAACGCCGACTGGCCATTGAGGCCGGCGAAAAACTATCTGTCCCATCGCCCGTCCAACAAGCATCTGCAGATCGTGTCTACATTGTTCCACTCCAGAACAACCTTCCAGGTGAATTGTCAGCAGATTTTTGGTATATGAATGAAGCTCTGCAAGATGAATACCAACAGACAATACCAAACTATATTTCATCTGATCCCCTAACAACTTCCGCGACTTGGCGGCAATCCGCCGCTGCTGCTGGCTGCCGTTGGGCTGTTATTTCCTCGGTAACTGCCACCCGCCTAAAACAAGAAAGTAAGACCTATTACATTACATTATCCTTAACCGTCTATGATGTTTCTGCCGATGCGGTCAATGCCACAGCCACGTTTTCGACCACAACCGCTAAGCTCACTCCCTTGGAAGCCTTCATTCATACTTTCATGGGAATAAAAATGCATCTTACTGAACGGTTTAAAACTGCCCACTAGCGCTGAAAACTTATCCTTGTCCATAAAAATAAGGGGCGGTACTGAAACTTTTAGTTTCAGTACCGCCCCTTACCACCTACATTTTCCCTGCTAAATTTACCCTATCAATGCCCAATAGCAAGTTAAGTAAAAGCTTCTTCCATATACCCCCTACTCTCGTCATCACTAATAGTAGATTATTATCAAGTCTTTGTTGCGATATATAGAGTAGCTTTTGTATAGATTCTTGCAACTAGTTAGCCTATAGTTTGGTAAAAGCACCTGCCTCCTGGAACTGAGGCGCAATGACCATCTTGCCGGTCCAGTCCATATAACCCCACTTCCCGTCAACCTTGACAGTCACCATCCCGTCAGCGCCGGCCCGAGATCCAAATCCTCATTGCAGATGTGAGGAATCACTGACCTTCCTGATGTATCAATCATCCCCCAGCGGCCATTCAGCTTCACTTTGGCCAATCCGTTCCAGAAAGCGACCCGATCCACCAACTCACTCTGATTTCTCTCCGGCAGGCTCACCGCTTCATATTTACAAGGAATCACCATCCTACCTTCCGTATCCACAAACCCCCATCGATCCCCGGTCATCACGGCAGCGAGTCCTTCGCTGAACAGCGAAGCGTCGTCAAAAACCGTCGCTGACAGAAACTTGCCGCTCTTGTCAATAATCCGCCATTTCCCGTCGGTCTTAACTACCGTGAAACCATTCTTGAACGGCATCATCCATTCATACTGTGCCGGAATCACAAACGTCCCTGTCTTGTCCACGGCCCCCCACTTATCTCCGGGAGCATGCACAACGGCCAGCCCTTCTGAAAATAGGCCTACATAATCGTTCTTCGTCGTGATCACCATATTCCCGGCCTTATCGATGTAGCCTCGCTTTTCCTTCTGCTTCATCAGGTTTTGTCCGTAAGTCCCAGTTCCGCTCGCAACACCGATTGCGGCACCAAAAAAGCCGCCAAAAGAAAAGCCGGTTTTGATGACCCGTATCTCTGCCAGACCGTCCTGAAAATCGCCGGCCTGGTCATAAGGTGCTTTAAATATGACATTGCCCGTCTTGTCGATGTAGCAATACTTTTGGTCACGGAGCCAAACCTTCTTTGAAATATCGGCTCACTGCGTTGAACTTGGCCGGAATTACCAGGTTTCCAGTCGTATCGACATATCCCCATCCATTGCTGACCCGCACCGGAGCAAGTCCATGGTCAAAATCCGCAACCTCTTCGAAACGACAGGGTATCGCGAGTTTCCCCGTCTTATCGACAAATCCCCATTTGCCATCCTTTTTGACTGCGGCCAACCCCTCGGTAAAACCATACACTTCCGAGAACTGTGGCAAAATGACCATATTTCCGGTCATATCGCAGAAACCCCATTTCTTGCCCTTACGGACTGACGCCAGCCCCTCCTTGAAAGCCCCCACCTGTTCCTGTTCAACCGGGAGGATCACCTTGCCAGTCTTGTCTATGAATCCCCATTTGCTGTCGCGCTCCACTGCCGCGATCCCCTCGTTAAATGGGCTCCCGGTGTCATATTCCACCGGGATGACGGCCTTCCCGTCCTTGTCGTAACAGCCCCACTTACCATCCCGTTTGACCGTCGTCAGTCCGTCATTAAACTGGCCCATCTCATTGAACGCCGCCGGAATCACAAACTTCCCTGACTTGTCGATCGCGCCCCACTTGCCGTCCACCTTCACTTGAGCCAGTGTCGTCCCAAGCTTCACTGTAACTCCTGTCGGTGCAACCGTCTCGACCTGCGACGTTTCGGGCTGCGCGGCCATCGTTACCTACTGTCCCGGCATCGCCGTTGAGATCAGAAGAATTGCAAACCCCGTCCCCCACCAAATCCACTTTCTAATCATCGTCACTATCACTCCATCTCTTTTTCATTACTCACACATTAGACCGAGAAAAACAGTCAATGTCTAAGGGACGGACGGTTTGTACTGCTCCAACAAGTATGCACATCCCCACCCATCAAGCGGTCAAAGCTAAGCAAATTGTTGTCTAAATGCTATCGGGGATAACCTGTCGAATACGCAGTTGAGGTCTTTGCGGCAACCTGTCAATCGTAGACTTCCCGTCTTTAGGCCCACAGCTTTGCGTCCTTACCTTTCGATAAGTTTGCCCATCTGATTGGTATGAAAAGCTCTCTTTTTAACGGTTTCTTTTAGTTATATTTGTTTCTAGTTGAAATTATATATTTTATTTTTTCTTATTTCTATACTCTCCCAAGACTAAAAATTGACTACCATACATTCATAGATATTATCCTCGATGGATAATATCTATGAATGTATCTGGCAAAAACACATTCTTGATTGTAAAATGACATGCGCTAGGTAAAAAAACAGCCCAAGAGCTAAGCTTCACTTCGTAGGACATCTTTCGTTTCTTGTCTGAACGAAAAAAAAACGGCTACCACATATTTATGGTAGCCGTTTTTTTGCCTGGTGTAGATATTTTAATTTATTTAACTCACGTTATCTGTGTACCTTATACAAGACACAGCTACTGGTTCTACTCCTCCTTGACCGTCAGGACGATCGCTCCGGTATATGTCGTACCGGCGACGATCGACGTAGCCGTGCCGTCGACCGTCATAGTGACGGTGTACCCCTCGGGAGCGGTGATCGTTGCACCCGAGTTAACCGTAAGTGAGGTGAGATAAGAGGTGCCAGTCACCGTCCACTCGGAGCTGGGATCCAAAACGACGATGGCGCCGTTATTGATCGCCGCCCGCGGGGTATTGGTAACCTCACCCAGTTCCATATATTCCGAATGACCGATAATGGCAACGCGGTGATGAGCTTCGGTTGACGAGATCACTCCGGCGAGCTTGGCGTTGTTGAGTGTAACCACCATGTTCTGCTCGGCGACGCTGGTGGTGTCCATCTGGGTCCAGCCTATCGAGTTATAACAGTCGCCCGTCAAGGTGATGTTATTGAGGTATAGTGCCGCGGCGTCGGTCGTCGAGGTAAGATCAAATGACGGATCCGCCGTGGGCGTGTTGGTAGTCCCAAAATACGGATCAGTATACGTTTTGATTTCGTACGCATAGCTGGGCGCTCCGGGATCGTCGTCGTCCATCATATCCAGGATGATCCCGTTCTTGGGGTTGATCTGGGCGCCATCGGAACCGTCAATGGTGATCGTGATTGCCTTAAATGTCTTGGCAAGGAAGGTTGTTTCCTCGGTGTTGATCTTTGTGCCGCCAGCCACATTTACTGTACCGCCAGAACTGTGCCACATTACGCCGAAGCGGTCTGAGTTGATAATCGTCGGTTTATTTGGGATGGCTACAAGCTCTTGGGCGGTGAGACCAAGGGGCACGCTGGTGTTGAGAGCCGCAACGTTCGCAGGCGAGCTGTCGTCGAAGTAGACATAGCCGCCATTATTGATGACCGCGTAGCTGCCCACGTTAATTTCACAGCCATAAAAATACTCGTTGGGACTGCCGTCGGCATAGGCACCGTATCCCTGATTACCAGGGGTTATGGCAATCTTACTGCTGATCGCGGTGAGTGTTTGGTTGGAACCGGAGTCAGTGGAAAGAACTCCCCAGCCGTCAGAGGTGATGCTGGAATTGATATAGGCGGCTTTAGAATTAGCACCTAGTATATTAGTGGCACGAACGTTGCCGGAATCGTCGATGCCCAGCATCCAGGGTACCGTCCTCATATTGGCCGGATAGGCGAATGATGTGTAATCGGAAGGCAGCTTTCCGTTTTTAGTATAGATGGTGGAATTCTTGACGATCACATTACTTCCATCAGCGGCAATTACCCCAGTGCGGACCACGCCCTTGTTAGCGATGTCGACGTTGTTCAGAACCAACGTGGTATCAGTTCCGGTGGCCATAATGGCAGCGCCGTCGCCTACAAAATCACTGCGTCCATTGCCGTCCATCCTGATCTGGACATTATCGATCGTGTAGCTTCCCTCGGCGGCGAAGATGCCGTTGAAGCACTCGCCTGTCGAGGAGATTGTGAAGTCTTGCAGGGAAGAGGCAGTCGGCGTTTTGCCGATAATGGCCGGAAGGACGGATAGATCTTCTTCGATGCCGCCCGCATCGAGATAGAGGGCCTCACGAAACGGGAAGGTCAGAATAGAGAAGGTCTGCGTATTGACCTTCGCCACCGTGAGCACAATGTAGCCGTGGTAGACGCCGGGGACGAACACCGTGTCAACCCCTAGTGTTGTCTTAAGTTTTTGCCCCGTTTCGACCCCATCGACCGTCAGGGTCAGGCTGTAGCCATCAGGAGCCACAAGATTGCCGCCCGGTTTGATAACCATTTCAGAGAGATAGGTCGTTTCGCTGATTGTAACCGTTGTGTGGGGAGGAACTGTTAATGAATTCGAACTTGAGTATCCCATTTTAAAATCCTCCTTTTATTTATCTACCCAAACAAAACAAAAAGACTTAGCATTTAACTAAGCCTTAAAACAACAAAATTTATTTGGTTTTTGGAAATCTTTTATGCTCTTATTTTACCATGTAAGTTAATGGTAGAAGTGTCATTATTGTGTCATTTAATTAGTTGATAGGATAGTCCAGGGTATGCTACTTCCCCACTGTCTCCTTCTAATTAATTCTCACCTTCCTACTAATTTCTCCACCCTTACGACTCTTTCCTTGCAAAAATAACCATAGCAAAAACAAGCTATGGTTATTTCCAGATGCATCATAAAATCCGTTGTAGGACACTCTTTCGTTTCTTGTCTGAACAAAAAGAAAACGGCCACCACAAAATATGTGGTAGCCGTTTTTTGCCTGGTGTAGATATTTTGATTTATTTAATTAACGCATTGTATTAATCACTACTCACGTTATAGCAGTGTACCTTATTCGAGACACGGATGCTGGTTTTACCCCTAGCTCACCGTCAGTACGATGGCTCCCGTATATGTCGTACCGGGAACGATCGACGTGGCAGTGCCGCCGACCGTCATGGAGACGCTATGCCCCTTGGGAGCGGTGATTGTTGAATCCGAATCAACCGTAAGAGAAGTGAGATAAGAGGTGCTGGTCACTGTCCACTCAGAGCCGGAGTTCAAAACGACGATGGCGCCATTGTTGATCGCTGCGCGCGGAGTGTTGGTAACTTCACCCAGTTCCTTGTATTCCGAAGCACTGATGGTGGCAACGCGGTGATGGGCTTCGGTTGACGAGATCACGCCGGTGAGCTTGGCGTTATCGAGTGTAACCACCATGTTTTGCTTGGTGGTGCTGGAGCTAGTCCAGCCCGTTGAGTTATAACAGTCTCCCGCCAAGGTGATGTTGCTGAGGTTTAGTGCCGCGGCGTCGGTCGTCGAGGTAAGATCAAATGACGTATCCGCCGTGGGCGTGTCGGTGGTCCCAAAATAAGGGTCTGTGTACGTGTTGGTGTTGGACACATCGGAGGCCGGTCCGGGATCGTCGTCGTCCATCACTTGCAAGAGAATCCCGTTCTGAGGGTTGATATCGGCGCCATCGGAACCGTCGATGGTGATGGTGATAGCCTTGGAGGTCTTGGCAAGGAAGGTGGTTTCAGCGGTGTTGATCTCTGTGCCGCCAGCCACATTCACCGTACCGCCGGAACTATGCCACATTACACCGAAGCGATCCGAGTTGATAATCGTCGGTTGCTGGGGAATGGCTGCGAGCTCTTTTGTGGTGAGACCGAGGGGCACGCTAGTGTTGAGCTCCGCAACATTCGTGGGCGAGCTGTCGTCGAAGTAAATATAGCCGTTATTGCTGATAACCGCGTAGCTGCCCACGTTGAATACACAGCCATAAAGATACTCGCTGGGATTGCCGTCGGCATAGGTGCCGTATCCCTCATTGCCGGAGGTGGAAATCGTGCTGTTGATCGCGGTGAGTGTTTGGTTGGAGCCGGAATCGGTGGAGAGAACTCCCCAGCCATCCGAGGTGATAGTGGAATTGATATAGGTAGCTTTAGTGTCGGTGCCGAGCACATTGGTGGCACGGAGGTTTTCAGTGCCGTCTATGCCCAGCATCCAGGGTACCGACCTCATATAGGCCGGATAGACGGTTTGCACGTAATCGGAAGGCAGCGTGCCCTCCGTAGTAGATATGGTGGAATTCTTGACAATCACATTGCTTCCATCACCGGCAATTACCCCAGTTCGAACCACGCCATGGGTGACAATATTGACGTTGTCCAAAATCAGCGTGGTGTCGCTTCCGGTACCCATAACGGCAGCGCCATAGCCGACAAAATCACAGCGCCCATCGCCGTCCAGGTCGATCTCGGCGTTCTTGATCGTGTAACTTCCCCCTGCGACGTAGATGCCATTGAAGTCCATGCCTGTCGAGGTGATTGAGAAGTCTTCAAGGGAAGAGGCAGTCGGAGTTTCGCCGACGACAGCCGCAAGGACGGACAGATCTTCTTCAATGCCGTCCGCATCGAGATAGAGGGCCTGGCGAAACGGGAATGTCAATCCATAGAACGTATGCGAGTTAGTCTCCGTCACCGTGAGCACAATGTCGCCACTGTAGGTACCAGAAACGAACACCGTGTCACTCCCTTTTGTTGTCTCCAGTTCTTGTCCTGTTTCGACCCCGTCGACTGTCATAGTCAGGCTATAGCCAGAGGGAGCGACGAGATTCCCACCCGACTCTATAATCAGTTCAGAGAGCGTGGTCGTTTCGCTGATGGTAACTGTGGTGTCGGCGGGAACCGTTAATGAATTCGAACTTGAGTATCCCATTTTAAAATCCTCCTTTTTATTTATCTACCCAAGCAAAACAAAAAGACTTAGCATTTTTAACTAAGCCTTAAAAACAACAGAATTTATTTGGTTTTTGGAAAATCTTCTATGCTCTTATTTTACCATGTAAGTTAATGGTAAAAGTGTCATTATTATGTCATTTAACTAGTTGATAGGATAGACTTTTTTTGCACACCTCAAAAAGCACTATAAAAAGATTAACCACAGCAAAATCATAGTTGATTAAGCCGTGGTTATCTTTTCCACTATCAGCTGTTCAAGTATTAATTAGAAATGGACAATCCCTATAATATAAAGAACCCTTTCTATTATATCGCTTTATTTCTGATAAAACCCTAACTTGTTAGCCTTATACCATTCGTCGATTTTTTTTTCAGTCTTTACATTTAAATACACCATAATTTCCCTTGCAAATTCTAAAGCAGCCGTACCATTTGCAGTTATGATATCAGAATCACAAACTGCTTGTTTTTCGACAAAATTGCAATCTCCCTTGTAGTGGGGCGATTGTGCCTTCATATACTCCAAAGTGTTACCTGAATGTCTGATATTATCCAAATATCCGTTCTCTGCCATAAAGTTGGCGGCATTACAGATTGCTGCTACAGGAATATGATGTTGGACGGCATACTCAACCACAGGTTGAATGGCATTGTTTTTCTGTTCCATCCAAGCGTAGCCGCCAATCAGCATCAACATATCAAAATTTTTGGGGTAATCACTTACAGAATAATCAGGAATAATTCGAAAACCGCCCATGGAAATTTTAGGGTCTTTGTCCAGACTTAAAGTTTTTACAATATAATCCGTTTCCGGCGAATTGAGTTCTGAGCAAATATAAGAACTTTCCCAATCGGCATATCCATCAAAAATGAACACAAGTACTTCTTTTTTCATTTTAGCACTTCCTTTCTTAAATTATTATATAATAAAAAAGATGACATCTATGTGTCATCTTTATAGAGTGCAGTTATTCTCTTTATTCGAGTTTTTACTGCTTCTTTTAGTGCAAGCGGCGCTATAACTTTAACTTTGTCTTGCAGACTGAGAACTAAATTAGTAGCCCATTCCAAATTAGAAACAGAAAACATAATCTGTCCAGATTCTTTTGCACTGTTGATCCTATGAATAAATTTTGCATCTATTTTATCTGTTAGGAAGAATTCATTAGTAACATCATATTCTAATATAACTTCAAACAATGAGGCCGGGTCTTGTGAAGAAAATAAGCCCACACCAAAATCCTTTCCGAAATCTATTTTTTCAACTGCCTTGAAGTTGAAACTTACATCCATAATTTCATAAGTAGCAATTCGATTGACCTTAAACAAACGAAATTTCTGATTATCCTCACAAAAAGCGTATAAATACCAGCATGATTGCTTAAAAACGAGTTTATGGGGTTGAACGATTCTTGCTGAACGCGACCTCTTGGAGATATATTCTAGATAAATACAATTCCGATTTTTAATTGCCTTATGTAAATCGGATACCTGTTCGTGTGTAATGCTGTCTTGAAACCATGAAGACAAATCAATTACATAATCACTTTCTGAAAATACCGCGCTTGTTTTTTCTGGGATTAGCTTCGCCATTAGATTTGTTAAAGAAGTGCTTCCATCTATACTCATCAGTCCATTAAGTGCAGTAAAAACATTTTTCATATCGTTCTTGGAAAGAATATTCCTTTTGAGCTTATATCCCTCAACGATGGCTACCCCGCCACCAATTCCTGAATATGTAACAATGGGAACTCCCGACTCGTTCAGAGTATCTAAATCGCGAAAAATTGTACGTTTGGAAACTTCAAACCTTTCCGCTAATTCTTGTATTGTAATCCTATCCGTATTGGCAAGGACACTTGAAATTCCTAATAATCTATCAATTTTCACAATAACACGCTTTCTCCATTCTCTTACTGCGGGGATGTTCCTATAATGTCAACATTTTGCCGCGCTTCCCCTTAAAGCTTTCCACTGCCTACACCTAATTAATTCGCACCGCCGTTCAAAATCCGAGCCAAAGCTTTCATTACCTTTTTATTAATTCTCCACCCTTACGACTCTTTCCTTGCAATAATTTACTTTTCTGCACACCTCAAAAAACACCATAAAAAAGAGTTTGCTAGATCAAGAATCCGCATCACTAGCGATAGGCTGCTCCTGCTCTTTCGGGACCTTACTGTGCATAGTTGGCTGCCGGAACCGCTTTATGCCTCTTAACATAATATATAGTAAAGCGCATATTGGAGGAATAAAAATGCTGCACTGTGATGCCTATCATCAAAAAGTTGCCAACGGATGCTACTGTGGCTGCGTTGAAGTATCAAAACCGTTATTGAATAAAATTGTTGTCCTCGACCCTGGTCATGGAGGTATTTATTCGGGAGCCATAAACTATGGGTTTCGGGAATCTGATATTAATCTGTCAGTCGCTCTTAAACTACGCAAAAAACTAGCCAGGTTAGGCGCTACAGTTATTATGACGCGAACACGTGACGTTAACCTAGCACCAGCTGGCTCGACTCTTGACGCCGATCTCCAAGCCAGAGTAGCTGTTGCTAAAACTTCTGGCGCTGATATTTTCGTAAGCCTGCATGTTGACGATGTTCCAAATATCAATCTTGTAGGTCCTGCCAGTTACTTCCCGAAAGGACGTTCTTCTGGCCTTGCCTGTGCTATCCAAGCTTCTTTAATAAATGAAATCTGCACAGTTGATAATGGTGTTAGCCCAGCCGATTTTTATGTACTCGTTCATAATGACCTGCCCGCAGTATTAATTGAAATGGGATATCTATCCAATCCTGCGGAAGCATTATGTCTTATGGATAACACCTATCAAAGTCTAATTGCTGATGGCATTTTAAAGGGTATCATTAACTACTTTTTGTAAGGACAGCGGAGATGGTCCTATTTCGTCAACATTTTGCCACGACTCCCCTTGAGACCCCGGTTGCTCCTGCGATTTGCCGAATCGATAATCCATCTCTTTTGACTTTCAAATGATTGTATTCCGCTCTTTTTAGGCCAAGCTGCTATTTCAGAGGCTCAAAGACACGATTCTGTCAGTTTATCCTTTTTAGGCAGACAAAGTTTAATAAAAGCTGTCGACAGACAGCCCGAAAAAAAGAACGGAGTATGGTAAACCATACCCCGTTCTTTACTTGCTTACTTCTTATTTCTTCATGTCCGGATAGGAAAGTTTCTTACCATCGCGCGCTACTCTGAGGGAATGGAACGGATTCACTTCCGGACGCTCTTTTACAACGTCGTAGAGGTTATAAAGACCCGGCAAGAAGACTCCCCAGTTACCACATTCTTCACCAGCATGCTTGGCCCATACCTGGCCGCGTTCTTTACCTTCCAACGGATCTTCGGTAACAGGAATTGCAGAAGACCTGCCGCGAACACCGAAATCAGTTTTTTCCCATTGATGAATGCGATAAGCAATAATCGGGTTATCCGGTTTAAAATCTTTTTCGAACAACGCAATTGCCGCTACAGCAACAGCATGTTCGTATACAATAACATCACCCACTTCAGGTGCTAGGGAAGCTACATCATCAAAACGAATATGAGGAGCAAAAGGAGTACCGTCTGACCATTTCTGGGGAGCTACATGGATAGCGCCGATAAATTTATCATTTGGTTTAACCGCCCAAATAAGATCACTGTGTTGCGCCGGATGCCACAGAATGTACCCTTTCTCCATATTTGACCAAAACCAATCAATCATATCTGGAGTAACATTCTTAAGTTCCCAATCTACATGGGTCCAATACAAGCCATTTCTTTCCTCTTGTGTTACTGACATTTTTCTTCCTCCTTCATCATATTTAGCATTTATTTTTAAGATTGTTACGCCTAACATCCTATTAATCATTATATCACAGGGAAATTTTTCATAGTAAGGCTATTTTGTCCTAACAGTTAGGACAAAACAGCCTAAATCTTTGATCTTTTTATCGGCAAACACAATCCAACCGTAATTTAAACGTTGCTATCCCCCTCTATGGACGAACTGCAGAAAAATTGATACAATACTATGATACCTCTTGCAAGACATTCACTGAGCATTTAGGAGGAACCATGGACATTCAACAACTTCGTTATTTTGTCCTTGTTGCGAAACATTTAAACTTTACTGCGGCCTCCAAGGAAATTCACATCGATCAGTCCGCATTAAGTAAACAAATTGCCGATTTTGAGTCCCACCTCGGGCTGAAACTATTTCTGCGCAGCACTCGTTCCGTTCAGCTAACCGCAGCTGGGGCTGAATTACTAAAGGACGCTACCGAACTTATCACTAAAAGTGAAGAAGTCATTATGCGGGCCCATCTGGCCGCCAAGGGAAGTATTGGCAGTCTCCGTATAGGCTTTACAGGAGCCATTGAAAATGAAAAAGATAAGTTTCCTGCGTTTATAAAAAAGTTTCGTACTGCCTACCCTGACGTAAACTTATCTCTTTTACGATTTAATTTAGGACCGCTAAATCAGGCTTTAGAGCGTAGCGATGTTGATATAGCCTTTACATTTTCACAAGGCCTTGAAGAAATTCCGGGGATTACTTGGGATAAATACCCCTTATACCCTCAGTCCATGCCCATGTGTGTGGTTGTATCCGCCGACCACCCTCTGGCAAACGCCCAAAAAGTCGAATTATCTACGTTAGCTAATGAGCCGTTTGTTACTTTCTCTCGCACAGACGCCCCCACAAATTACGACGATACACTTCGTCTCTGTGCCAGTCATGGTCTTCACCCGAATATCGTCTGTGAAGCTCCACTTTTGGAAAACCTGCTCTTACTTATTGAAACCGGCATTGGCATTGCTATCCTCTCCCGACACACCCAGGCAGTCGCCGGAGGGAATATCCGGTTCATCGAAATTGAGGACTGTGACTATCTTATCGACCGGGTTGTTGCTTGGCGAAAGACCAATTCAAATCCACTTATTAAATTATTTCTCACTTCACTGCAAGCTTAATAAGAAAAGCAGCCGTTAAAGAATACACAATCCTTAACGGCTGCTTTTTATGTTCCCATTGCATTACATGAAAACTTCTATTTTACTGTTTTTGTGCGGAAAATATAACTGAATCATTAATTAATTGACTACCCGCCCACGGAACATGCCGGAAAATTTCATCACCTGAATCTTCGTCTCTTGCATGATCCGAGCTTAATACTTTGCGGTAATGGATATAGGGCCCTTTTTTGCCACATTCCGGGCAATACGTGTTATTAGCCCTATGACGGTTTGCCTTCCATGAAAACAAATTAAAATGCAACCCACAGTTTTGGCAAATAAAGCCGTTGACAAAGACACCCTCTCGTTCTTCCTCCCGTATACCTACGGGTTTATTTGCCGGTAATGGAACCGGCTTTGTACTGTCCATCCACGCTTCCTCCTTAGATACTTCTAAAAAGTAGATGCTCACTGGACTTACCGCTCCCCCTCCTTCACGACAAATTAAAAGAGGTTTTTTATTTACTTCGTCAAAACTTCGCTTGCTCCTACCGCTACAACTTATTTATTTACTATATCCACCGTATGCTTAATTGATACGAAACTTACTTACAGTATCCCGCAATTCGGTCGCTAACTTAGCTAAACCTTGACTGGCGGAAGCAATCTCTTCGGCGGAAGCTGATTGTTCTTCAACAGTAGACGACACGCTATCAACCTTAACCGCAACGGCTTTACTCAATTGATCGATATCCTTAATTTCACCAACCAGAGTTTGATTTCCGGCGGCAATCTCATCGATAGACTGAGACATCTCCTTACTCTGCCCGGATAAACGAATAATAGCGTCGGCAATTTTCCGGAATATGTCTCCCGCGGAATTAACAATGGTCACCCCGTCACTTACTCCTGTAGTGCTGCTTTGCGTTGCGACGACCACTTGTTCCATATTCGTCTGGTTTTGTTTGATTAAAGCAGTAATCTTCTGGGCCGCCTGCTCCGACTCTTCCGCAAGTTTTCTTACCTCTTCCGCTACTACGGCAAAACCACGTCCACTTTCGCCGGCTCTTGCCGCTTCAATAGCTGCATTGAGAGCCAATAAATTCGTTTGCCCGGCTATTGTCGAAATTAAGCTTACAATCTCACTAATTTCCAGTGAACCTTGTGCCAATTCGGTAATCGAATCTTGAACTGTTTTCGCATCTTGCCCGATTTTATGCATCTGCACAATTGCCTGATCAATCACCTTTCGCCCCTGTTCCGCTTCCTGTGATGTGTCCTGGGCAACTTTACTTACATCAATCGCCGTAGTCGCAACCCGTTTCGTATTCTGCGAAATTCCCTCTGCCGCCTCAGCAATGCGCGTAGCCGAAGCTGCCTCCTTATCGGAATCTTTAGCAATCTGAATTATCGCCCCGCTCACACATTCAGACGATGCCGCCGACTGCTGCGCGCTGGCAGTCAATTCTTGGCTTGAAGCAGCAACAGTTTCCACCATATGAATTACGTTTGACACCAATCCCCTTACTTCAGCAATCATATCATTAAAACTTTTTGCCAGTGTTCCAATCTCATCATGTGATGTCATCGTTACAGTATGCGTCAAATCACCCTTTGCTACTTTACCAGCCACTTGTGCTACTCTAGCTAAAGGATTAATCATTCGCCTTGCCATAAAAAAGGTAAGTATCATCCCCATCCCCAACACACATAAAGCAATAATGCTCGTGATTGCTATCACTTTATTTCGAACAGCGGTTGCAGACTCAATATCCTGCCCCGCAAAAATTACACCCTGTGGCTTATTATCAGCCCCCATTAACGGCTGGTACGCTGTCATATATTCACGTCCCAAAATGGACGTACGTCCGTTGTACTTCTGTCCTTGTTTAAGAACTTTTTCAGCAATTGCTTCATTAAGTTTGGTACCAACTACCCGTTTCCCATCCTGAATAATAGTGGTTGCCACCCGTTCATCTTGTAAAAACAGGGTTGCATCTACACCATATAAACGTTTAACTTCATCAACGAATTTATCATCAATGTTATACCCTATAGTAATTACTCCAATCACCTTTCCGCTTTCATCGCGTACAGGCGCACCGGCCCTTGCTGAAAACTTCACTACAGTTCCCGGTTCAACTGAAGCTACTACAGTTCCCCTAAGCGCTTCTCGAACATTAAACTGGTTAGTTACGTTATCACCGGATTTCGAGTCATGAGTCCTGGCTATTACGATTCCGCTCTGATCGCTTACCGTAACCGAATCAAGTTTTGCATTTTGAGCCAAAGGACCCAGCAGCTTAACAAGAGACTCTTTATTTTTTTGAGCAACAGCGGATGCTACACCGGGATGCTGAGCAAAAACAGTCGCATAGCCGGAAGCCTTCCCTTTGTAATCTTCAATAATACTATCTAAACCGGCGACTCCCATTTCGGCCTGCTGTTCATAAGTTCTTTCCATAGTCCCCATAAACAGATATAACGTTGGCACTAGTACAAAAGTAATAGCCAACGCCATCAACAGCGAAACATATATTATTAACCTGTGTTTAATACTCAAGCATTTCACTTCCTTTTTAAGAACCTTTCAAGTCGAAAAATTACCAAAATTGAAAATATTCCCCATGTACCCGTTTTATTTCCTGGACTCAACATATAGACCATATCCTAAGCACCGAAAGCAGCGCTTTTTTCTAAGTAGGTAGCAACGATTCACATATTCTTCGTCGGTACATAAAACAGTATAATTCCCCTTGCCCTCACATTCCGGACAAACGTTTCGATGCTGATAAAACTTTTCCTTATCCATTTCTATTTGACGAGCAAGCCGCTCCCAATTTTTCCGTTTTTGTTCGAACCTTTCCGTTTCGCAAATAAGTCGCATAGTTTCACTCCCAATATTGCAATATGTTGAAAAGAATTCTTTGAAAACAAGGTTAAGTCCTTATAGGTTTCACTTTGTTGTTTAACATCGAAGGAAAAATAATGAAAAATCGGCCATACATCACACCCTAAAAAATTAATCACTTACGCATTCAACATTTTTTGACAAATTCCTGCATATAAAAAAATGGATTAGAAAATTTAACAAAACTAAAGCTTTTTATCCATAATCGCAGATAGATTTACCACGAGAAAATCTCCCTCTTTTCGAACAATCTGAGAAAGGGATTCTGGCGCAATATCCTCTTCCAAAGAGATATTACATATTCTTGGTACGTTTTCATTTTTTCCGCATTTTTCGCATGCTCCCGAGTATTTAAGAACATCATAGCTTTTTACAAATTCGCGGATTTGATTAAGCGGACTGGCACAATATCCCCCGCCAAGATCAATGGTTAAAATTTGTTCACGCATACTACATATCGACTCCTTACATAAAAGGATGAAACTACCTGGAGAAACTTCTCTGTTTTTCATCGAATCTATACTATATATTATAGCGTTAAATGACATAAACTTCTATTATCTTAAAGACCCAAACTTATGGGGGTAAAACCCGAACTTTATTATCCTCAGAAGATAACTGGGGGAGTTTTTTTCTTTATTTTTCTAATATTTTATTCAACTTATATAATTTTACAGCGGCAGCAAGAGCTAATTTTATCTCAAAATCCTCAAGAGAAACTTCTAATATTTTTTCAATTCGTTGCCTGCGAAAAACAACAGTTTTATGATGAAGAAAAAGTTTGTCCGCCACTTCTTTAAGACTAGAGCTTTGAAGTATTTCTTCTAGCGTTTCTAAAAATTTTGTGCCTTTAGTCTCATCATAAATAATTAATTTTCCAATCTTATCTTGAATAAACTGTTGCGCTTGCGCCTTTCCGCCGACGCTCGCTAACAATTGGAATATGCCCAAATCCGCATAATAACTGATTGCCGCTTCAGAATCTTCCTGGCACTTGGCTACTGCCACAGCATGTAATGCCTGCCTATAAGCAGTCCGGAGACTGTCCTGCCCACCGTGTTCATTACTTACGCCCACGAGCACCTTAACCTCCGGAAAACTGGTATTAATCTTTTTCAACAAAGACTGCGCAGCCATCGTACACTGTTTTTTAAATTTCTCCTCTTTCCTTAGCGAACAGATAACACCGACACCATCGCGGCTATCCCAGGCCAAATAATCCGTCTCTTGGTTCAACAAACAGATTATATCACTTTTTAGCGAAATTTCCGCCGTGCTTGAACTGTCCGCTTTTAACTCATCAGGTATATCTACCACTGCAATCAGACAAAAAAAGAGCGACGCCGTAAGGTCAACGCCAAACTTTCTCGCGGCTTGAATTACCTTTTCGTCTACGACCATATTCCCAAAAATTATATCACTAAAAAAATCACTTTTCCGGCGTAATTCATAGGTCTCCTGCAAGAGTTTTTCCGCCTTATACTTTTCCGTTATATCCGTAACGACTAGGGCAACCGTCCTCCGTCCATTCGCTAAATAGGTCATAGGCGCCATCCGCCCCTCAATTACTTTTACACTTCCCTGTATCTCCATAACATGAGCAAGATACTGCGGTTTTCCCGACGAGATGGTATTTCTTAATTGTTCATACATGAGCGCTGCGTCAGACGGTAAAAAAAGCTCGCTTATAGTCATTCCAATAATTTCCTGCTTTTTCTTCCACTCCATCGTTCCCCTGTCAAACACTTCGATATAGCGCCCATCTTCGTCAATAATCATGCTGATATCGGGCACCGCCTGCGCAAAGTCTTTTAGTTTATCTTCACTAGCCCGTAGTGCTTCTTCGGTTTTTAACCGCTCATATATCTCATTCATTAAGGCGGCATTAATACTAATTAATTCTTCCTTTTGCGCCTGCAAAGCATCCAGTAACCCGCGGTTTTCTATTGCAACCCGTCCGGTATGGGACAAACGGTTGCCTATAACCAGACAGACTACAGAAAAATGATTATGTTGACTGTCACCATTTTCCGTTACACCGTGCCCGCCATAGCCCATAAATCCCACCATTGGTTTTCCTGCCAAAGTTTCCTTCATACCCGCTAATTCAGCCTGTGATTTGCCGCCCATAAGACGCGGACGAAGAGTGCAATAAAAAACAAAGCCTATGGCCGGTTCAGTAATCCCCCCCCTAATTTTTGCTAATTGGATACTGCCAACCCCCGCCAAAAGCATTCGATCATTATCCGCTTCCATTTGCGATACTACCGTTCCGAGGGAAACCGGCTGAGTCAACATAATCCCACCCCGCCGGGTGATGGTGGCATCCATGTTTACTGTATACTTTCCACTAATATCAGTCACGCCAAGCACTGACCTCGGAGCATAGGTTAAATCTCTCCCTGTCTGTGCCTGTTCCGACAAACCGGTCAGTCTCCGATAAACAATATCGGCCTTTTCATTATCCAGACTTAAAATTTCATTACCTTCAACCTCTGTCACAGTAGCTGTATTTTGGGTAGCTCGAAGCCCATGCATCAGCGTGATCCCAAATTGCAATTCCGTTTCAAATATAGCAATTAATAAGCCGTCTTCATATGCTTTCCGACCGCATAAAACATAATTTTTCTCCATTTGCAAATCATCGGCGGCAGCTCCGCCAACAATAGGAAAATCTCCATAACTCTTTTGTTTAATTGCTTCTATAATGCAATTATTATTACAACTCGCGGTTTTAGTCAATCCTGGTGTAAAAACCAATGCAAACGCAGATTTACCTTGTCGGCGCATTTGCCATTTGTACTCTGAATTACGAAAAAAGGACTGCAACGCTGGATCATCAACCGCCTCATCTAACGCTTTGCGCCAATTTTTCGATACATTTTTCCCTACGGCGTAGTGCACCTTAAGATACGGAGAGGCTAAAATAGTAACCAGCACACTTTGGCTGTACTGCTCATTACAAATTTCACCTGCGGTCGTTGCTCCTATTGTGGGCACATCTCCCACAATACTATATACGCCTGCCAGTACTTCCTCTAAGCTATAGCACACAGAAGCAAACACTAATACAACAGACGGACTTGTCCGCAAGATAGCTTTCATTGCTTCTTTAGCCGCATCCACACCCGCATTATAAGAAGATAAGTTTTTCACTGCTCCATAGCCTACTTCAACCGGCAGAAACTTCTCTTTTATCATAGGATTACAATACCCCCAGAGTTTTTCCCTATTCCGCTCTATTACGCAAAAACTTCACTATTATTATGCATTTTTCGACATTATACTACTTTACTCCTTGTGTTTCAGTAAATAATTGTTTTTGTATTCATTTTATGTTTTTTCAAACGAAATTCAAACTTTTTTATTCGATAATGGGGTATAATTCTTTTCACAAGGGAAGGTGTACTAATGAAAAAATCTCTTTTACTGGCTACATTATTGCTTTTGGTTTCTTCTTCAGTTGGTCTTGCCAACCCATTAGCCGATTGTTCCATAGGGCAAATCTCCTTTGACCTTACTCTCGGCGCTCCCAAAGTGACCTCAAATTCAGAAGTTGACGGAAAATCTTCGTTAGGCTACGGTGTCACCGCTGGCTTCGGCTTCGGGTTTGCCGGGCATTATTCTGCTGAAAATCTTAAAATCAAATCCCCGCTTTACGGCAGCGATCAAATCAAAAGCCAACAACTTGTGCTGGTTAATAACCTATTTGACCTTGTCGGTAATGTATCCATCTTCGGCGGAGTTTCTCAGACTCAAGTCGAAAACTGCAGCAAGCACAACGGATTGATTGTCGGTATAGCCGGTAATGTTCCGCTTGGCTTTAACACCAAAGCTTATGCTGTTTTAACCGGGGGCAATAAAATGTCCGGTTATGAAGCCGGCCTCAGTTATTCCTTAGCGGATTCCGCCAGTTTAAGTTTGGGCTATCGTGACCACAAGTATAAAGATTTAACTTTTGGTGATGGCAGTGCCCATGACGCTACCGTCAAAGGCCTTATCGGCGGGGTAAACTTTACCTTCTAAATTCCTCCCCAATCGCTTTTCTTCATCAAAAAAAGACCGTTTAAAAAGCAGTTGCTTTTAAACGGTCTTTTAATTTTTACTTCTTCAGATAAGGTTACAGCTAATCCATATACGTAGCCACAATTTCGCCAAAGTACAACGTATGATAGTCCCCATTAGCGTAATAAGCAGTCTGGTAATCCGGATTAAGCTGTTCGGGAATCATTACTTGTTGATATACTACTTTGCACTCATAATGCAAGCCACAATCGGCTATAACGGGCGTGTTTATTTTTTTACTGGGATTTGTTACCAGACCCGCCGCTTTAAATTTGTCAATATCCCGTCCAGACTTGGTACCGCATATATTAAGTGCCTGCTTCTTATCCGTAAAGGGAACACTCACAGTAAATTCCTTACTTTTCTCAAGCAGTTCAAAAGTGAACCTCGACGGCCTTACCATAACCGTGAAAATTGGTTTCTGCCAAATAAATCCTATGTTTCCCCAGCCTATCGTCATCGTATTGCATTGATTCCCACTCGCAGCAGTTAAAAAAGCCCCCTTACTCAATATCTCTAGTGTTTTAGCCGCATATTCATTGTAAGCAACGCTCGTACTCAAAACTTCCAACTCCTTACTGGATTTATTTTACTACCATTACCGGACACGAGGCGTAATAAAGCACCGAACTGCTTACACTCCCCATTATAAATTCCTTTATAATTCCAAGGCCTCGACTTCCCATTACGATTAAGTCAAAGCCTTTATCGGTGCAAAAGTTAACAATAACTTCGGTAGGCGATCCTACTTCAATAAAGCCTTCTGCAACCACTCCGGCGGGCAATTTGCTTAATGCCTCATTAATAACACTATTCCCCGCCTCTTTTATATCATCAACAACTTTGTCCGGTATGTATACCCCCGCGCTTACGTCACCAAAAGCAGCTACTTTTGAAAACAAATTAACGACATGGAGAACACTTATCTCAGCTCCGCACTTTTCGGCTAAATAGCCGGCGTGCTTTACCGCACGGGCTGAATTCACCGACCCGTCAATGGGAACTAATATCTTCCTGTATTCAGGCACCTATTACCCCTCCTCTAGTATTCGTTTCTTTACCACTTTACGTTGGATGAATAAGGCAACAACACCACCCAAAAAACATAAAACAGATAACGTAAAAAATACGTCCTGAAAAGATAAGACCGCAGACTGCCGAGCTGCCATAGAACTTAACAAAGCTTTGACCATGGTATACTGTTCCGGCAGTAACCCCCGCCCGGTTAACCACCCATGAACAGCCGTTGAAATTTCCGCCCCGGTCATCCCTTGGTTACCCCATAACTTCTGGAACAAATGGGTAATTTCCTCCTGAGAATGGCTCATTGCCGATAAATATTCTTGCAGCACTTGTGTATGATAGATTTCTCGACGCGCTAACAGTGTTTCAGCAAAAACTACCCCTATACTCCCGCCAATAATTTTAGCCAAATTAAAAATTCCTGAACCTACTCCCATTTTATCTTTAGGCAAAGTCGACACGGCACAATTCGTCAGCGGTGACATGGTTAAACCCAGTCCCATACCAAACACAGTAAGCCGGATATAAAAATCGGCATGAGAATACTGTAAGCTTATGTTATGAAATGAATACAACCCCCCGGCAATCAGAATAAGTCCCGCAACAGTAGGTATACGCGACCCTAAGCGGTCAGCCAGTTTGCCGCCTAACGGCGAAAATATCACCATAGTGCCACTCATAGGCAATAGCATAAGACCAGCCGTAGTCGAATTATATCCTAAATATGATTTTAGAAAGAACGGTAGCATAAAACTATTACCATATAACGCGATAAAAGATAAAAACCCAACTATATTTGCGATCGAAAAATTTCGGCTGCGAAACAATCTTACATCTATCATGGGATTTTCTGTTTTAGCCTCTATCATCATAAATAGAATAAATGTGGCCGCCGCTAAATAGAACATCGTTACAATATAGAACGAGTCCCAACCTTCTTTTTGTCCCTGGTTTAGCGCAACCAACAGCGAACTAAGGCTGGCTATTAAAAGAATGGCTCCCGGATAATCGATTGCCACTTTATCCTTTTGGGGGGAGTTTGGTATAATCATAAAGGCCAAAATAATACTTATCGCACACACTGGCCCTACGGAAAAAAATACAAACCGCCAATCAAAGCTTTCAATTATAACGCCGCCCAAAGTCGGCCCTAGAGCACTTCCGGCCGCCGCCATCGCACTCCATAAACCCAAGGCTTGCCCGCGTTCATGCGGGGCAAACGTTTCCGCTACAACCGCCATAGCATTCGGCAGCAGCATACCCGCTCCCACTCCCTGGATAATACGAAAAACAATCATCGCCGTTGAAGTCGTCGTCATACCGCATAGAAGCGAACTTACAGTAAATAATAGCAAACCGATAATATACACTTTTTTTGCCCCAAACAAATCTCCCAGCTTACCCGTTACCGGTAATATCGAGCCATACGGCAGCATATATCCCAGCGATACCCAAACAACAGAATCCATATTAAAATTAAGGGCCGCCATAATATTTGGCAAAGCAATATTAACACAGCTGCTTACATAAGCACTAAGAACTGTGCCTAAACAAACAGCCAATAGTATCGTATATTTTTTAAGCATATCTTTGACCTTCCAGTCGATGTTAGGTGCTGCCTTCCACGCAGACTTCCTTTAGTGAACTCTAATCTTTATAGTCACAGACATTCCCGGTTTTAGCACATACTCAGACGGATCAGGCTTAATCTTAATCGGAAGTCGTTGAGTAACTTTAGTAAAATTACCAGAACTATTTTCCGATGACAACAAAGAAAACTGTGACCCGGTAGCCGCACCAACTTCGCTGACCGCACCGGTGAGAGTCTGATCGGGGTAAGCATCAACAATAAAGCTTACCTTCTGGCCCACTTGCACCCTACCAATGTAAGTTTCTTCAATATTTGCACCAACCCAAACATCTTCCGGATCGGTTATATTAAACAATTGCTGACCGGCGACAATAATTTCACCAACTTCCACCGACTTTGTAGCCACAATCCCGCTCACTGGCGCTTTAACCGTGGTATCGTTCAATTGGAGTTGTGCCGCCTCAAGCGCTGCTTGGGCTTTTTGTACTTGCGCCTCGGCCATTTGAATATCCTCCTGCCGCGAGCCTTCCGCATTTAAACTGAGTTGTTCCCTAGCGGCAGCATACTTAGCTTTTGCAACTCGATATGCCGTTTCACTGGCATCTCGCTGATGAACCGATATTACCCCTTGCTCATATAAAGAAGCGTCCCGCTCGCTATTCCTAAGAGCATTTTCCATCGTGGCTTTAGCTTCCAAAACCGCCGCATCGGCCTGAGCGATTTCTTGATGTCTGCGTCCTGCCGCAACAGACGCGAGATTTGCTTGGGTAATCGCTAAATTAGCTTTTGCCTGGTTTACCTGCGCAATCAAATCCGCTTGTTCCAGTACCGCAATTACCTGTCCGGCCTCAACTTTGTCTCCTTCACTCACCAAAACCTTTTCAATACGACCATTCACTTTTGCGCTTACAGCGACAATGGTTCCTTTCACTCGGGCATCATCCGTAGACACAATCCGGTTGGTATACATCCACCACCATATACCTCCCAAAACAAAAATACCTACCAGCAGCGTGGCAATTACTGCCACGCTGCGGTTGGTCAGTTTCCTCGTAGTTATTTTACCCACAAAATTTCCTCACTCTTCCTGAATTAGTTAATTATAGCTTGCTTACTCATCAGCTGAGTAAATCAGCCCGTAAAATGGCTATTTTTTGTTCCATCCTATCCAAACGTTCTTTAAGCATTGCTTCTATCGCCGGAATTCTTCCCCTGCCGATTTCCGTGATAGTATAAATCCGTTTACTACGCGTTACCAGACTCTCCCAAGCACCGATAATATATCCTTTTTCCTCCAATTTGCGCAGAAGAGGATATAAAGCGTTGGTATTCGGAGTATAAGCGTCCAACGTGCGCCTTTTTATTTCCGTTACCATTTTATTGCCATGGGCTGGTTGGCTATCAAGAATTTTTAGTATGTACAATCCAAGAATCAGCCGCATATAACTTTCATATTCCGGTGCATGCTTTGCCATAACTTCCCCTTTCAAAGTTATTATTTTTATCTTTGATAATTATATCAAGTTTTTTCGATCACATCAATCCTATGTGCAATAAAAAAAAACCTGCTTCTTGAAGCAAGTTCTTTTTTATTCCCTATTAGCTGCAATGCTTTATTATCTTCATAATCATATCAATGCGATTAAACGGCGTAACAAAATAGAAACCATCCACCATGGGTTTTATTCTCTTTGCAATATCAACTGCCAGTTCTATTCCTGCATTTTCCGCGTCTTCCCGCGACATGGCCGGAGTAAATCGTTCAATATAGCCTTGTGGTATTGTTATACCTGGGACTTCATTATTTATAAACTGGGCGTTTTTATAGCTAACCAAGGGCATGATCCCCCCCAGGATTTTAGCTTTGGAATTCTCTTTTGCCCTCGGTAAAAAGTCAATGGTCTCCTCTTCAAAAATAGGTTGAGTAAGAAAAAACCGGGCCCCTTGCTCAATTTTGGCTGCCATGCGGGATAGTTCTACTTCTTTATTCAGGACATTTAGGTTAAGTGCTCCGCCAATATACACAGGATCATTGCTGCACATCTCCTGATTGATATCCTTAATAAACTCTATAAGTTTGACTGAATTCAAATTAAAAACGCTTTTGGTTTCACTATTGCGCGGGATAGCATCTCCCGTCACTGCCAAGATATTTCTGATCTCCTCTATATGCCCTGCCATAATAATTGATTTGAGTGCATTGATATTTCGATCACGGCAGCAAATATGAGGCATAGCATCAATACCTACTTCCCGTTTTATCTTAGCTGCAATCATTACCGAATCAACACGGGCTTTCGCCAAAGGGGAATCGGCTATTGTTATAACATCAACACCGTTTTCCTTACAAACTCTGGCATTATGCAGTATCTTATCCATGTTCATGTCAAAAGGAGGATCCAGTTCGACTGCAATCACAAACTTTCCTGCTTTCATCTTTGCCGCAAAATGGTTTTCCACCTGTTTGGCTAACGCCGTTTCCCGTTCATTTATCCGCGGTGTTGCTTGCCCCACCGTTTTTGCCGACACTTTTTGGGCTAAGCATCTAATATGTTCCGGCGTAGTTCCACAGCAGCCTCCAATAATCCTTACACCCTGACTCAGCACATGGCTCATTACCTCAGCGAAATACTCCGGATTATTGTTATAAACCATCCTCTCATTAACCACTTCTGGATAGCCAGCGTTGGGAAATAAGGATAACTTGTCCTGACCTATATCTATCCTCTGAATTAATTTAGACAAGTGCGTAGGTCCAACACCACAATTAAACCCATAAGCATCAATAGTTTTTACTACTTTAATTTCATCTTGCAGACGTTCTATACTTATACCCTTCCTGGAATATCCTTCCGCTGACATAACAAACTGAGTCAAGACGAAGGCATTGACGTTCTTTTCTTTAATATAAGCGGATACTTCTAGTAAATAGTCTGTTCGGCTAAATGTTTCGAATACAAAAAGATCCGCTCCTACCTGTAAAAAGGTGTCTACAATGAATTTGAATTCCTCTACCATCTGTTCCTTGCTCATGACTGTTCCATCCGCTTTCACTTCAGGAATTGGTCCAATACTGGCTGCTATAAACACATTTTTACCATAAGCCGCCTTATGAGCAATTTCGTAGCCTTTTTTCAAGAGAACGGCAACTTGCTCTCTTGGTATATTTAGAATAATAGAATTAGCCGAAAAGGTATTGGTCCTAATAAATTGCGCACCCGCTTGAATATATTCGGTATGTATTTTTTCAATCGTCTCTGCATCATTACAATTAGCCCATTCCGGAAATGTATTTTGATTCGTTAGTTGGGCATAATACGTTCCCATAGCTCCGTCAGCAACCAAAAAATTAGATGCAAGATATTCTTTCAGCAGCATACATTTCTCCTCTTTTTATCCTTTGTACCCATTTTATCGTAGTTACAGTAATAGCTGTCCATATACATTTAAGAATAAGACAGGATATAATTTTTCTCATTTTAAAGGAACATTTTGGCTTTTATATGTTTTTGTGATATATTTGTAACAATACTTTGGTATAATAAATTATACAATAAAAGGGAGGCTTTTACATGAAAAAAATAGTATTTCTCGTTCTATCATTATTTATTCTTAGCCTAGGAGCAAGCGTTAGCGCCCATGGCGTTATGCAACCGGCTCAATCGGCAACGATAGTAGCTATGAACGAACCAGCTCCTCAACCGGGAGATCCGAATCAACCACCTCAACAACATAAAAAGAAGAAACCCCATGCACCTGCGGAAAACCCACAGCCACAACCGCCAATACCACAACCACAACCTTAAAATGAAATCATTTATTATAAGTAAGGGCCGTGCTAAAAACTCAGCACGGCCCTTACTTATTTATATACTAGGCTGTTTGTTTTCTTCTTGCATAAGAAAGAATGGCACCAAGCGCAATGGATAAATAGGCAGCAGCCAATACCCGATACTCGGGCGGCAGCATAAACACAATCGTATGTGCCGGAACCCAAAAGAACGGTTGAATTTTGAATACGATAAACCGGATAAACGCCAGCCAATCAATGGCAGTCAACACGGTTGACAATGAAGGGGCCGCGCCGTCTCTCGCCCACATGTCAATACACGTATCACTTATTCTGTGCGCCATGGAAAACATAGGACCAAAGGTCAAATTCATTATAGCGCTGGTAAAAAAGGCACCAAGGAAAAGCTTTACAAACCCGTCTCCTAAGTAGAGCAGCCCGGCATTTCCGGCACCGGCAACACCGGTTGAAAATACCTGAAACATGAGCGCAATTAACATACCGATAACGCCCCAGATAATCGCCTTATAGACCATACCTGTGGTCTTTTTCCATTGTCCCCCCACCATTCTTACAGCCAGAAGTTCACCCATCGTGGCTAATACTACAAACTTAATAAAAGCCATGACATAAGGATGAGTTGCAGTCATCTGAATGAACACCTCATGCGTTGAGGGAATTACGAGGAGCGCAGATATACCGCAAATAACAACAATCCAAACAAAATCTCCTAATTTCAATGGTCTTCCTCCGTTTTTACAAAGATTATAGTTTTCTATTCTTAACGTTTAAGAGCTACGCAAGCTAATGCTATAGAGTTAAACTTCGATTCCGGAGTATCCGAGCGGGATACCATAACCATCGGATGGGTAGCGCCTAAAATCACCCCTGCATTTTTCGCTTTTACAAAATGCACCATGATTTTGCCGAAAATATTGCCCGCCTCAATGGTCGGAACGAGATAAATGTCGACATCACCAGCGATTTTGCTGGGAATACCTTTATGCTTGGCCGCTTCGGCGCTGGCCGCAACGTCCATAGCAATGGGGCCTTCGATCACGCAGCCGGGCAACTCACCGGCAGCGGCTAAATCTACTAAACCTTTAGCATCTACGGTTGCCTGCATTTTGGGATTAACTTGTTCATTGGCAGCCAACACCGCTACATTCGGGTTTTCAATCCCCATATTTTTCAGACCTTCAATAGCATTGATCAGTATGCCTTTCTTCTCTTCCAGGTTAGGCGCAATATTCATGCCGCCGTCGGTTTTATAAACCAGCTTCTTCTCACCAGGAATTTCAAGAGCAACAAAATGAGAAAGGATTTTCCCTGAACGCAGTCCGTATTCGGCATTCAACCCAGCCCGGAGGAAATTACTGCTGTTAAGCAGGCCCTTCATATAAATTTGGGCTTCCCCACTGCTTACTTTTTTAACTGCTTCCAGAGCAGCTTTATCGATATCCATTTCATGAATGATTTGAGTTTCAGCCGATAATCCAACTTTCGCCACTAACGGCTTAATTGCTTCAGCGTCACCTACCAAGATAGCCCGCACCAAACCGGCATCTTCTGCCGCTTTAATGGCTACAAGCACTTCCTCATCCTGCGCTACGGCCACGCTAATTGTCACTTTTCCTAAAGTTTTTGCTTTTTCAACAAGTTCCTTAAAATTGTGTAGCACAAAAATTCCCCCAGTTTATTGATATATTTTTGCTTCTTCTTCACCACGAATAACACGCAATGCACCTGCGGCTAATGATTCTAATTCTTCTTCTCCAGGAATAACAACGATCGGAGCAATAAACTTAACCTTAGCGGTAATGTCGTTAACTACCCGTTTGGAGTAAGCAATTCCGCCTGTGATAATAATACGATCTACGTTTCCGTCCAGCACTACGGAAAGCGAACCAATTTCTCTCGCCACCTGATAACATAAAGCCTGCAGCAAGATTTCAGCCTTTTCGTTACCTTCCGCTGCCATTTTTTCCACTCGGCGTATATCCTTAGTTCCCAGATACGCATAAAGCCCGCCGGAACCAAACAATCTGCTCTTTAGTTCTTCAAATGTGTATTTGCCGGAAAAACATAATTTAACCAACTGGAAAGCAGGGAGTCCGCCACAGCGGTCAGGGGCGAAAGGTCCTTCTTCTTTTCCGTCAACAATTTCCACCATTCTTCCGCCCAGATGCGCGGAAAGGCTGACGCCTGTACCAAGATGGGCCACAACAAACCGACCGTCAGCATATTTTTTCCCTATTTCAGCAGCCACTTTTCGAGCAACCGCCTTCATATTTAACGCATGGCAGGCACTATGCCGAACAAGGTCAGGCGTTCCCGTTATGCGTGCCACAGGTTCCAATTCATCAGCAACCACCGGATCAACGATAAAGGCAGGAATACCTAATTGCTGTGCCAACCCATTGGCAATGACGGCCCCAAGATTGGAAGCATGTTCACCCCGTTCAGCTTTTCTGAGATCTTCCACCATCAGTTCATTAACAGCATATGTACCACCGGCTACCGGTTTTAACAACCCGCCCCGGGCAACAACCGCCTTAAACGTGCTAAGCTCAATGCCCGCTTCTTTAAGTGCCGTAAGGATAAGGTCAAGACGATATTTATACTGATCAAATACTCTGGCAAACTCATGCAACTCCGTGCCTTGATGTTCCACAGTTTGTTTCAATATTACATTTTCGCCTTCAAAAACAGCAAATTTAGTTGATGTAGCTCCAGGGTTAATTGCTAGTACGCTTTCCATATAATCCTCCTTTTTTACTTGCATTTTACCTGGAAACTTTATAATAGGCCATTAGCGTCAGATAATCAATGTTTTTTTCAGTTTTTTACTATATTATTGTAAACCCTCCAGTTACAGGAGAGTCAACCAGTCTATTTTTTCAATTGGAATTTGTATTTCCGTAATATGGCTATTCTTATCTTTTGAAATGAATTCATCAATAATTGTACGCTCCAGCGCTTCACCGTTTACACTATATTGGTTTTTTTCAATATAGTCCATCAACATATGATAATATTCTTTTGACCCGGCATGATTGCCCCGGTAATAAACACAAGCATACTCGCCGGCTAAAAGCTTTTGTGTAGCCGGGGTGGTATCAATATTTTCTTCCAGCAGAAAACAAACCGAACTATACTCGTCAAAATTCCGTTTTTTCAGATTTTCCACCGTCACTGTAAACCCGACCTTACCAATAAATAATGGAATTCTAGTCTCTTTTTCCAGTTTTCGTACTGAAAACTCCAGTTCATCTGTTGAACCAATTCTTTCCTTAAGACTAAGTATGGTCCGTTCTTCCTTAATGTTTTTAACAATTACCTTGCCAATCACAGGAATAGTTAATGCTTCTTCAATTTCTCTAACTCGGTTAGCGAAACGATGGCTAACCACCATTAATTCAGCTATTTTATTGAGGGTGACCTCTCTTTCTTGCTTTAAAAGCTGCAAAAAATCATTAATATCCCTTGTTTCAATATGTTGCTTTATATCCTTCAGCGAAATCCCCAAAGACTTCAAATAATTAATCATGTCCAACTGTTGAAATTGTTCGGATGAATAATAGCGATATTTAGAAAATTTGTCGACTTCAATTGGCTTTAACAGTCCTATTTCATCGTAATACCTTAATGTTTTTATCGGCACATTTAATAACTTCGATGTTTCTCCGATCGTAAATCTGTTTTTCATTGCGGCCCCCACTAAATTTCTCTTTACGATTTTTTCTACATAAAGCCGTTTCACACCTTTTATATTGAAATGGTATCACTTTCAAATTTATTCACTTTACACGACTTTGCCTCTTTAAGACCAGGCCTGGGCTTCTGCAAGTGGATCATGTTTTTCCTTTCCGGGTTCAATAAAGCTCTATAAAAAAAAGTTATTCTCAAATGTGTTATGACACCTAAAAATTAGGGGGCTGTTTGCTTTTTTTTGCAAACAGCCCCCTATTAGCTTCCGAATTTAACCCTTACTTTTTTCCTCTAAAACACAAAATGCTTTAGGCGGATTTAAAAATGAAGCACATACCAAACCTACGATAGCAATGATTCCTACAATAAGGATGGACATATGATACAGCTCGGTACTGTGCAATGCGATAGATCCTGCTACTACTCCGGCCGTTCCGCCGAAGATGCCCAGCCCCATCCACATTCCACCCAATTTGCCAACAATGTTGGCGGGGTAATGCATGGCAAGAAAGGCTTGCACATTAGGATTAACCCATCCCTGAAAGAAACCGGCTAGAATCAAACATGGAATAAGAACAGACGGATTCGAATGAACAAAGCCAAACTTAATGGAGAAACAAAAAATACCGGCACCTATAAAACCGATCATAACTACCGGCTTTACGACGCGCCTAAAGACTTTTTCCATAACAATTCCACCAATAACAGAGCCAACCATGAAGGCAATTTGGACAAACATCATATATTTACCAGCTTCCACCGGACCATATCCCACCCCAACCGGCGGCACAATCGCCAAAAATGCCGGAGTTAAATCATTAAATGCTTGCATAACCCATGATAAAAAGAAAATACATAAAATACCGATATACGTTACAGGCTGCCGTAAAGCCAGCTTAAAGTTATTCTGGGTAGCCACCCTATCACAGGCGACAACTTGATCGTCATTTACATGTGCCTTAGGCCCAAGAGCCACAACTACTGATAAGAGAATCCCGACTAGCGGAACTACAGCCAACCAAGCCATAGCGGTTGTCCAGCTTCCAGTTGCCTCAAACATAGCCGGGGTTGTACCAAAACCGATAGCAATTCCCAAGGAAACGGACAGACCTTGAATTCCAAGAACCAATCCACGCTCTTTCTGAGGAAACCAAACAGCAGCCACTGCCGAACCTACACCCATAATCGCACCGGCCCCAAACCCTTCAAGTATCCGCAAGGCTACAATCGCCCCAAAATTATCAGAAAATGTTGGTATGAGGATATCTCCCACCAACATGCATACACACGAAATTATAAAAACGGGTACGGCTCCGGCCCTATCAACTAAGAATCCGCCAGCGACCGCCCCAACCGTTACAAATAAGGTAAACGCTCCCATAAATGCGCCGGTAGCCTCTCCAAGGGTTAGCCCCATCTGAGTGGCAATAACCCCCATTAGCGGTGCAAAAGAAATAAGAATAATACCTTCTGTTACCGTAATAAACCATAGTACAAGCAAAACAAACCACCGAAATTTTGGATACAGCTCGTTGTTCATAACATAACTCCCTTCAATTTTTCATTTGACAATTTCAGCTTTCTTTAAAATCAGATCTTAATAATGGGAATTTTTAGTTAATTCATCTTTTTCAAATATCAAAAGACATATTTTGTTACTATATTCCATTAATATTGCTGTTCCCTACAGCTTCATCGCGTAATATTTCCCAACTTTTCACGCATTTAATCAGCCACTTACCTAGTCAGTATCATTTTATCATTTAGTAAACCCTCGGTAAAATCGAAAGTACTACTCACATAATCGTGATATTGCATTATGATGCGCTCTTAGCAGGATTTTGGAGTCTTTCATGTAGGTTCTTAGAATTCCGAAGGAATATAAGAGGTTTTGCCGAATCATATAAGGACTTCACAGTCCTTATCAATAGAATTGTGCACTTACTATTGCACCTTATACGGGTAAAAACCTTTCTTTTGCCCCAAAACTTCCTATTCTATAAACATTCAGGAATTGCAAATTTACTTGAATATTATAGTACTACAAAATTACAAATTCACCGGAGGATGGCGTAATGGACACTAGGCAGCTACGTTCTTTTATCGCTGTAGCCCAGCATCTTAACTTTACAGAAGCGGCAAAACACCTTTACCTTGCCCAATCTTCCCTGAGTCGGCAAATAGCGGAATTGGAAAAAGAACTTGGTGTATCTCTATTTTCCCGAACCAATCGTTCTGTTCAGCTTACTCCGGCAGGCAGCTTACTCCTAAAAGAAGCGGCATCCCTGATCAGCCAAATTGATGCCATAATCGAACAAACCCGCAAAGCAAATTCAGGTTTTATCGGCAGCTTAAGAATTGGCTGTCACGGCTTAGAAAGGTATTTTTTCCCTAAATTGGCGAAAACGTTTCGTCAAAATTATGCTAATATTAACTTATATATCGATTGGCTTAATATAAAAGCATTAAATAACGCTCTTCTCTGCCGCACCGTAGATATTGGCTTTACACTTGAGCTCGAAGTACAACACCTTTCCGAAATTATGTCAAAAAAAATCTATACCGATCCCTTAGTGGTCATGATGCCGCACGACCATCCACTGGCTCAATGTTCTCAGATCAATCTCTCCTCACTGATGACGGAACCTTTTGTAATTCTTTCGCGCCAAGAATGTCCCGGTGCCTTTCAAAACACGGTTCAGCTCTGTGTAGAAAATGGATTCTCGCCCAATATTATCAGTGAGCCTGCAACAATAGAAGCACTTATACTATTAGTAGAGTCAGGTGTTGGTATTTCTATTATATCGCAACATATGGAAGCATACGGCAATTCCAATATGCGTTTCATACCACTCACCAACACTAACGCGATTATTAATATCGTGGTATGCTGGAACAAAAAAAATAACAACCCGGCAATTCCACTGTTCGTTAGCGAACTTGAAAAAACTCTTCTTGCCCTATAAAAACCCGCAAGGCAAACGGTTTTTCTCCCGCTTACAGTTTTGTAACAGAACTGTAATGAAACTGATAACCCATTGTTACATTTGATAGGTATTATTATGATAAGCTCTGTTCCATCATTAAGGAGGGTATTTTTTGTGAAACTAAACCACCGTTGGTATAAAGCACTTTTACCTCTAGCTTTTTTAGTAGCTTGGTCGTTCCAGTGCTTTGCTGCACCACTGGAATTAACCCTGGAGGAAAGTATTAACTTAGCCTTAAAAAATAACTATGACATAAAAATAGCCCAAACAGACCGCGACAAATCTCTCTGGGCTATTAATCAGGCAAAGGCCAATAAGAATGTATCGCTCAGCTTTTCACATGTCGACGAGCGCTATAATACACCACCAACCATCTATACACATGCGTATACCTACACCACAGAGTTTAGCAATGAACTTTCACTTTCCCTGCCCCTTTATTCCGGTGGCAAACTAGAAAGCCAGTTGAACCAAGCTAAGCTGGATCTTGCCTCAGCCGATCTGGATGTGGATATAGCCAAACAGCAGCTTACGCTCAATGTGGTTACCTATTATTTCAACGTTCTGGAGTACCGCAATGAACAAGCCATATGCCAGCAAACCGTTGACAACTATGCGGAACATTTATCGTTAGTCAATACTAAATACAACTTAGGTTTTGTGGCAAAAACCGATGTCTTATCGAGCGAAGTTGACCTAGCGGATGCTCGCGACAGCCTGAGCAAAGCACAAAATAACTATTTAAATGCCGTCGCCACGCTGAATAACGCTCTGGGGCTCGCCCATGATACCGAGCTTTTATTAAAAGATGATTTTAAATATGAAAAAAAACCAATGACACTCCCCGAATGTCTGGCCTATGCACTCAACCACCGGCCGGAATTGTCTCAGTATAAAGTGAAAGTCACTAGCGCCGAAGAAGACGTAAATATTGCCAAAAGCGGCTATCTGCCTACCGTTGGCCTTACACTAGACCAAGGCTGGAATGATTCTAATTTTCCCGGCGGTAAAAACAGCAACTGGCTGGCCGAGGTTACCGTCTCCGTAAGCGTCTTCGATTCCGGCCTTACTAAATCCAAAGTGGAACAGGCCAAACGCAGCCTGAGCAAAGTACAAGACCAATCCAGCCAGAAACGCGATACAATATTGCTTGATGTTCGTCAATATTATTTAAGCATGCGCGAAGCCGAGACCCGAATCGGAACAAGTGAAGTATCTGTAAACCAAGCCTCCGAAAATCTCATGATTCAGAAAGCCCGCTACACCGCTGGCGCCGGCACAAACATTGATATACTTGACGCCGTGTTGGCCCTTGATAAAGCTAAGAAAAATTATACTGAGGCGCTCTACGACTACAACACCGCCAGAGCAAACCTCGAACAAGCTATGGGGGCACCAGTACTATAAACTAAAAAAGGCTATTGCTAAAAGTTCTCCTACTTCTTGGCAATAGCCTTTTTTAGTTCCGCAATGTCTTTCTGCATAGTCTTGATTTTTTCCTCAAACTCTTTCGCTTTTTCCTCTTCTTCTCGTGCAGCAATAAGCGCACGTTGGGCAGCATTTACCACCAAAGCTTGACCGATAAACCCAAATATGGCACTAACAACAAGTTGCTCGGTAACGGTCAGCGGCTCTTCGACTATCGCAAATCCCAGAAGAAAGCTAATAACGACTATTTCGTCCGGCGATAAATTATATAGTAAAACTTCATCCAAGGATATCCACTCCACACATAATATAGGCTATTGTAAAATTATGTTATTAAAACCTTAACTATACCAGTTTCAAAATAAGGCAAGAGGGAAAAGCTATAAGCTTTTCCCTCTTGCCTTATTATAGTCACTACTATTCCGCCAGTTCGCTCTCTTCATTCATTGCTTCATGAGCTACCGGCAGGGCTGATTTATCACCAATCATGGTTTCCCGTATTTTTATTTCGATTTCCTTCGCAATATCCGGTTTGGCTTTTAGCATTTCTTTTGCGCTTTCCCGCCCTTGTCCCAATCGGTTTTCCCCATAGGAATACCAAGCGCCGCTTTTATTGATAATCTCTAATTCAGTTCCCATATCCACTAAAATTCCCTGGTGGGAAATCCCTTGCCCATACATAATATCAAATTGCGCTTGTTTAAACGGCGGCGCTACTTTATTTTTAACTACTTTCACTTTGGTTGCGGTTCCAATAACATCATTGCCTTGTTTTAAGGTCTCTCCCTTACGGACTTCCAGGCGTACCGAAGCATAAAATTTTAACGCCCGTCCCCCCGTCGTCGTTTCAGGGTTGCCAAACATCACTCCGACTTTTTCCCGCAACTGATTAATAAAAATTGCTGTTGTCCTGGATTTACTGATAATAGCCGTGAGTTTTCTCATCGCCTGGGACATGAGTCTAGCTTGTAAACCTACATGAGAATCCCCCATATCGCCCTCTAGTTCCGCTTTGGGAACTAACGCCGCCACAGAGTCAACAACAATAACGTCGACCGCGCTGCTACGTACCAGAGCCTCAGCAATCTCCAACGCCTGCTCTCCGCTATCAGGCTGAGAAACAAGCAGTTCGTCAGTATTTACCCCCAACGCCTTTGCATATACCGGATCAAGGGCATGTTCCGCATCAATAAACGCGGCAATGCCTCCCGTTTTTTGCGCTTCGGCAATAACATGCAGAGCTACAGTAGTTTTTCCGGAAGATTCCGGACCATAGATTTCAACAACCCTTCCCCGGGGAATTCCACCAACGCCAAGGGCAACATCTAACGAAAGCGCTCCCGTAGGAATAACCTCAAACTGTAAGTTATTGGCCGCCTCTCCAAGCTTCATAATAGAACCTTTTCCGTATTCCTTTTCTATTTGCTTTAATGTATTCTCAAGGGCCTTTACCTTATCCAGTGTCTCTCCCATAAACGCCTCCACAGAACCTATGTTTGATTTTATTTTATCATCGAACATAGGTTCTGTAAAGCGTTATTGATAATATTTTTACTACTTATACGATTATAAGAATATTTATTTTTTATTGGAGCGCGTATTCATAATGACACAAGTTCTATCTGCATGCTACAATATATATTGAAGGATGGTGTCTTTGGCTATGCATTTAAATAAAACAATCATGAACTCCATATTAGATGAGATTGACCGAACCATTTCCCGTGCCGGAAAAAGTCATGACGAAGTAATTACTATTCTGCTCTCTCTACATCCCGAAATTACATTTTCCCCGGATGATTGGAATCAGCTCTCCTCCGAAGCCCAAACCGGTATTATCACCAGAATAAGAAAAACACTGGAATCCTTTTCTTAGCCACCTTATGGTGGTTTTTTATTTTAAAAGTCAATAACTTATTTTGATTAAGAAACCATTACCTTATTCCTCCCGGTACTTTTACTTAAATACAACAATTTATCTGCTCTTTTAACCAGCAGTTCATCCGTATCTTTTAGTTCGGCCATCGTAGCCCCTACCGAAACAGTAACCCTGATTTCGTCAAGTCCCATGCGAAATACAGATTGCTCAGTCAGTGCTCGAACTCGCTCTGCAACTTTAACAAGTTCTTCTTTTAATGAAGTATTTATAATTGCCAAGAATTCCTCTCCACCCCAACGGAAAGCATTTCCCTCATTAGCGACGCTATTTTGAATTGTTTTAGCCACCATTTTAATAATCTTATCACCGACGTCATGACCATATTGGTCATTGATCCGCTTAAAATGATCAATATCTGCGAATAGCACTCCGAAAAACGGCCTACCTAAATTATTCATTTCATTAATTTTGGCCAACAACTCTATTTCAACATAACGCTTGTTTCCCAATCCTGTCAAAGAATCAATCAAAGATAGTTCCTTGAATTTAGCTAGCTGTTCTAGTAAGTATGACTTGCTAGAATTATCACCAAACACCTCCACAGCCCCAATTATCTCATTTTTCGCGTTGAGAACTGGCGAAATTCGAACTACAACAGGGATACGATGCCCATTCTTATGCTGAAGATACAATTCTTCTTCCCTTAAAACACCATCTTTTAGAGTCTTAGCTAACGGACACGCTTCTCCTTGGCAAAGTAAAGCTCCCTCGCTATTGGCATGATTCAGCCTATTGTTATAACAGTAGCTTCCTACCATATCATTACTAGAATATCCCGTTAAAGATTCAGCACTTGCATTCCAATAGATTATTTTTCTAACCTTATCGACAAAGTATACTCCATCATAAAGATGATCTAGCATTGTCTTATAAAAAGATAGGCTCATTTCGATCACCTCGTTTACTAACTTACTGTATATTATGTTAACGTACATTATATGTTTCCAGTAAACTTAGGTAAAAAGCACTACCTTAGCCACTTAGAATCACTTTTTTCATTTACCAGTAAAATCGAATACCGATATTGTCCCTTTCAAAATAAACACTCCCACTTATAATTTGAAGCGGGAGTGAATTTTTGCCTGAACTACCACCATAGGCTGCAGACAGTTTTTATCATTATTTTTATATGTTATTCACGGCAAATATCAATAATAATTTGCTCAAGAGCACTACTATCCGCCTGACCTACCTTAAGTTTTCGGTCAGCCTCCGCAATAGCTACCAACGTTTTCGCTAACCTCGGGGCAGAAAACTTCCGACTTTGCTGCACCAGTTTTTCCCCCACAAAAGGAGGAACACCCAATTCTTCCGCCACTAAATTGCTGGATAATCCCTTCGCCGATAGACCACAAGCCTGCCATAACATTCTCACCTGGCGGGCTAACAAGGCCAGTAACCGTAACGTGTTTTCCCCTGCTGTAAGTTGTTCCTCCAACAAAGTAAGCGCTAAGGCAAGCTGTTTTTGACTGACCGCCTCAATCAGTTTAAACACTGATATTTCCGGTACTGCGGCCATGATACCGGCCACTTCTTCCTTGCTAATCACACGCCCTTTACTGTAAAGGGCTGCTTTTTCCATTTCGCCGTTAAGAAACCCTAGAGATACCTGAGGCATTAAACTGATAGCCGATAGAACATACTCCATCGCATCCGGTGACATTTTTTTTTCTAATTCCTCCAACTTAGACACTATCCAAGGTCTTATCTCCTTAGGCTTTAGCGGACTAAAATCAACAACAACGCCTTGCTTTTCTACTGCTTTGTACAGCTTTTTCCTTTTATCCGCCTTATCATTTGCAGTAAATATAATAAAACTATATGTAGGTAGGTTTTCAAATAGGGCAACTATCCGTTCATAATCCAAATCATCACCTTTGCGGCCGCTTTTAAAGAGCTGAGTACCACGAATAAGGAGAACATTCTTCCCTCCCATAAAAGGTACAGTATCTACCAGACTTACAAGTTCTCCCGCAGCCGGATCTTTCTCCAGCACATTCAAACCGAAATCCCGTTCTTCCGGAGCAAGCAGAGCATTAATAATTTCATTTTCTGTCTGCCTCATTAAAAACGGTTCTTCACCTATCAGCAAATACAACTTCCTAATATTACCTTTTTTTATTTCAGTCAACGCCTGTTTATAATCCATACCCGCCTCCGTACCAGCCTATATCTTTACAATGCTTGCAAAAACATTTTACCATTCCATTGTTAAAGTTGCTGCTTAAAGTTTTGTTCCATCAGAAGTAAACACTATTGCTCCATCCTAGTCAGTTCGGAGTATCTTCATTTCTTTCAATAAATACATCCATATTACCTTCTTCATGAACATCCTATAATCCGTTTAAAGCTGCTTGTTGCGTACAAGGTCTGTCGCTTTTGCACCTAATAACAATTTACCTTCCAAACTCTGCCGATCTTTTGCCTCTACTTCCCTATATATTTGCTCATCTATATTGTACCCTTTCGTATATAGCACTATAATATCCCGATGCCATAAAAAAAGATGGACTGATGATAGAAAAAAAGACTATGGAACGACGAGCCTTACGAAAAAATACTGACGATGTTGGCTATATTTATTTTTGGTACGAAAGACCCGGTCATTCCCTGGAATGGGGGTGATCTTATTTTGGGAAGAGTAATTAGCCGAGGGTTGCCAATTTCTGATTCAATTGATTATTGGTAAAGAAAAATGAAGCTGATCTAAGTATTGACATTACTTATGAACCAATTTATTCTCAACATATAATACAATAAACTTTTCAAAAACAAAAGATAAGAGCCAGGAATCCACAAAAGGTTGGATTTTCTGACTCTTATTTCCTATCCGATAAGAAAGCGTTATATGAAGAGGCATTATAAAAAGTAACTAGCTGACATTGTTTGAATTACGATTACTTTTAAAACCATTAGCTCAAGATAGTATGAAGAAACATTATTTATACTTACATATGGGATATTAAACCTATACCAAAATAGTTTTTATGTCCCATATCCTTCGAATAACGATAGTTAATATTGAAATAGTTAACGTCCGATAGTGGGAAATTAGCACCTACTTGAAATTCATAAAATCCATCACCGAAAATTACTGATGTATATTCATCCACATCATAATTTGAGGTAATATATGCTGCTCCTACATATAACTTTGCATTAAGGCTTAGGTTGCTTGAGTGAAATTCTTTGACTTTTATACCCATTATTGACCTAAAGTTATTATTATTTTCCAATGGACGCTGTCCATACATATATAATTTACCACCTAAATATTGAACACCGCCAATCGTACCATCATTCGTAGGTGTTTCAAAAAAAAAGTTTCCATAACTCGTAAATCCTAATGTTGTTTGTCCTATATACTGATTATTGGAAATTGGTGAGGCATTAACTGACGTAACGAATACCAACAATATTAGTGTAAACAATATTGTTTTCATTAAGGCCCTCCCTATGTAAAATATCTATAAATGGTTTTCTAAGGCTATCCACGCATATAAGCTATATGGCTACTCCTTGGAAGTTAGGCCCTGCAAAAACCACTTAAAATGAAAAAAGCAATGAGAAAATACCATTGTCCCGACCAAATCAAAACTACATCAATTCTATATTACGTAATGCCAAACAAACTTCACGATATTATTTTAAAGTTTAGCTATTGTTATGTATGTTTATATATTTTCGCAAATTGCAAGTGCAAGTTGAACACTTTGGTAAAATGGCAGCGAACTCAAGCAGCATAAAGGCTGTCGAGAAACGCATCAAAAAGTTCTTCTGGCGTTCGATAGCCGAGTCGCTTACGCG
>Ga0316604_10000602_pt1 | contig 40967 bp, 41 predicted proteins | sample OWC_soil_day20_C_FD_207650 | JGI IMG/M metagenome (GOLD analysis project Ga0316604, IMG submission 207650) | Wetland soil microbial communities from Old Woman Creek delta, Ohio, United States - OWC_soil_day20_CT | ecosystem: Environmental > Terrestrial > Soil > Wetlands | place: USA: Ohio...
AGGCGTTCTGGCTGAGACTAACACTCCCAGACGTTTCCTGCCGGTATATCTGGTCGTGGGTTCCAACATGGGTAATATTCTTCCCGGTTCTGCGGCAGTACCGAACATCCTCTGCGTCAACTTCCTGGGCACCACCCCCTATTCCGCTCCTATTCCCGGCATCATCGGTGTTGCGGTGGTTCTGGCTCTGACCATCTGGAGAGTCGGCAAGCTGGTCAAGAAAGATGTGGACGGCGGCGCCGTGTTTGAATACGGCCCCTTGCAGCCTGCCAACATTGATCAGGGCCATCAGCCCCCCGCTTGGCTCTCGATTCTTCCCCTGATCATTATCCCCGTCTGCTTTAATACCTTTGCCAGCTCCTCCCCCTGGGCGGCCATGGCAGTGGGCGTAGTTTCCGCACTGATTTTCTTCACTCCTTACATCCCCAAAAAGGAAGGCCAGAACAAGCTTATGGCAGTAGTGGACTGCTTGAACGACGGCGTCATGGTAGCCGGAATCCCCGCTATCATCCTGCTGAACTTCACCATCGGCTATGCTATTCAGGCCTCTCCCTCTTTTACCGTAATTACCAACTTCTTTACCAGCATCCCCGGTCCTGAGCTGGTCTCTCTGGCACTGATGGGCGCTCTGCTTCTGGGTGCGGCAGCTTCTGCATCTGGCCTCATCATTGCACTTGGTGTTGCTGCCTCCACCTTTATCCCCGATCTCGGTGTCAATGCGGCTGCCGCTCACCGTGTACTGGTCGCTTCTACCACCGTTCTGGACTCTCTGCCCTTTGCCGGCGCTATCGTTGCTATGATGGCCATCAGCGGCATCAAGTACAAGGAAGGCTATCCCATTATCGCGGTAACCGCTGTCGGCTTTACCGCAATTGGATTGGTTGTAACCACCCTGTTGCTGGTGCTGTTCCCCGGCCTCGCTTAAGGTTCAGTCAAACGGACAGCCAGGTCACTTTACTTAATGAAATAACAGAAGGGGCGGGAACCAATGTTCCTGCCCCTTCTTGTTTATTTTATTTTCATACTAGTCAGCCATCATGCTTCTGTAATCCAGCGTATAAAAGGAAAACAACAGGTGGCAGTACACGTCGGGTTCATTGAGATCCATACAAGTCAGTTCATTGATCTTCGCCATACGATAATTCATGGTGTTTCGATGAATATACAGCGCCGCGGCAGACTCTCCGATACTCCGGTTATGAGTCAGGTACACGCGCAGAGATTCCAAAAGCTCGGTGTCATGCTCCAGATCGTAATCTCTGAGCAGGACTATCGCCGAGTGGCAGAACTGCATGAGATTCTCATGCTTGGCGGCCAGCTCCAGCGCATGGTAAATGGCATAATCATCATAATAGTGAATTTTTTGATCTGGCTTGAGCCAGCTCCCCAGCTGCGCCGCCTTGACCGCCTGGCAGTTGAATTCTGAAAATGTGGTAATATCCAGAAGCGGGCGGCTAATTCCCGCAATCAGATGCTGCTGCTCCAGCAGTCGGCTCAGATCACTGCAAAACCGTTCATCCAACCGTAGCGATTCCCGAATTGAGCAGATCATCTTGAGCTCACTGCCGTAAACAAACATTTTTGACATCGGGAAGGTAGAGGAAAACAGCTCCATCAACTTACGGAATCGGGCATTATCAGGAATTTCGCCTGCTTCTCTCTCCCGGATGTGAACAATCTGAATCTTTCCCTTGCTTCGAATATTCCACTTGAAGTATTCAAAACGCTCCTGAATGAGCTTCTGATCCTTCAGCTTTCCCTCCAACAGGTCAAAGATAAAGTAGTCCAGCATATTATCCGGCACGACAGCCCGGTCAACATCCCGCATCAGCTCTACGGTCAGCAAATTGCCCAAGAAATCAAAAATTTCAATTTCTTCTTCCGCAATCTCCTTGAAATAAGCCGGTGAATCGAGATATCCCAAAATTTTTTCTCCTGCGCACAGAGTTTTTCTCAGCATCGGCGGTGAATCAGGATCTCCTACCGAATTATCAATCACCGGACGCTGTTGTTCCGCGGACAAGCGATACGCTTCATTGATCTTCACATTGGTTACACCACTGATGGGCAGCCCTCCGGTTTGCACAATATCCAGCCACCTGCGCTCTTTAATTTCCGGCTCTTTGGTAATGGCCATTACAGTGTAGCTGATGCTGGACAGGATAATCGGATTTCCAAACAGCGGCCTTCCTAAATTGAGAACCTTCTGTATGTCATGGCAGGTAAGCAGCTGATTTAATTTTTGGATCATAATCGTACTTTTGGTTTTCTGGGACATCATTTCGTCCTTTCCCGCCTGTCCGAAATCCTTTGGACTTCATTCGGCGCAACGCCTGTACATAGCTCGGCAGAGCCTGTAACCATGCTTTGTACTAACATAATGAAACAAAATATGAATCAGCCGGCGGACACGCCGCTGTGCTCTGGCCTGACCGCACCTCACTGGATGGGCTCAAGGGCCCTGGAATTACTCTACCCCCGTCAGCGCCTGCTCAAGATCCGCAATGAGATCGGCGGCATCCTCAATCCCCACAGACAGGCGAATCAAATCCGGAGTTACCCCGGCGGCCATCAGCTCCGCGTCGTTCATCTGACGGTGCGTGGCAGAAGCGGGATGCAGCACACAGGTTTTTGCGTCCGCCACATGAGTGGCGATGGAGGCAAGCTTTAATCCCGCCATAAAGATCTCGGCGGCGGCGCGCCCACCTTTAACCCCGAAGGTCACCACTCCACAGCTGCCGTTGGGGAGATATTTTTGGGCTTTGTCATACTGGGAATCGCCGGGAAGATCGGGATAAGAAACCCAGGCCACTTTTTCCTGATTGTTTAAATAGGACGCCACCGCCATCGCGTTGTCACAGTGCTTCCTGACCCGCAGCGGAAGGGTTTCCAGCCCGATATTCAGCAGGAACGAATTCATTGGCGCAGGAGCAGAACCGAAATCCCGCATCAGCTGCACCACAGCCTTGGTGATGTAAGCACCTTCCAGCCCGAAACGCTCGGTATAGGTGACGCCGTGATAGCTGTCGTCCGGTGTGGTAAGTCCGGGGAATTTGTCCCTGTGAGCATTCCAGTCAAACTTTCCAGAATCCACAATCGCTCCGCCCACTGCCAAAGCGTGCCCGTCCATATATTTTGTGGTGGAATGAACCACGATATCCGCGCCCCACCGGAATGGACGGCAGTTGGCCGGGGTGGCAAAGGTATTGTCAATGATCAGCGGAACACCATGGCTGTGGGCCGCCTGAGCAAATTTTTCAATGTCCAGTACGGTCAGCGCAGGGTTCGCGATGGTTTCCCCGAACACCGCTTTGGTATTAGGCCGAAACGCGGCATTCAGTTCTTCCTCGGAGCATTCCGGGTCAACAAATGTAAAGTCGATCCCCATCCGTTTCATCGTGACCGCGAACAGATTATAAGTCCCCCCGTAAATCGTAGCGGAGGAAACAACATGATCTCCGCAGGAGGCAATATTAAATACAGAGAAAAACGAGGCAGCCTGCCCCGAGGAGAGCAGCATTGCGGCGGTGCCGCCCTCCAGTGACGCGATTTTTGCAGCAACATGGTCGGAAGTTGGATTCTGGAGCCGGGTATAAAAGTAACCGGAGGCCTCCAGATCAAACAAGGCTCCCATATCCTGACTGGTTTCATAGCGGAACGTGGTGCTTTGGATAATTGGAATGTTGCGCGGCTCCCCATTTTCCGGACGATATCCGGCATGAAGGCAATCAGTAGAAAAATTCAACAACACACACTCCTCTTTCTTTCCTGCCCATTTTTTAAAAGCTTTAATTTATTTCAGAATTAACTCGTAAAATATTCAATCATTAATGCTTAATTTTAATAATTTGCAAATAATTTGTCAATCTTTTTCTTCGTGCCGCTCCGCGGGAAACAAAACGGTAAAACAGGTCCCCTCCGGTTCCCGCCTCTCCACCGTTACGGTTCCGTGGTGCAGCACCACTGTATCCCTTACAATTGAAAGGCCCAGCCCCGTGCCGCCAGCGGCGCGGCTGCGGGCCTTGTCCACGCGATAAAACCGATCAAATATTTTGGACAGATCCTCCTCTGGAATCCCCACACCCGTGTCCGACACGGTGAGGATCACCTGCTGCTCTCTCCAGTACAGCTCGACCTCCACCTGTCCGCCCGGAAGATTATACTTTACGGCGTTCTCCATTAAATTAAAAATGATTTGATAAAGATCGTCGCTGGTAGCACTGACCATGCAGCCGTCCGCAAGCTTCATCCTGATGGTTACCCGCCCCGCTGCGGCCAGAGGCTTGAGCATATGCTCCACCCGCTCCGCCACCCGTTTCACATCCACCGGCTCCCGCTCGATTTCCTGTTTTGCGTCCATGCGGGTAAGCGTCAAAAGCTTTTCGCTGATTCGGGTCAGGCGGTCTGCTTCATCGGCAATGTCCTCCACAAATTCCCGCACCGTGGCGCGGTCAATGTTTTCACTCTGCAAAATAGAATCCGTCAGCAGTCGGATGGAGGCAAGGGGCGTTTTCAGCTCGTGAGACGCATCGGAAACAAATCTGCGGCGCCCCTCCTCGGTGGTTTGAAGTCTTCCGGTCAGCTGATTAAATTCATCGGCGAGCTGCGTCAGCTCATCCGTCCCCTTAATCTGCACCCGATGGTTATACTCCCCCGCCCGTACAATTCGGATTGCGCCCAGCAGCATTCCGATCCGCCTTGTAAGTACCTTGGAGAAAATCACGCTCATAAACAGCACCACACCGCAGATGATCATGGAAATATTACGCAGGTTTGCCTGAACGCCGCTTAAAAGCGCGGCCTGCTCACTGTCATACTCATACACATAGACCGCGCCAATGATGCGTCCCTTGGAGAAAATCGGCTCGGCGGCGCGGCTCTGGAAGGCGTCGTTGGAATATACGGAGCGAAACACATTGTTCCCCTCCAAGGCGGTTGAAATTTCCTGCGGACACTGGGCTTCCTCATCAGTCTGTCCTGTGTCGTAGAGAATATTACCATCCGGACCCACCACCATGACGCGCGTCAATGTCATGTCATCCAGCAGGTGCATGACCTGATCAACCCAGTCCTCTGTCAATGCTTCCAGCCCGGCCAGAGAGGAAGACATGACCGTCGCCTGGTTCTGCAGGGAAATTTGTTTGGACTGAAACACCAGATCCTGAGAAATAAAAATAGGATATGTGTTCAGCAAAATTAAAACTGCCGCCATCACCACCAGATACGTCAAGGTAAACTTGACCTGAAGCCCTTCCAGAAAAATCATTCGATGCTTGCTTCCCGTTTCTCCGCGCTTTCTCCTCAACCGTTTCCATGGAAAAAGCGAAAGAATACGCCGGCCCATTACGTGTTATTTCCTCTGAAGTAATAGCCCACGCCCCATTTTGTCAGAATATACTCCGGGTTGGCCGGATCAAGCTCAAGCTTCTCTCTCAGCCGACGCACATGCACGTCCACGGTACGGTAATCGCCGACATATTCATAGCCCCAAACGATATTCAGCAGGCTTTCCCGGCTGTAAACGCGCCCCGGATTGCGCATCAGCAGTTCAATCAGGTCAAATTCTTTGGCGGTCAGATCAATGGGAGCTCCCCGTTTTTTTGCCATGCGGGAGTCGGCATCCAGCTCGATGTGCCCCGCCCGAACCGTGCCCTTCTTCTCCTTGGCCGCGGTCATGCCCGCGCGCCGCAGCAGGGCCCGTACCCGAGCCTTGAGCTCCAGAATATTAAACGGCTTTGTAATATAATCATCCGCCCCGCACTCGAAGCCGATGATCATGTCGGTATCCTCGCTCCGTGCCGTCAGCATAATAACAGGTATATTGGAAAATTCGCGGATCCGTATGCATGCCTGAAGTCCATCGATTTTCGGCATCATCAAATCCAGAATAATTAAATCGAACCCGCCGTTTCTGGCCAGTTCAACAGCCTCTTCCCCGTCATAGCCCGCTTCTACCTGATAGCCCTCGTTCTCCAAATTAAACTTGATCCCCTTGACCAGCACCCGCTCGTCATCCACCACCAGTATTCTGGCCATCTTCGCTCTCTCCTTCGTTTCCCACTGTAATTTGATCGATGACCTGGGACAAGATTCCGTCCCCGATCCCAGGTACGTCCGTAAGCTCCTCCACCATTTGAAATGCTCCATGCTCCTCCCGATAGGCGACAATGGCCGCCGCCCGCACATCTCCAATGCTCGGCAGCGCGGTCAGCTCTTCTGCGGTAGCTGTATTGATATTAATCAGCTTCACTTCCGTATCCGCCGTATCAGTCTGGCTCGTCTCCTGGGACACCGCCGTATCGGTCTGGCTCGCCTCCTGATCGGCCGCGGTATTTTCACTGGAGTCTTCCTCCGCCGCACCGCCGGTATCGGTGGTGTCCGTCTGGCTGCTTACCCCTGGCTCGGCCACCGCAACGGTATAGGACGCCTTCCAGCTGTTCTGACCCCAAAAATAACCTGCGATCAATAGCACAAAAACCGCGCTGCAGGCCAGAATGACCTTGTCCGCTCTTGAAAAGTGTCTCAAAAACTCACCCTCTTGCCGTTGCATAAATCAAGGACCTCTGTTATAATAGCAGGAAGACAAACATAATCACCAGAAGGAAGCCAATGCCTCTTCTGTTTTTTAGGAGATTGGTCAGATGGCTCGTCATCATGGGAGTCCTGCGCATGTAAATACTAGATCTATTGAGCGCCTCCGCCCCGTATCCATGTTCGTATCACTTATAGTATACCATAATTCTCGGGAGTTTGAATATGAAAATCAATCGCTTTTTCTCTTTTGTCCTTCTGCTTGCTGTTCTTTGCTCGCTTACCCCCGCCGCGTTTGCCCTGGATGATCCCGAACCGGCCTGCACCGCCGCAATTCTGGTGGATGTGACCAACGATCAGGTTCTGTATGAATATAACGCGGATGAATCCCGTTACCCCGCCAGCATTACAAAGGTAATGACCGCGCTGCTCACCATCGAGGCGATTGAGCGGGGGGATTTATCTTTGGATGATGAGATCGCCGGTACCACCGCTATTAACGACGACCTCTCCCTGGAGGGCTCCTCTCAGAACATTTTAGCCGGAGAGTACATGAGCGTCAAGAACCTGCTCTACTGTATGCTAATGTCCTCCGCCAACGAGGCCTGCAATATTTTAGGCGAAAATGTCAGCGGCAGCATTTCTGCTTTTGTGGAAACGATGAATACCCGTGCCCAGGAGCTCGGCATGACGGGAACGCATTTTGCCAACGCCCACGGCCTGCACAATGACGATCATTATACCACCGCCAGGGACATCTACCTTCTTCTGAAGGAGGCCATGACCCACGACCTATTCCGTGAAATTGTTCATACGGCAACATACACTGTACCCGCCACTAATAAATCCGCAGAACGGACTCTGTACAATACCGACGCGCTGATTTCCGATTATACATACAAAGGGTATACGTATGATTATGCTCTGGGCGGAAAAACCGGCTCCACGCCGGAAGCCGGAAAGTGCTTGGCCTCCTCCGCAGAAAAGGACGGCCGGATGCTGATCTGTGTTGTGCTGGGCGCGGAGGAAGTGACCCAGTCCGACGGCTCAGTGCAAATTCAATCCTTTTCCGAGAGCAAGCGTCTGTTTGAGTGGGGTTTTAATAACTTTTCGGTTCAGTCCCTTGTCAATGACGGCGATCTGCTTCAGGAGGTCCCCGTGATCCTCTCCAACGACGCAAATTATGTTACTCTAAAAGCCCAGGGCTCCATCACCGCCCTGCTGCCCAATGACTTTGATTCCAGCACCATTGAAAAAAATGTCACGCTAAATTCCGAACACGTTGAGGCGCCGGTGGAGGAGAATCAGGTCTTGGGCCAGGTTTCCGTCACCTATGACGGTGCTGATTACGGCTCCGTTCCGCTGGTTGCTGCCAACAGTGTCTCACGCTCACAGCTGCTCTATATCCTTTACTGCATTACCGAGTTTTTCGGTCAGCTATGGGTAAAACTGGTCGGCTTTGCTCTGCTGGCGGCTGGAGCGGCTTTACTGATCAATCGCCTGTTTTTCCGCAGACGCCGCAAGCATAAAAGCACCTCCCGCGGCTTTTCTTCCGGAAGCAGTTACCGCGGCGGCCGTCGCCGCCGCTGAACACGCGGGCAAAATAAAACCCCCGCGTGTTCGCGCGGGGGTTTTATTGCCGGTTTTTTTGAAGCTTCTCTCTATAAATGCTTCTCAAGCCAGCCTAATACATCGCGATAGACCTCTTCGCGGTTAATTTCGTTGAGCATCTCGTGCCGTCCGTCCGGGTAGATTTTCATAGTAAGATCGGTGCAGCCCTCGTTTTCAAAATACTGTCTTACCTTGCTTACCCCTTTGCCGAAGGCTCCCACCGGGTCTTTTCCTCCGGAAAACAGATAAATGGGTGTTTTAGGCTCCATGCGGTGCAGATTCTTTTTGTTCGATATATACTGCAATCCCCGCATCAAATCATAATACGCACCCACCGTGGTTCTATCCTTGCAGAAAGGGTCTTTACAATAGGCGTCCACAATGGTTTCATCCGAGGAAATCCAGTCGGCTCTGGTACGATTCGGCTTAAATTTTTGATTATAAGTGCCCAAAGACATGCGGCTGATGGTTTTGCTGACTCGTTTGGCTCCTCCCCGCCTGCCACAGATCATTGCGGTGAGTAGTCTGCCCACAAATAGTTTGAACGCGGATTCCTGCCCCGTCCCCGATAAAATCGCGCCATTTAACGCACCGGGATAGTCAATCAGATAGGTGCGAACCAAAAAGGAGCCCATGCTGTGCCCCAGCATAAAGTATGAGAGCTTCGGATAATCCTTACGCGTCACCTCATGAAGGTGGCGAATATCCTGAACCACATGCTTCCATCCGTTTTCTGTTGAAAAATATCCAAAGGTTCCCGATTTCGCGGTTTGGCCATGCCCCAGATGATCCTCTCCGCAGACGACAAATCCACGTTCTGTCAAAAACTGGGCAAACTGATCATAACGTCCGATATGCTCCGAGATTCCGTGAACAATTTGAACCACGCCTCTGAGCGGCTGATCCGCCTCGGGCATCCAAACCCGGGCATAAACCTGATAAACGCCGCCACAGGACGGATAATAAAATTCTCGTATCAATGCCACGCACTTCTCCCCTTTCCCATTTTCTTTCCATCAACTATCATCATCTTAACCCAGGGCAAACGCTTCGTCAATAAGAAAAGGAGGCTTCTAGTTGAATGATTATGTCATTGCGTTAGACCAGGGTACCACAACCTCCCGCGCCATTCTCTTTGACCGCAGCGGCAATATAGTCTCCCGAGCACAACATCCTTTTCGGCAAATTTACCCGAAGCCCGGCTGGGTAGAACACAATCCCACGGAACTCCTTTCCACGCAATTTCAGTCACTGCGTGAGTGTTTTGAACAAAGCGGCCTCGCTCCCACCGATATCGCGGGAATCGGCATCACGAATCAGCGGGAGACCTCTGTTATTTGGGAAAAAGATACCGGAAAACCCATCCATCACGCCATTGTCTGGCAATGCCGCCGCACGGCCTCCATTTGCGACCGTCTGACCGCCGACGGGCTGACCGACTACATCCGGAATAAAACAGGACTGCTCATTGACGCCTACTTTTCGGGAACAAAATTCAAATGGATTTTGGATCATGTTCCGGGTGCTCACGCCCGGGCGGCGGCGGGAGAACTCCTGTGCGGCACCATTGATTCCTGGTTGATCTGGAATTTGACCGGCGGCACGGTTCACGTGACGGATTATTCCAACGCCTCCCGCACCATGCTGTTTGACATTGATCAGCTTTGCTGGGATGAGTCACTCTGCCATACGCTGGGCATTCCACTGTGTATGCTCCCCACCCCTATGCCTAACAGCCGGATTTACGGCTCCATCGCAGGGGGTATCCGGGGGCTGGAGCCCCTGGCAGGTATTCCGATCTGCGGCGCGGCGGGCGACCAGCAAGCGGCGCTGTTCGGCCAGGCATGCTTTTCCGCCGGGGAGGCAAAAAATACGTACGGTACCGGCTGTTTTACCCTCATGAATGTGGGCGAGTATTCGGTTCGCTCTACCTCCGGCCTGGTCACCTCGGTGGCATGGTCCTTAAACGGAAAAACCGTTTACGCTCTGGAAGGCAGCGTGTTTCACGCGGGTTCCTCCATCCAATGGCTGCGGGATGAGCTTGGCCTGATCAGCTCAACCCCGGAGTGCGACGTCCTTGCGGAATCCGTACCCGACAACGGCGGCGTTTATCTGGTTTCCGCATTTACCGGCCTCGGCGCACCTCATTGGGATATGTATGCCAGAGGCGCGATGCTGGGTCTGACCCGAGGGGCTACCAAGGCTCATATCTGCCGCGCGGTCCTGGAGGGCATCGCCTACCAGGTGACCGATCTGCTGGAGACCATGCGGCAGGACACCGGGCGGGATATCACTACCCTGAAGGTGGACGGCGGCGCCTGTGTCAGCGATTTTTTGATGCAGTTTCAGGCCGACATGCTGGGTTTCCCGGTCAATCGTCCCCGGATGGTGGAGACCACAGCAATGGGAGCCGCCTATTTGGCCGGTCTCTCCGTGGGTGTGTGGAAAAACACTGAGGATATCGCAAACAATTGGAATTCACAGCGGCTGTTTCGCCCCCAAATGCCGTCCGAACAGCGAGATTCTTTGTTGACGGGATGGCACAAGGCTGTTGAACGGTGCAAACATTGGGAATACTAATGATATCGGGGGGTATGTTATGACAGCTACAGAACGATTTTTGACTTACGTCCGCTATGACACTCAATCGGACGAAACCAGCAAAACCACTCCCTCTACGGAAAAGCAGAAGCAATTCGGCGCTTTTTTGGCCTCCGAGTTGTCGCAAATCGGCCTGCACAATGCTCATATGGATGAGTATGGCTATGTCTACGGATGGCTGCCCGCCTCTCACGGATGCGAAGGCATACCCACCTTGGGTTTAATCTGCCATATGGATACATCGCCGTCGGTTTCAGGGGAACAGGTAAACCCCAGAATTGTCACTTACACAGGGGAACCCATTCTGCTGGGAGGCGGCCACTATCTGTCCGCGGACCGATTTGAAGGGCTGTCGTCCTATGTCGACAAGGAACTGATCGTCACCGACGGTACAACCCTTCTGGGCGCCGACGACAAGGCCGGAATTGCGGAAATATTCTCCGCTATGCAGTATTTGATCGAGCACCCGGATATCAGCCACGGTCCCATCGCGGTTGCTGTGACTCCGGACGAAGAAATCGGCGCCGGGACCGATCACTTTAACACTGAAGCATTCGGCGCTGCCGCGGCTTATACCATAGACGGCGGAGCCCTTGGCACACTGGAATATGAAAACTTCAACGCGGCATCTGCCAAAATTACGGTAACAGGCGTGAATATTCATCCAGGCTCCGCAAAAAACAGAATGAAAAATGCCTGCCTCATTGCAATGGAATTTGCCGGAATGCTTCCCGCTTCAGAAATCCCCGCCTGTACGGAGGGATACGAGGGATTTTATCATCTCAATGATATTTTAGGGAACGAAAGCCATGCGGAGCTGTCCTATCTCATACGAGATCACGACAAAGCCAAATTTGAGTTTCGTAAAGCTATGATCCTTCGCATTACCGCTTATTTAAATGATAAATATGGCTTCGGCACCGTGGACGCGGAAATCGCAGACAGCTATTATAATATGAGGGAAAAAATAGAACCGCATATGTATCTGATTCACCGGGCCAAGGCTGCTTTTGAGAAATCAGGCGTTATACCTGTGGAAAAGCCCATTCGCGGCGGTACCGACGGTGCCCGGCTCTCCTACCTGGGGCTTCCCTGTCCCAACCTTTCCACTGGAGGCCACAACTTCCACAGCATTTTCGAGTATATTCCGGTATTTGCGTTGGAAAAAATGACTCATGTTTTAATTCAATTGGTTTCTGCCAACCCAACATGCCAAATTGAGACTTAGCGCCGCCGCTGTAATTAACTGTTTAGGCAGCAGGCGAAAAACCTTCACAGCAAAAGAATGCGCCCTTGAGACGGGTCTGAAAACCCGGTCAGGGCGCACTGTCTTTTCTTCAGCCTTTTTGTATTGACTCGTTCGGAAGCTTTCCCAAATCAGGAAAATCAAAGCTTGATTTTGCCGCGATTTGATTTTCCTCTCCAGTCTCATCAATCAGCTCAGAGCGAAAAATCCGAACTTCACGCGGAGCCTCAATACCGATTCGTACCTGATCGCCGTCAACGCTGAGAATGGTAATTTTAATATCGCCGCCGATTGTCAAGCTTTGATTCCGTTTTCTCGTCAATACTAACACTGATGATCACACCCTATGCGATTCCCGTATTAACTCCAATACGGGGGTACGGATTTCGTACTTCTTATTTTCCAAAAAAATCTGTCTTCCCATGTGGTTTTTCAGGTTGATAATAATCGGAGCCACCAAATTCACGGTCATTTTTTCCGATTCCTTTGGAATGACCATCACGCTCAACGTCAAAACATCCTCCGGCGCTTCAATTGATAATGCGCTGATGTCATCTGGAATCACGTTGCACTCATACGTGGGCATCAAATGGAAAGGATTGATGACCGGCAAGGCAATTTCCCAATGGTCAAGAGATTGCAGACAGCAAATAGCCTGCCCTTCCTCGCGGGAAAGCAGCGCAAACCGCTTGTCCTCCTCCAACCCTGGAAGTCCATTGGGAAAAAGGAAGGTTTTTTCTTGCTCAATTTCAACTTCACCAAAATGTACCGTCTTAATTTTCATTTCTATGATCAGTCCTTATTCCAAGTACAGAAAATGATATCAGGCGAACTGGAATCATCCGTCACAGCCAATTTAAGCGGTTTCATCAATCTCTCCAGGCATCTCCGGCGGAATTTCCATTTTCACTACCTGAAATTCCAACTGCGGTTTTCTTGCCACATACACATCCACTGACGGAGGGGGATCAAAGGACAGCGTCGGGGCGGCCACTCGATCCCAGTCAATGCTAAAGTTTCCGGCTGTGCTGTTAATGTCCACCTGTCCTTCCTTCACTGTAACATCCACAACATTGGGAGGCACCTGGGAATAGGTCTGAAAGGGTACGGTGCTGTCATTCAACATGTGCTGCATCGCAAGCTGACCGATTGCATTTCCTCCCTGCGGAAGCGTTTTGGCCACATAATTGCGATCTGATGCAATCTGCTCAACCCCCTGAACGGCAATTTGCTGAGCTCTTGATGCGTTATCCTGGGAAAATTCATGACTGGTCTTCATGCCGGTGCGGTAGCGATAAGCGCCAAGATCAACCTGAACCTCCGGCTGCACAATATCCGTGTCCATATTGGCGGACTCCTGCGTCACCTGCATTCCGCGGCGGCAGGAAAGATCCATTTTTAACTGTCCCAGTTCTATCTCAATCTGCAGCTGCGCCATCTGCTGATGGATCTGAAGCATTGCCATTTCCATAGAAATTCCCCTCTTCCACCTGAGTACCTCTTGCGTATGCTTAACAGTATGCGAATGTTTCCCTAGTTTCAGACATCAATTAATCCAGAAAATCAAGCAGAGAAACATTCAAAATCGTGGCACCTGCCGTCAGTGCCGCCTCATAAACTGTCTGCGCGGTTTCCCAGTTTGTAACGGCCTCCGCCTCGTCAACATCCTCAGCATCGGAACGCATTTCCTCATAATTGTCCTCGCTACTGCTATAACGAGCCGTCAGCGAATCCAGACTGGAAATTCTGGTACCAACCTTGGTCTCGAAGGTCAGCACATTGCTCTGGCAATCCTGCAGCTGTGACGCCAATTCGGTAAATTCATCTGAATCACCATTCTGAAGCGCCGTGATACACTTGCTCAGCACATAATAAAGATTCTCATTTCCGCTCCCCAATAGTGAGGTTCCGGAATATGTAATCGCCACTGTCTGGTCATCGCCAATTTGAAGCTTGACCTGATCGTCTTCCTCTTCCTCCAGTGCATCCGCATCGGACCGCACGGTCTCAAACGCGGAGCTTTGATCAGTCTCAATAGCAGACTGCAGTGAGCTGACCGTACTTTCCAACGCAGAAATTCCTGTGGATGTGGTGGTGGTTCCGCTGTCGGTAATACTGAAGGAAATGCTGCTTAAGGCACTTGTGATGCTGCTAGTATGAAAATAGTTTTCATACTCATCGGCGGTCAAGACTGTAATACCCAGTTCGTCATAATAATCCGTGTCGATTTCACCGTCATCGGTATACTGCACATCAGCGGAATCCACCAAGGTAACGTTATCCCCATAGCCAGAGGTATCGGTATCACTGTCCCCGATCACATAGATGGTATCATTTCCATCGTAGGCGTCCTGGCTCATTTCATTATAAATCGTATCCTTTAGTGTGGACAGTGTATCCAACAGACCACTCAGATTCTGGTAGCTATCACTGGATTCCGAGAGATTGGAGAATTCTTGTAAAGCAGAAAGCGCGTCGTTACCCGAGTCAATAAAATCTTCCAAAGCGGAGTAAAGGCTCGCACATATCGTATTTTGAGCCTCATAGTCCGATGTGCTTGAGTCAGTCAGTTGGGTGTAAAGGTCGCTGATGGTCTTTGCAAGCGTTGTCAATTCGCTGTCAGAACCGTCATCACTCTCCGTATTTCCCAGAAGCTCCATATAATCGTCGTAGGCGCCAAGGTCAGTGAGGTTGATTCCGTTATACATCAGATCGCCGCTGGAGGACACTGTGAAGGGCGCTTCCGACGTGGAATAGCCGGAAAACAAATAGGTGCTGCCCGTGCTGCTATTGCCCATAGATACCACATCTTCCAGCATTTGCTGCAATTCCTCCGCGATGGTGTCCCAATCGTCCTGTGTTTTGGAATCCGAAGCGGCGCCTACCATGTCCTCATAGGCGGACTGAACCAATTCGTCCATAGAATCCGCCGTATCCTCTATCTCCTCCAAATTATCTGTGGCTGTGGTGATATTATTCTGATAAAGCTCCAGCGTGGCAGATCTGGACTTTGCCTTCAGTGTGGCAACGGTGGCGAGAGGATCGTCGTCGATATCGTTGATACGCTGACCGGTGGTCACCTGCTCATACGTATCGCTCACCCGGTTCAGGTTTCTGTTCAGATTATTCAGAAACTGACTGGTCATCATTCCATTGGTAATTCTCATAGCCATGGCAATCACATTTCCTTTCCCGGGCTTCCCCTAGACATCTTCAGGTGTGCAAACAAAATCACTTTACAGTCCGACGCGTCCGGTGTTATTAATCAATTGGCTGAGCATATCATCATAGGTTGTAATCATTCTGGAACAGGCTGAGTACATCTGCTGATACTTGATCAGATTCACTGTTTCTTCGTCGATGGAAACACCCGACAATGATGTTCTCTGGGAATCGATACTGTCCACCAATGTCTCATTGGTATCCAGCGCATCGCTGTTTCCACTGGAGTTGACCGATAATACCGCCACAATACTATTTAAATGATCCAGTAAATCATCATTATCCAAGACATTAAACATATTCAGGAGCGCTTCATTATTGCCGCTGTCTGAGGAACCGCTGATTGCCTCCGAGGAGAAGGCCAAGTTCCACACGCTGTCTGAAATGGCATCACTAATGCTGAAATTGCCTGCTGTAACACTGGAATAATCATAAGCCTGTGTGAGGGCCGAGCCGGTCACCGTCTGCTCATCGCCATCGGAATCCGTATAGGTATAGCTAACATTACCGTCGGAATCCGTAGCCTCGGTCAACTGATAAAAGGTTCCGTCTTCATCCTGATATAAATCAATTGTGTTGCCATCGCTATCGGTTCCGACAAAATGGCTCCCATCACTGCTCAAGGAGAGCGAATAGGTGGTTCCGTTCATTTCCGTGGTCCAATCCGAACTGGTGCCGTCATCGTTGAGTACCTGTAGCGTATCGCTGCCGTCATCAAAAACCTCAGTCCCGTCCGCGGTTTCAGACACCGAATATTTAGTGCCATTCACGGTCGTTGTCTTCTCATCCACATCAAAAAACAGGACACCGGTGGTGCTTGTATTGCCATTTTCATCATCCGGATAGGTATAACCCTTCAGGTGGGCATCGTTAACGGCCTGGGCCAGTTCCTGCACATAGCTGTTGAGTTCATTAATGTAGTATGTGATACCATCGCTCTCTTCCGTATCACCCTGAGTCAGCTGCATGTGGGCATAAAGCTCGCCGGAAGTAATTTCATCATCCAGATCCAGCGTGCGGTACACCGCGTTGCCTTTGCTGTCCACGCCGGTCTGTACCGACAGGACATTATAGCACTCTCCGGTTGCCGAATTGGCCTCGTCGCTCTGCGTCACAACAATATTACTGCTGCTTGTCCCGCTGACCACTGACACACCGCCGATGGAGACATCCACCATACTGGAGTTGTCACTGTTGTTGCTGTAGCTAATATTCACATAACCGGAAAGCTCGTCCAGAAGCAGATTGCGCTGATCTCTTAAATCGTTATCCGTCGTTCCTGTTGCGCTCTCACTTGTGGCAATCTGCTTGTTCAGCGCGGCAATCTGCGAGGTCAGCGAGTTGATGGTCTTCGCTGTGGTTTCCACACTGTCATTCTGATCTTCCCACAAATTAATCAGTTCGTCGTAGAGGCTGTTAAAGTTCTCCGTCAGGCTCTGTGCCAACTGCTGGACGTTGGTACGATATTCCTCACTAGTGGTATCCGAGCTGCTGTATTCGCCCAGCGCGGAGAAAAAATCGGTAATGGACGATGTGAGGCTGCCGTCATCATCCAACTCATCCATGAGGTTGGTTAAATAAGTATAGCCTTGTGCCTTATACTCCGTATAGTTATAGTCTGAATTAGCGCTCCGGTATTCTGCGTCCAGATATGCGCTCCGAATCTGCTCAATGTTGGTTGCTTCCACACCCTGCCCGCTCATCTGATTATAAATCTGAGCGATCACATAGCTACTTCCCGAAGATGCTTTCTCAGACGTAACCACTCTTTGGCGGGTATAGCCTGCGGTGTCGGCGTTAGAGATATTGTTACCAGCGGTATCAAGGTTTACGCTTGCCACACTGAGACCCGATTTTCCAATTTCAAGACCAAGCCAAGTTGACGACATGAATCTTCACCCCATTCCAAAGTCAATTCAGATATATACATCTAAAAATCCAGCCCGTACAATATCTCCCTGTTCCCGTTTTCCCTTCCGGTCATAGGAAGAATTGAGCATCGTATCAGGCACAAGAAACAAATCCAGCATCATATCCGTATATTTCATCTTCTGCTTAAGCAGACTGTTCACCTTGCGGTTGCTTCTTTGCAGCTGATCAATTTTTGCGGTCAGTCTTTCGCGCGCAATGCCTAATTTTTTTTTCCAGCGCTCGTCGGGCAGGTATGCCACGATTTTCAGGATAGACGCCTGATCGTCCAAGTCTTCACCAAGCTGCTGCGCAATGAATCCAACCTGAGTCTTTCGCCGCTCTTCATGCTCTCCGATTTCACTGACGAGCACTCCCTCCTGCTTCAGGATTTCCGGCAATTCATACTCCCGGCCATGAGTCAGGCAATTCACTTTCTGACGAGAGCATTCCAACAGCTTTAAGATGCTTTCCTGTTCATCCTGTAAAATATTCAGCAGCCCCTGCAGGGGTTCTGTTTCCGTACTCATAGCCAACCCTCCTTAAACTGTGGCGTTCACGATACGATATACCACATCATCTAAATCAGTCTGGTAGGTGCCCGCAGAGATCTGACCGGCAACCGCGTCAGCCCGCCCCGCCTCATCGCTTTCGGCAGATTCGAGAGAGGCTCTCGCTTCCCGATTCAGCTGGGCGTACTGCTGCGCGTCTTCCGAAAGCTCCAACGTATCGCTGATGGAGGAAGCAGAATCTGCTGCCTCTTCCCGCGCCGTGTACTTGGAAGCGCTGCTGGAAACTATATTATTCCTGAAAATGTCCGAAATTTTCATACGACTTCCCTCTCTGCGTAACACTGCGGTCATCAGCTTTGTTATGGCTTTTTATTAATGTGAAATTTGATCCCTCTCATATTGCTTTGATCCTGATCCTTCTTTTTCTCTGCCTCGTTCTTTTTCGCAGCCAGATCCTTGGTCTGCTCAACAAACAGCCCTCTGCATTTGTCGCACAGCACACCGACACACGGCGAACCACATACTCTGCAGCGCGACTTTGCCGCCATTTGCCCTCCGACCTCCAGCCGACCTTCGTCAATCAGGAAGTTAATCACCTTTTCAGGAATCCCTAACTCCTCAGACACGGTTATCATGTTGGTCATTTCAGGATTTTTATACAGATATCCCCGAATTGTGATAAATTGCTCATCTAACATTTTCCTGCAGGTGGGGCAAACCTTACCTGTTCCTGCTCCATTAAACGGCTGTCCACAAAAACTGCATTGCAAAAATGCCACGTGCTCTCACTCTCCTAATGATATCCGCTAACTTCTCATATTGTTTGCCAGTCCATCCATCTCATCGGCAGTGGTGAGCGCTCGGCTCGTAAGGGAAAAGGCCCGCTGCGTCCGAATCATCAGCGTCATCTCTTGTGCAAGATCCACGTTGGAGGTCTCCAGGCTTCCCTGAACAACCGTGGCATCAGACGCGGAGGCCGTACCGGAATTCGCCGATACCCGATAATTGCCTTTCCCGGTTTCCTCCAGCCCCTGGGGATTTTCAAAGGTCACAACATTAAGCTGGCCGATCTCCTGCCCGTTGTCAGAGATCGTGCCGTCGGATGCGACAGAAAAATTCCCGCCGCTGTCACTGACCGGAATATGGTTTCCATCAGTATCCAAAACGTAATAGCCATTGCTGTTTACCAAATAGCTTCCGTCTTCCTCAGAAGAAATCGCAAATTGGCCGTTACGGGTATAGACCTCTTCGCCGGTATCGGTTTCCAGCGTAAAAAATCCGTCCCCCTCAAGGGCAAGGTCAAGATTGTTCCCGGTCTGCTGAGTCGTCCCCTGGGAAAAATCCTTGTATGTGGACCCGATCAAAAGCCCCGTCCCCTTGGTAAGGGCGTTATCATTGTCAGCTTCCACAGGACTCACCATGGTGGTGTACAGAGCGTCTTTAAACTGAATCTCAGTAGACTTAAATCCATCGGTATTAATGTTAGCGATATTATTTGCGATTGTATCAAGGCGGGTCTGCTGGGCACTCAGCCCGGTGCCCGCAGTACGCGTTGCCTGCATCATATCTCATCAGCCTCCCAACGAGCCTAGCTTGTTCACAGCAAGGCCGACCGTTTCATCCGTCATAGTGACCATCTTTTGGCTGGCCTCATACTTTCGGTACAGGGTGAGCAAATCCACCATAGAATCCGAAATATTAACATTGGAACTCTCCTGATACCCTTGCAGCACAGATGCGCCTGTGGCGTCCTGGGTAGTGCCGTCGCCATAAATATAATAGAGATTATCTCCCTGTTTGCGAAGCGTAGAGGTATCGTCCACAGTCTCCAGCCGAAGCGTGTCCACGGTTGAGCCATTGGCGGTAACCGTTCCGTCCGAGGAAACAGAAAAGTCGCTGTTGCCGACATTGACATGTCCATTCTCGCCGAGAACATAGTTGCCGTCAGAGGTAACGAGATCTCCGTTGCCATCAACCGTAAAGTTGCCCGACCTCGTCAGACGCTCCCCATCCTGGGTTTCCACAACAAAAAAGCCGTCTCCCTCAATCGCCAGATCGGTGTTATTCCCCGTCTGCTCATAGCTTCCGTCAGAAAAATCAGTAAAGAGCTGCTGGATATGGGTACCGAAGTTATATTCGCCCACATCGCTTCCAACCAAAGTCGCGTTGGGGTCATTGAGCAGCTCCAGCATTTTGCCGCTAAACGAAGAGGAAACCAGTGTGTCTTCTTTAAAGCCGGTGGTCTCGGCATTCACGATATTGTTAGTCAGCACGTCCATCTTATTGCGCTGCACCATCATTCCGGTTGCCGCAGTATACAAACCTCGTACCATTGTGATGCCTCCCAGCATTGCCACAGGACAGAACAGCATTCCGCTGTTTTTCTCCTATATGTTTTATCGTTATTTTATAATAACAATTCACCGATAGAAATATCGATTTAGCATTTTTGTCTAATATAACAATAAAATTTTAAATATACTTTCATTTTTATGCATTTTCACACATTGGTCTCGCATGGGCCGAAGATAACTTCTCCTTTTTGCTTCTGGAAGGTAGCGGACTGAATGGGTGAACCGATAATCCGGTATGGCACCATGGAAATAATCAGAATCACGCCCGGATAAATTACCTTTGTTACATGAACTTTACCGTCGTTTGCGCTTTCTGTCATGCTGGAAAGCTCTTCGCATTTTTTCGTCAATCGTTCCTGCTCCTGAGTCAGCTCCAGTTTAGAAAGGATTGTTTTACGCATCAGTTCCTGCCGTTCAGGGGTCAGCTGCGGCTGAGCCTTTAAATAATTGGTAATCTTCTCGCGCTCCTCTAACTGCTTCAATACCTCGGCCAGTTGACGTTCTGCCTCGCTCAGTTCATTGCGCAGTGCCGGATTAATGCCCACCTCAACGTTGGTCTTGACCTGTTCCTCCGTCCCCATCACCTTTGCAATGACTCTGACGGTGGCTTTGATCGTACCTCCTATGATGGCGCCATGCTCACCCTTGGCCACAACTTCACCGCCGCACTCCACATGGCTGTGAATAATCTGATCCGCAATCACGCTGACTTTCGCCTTTACCCTGCTGCGTTCCAGAAATTTAGTGGACAGCGTTCCCCCCGTCTCAACGTAACCGCTGTCTAACCCCTGGACACCATTGACTACGACAACATCTCCGCCGGCAATCACCTGCGCCCGCTGCACATTTCCCTTTACCTCAACGCGTCCCGTGGCTTTCACCTTGAACCCTGAAATGACATTCCCCTTGACAATGACATCGCCGTTAAAGTCTATGTTTCCCACGCTGAAATCGACATCTCCGTCGATCGTCAGTACGTTGGAAACCGAGATTCGGTCTCCGACATAATCCACACGCCCGGAAACCGCGGCGTACATCTCGCTCTTGGCCTGATTATAGGTCACCTTATCTCCCCTCGGCAGCTTGCTTTCCTTGCCTGACTTTGCCTTGAGGGCCTTGCCTTTCACGGTGTATCCGGTCTGCCCCTCGGTGGCGGGAAGCTTTGATACCAGCAAATCTCCCGCATTTACCTTTGCATAAAGATCCAGATTTTTATAATCCACCTTGTCTTTTTCATCCAGCAGCATTTGCATTCCAAAATGATCCCGCTTGAAATGAAATATGAGACGACCGTTTTCGCCGTCCTGTGCGGATGTACCTCGCGCAATGGCGAAACGCCTGTAAAATTGCTTTTCCAACATCACATTTTCCAGTATGGTTTCGTCAATCCCGTAAGTAACACCCTGCTCCGCGATCTGTGCCTGCGCCCGCTCCCTGGTCATGGGCAGTCCGCCTTGCTCGGCGGGCAGCAGAGCGGCGTACGCGGTCATCTCATCCTGTGATATGATAATTTCCAGGTCTTCATTTAATTGAATCCCGGTCTGCACAGCTGCAATTTTTTCAAACCCAACGCCATGATCCAAGATCTGGTCAACCAGCTCCCACTGAATGTCCTTTAACTTTTTACGCTCCAAATATTGCTCTAATCTGCGGCGATCCAGTGTTTTTCCGCTTCCACTGGCAGGAATCATTTCAAAATACGTTCCATCCTTCTCAAAATAGAGATTAAATGTACCGTCCATATTTTCGTACTTTCGCATATCCGCCGCAGGATAGACGACAGCCTGCAGCATATCGCCGCTCTTAGGCTTGACAAAATGAACGGACAGGTCGCTTTCCGCCGCGTCAAAAATGACCGCCGCTTTTTGCTTAATCATTGCTTCAGTTTCGCCTTGAACAATCTTCGGGCCTCTCTCCATAATCTTCCTCCCCTTTACATAGATCCTTTAAACCCTTCTCTCAGTGCTGTCCTCATCAGTGCTAATACTTTAGAATGGATCTGGGATACCCTGGATTCCGATATGTTTAATATTTTTGCGATGCTCTTCATCGTAAAGCCTTCATAATAGTGCAATACAATAATTATCCGCTCTTTTTCAGGCAAGTTTGCAATGAACAGCTTCAGAATCTCCTCTGTTTCTTTTTTCTCTAATTTTTTCTGAGGGTCGTCGTCCCGTCCGGTACTGGCAATTTCAAAGTGCCGCTCCTCCATCATGGATTCAAAGTTCACGACGTTGAACATATGAGCCATTTCCAGTGTCTTGCGCACTTCGGTTTCCGTCATGTGCAGGTGCTCTGCAACCTCCAGGTCTGACGGAACTCTCCCTATCTCGTTCTCGATCTTTTCATAAGCCCGCTGAATGGTTCCGATCTTTTTCCGCAGGGTCGTCGGCGCCCAGTCCTGCTTGCGTAAATAATCGATCACTTCTCCTCGAATGCGTACCGTGGCATAGGTTTCAAATTTAACACCAAATGCCCCATCGAACTTTGTCACCGCGTCGATCAGCCCAAGAATGCCGGCACTGACCAAATCCTCCTGCTCACTGTACTCCTTATACCGCGGCATCAGCCTCTTAACAACCGTCACAACAAGATCTATATAATGCGTCAGTATCTGATTTTTCACGTCGAGTTCACGTGTCTCGAAATATTCCGTCCAAAGCTTATTAATATGTTCCTGCTGCTCGATCCTCATAGCGCTTTACTCCTTTTGGAATACTCTCCACAGCTCGTACTCATGGCTTAACAAAATGAATTTGTTAAGAAGAGCTGAGACATCATCTAAGGAACCGCCGGTGACATCGCAGCGGCTGGAACTACGGACAAGCTGCCCTGCGTAAACGAGTGACGGGCGAGGCAAGGCGGATCAGGTATCCCCGAGCGGCGCAAATCAGCATGCTGGCTGCTAATCTTCTTTTTTCAGCCGCTGGCTTTGAAATACCAGTTTCATCAGCAGTGTTTTGACCCGATCCGGAAGATCCAGAAATTCAATTCCCGCAAATAAATCGGTTTCCTTCCTTCCGCCCATAAAGTAGCGGGCCAGTCTGCCATGAATACCGGTGATGGTTTCGTGAATTCCAAATTGATTGATGATCAGAATGATCTCCAGATCTCCGCTCAGACGTGTCCCATTCTCCGCACGGATGAGCATACCATTCTCACTGATGTTAATGGTATACGTTTTAATCCAGCCCTCCGGAATTCCCTTTGCTATCCGCAGTTCTCTCATTCTATCCAGCACCGCCTTCGGCACCTTATCATCCTTTTCAGCCTCGAGGATGTTAGGTGCGTTAGGATCGATTTTAATCAACACCTCAATTGATAGTTTCGCCCGGTAAGCGGAGCGGTTTTGAACCCTCTTAATGGCGCCAACTACCTTAACCGTCATAACCCCAACACCGCCATCCTTCTCGGCCTTCTGAACGTTGGCCCGAAAGAGCAGCAACCCCACTTCGGTGATGCAGGAAATTTGAATCTCCTCTCCCTCATATGGATGGTAATCAACAGGAATCATAAAGGTCAGATGCTCCGAATCAATGACTTCGTTAAACATCGTCTGGTATTCATTATTAACTGTATGAATGCGGGCCCGCCCACCTGTCTTCAAGAATTTTATTAAATCCATACCAGTACCTCTTGATTCTTAATTTTGAGGCTATACATCAATAATTGCTTCAATTCGCATTTCCCGCGACTGATCAATTTCGCTGTAAGACAACACTGTTTGGCTCGGCAATACCTGCTCCAGCAGCTTCTTCACCCGTGGACGCACGCCGGGCGATGTCACAATAATAGGCGTTTTGCCCTGGAGTGTCAGTTTTTCAACGTTTTTCTTAACACTCTGGAACAACCGCTCAAGTTGTCCAGGATCAAGAGAGGTAAAGAAGCCCGCGTCGGTTTTCTTTGTTTTTTCCGCGATGAGCAGCTCAAGCTTATTGTCCAGCGCAATCATCGCCACATCCTCGTCCTCCAAAAACCGGCTGCTGATCACCCGGCCTAAAGCCTGACGGGAAAATTCGATCAATTCCTCTGTATTTTTGGTGGAACGCCCGTAATCCGCCAGAGTTTCTACAATAATGGCCAGATTTTTGATGGGTACATTTTCTCTGAGCAATCCCATCAGGATTTTTTGAATCTCGCCATAAGTAAACATCTTTGGCACCACTTCCTCCACCAGAGCCGGCTGCTGCTTGCCGAGATTCTCCATCAGCGCCTGTACCTGCTGGCGGTCAAGCAGCTCGGCCGAATGCTTTTTAATGACCTCAATTAAGTGGGTTGTGATTACCGACGGCGGATCAATCGTGGTGTAGCCAAGCAGCTCCGCGCGTTCACGCTGCTTCTTGGTAATCCAAAGCGCCGGTAGACCGAAGGCCGGATCAACCGTTTCAATTCCGGTGATGGTTTCATCCGTATTGTCAGAATTGATAGCCATTAAGTGATCCGGCATAATTTCGCCCCGGGCAACCTCCGCTCCCTTGATCTTGACAATATATTGGTTATTCGGCAGCTGCACATTATCACGCAGACGAATCGACGGCAGTACAATACCTAAGTCAATCGCGCACTGGCGGCGGATCATAATCAGGCGCTCCAGCAGATCTCCACCCATACTGACATCCACCAACGGGACAATGCCATAACCAAATTCCAATTCCAGCTGCTGCACCTTCAGCAGATTCATGACATCCTCCGGCTTCCGCTTTTCCGCCGCGGCAGCCTGAGCGGAATCATTGGATTTTGAGGCCGCCGCCCGGATAGCAGCCTCCTCTTTCTTCTTTCGCTGGTTGAGCGCACGATACCCGATAAAAGAGAGCACTCCTGCCATTAATACCATCTGCAGATGGGGAAATCCGGGTACCATCGCTAAAAACGCAAGAATCAAGCCGCATAAGACCATCACTGTGGGATTGCTGAGAAGTTGCCGGGACAAGGTAGTTCCAAAGCTGCTTTCCGAACCGGAGCGGGTCACCACGATACCGGTAGAGGTGGAAATCAATAGCGCGGGAATTTGGCTGACCAACCCATCGCCCACCGTTGCCAGCGTATAGGTCTGTGCCGCAGCGCTGAGTTCATTTCCATTGACCACGACACCGATGATCAAGCCGCCGACGATATTGACAATGGTAATGATAATACCTAGAATCGCGTCGCCTTTGACAAATTTACTGGCACCGTCCATCGCGCCGTAAAAGTCTGCCTCATGCTGGATATCCAGACGCCTCTGCTTTGCCTGTTCCTCATTAATGCTTCCTGTATTCAAATCGGCATCAATGGCCATCTGCTTACCGGGCATCGCGTCCAGGGTAAAGCGAGCCGCAACCTCCGAAACGCGCTCAGCGCCTTTGGTAATGACGACAAACTGGATGGCGATAATAATTACGAAGGAAATAATGCCGACCACAAGATTGCCGCCAATGACAAAATTTCCAAAGGTCTGAATCACTTCGCCGGCAAAACCGTCGTTGCCCAAAATCAGCTTTGTGGATGCCAAGTTCAAGGAAAGCCGAAACAGCGTTGTGATGAGCAACAGTGTCGGCAAAACCGAAAACTCAAGCGCGCTTTTAATATAAAGCGTGGAGAGCATGATAAAAATAGAACAAATAATATTAATAATGAGCAGCGTATCCAGCAACGCTGTGGGAATCGGCAGGATAATGACCATTACAATTGCGAGGATCAACCCGCTGATTGAGATATCAGCAATTTTCATGACATGCTACCTTTCCCATCTTTTTTCAAGCGGTATACATACACCAGAATGTCGGCAATCGCCTGATACATTTGAGGCGGAATCTGATCCCCGATCTCACAGGCTGAATAGAGCGCCCTGGCAACAGGCTTGTTCTCTACAATCACAATATCATGCTCCTGCGCCTTCTCCTTGATTTTTTGAGCCAGGTAGTCCTGCCCCTTTGCAACAATCACAGGAGCTTTATCCACCTTTTCGTCATAACGGAGGGCAACCGCAAAATGAGTAGGGTTCGTCACCACCACATTGGCGGATGAGACTTGCTCCATCATACGCCGCGCGCTCATAGAACGCTGCTTCTGACGGATTTTCGATTTAATCTTCGGGTCACCTTCCAGCTGTTTGTACTCCTCTTTTACTTCCTGCTTTGTCATACGAAGATCTTTTTCAAATTTCCACCACTGGTAGAACATATCCACCAGAGATAACATTAAGAAAGCGGCTCCTACCTTCATGCCAAGCTTAAAACTAACCTCCATGATGGAGTTGATTGCGTCGCCCACCTGCCAGGTCATCATGCCCGGATACTCGGTCAGCTGCTTCGCGATGGTTTGATAAACCAAAACGCCAAACAGGATAACCTTGCAGAAGGATTTGATCAGCTCAACCACGCTTGCTATGGAGAACATGCGTTTAAATCCATTGATAGGATTGATTTTAGAGAACTTTGGCGTCACCCGGTTCGGCACAAAGATCGGTCCGGTCTGAATCACGTTTCCGATGACACCTACCAGAACGGCCACGCCAAAAACAGGAATCAAAAAATTAGATGCGCTCATCAGCAGAGAGGAGTAAACTTCCTGCATACTCTGGTTATTGATATTGGATGCTTGGGTAGCAATGTAAGAATCCGACAAATATTGCGACATAAAAAGCTGTAGCGCGTTCCAGCCCTTGGGCCACAGCGCGTTCAGAGTGGCAAACATCACCAGCATGGAAAGTGCGGAAATCGCGTCCTGACTTTTGTGTACCTCACCTCGTTTGCGGGCGTCACGTTTCTTTTTCGCAGAGGCTTTTTCTGTTTTTTCGCCGGAACTGCTTTGACTCATGCCGCCACCCTCATACTGTCAAACATGATACCGACATACTCAAACAGCCGGTCAAAAATGGTTGTGGAAAATCCGGCAAACACGGAAAAGGTCATCATGAGAATAAACAAACCGATGATTACCTTCAGCGGTATTCCCACAACAAACATGTTCATCTGCGGCACAGCGCGTATAATGGCACCCATGGCAACCTCCAATAGCAAACCGGTTGCCAGCAGGGGCATTGCTATCATAACCGAGAGCACAAGGGAGAGGCTCATCACCTCCACCGCCACATTGGCAATTTCGGCAGGTACGGTCACCATCCCAATGGGAACGGTTTGAATGGTGGAATAGAGAATCTCAATGATCTTTAAATGTCCATCTACAGCAAAAAAGAGCATGAGCAGTGCGACATTGTACAGATTTCCGGAAAGCGGCGTCTGAACATTTTCCTGCGGGTCGTAAATGCTGGCCATACTAAAACCGGTCTGCATATCAATGAGCGCTCCCGCCATCATGGTGACGTCGAACACCGACGTCATGACGAATCCCAGGCAAACGCCGAACGCAAGCTCCAGAAGACAGGTCAGCCCGTATGCAAATACATTGGCATATTGCGGGTAAGTGTCCGGGGCGGGAAGCGTCATCGTGAATACTATGGTCAGTACCAGACACAGTCCAATTTTGGCCATTTTGGGAATATTCTGCCTTCCAAAAATCGGGGAACTGATTAACAGCCCGCTGACGCGGATAAACAGCAGCATGATGTAATCAAGGTGCTGTGTCAGATCAATGGCTCCAAGCATCATATCAGGTCAGCATTGTATTGATCGACTGATACAGGTTGATGGTAAAATCCTCAAGAGAATTCATAATAAAGCCGCCAAACAGCAACAGGGCAAGCAAAACGCCAATGATTTTCGGAACAAAAGCAAGGGTCTGTTCGTTGATTTGTGTGGTGGCCTGGAAGATCGAGATCAGAATACCAATTCCAAGGGCTGCCACCAGCATGGGCATGGAGGTGATGATGACGGTATAGACCGCATCTCTCAGAATTTTGATCACTTCCAACTGTGAAAGCATAGGATTTCCCCCTTTCTTCAATACAAGTGGCTAACCAAAACTCTTGATCAGCGTACCAAAGGTGAGCTGCCAGCCGTCTACCAGCACAAAGAGCAATATTTTAAACGGCATGGATATGGTCGCCGGCGGCAGCATCATCATGCCCATGGACATCAGGACGCTGGCAACCAGCATGTCAATGACCAAAAACGGAATATAAATAAAGAAGCCAATGGCAAATGCATGCTTCAACTCGCTGGTCATAAAAGCGGCAATGACCACATGATTGGGAACATCCTCAACCGCAACGGAGCCGTCGCTGCCGTCCCCGATCCCGGAGAGATCGACAAAAAAATCCAAGTCAGATTCATAGGTCTGCCTTAGCATAAAATCCCGCATGGGAACCATGGCCTGATCCATAAATTCCTGAACGTCTATTTCATTCTGTATGTAAGGCGTGTAGGCCGTCTCATTAATTTGAGTGATTACAGGACTCATCACAAAATAGGTCAGGAAGAGCGCCAGCGCAATGATAACAGTATTGGGAGGCATCGTTGTTAGCCCGATGGCATTGCGGGTAATGGACAGAACAATCACGATTCTCACAAAGCCGGTCAGCATGATCAGCAGCAGCGGCGCTATGGTGATCATCGTAAGGATCACCATAATCTGGAGATATTGAGAATCTCCGTTTAACAGGGAATTAACGATATCCGTCATGCAAATTCATGAACCTTTCTTCTGGCTGACCTATTTTTTCATATTGCCAAACCGATCCATCAGGATGGTTTTAAACCGCGCGCCCACCGTTTCTTCCGGTGTGTCCCGTTGCTCCTCCAGCTTCAGTGTGGCCAGATCAAGTTCCTCCAGCTTTTCAATACGGTCACTGCTGACACTCAGCAAAAAAGCACGACCGGCAACAGAAACGATCAGAAGCTGTTTATCCTTTGCGATGGCGAAGCTGTCAATCAGTTTTATATTGTCACTGCGGTTAAAAACGCCAAATCCGCCGCCTTTTCTCGCTACTTTTGCCGAGTAGCGCGTCACAAACAGTGCGGCGCCCAAAATGAGGCAAATCATTGCGATTAACTTGAAATAATACCAGAACTCGCTCATACTATCCCACCCCACCGGACACACCGGAGCCAGTCTCCGGGCGCCGGGCCAACGCTTTGTTTCCGCACTGTCACAGCTTAGACCTGCATCTGCATAATTTCTTTGTAGCTATCCACCGCTTTGGAGCGGATGGCCGAGGTCAGGCTCAGCGCGATTTCCGACTTCTGCGTTCCGATCATCAATGTGGACAAATCATCCACATTGCCCGTCAGCAGGTTCAGTGTCGACTCATTACTCTCGTCATTTAATTCCTCGGACTGGGCAATGGTATCCTTCAAAATATCCAGAAAGCTGCTTTCAGACGAATCGTCACTCGTGCTGCCGACTGTGGAAATGCTTCCGGCATTCGAGGTTCCGGTGAGCGCGGAGGCGGCAGAGCTGAGTGTGCTTGCCAGTGATGTCAAATCTGTCATGTTAGTTCTCCTTTCTTATTCCGACGCGGTTATCAGTTGCTTCCGATATCGAAGGTCTTAACCGCCATGTCCTTGTATGCGTTAAACGCAGTGACGTTAGCCTCGTATGAACGGTAAGCCGACATCATATCCACCATTTCCTGCGATAAATCCACATTGGGATACTCCACATATCCATCCGCGTTTGCGTCTGGGTTGGTGGGATCATACTCCAGCTTATAATCGGAAGTATCGGTGCCAACCTCAGAAACACGCACGCCGCCGTAGGAATCACTGCTGCCGCTTGCCCCTGTGTTCTGAGCCTGATTTAACACATTGGAAAAGCTGTTGCCCTCATCACGCGCCTCCAGAACAACATATTTTCTCTGATAGGCGCCTCCCTCCTCGGTTCGCGTGGTGTCAATATTAGCGATATTATCGGAAATCACGTCCATCCGAAGCCGCTGTGCGGTTAAGCCGGACGCACTGATGTCCATTCCGCTGAGAAAGCTCATACCAACAACCTCTCTTTCTTATCCGTTGATCACGGTTTTAAACTTGGTGAATTCTGAATTCACCTTTGACGTTAACGCGTAATAATTGATTGTATTTTTCGCCAGCTCAACCATTTCCGATTCAATATCCACGTTGTTCTCGTCGTAGCGGAGGGAGGTATCCTCCGTGACAACCTCCGGCTGAACAGAATCCAGTCCGGTGCTGCTCGTCTGCTGTGCAGATGAGGCCGTTGTTAACCCCGTTATACCAGCTTCCGCGGTCTCAGAGCCGTCGGACTGTGCAAGGCTGACCGCGTTTGCGGATGAAAAATGATTCTGATTGGTGGTATCCATCGCCAAAGTGGAGCCATCCGAAGAGGTGTTGCTCACGCCCAGAGCGTTAGCCATCAAATCCTCAAACTCCACTTCGGACGCTTTGAAGCCCGGCGTATCCACGTTTGCGATATTATTGGCAATAACCTTGTAACGGGTATTCGCCGCGTCAAAGCCCTTCTGCAGCAGATCAACCGAAGAAAATAGGTTGTCCCACATCAGTTTTCCCTCCTTAATCCTTTTTATGAACAGCAAAGCATCCGCGGAAAGCCGCGCAGCGCCTATGTTCGTTACCTTATTCCAGAAGCGTATTTGCGTCAACCACTGCATTCACATAATAGTTGACCACCGTGGCCTCATCCATATTGTACTTCCCTGCCAGCTCCAGAGCCTCTTCCCAATGAGCATCCTCATAATACAGTATAATCTGAAGATAGTCCGCATAGATGCTCGGTTTTCCCAAAAGCGTATTAACTACTACCGCCTGGAAGTGTGAAACATCCAGAATAGCTTCCATCGGCGCTTCCAAAATGACATCCGCCAACGAAAACAACCCGATCAGGAAGCACTCGTCCCGGTTTCTCCGTCCGCATTTGGTATGTTCCGCAACCTGTTCCATAAACAGCCCCCGGATCAATGCCATCATGACAAGCTCACCGGACCGTTCCTCATTCATCTGATTTAAAACGATGAAGGAGAGCCATTTCCTCAGATCTGTCGTTCCTAAGAGAGTGAGCGCGTGCATCACGCCAGTCACCGAATATTTCAAACCGTAATAGGCCGAATTGACGATTCTTAGCAGCCGATAGGTCAGCACCACATCCCGTTCAACGATCCTGGACACCTTGGCAAAATCAAGCTCTGCGGCATACAGAACCCTCAACAGCTGCAGCTGCGTTAGTTTCATGGGGGCAACCTGCTTGCTCGACTGAATTTCAGGTTTGCTGAACCAATAGCCCTGAAACAATGAAAATCCCATTGCTTTTGCCCACTCAAAATCAGAGACTGTCTCCACTTTTTCGGCCAAAAGGATTTTCCTTCGTTTCCGGTTAATCCTGCGGATAAAGCCCTCAACGGCCTTCCTGGTATTATTGAGTATGTCAATTTTTATAATGTCCGCGACATCGATCAAGCCTTCCATTCCGGGACGGTATACGAAATCATCCAAGGCGATCAAATAACCGTTTTCTCTCAATCTGCGGCAGACGCTAATCACTTTAGGCGTAGGCTGCACATCTTCCAATATCTCAATCACCAACACATCATTGGAAAGCATAAATGGAACATCGTCCAACAACAAATCTTCAGTGAAGTTCACAAAGGCTTTGTGTCCCCCGGTAATTTGTTCAATGCCGATGCTGCTGAATGCAACAACAAGCAATTGCTTCGTGGATACGTTGCCGTCAACACCGTCATAAGCAACGCTATCCATTCTTTGCCGATAAAGCAGCTCGTAACCATATACATTTTTTTTTAAATCGTAAATCGGTTGACGAGCAACACAGCCTATCAAGTTCTTCCCCCTCCCTCGTTGTCAGATGATCATGATAAAGCTGTTTACCGGGTGTTTTCCACCACCTCGTGAATACAAGCCACCAGGCTTCCGATCTGAGGCTTGGCAAGCTGCGCGTCGGCGCCAACCTCAGTACACTTTTTGCTGTTTGCTTCGTTGATAATCGAAGAGAAAATGATAACAGGGATGCGTCCAAGAAGTTCGTCATCCTTGATTTTTTTAGTCAGCGTCAACCCGTCCATCTGCGGCATTTCAATATCGGTAATCACACATGCAAATTTATCCCGCACATCCCGGTATCCTGTTTTAGCGGTTTCAATCAGCTTCCACGCTTCCTCGCCGTTGGTGGTGGCCACCACATTATGATAACCCGCTTTATAGAGACTGTCCACAAGCAGTTTACGCAGCAGGGTGGAATCCTCGGCAATCAGAATGGGCAGGTTATTCTCTTTCCCCTGCTCGATGTGCTTCATCACCTCAGGGCTGATTCCTGTTTCGGGGCTGATGTCAAACAGGATTTTCTCAAAGTCCAAAATGAGGATCATAGTACCCTTCTCATCCCCAATTTTTGCGATACCGGTTACCATTCCCTCTTGATTGTTGCGGATCAGCTTGTCGGGTTCTTCAATCTGCGTCCATGACAGATGATGAATCGTTCTGACGGAATCGACCCGAAAAGCGACATTTGCCTGATTAAACTCGGTAATCAGAAAAATATCACGCTCTCTGCTCCCATCACGCTCCAGATTCAAATAGGCTGCCAGATCCACAACTGTGTAAATTTGTCCGCGGCGGTTAAACACGCCCTCTACACAAGGATGCGCATAAGGTACGGGCTTCAGTTCGCAGACCCCAATAATTTCAAGAATCTTTGCGACGTTAATGCCGAAGTTACTGTCTCCAATATTAAATTCCAGTACCTCCAGTTCATTGGTGCCGCTTTCCAGCAAGATCTCGCTCTCTGCCATTTCTGCGCTCCCCTTTCACTCAATCAGCCAAATTGCAAGTTATGCCTTTTTACGAACGCTCGCATTCTTTTCGTTTTTAAAGATTTCCGTAATGCGGACCCCGTAATTGTCATCAATCACCACAACCTCACCCTTGGCGATTCGCTTTCCGTTCACAATAATATCCACCGTTTCACCGGCATATTTATCCAGAACAATAATAGAACCATTCCCGAGCTCCAATATCTGGCTGATATTTTTTTTCGTTTTTCCAAGTTCAACGGTTACGTTTAGAGGAATATCGTTAATAAGCTCCCAGTCACCGGGATCGCCCCAGCTCTCTAACTCCGACGGCTCATCAAATGCTTCGTACGCAACCGACTGCACGTTTACCGACTGCTGCTGAGGCGCCGGCTGCTGCCGGGGCTGCGGGGATGTTTTCCGCGTGGGTACGGCCTGAGACTCGGGTGCGGCGGTTTTCTGCGGCACAGGCACCTGCTCCGGCTCCGCTTTTGGTTCCACATCGCCCATCAGCACATCAACCATCGTTTTTCCCATTTCCAGAGGCATCACCTGAAGCAGTTTTGTTTGCAGCAGTCCCTCAATTTCCATATTGAAACTGATTTTAATGACGTAATCGGATTCTTCTAAAAAGTTGCCAACCTCACTGCCAACATCCACACTGGCGGAAGTCGGCGGCGAGATGTTTACCGCTTTGCCCAGCATTTTAGACATGGCCGTTGCGGCAGAGCCAATCATCTGATTCATGATCTCGCTCATAGCGCTTAACTGAAGCTCGCTGATTTCAATATTATCCTTATCCACCGCACCGGTTCCGCCCATAAGCAGGTCGGTAATAACCGCGGCATCATAATCACGCAGAACGAGCAGGTTTTTTCCAAACACACCCTCCACAAATTCCACGCTCACCACGAGGAAGGGGCACTGATATGCCTTTAAAACATTTTCCGCCCGGTAGATCTCCACAACCGGAGTCGTAATCATAACTCTATGACCCAAAAGAGTGTTGAGCGTTGTGGCGGACGTGCCGATGCAGATATTTCCAATTTCACCCAATGCGTCAATCTGGTCGCTTGTGAGATGCACTAAGTTATCTTCTCTATATTTCTTTTCCAGTTCTTCCTGGGTTTCAATGGTTGTATCTTCACCCGGCATTGCGCCGCCGAAGGTCGGTGCATCGTCTGTCTGCGTCTGAGGGGCGGCATCCGCTTGTTCGGAACCATCGCCGCCCCCAGCGCCTTGCAGCAGGCGGTTGATTTCATCCTGCGATAAATTACTCATCTTCCTCATCTCCTTTGAGTACATCCACGATTCTGATGGCGCTTTGCTTCCCCTTGCGGCCGACCTGCGCCTTAAATTTCGGAATGTGCTGAACTTTCACTGTCAGCGGCTCATTCACGTGATGATCCAGGCGGATGACGTCGCCAACCTGCAAGCTGAGCACGTCGCTTACCGTTGCCAGCGTATCTTGAAATACGGCCGTCAAGACGACTTCCGAGTTTATAATTCTCTTACTAATGGTGGAGGATTCCGCCTGAATCTTTGCGGCAGCGGTAGAATACCACAGCTTTGAATTGAGCTGATCCCCCATGGTTTCGATACCGGAATGCGGAAAACAAAAGGCAATCAGCCCGCTTTCCGTTCCAATGCGAACATTGTTGGTCACGACTACCACCGGTTCATTTACGTCAACAATCTGGGCAAACTGCATGCTGGTCTCAAGGCGATCCAGGCAGGTATTGACCGGCAGAACTTTTTTCCATGCCTCGTCCACACTTTTTAAAATCTGCCATACTACACGTTCGATGATCACAAGCTCAATTTCCGTAAACTGCCGGTTGCGGTCGCTTACCCCCCGCGTTCCGCCCAATACCCGGCTGATGATGGAGTAGCTTACCTCGCCGGACATTTCAAAAATCAGAGAACCGCTGAGCGGCGGCATCCGTAATATAGAAACTACCACAGGCATGGGTACAGAGTTGTTAAACTCATTGAAGGACATCTCCTCCACCGACAGCATATCAACCTCGCAGCTGGTTCTAAGAGTTCCCATTAAGTAATTGGAGAGATGGTGACAGAACGTTTTAAACACAATGCTGAGCGCCTTAATTTGGTCTTTGGAAAAACGGTTTGCCTTTTTAAAGTCATAGGGCCTGACCTCCGGCTCCGCCTCCTCCTGCAGTGTAGCGCCTCCGCTCTCCAATGATTTTAGGAGTTCATCAATTTCATCTTGAGATAATACATCTGCCACGCTTGATCAACTCCTCAATTGGTGTCTCTGTTGTATTTTTGTTTCATCATGAGAGGACAAAGTCAGTAAAATAGGCGGATACGAAATATTCAACGCCCAGTTTTTCATTCAGCGCCGATGCAATTTCCGTGCGCAGAGAATCTTCAACATTTTCGGCGGTCAGATCAGCCGCCGTCTTTGTGCGCAGAAGGCTATTAATACAATCCCTCATCTCATAGGAATCAGCTTCCAGCGACGCCGCCAGCTCTTCCCCCGCTGGATCCTCATTGAGCACCAGAACCACCGTCAGCTTGAACAGCTTATTGCTGTCCTTTACATTGGTGACAAATGAATCCTCCAGAGGATAAGTATAAAGCGTTGCCGCTGTTTCCGCAGTCGTAACGGTAGCCTCCGAAGTGCCTGAAACACTGTGCATAATCAAGATGTATGTGACCGCTCCGCCCGCCAGCACAATCACCAGAACGGCGGCTATGATCGTAATCATCATTTTTTTCATTGTATCACTCCTGTTTGCACTGGGAGTCATAAGCAACCACTGGACTACAACGCCAAAACAGTCTGAACCGCTATCCTCATACATTGAAAACAACCAGCACGGCCGAAACCAGTTTTCCATACAGAGTGACCCGGATCACCATGTAAGCATCTGATTTGCGCAGCCACAGCCCGACAGAGGCAGCCGACGCTTTTACAGAGCGCCGGCAAAGCCAGCCGATTGAATTTCCACTGTCTCCGTTTTATTCCATTGAGCAAAACGGCTGCTTATGTTATGAGAAAATTTCATCATCAATACGTTCTTCCTGCCGGATCAGTCTAAGTGGTCTCGCTTTGATCTCCACAACCATTTTCTGGATTTGCGCCGCCGATTCCAGTACCACTGTTTTTCGCCCGGATGCCATGGATAACACTGTGTCCGGGGTTTCTTCCATAAATTCCAGAAGATCTTCATTCAACCAAAACTTCTCTTTGTTCAGATGCGTCAGTTGGATCACAAAACCCCGCCTCTCCGGATGACGGCCCGGGAGAGCCGTCATCCGTTTCGTTACTAATTACATATTATACTAAAATGCGACGCGTGAGTCAATTAAAATTACTTTTATTGCAAATTATTGAATATTAATTATGATCTCTTCAGGTTGACCAGTTCCTCCAACATGGTGTCGGAGGTCGTGATAATGCGGGAGTTCGCCTGGAACGCTCTCTGGGCAACGATCATGGCAGTCATTTCACTGGCCAGATCCACGTTGGACATTTCAAGATATCCAGACTCCAGCGTGCCGCAGCTTTCTCCCACATAATTGATCTGGGCCTCACCGCTGTTGACGGAAGTCTGATACAAGCTGTCTCCTACCTTATCCAATCCGGCGGAGTTCGCAAAGGTGGCCAGCGCCAGCGTTCCAAGCTCAAGTGTCTCGGTGCTGCCGTCATCATTGGTGCGGGTCGCGTAAATCGCTCCGCTGCTGTCGATGGAGTAGGAGCTGTACGAACCGTAATAAAGCTCGCTGTACGCCCCGTCCGAGCTGGTGGCGTCAATATAATCGGTAATCTGGATTTTGCTCAGGTTGCTCAGAGACAGGGTGGCATTATTATAGGTTGTCTCTACCGAAGGTTCTTCCGTACTGATTGTAAATGCGCTTGACAGCGTACCCTCCGTAAGAAGGCTATCATCAGAAAGCGCGTTTCCGTCTTCATCCAGCAGCGAAATAGTGAACAGTGGAACCGAATCAACGGTATTTCCATCGTCATCGGTGGTTGCAGGTGTGGAAAATGTCAACACACCCGAGTCATAGCTACCGACCAGTGTGATCGTGCTGTCCGTGGTATTGGTTGCGGTCCAGGTTAAAGTAGTACCGTCATCATCTAAGGAGGTGGTAATAGTATAGGTACCGTCATAGTCGCCGGTATTCAAAAGCTCCAATGCCGCCTCAAGCGCGTCATCATCGGTCAGATTCTCAGGGTCGGTGAGGTAGACCCCGGCATCATCATCCGCCAGCGTCCCATCCAACGAAACGGAGCTTGTAGAGTTCTTCAGCGTAAAGCTGGTGGTGGTTTCGGAGGGTTCCAAAGTAGCGTCTCCAATGACACCCATGACATAGTTACCGTTCTGCGTCACCAGATAACCATCACTGTCAACCGTAAAGTTGCCGTTTCGGGTGTAATAATAGCTGCCGTCAGAGCCCTGGATGATGAAGTAACCATCGCCGCTGATGGCAAAGTCCAAGGTTTCGCCGGTGCTCTCGGTACTGCCCTCCAGCGTGCTGGTCTGAATCGCCGCGGTGGTGACGCCAAGGCCCACCTGCTTTGAGTTGCTGCCGCCGGATGTACTGGTTGACGCAGAAGCGCTGCTGATGGTTTGGCTGTAAAGATCCTGGAATACAACCCGGCTGGATTTGTAGCCAATGGTGCTGACGTTTGAAACATTGTTACCAATTACATCCATGGCAGTCTGCTGATTGGTCAGGCCCGATACGGCGGAGTAAAGTGAACGCATCATAATAACATTTCTCCTATCATAAAAATTTAATTAATTTAAAACTACTTATTCAACGATATGGCTTTCTAAGGGATCACGTTGATTCCCTTCTTATTCGTCGTCCTCATCCGTGGTAGTCGTGGTATCATCATCGTCAGTTTCGTCAGTGTCATCGGTTTCGTCAGTTGTGGTGTCATCATCATCCTCAAGCTTAATGCCCAGGATATAAATACCGGCCACTTCGTTGATATTGCCGTCGGAGTCCTCCAACTGGAGATAGATCAGTCCGTCGTCATCCTCATAGAGACTGACACAGGTACCCGCAACGGTGACCGCATTGCCGTCGTCATCCGAATAGACGGCATCGACATATTTCCCAAGATACTGGGTGTATTCCTCAAAGCTGCCAACATCAAACGCGGAGTTATCATAGACCTGAACCACATCGTCGGCAGGGATCGCGGTATCGCCAATGACAACGTAATTGGTACCGCTCTGCGAAATAAGGCTGTCCACAAGCCCGATGTAGGTTGTCTCACTGCTGTCATCATCGTCCGTTGATACTGCGTAAACATATTTCCCCAGCATACTAAACACCCTGGAGGTATTGATGTTATCATTCATTTCCGACATCATCTCCGTTTGGCTTACGATAGCCAGCTGTGAGAGAAAATCGGTATCGGACTGGGGATCCAGAGGATCCTGATACTGCAGCTGGGTTACCATCAGAGACAAAAAGGTTTCACTGTCAATATCCAAACTGGAAGAATCCTCCGTGCTGCTATCAGAGATATAGGTTGCGCTGCTTGAGCTTGTGGCTCCGGAGGTGGATGACGTAACACTCATAGATTCTCACTCCTTTGAACACTCAAATATCAAATCGTTTATATACTGATGCTATCCCCGGTGGAAATAACCCTCGTGTTGACATATTGCTCCAGAGAATCGGAGCCGGTGATATCACCGTCTTCATCGGATGCATATTGGCCGCCGTTGTCATATCGGCTGTTTTCTCTCCGGTTCTGCTCCTGATATGAACTCTGCCCGGAATTCTGCTGATTGCCCGTCTGGTTGTATGTGACATCGACCGTTTCCACAGTGATTCCCCGCTGCTGCATCGTTTCCACCAGCCGGCCGATCTGACTGCTGACCAGAGAGCAGATTTCCTTGTCCTGTGCCGTGATGTGCGCGGAAACGCCGCCGCTTTCACTCATTCGAATTGAAATCTTGAGTTCTCCCAGATCCTCAGGGCTCAAGGTAATGTTAAGCTCACCGGGACACGATTCCGCGCCTTTAAAATCCTGCGCAAACCGATCAATAATTTCCTCTACTGCCGCCGCCTTGCCCTCCAGTCCTTCCTGAACATTGACGGTAAAGGAGGATGTATTGGTGAATACCGGCAGTTCCTCCGGCGTGCTCTCAGCTTGATTGGCATTCTCCCCGGGAGTTAAATCCGCCTCCGCCTCGGCAGAACCGTCACCGGTATCCTGGCTGAGCATAGCCTGCGCAATGCGGGTAATCAGATTTTCTCCTGTTTCCTGAGTGCCTGGCGCAAACGCGGTGGTCTGTTCGTCCGCACTGTCGGTGGTTTTGGCGGTCTGCTCCGATTGCGGCTCGATTTGTTTGCTCTGGGTGATTACCGCTCCAAAATTGGCGATGGCAGCGGCGGCGGTCGTATTTTCTGTCGACGCCGTGGCAGAAACGTTGCTTATCTCGCCAGTGGCAGCGGCGGCAAGCTCGGTTACGCCCTTCTCTTCCCCATCACGGCTAGTGACGGTATTCAGATTGAGCTGTGACAGGAGAAACGGCGACAGATAAATCATTTGCTCCGACTGCTCAGGCTCGGCGTCCTTCGCTTCTGGAACGGCGGTTTCCTCTGTTTCGGACACACTATCCGCCTGCTCCGTTTCCTTCTGTGGCGCGGCGGCCTGAACCACCGTGGTGAGAGCTGTCTCTTCCACCACCTCATCGGGAATCTGCTCCGGTTTGGCGGCTGTGCTTTGCTCCAGCTGGGGATTGATCGCATCCTGTTGGATTTCGACGGGAGACTGTGCCTCGCCGCTGGTTTCCGGTACCTGCTCCGGAAGCTGGATTTGAGACAACGATCCGTCCTGTGTACTTTGCTCCGGGGGCAGCTGCTGCACATTCTGCACTTGCTGCGCCTGCGCTGCTTGAGGCGTTGTTTGGGTGTTCTGTGTGTTCTGTGTCTGCGTTGTTCCCTGCGCGGTTTGCCCCGTACCCTGCTGCGTTCCCGCGTCAGGCTGCTGTGTCTGTGTATCCTGGGTCATGGCCGTCCCCAATTGGTCAGAAAAGGAACTTCCCTGCCCGGAATCACTGCTTCCGGCGGCGCTCGCCACGCTTTGTGCCGCGGGCGGCGCGTTTACCATGGAAACCACTTGCATCTAATTCCCCCTTTTTGCTTATTTTCATCTTACAACAAGTGTTGTAATGGATGCTGCCAGTTCCGCGTCCATCTTCGCCAATACCTCTGCAGCAGAGGCAGGTGTCATATAATAAATAATCAGCGCGATATCGTCATTGCTGTACATTCCAGCCAAAATGCCTGCGGCGGAAGTGGCATCCATTTTGGAATAGATCGTCGCCAATTTTTTAATCTCGGTTATTTTATCATCACTCAAGCCGCTCAGCATGGATTCAAAATCATCGCTGTTATCCACGCCGGTGACAGTTGAGCTTGATGTCGAAGTTGAGGAATCCAGTGCGGTTTCCTTTTCCTCGACAGCGGATTCACGGGTATCCAGATCCGATTCCCGCTGATCCAATTCCGTCTCCTTCTGCTCCACCGCCGCCTCACGGTCATCCAGCTCCGAACTGTTTCGCTGGTAGTCCTTCCATTCCCAATACCCAGTGGGATCGGGAAGAATTTTTAAAAACCAGAGGACAACCGTAGTAATCGCCGCCAGGAGCAAAAGGATAATAAATATTTTGAGAAATTTTCCCTTTTTCTTTTTAGGCTTTCCCTCCGCGCCCGGCATGCCCGGTTTGCCGCCCTGATCATTTTTTCCTTTTCTTTGCTTTGGGGAGGGCGATGGTTTTTCTTCCGCATCCTTATTGCCTTTTGCGGGCGTCTTGTTGATTTCATTCGCCACTTCTGATCACCCTCTATCCTTGCTAATGTACCTGCTGCTTCATTTATTTAAGTACTCTGTGTCCATACCGTTCGCCGCGTTGAAGGCAAGCAGATTTTCCAGTTCCTTCGCTTCCTTCGCGTTTTCTTCCTTCAGATAAGCTTGATATTGCTTCTCCCGGAGTCCTTCCAGCAGCTTCAGCTCCCGATAAAATTCCACCAGCTCCGCCTGTCTGCGGTCAGCAATTTTTCTTCTTTTTACGATATCTCCCTCCGCCTCCTCGGCGGATTTGCGCAGATCGTCAAAATAGTTGGCGTACGCCTGTAGCTCCGGCAATGTAATGCCGCTCATCATTTTTTTGCGGTGGTTTCTGCCCCCTTGGTCCAATTGATCCAAAATCTGCGCTTTTTTCACGATGGCTTGATCCATCGCGGCCCGGGCGGCTGCGTAGTCCGCTTGCGCCTTATCTTTCTTTGTCATTTTCACTTGATACAGCGCTTGCAGGGAAAAA
>Ga0316604_10000603_pt1 | contig 40942 bp, 35 predicted proteins | sample OWC_soil_day20_C_FD_207650 | JGI IMG/M metagenome (GOLD analysis project Ga0316604, IMG submission 207650) | Wetland soil microbial communities from Old Woman Creek delta, Ohio, United States - OWC_soil_day20_CT | ecosystem: Environmental > Terrestrial > Soil > Wetlands | place: USA: Ohio...
GGATTTCTCCCAAGCCGCGCAGCAACAGCGCCTGCCACAGCTTGCGCAGTTCGCTGGCGAGCTGGGCGCGAGCCCGCGCCTGCCAGCGGTTGCCGGCCGGCAGACGGCCAATGGCATGGCCGAGCCAAGCCAGATCGAGACGGGCGTCAAGACGGGCGCAGGCAGCCGCCACTTCGGCCAGCGGCTGGTCGCCGGCACGCGCCAGATCGACGAGCTCGAAGACACCGACGATATTGGCACTGGCGTCGAGCACTGCGGCCACGTTGCCGGCCGGCTGCCGGGCCGTTGCAATGGCCTTGCCGACGGCGTCGCCGAAGGTCTCGACGATCGCGGCGATGTTCGCGCCGGCCAGCTGCGAGGCCAGGACCTGCCGCGTCGCGGCTCCGACCATCTCGCGCAGGCAGCTCATCAGCGCCATCTGCTGCGCCGCCGGGACCTTCAGGTCGAGCGCTTCGATCTCGCCCCACAGCGATTCGGCGTCAAGCAGCTCGCTGGCCGCGTACCAGGCACTCACGATCTGCGTCAGATCAGCACCGGTTTCGTCGCCGATCTGCAGCGTGAAGTGGGTCCCCATGCGGTTGACCAGCCGACTGACGATCTGCGTGGTGATGATTTCGCGCTTGAGCGGATGGCTGGCGATCTGTTCGCGGCATTGACTCTGCACCGCCGGCGGAAAGTAATCGACGAGCAGCGGCTGAAACTCGGCGGCGTCGGGCAAGGGCGAGGCGAGCAAGGCTTCCTTGAGCGAGATCTTGGTGTAGGCCAACAGCACCGCAATCTCCGGTGCGGTCAAGCCACACCCCATCTGCGCGCGTTCGGTGAGCCCCTTCTCGTCGGGCAGGAACTCAATGCTGCGGTTGAGCCCGCCTTTGGCTTCCAGGTGACGGATCACCTGCCCATGCGCGCCGAGCATTGCCTTGCCGGCGGTCGCTTCGAGCGAGACTGCCGCGGTCTGCTGGTAGTTCTCGACCAACACCAGACCCGCCACTTCGTCGGTGATCGCCACCAGCAACGCGTCGCGCTGCTTGAAGGTCATGTCGCCGTTGCCAATCAGGCTGGAGATCAGGATCTTGATATTGACCTCGTGGTCGGACGTGCCGACGCCCGCCGAGTTATCGATCGCATCGGTATAGATCAGGCCGCCGCCCAGCGCGTATTCGATACGCGCCTTCTGCGTCATGCCGAGGTTGCCGCCTTCGACGACGACCCGCGCGCGAATTTCCGAGGCGTCGGCACGGATCGCGTCGTTGCCTCGGTCGTTGGCGTCCTGCTGGCTCTGGCTGCTGGCTTTGAAATAAGTGCCGATGCCGCCGTTATAGAGCAGGTCGACCGGCGCCTTGAGGATGGCGTTGATCAGCTCGCTCGGCGTCAGCTGTTCGGCGCTTACACCAAGCCGCGAGCGGATTTGCGGCGACAAGGGGACGTGCTTGACGCTGCGCGACCAGACGCCGCCCCCCTCGGAAATCAACGACTTGTCGTAATCGTCCCACGACGAACGCGGCAGATCGAACAGCCGTTGCCGCTCGACCAGGCCACGCGCCGAATCGGGGTTGGGGTCGAGGAAGATGTGGCGGTGGTCGAAGGCGGCCAGCAGTTGCATCTGATCGGTACGCAGCATGCCGTTGCCGAACACGTCGCCGCTCATGTCGCCGATGCCGACCGCAGTAAAGGGCTGGCTTTGCGTGTCGAGCCCCAGTTCGCGGAAGTGACGCTTGGCCGCTTCCCAGGCGCCGCGCGCGGTAATCCCCATCTTCTTGTGGTCGAAGCCGACCGAGCCGCCCGAAGCGAAGGCGTCGCCGAGCCAGAAGCCGTATTCGATGGCGATGCCGTTGGCGATGTCGGAGAAGGTCGCCGTGCCCTTGTCGGCGGCAACGACCAGGTAAGGATCGTCACCGTCGCGCCGACGAACGTTTTTCGGCGCAACGACCTTGCCGTCGACCAAGTTGTCGGTCAGGTCGAGCAGGCCGCGGATGTAGATCGAATAGCAGGCAATGCCTTCGGCGAGCCAGGCGTCGCGCTCGCTGGCCGGCGGCAACCGCTTGCCGACGAAGCAGCCCTTGGCGCCGAGCGGAACGCCGACGACGTTCTTGACCATCTGCGCTTTCATCAGCGCGAGTCCCTCGGTGCGATAGTCTTCCATTCGGTCCGACCAGCGCAGCCCACCGCGCGAGACGCTTGATCCGCGCAGGTGGATGCCTTCCATGCGCTGGCTATAGACGAAGATTTCGTAGAGCGGCAGCGGCTTGGGCAGGAAGGGAACGAGCTTCGACGAGATCTTGAACGACAGATAGTCGTGCGGCTTGCCGTCAGCGCCGTTCTGCCAGGCGTTGGTGCGCATCGTCGCTTCGATCACCGTACGGAAACCCGAGAGGATGCGATCGTCGTCGAGGTTACTCACCTGCGCCAGCGCGGCGGTGAGCTCGCTGCCGATCGCTTCGGCACGAGCTTCGTCGCCGTCGGGCGAAAGGCGCGCGACGAACAGGTCGGCGAGCAGCCGCGCGATCTGTGGCTGCGCCGCCAGGCAGCGTTCGATATAGACCTGGCTGAACGGCAGCCCAGCCTGGCGCAGATAGCGGCTGTAGGCGCGCAGGATCGCAATGCGCGCGCCGTCGAGCCCGCACAGCAGTGCCAGACGGTTGAAGCCGTCGTTCTCCGCCGCGTCGCGCAGCACGCTTTCGAGCAGCGCGACAAAGGCGTTGCGCGTCGCCTCGTCGTCAAGCGCCGAGGCAGCGGGCAGGCGCACCGCGAAGTCGGCGATGTGCAGGTCGCTGCCCAAGAGCTTGAACGGCTGTTCGGAGAGCACCGTCACGCCGAGGTTCTCGAATACCGGCAGGACCGCCGACAGCGGCCGCTGGTTGCCTTTGAGAAAGAGCTTGAGGTGCTGGTGCGAGCCGTCGTCACCGTAAGGCGCGTTGAGCTTGAGCTCGATGCGACCGCTCCCGGCGGCAACGTCAAGTCGCTCCAGGTCGGAGACCGCCGAGCTCGGCGGCACCTGGTCCTGGTAGGCAAGCGGCAACGCCGTCGCGTAGCGGCGCAGCAGCTCGTTGCCGCGTGCCTCGCCGCAGTGCTCGATCAGATTGTGTTGCAGCTCGTCGTGCCAGCCGCGGACGATGCGCGCGACGTCGCTCTCGAAGGTTTCGCCGTCGTAGTCGTAATGCGTCCCGGCCGGCATTCGCGCGATCAGGTGCAGTCGCGCCAGCGGCGATTCGCCGACCATCAGGAAGAAGTCGATGCTCTCGGCGTGCAGCGTTTCGCCAAGCAGCGCCGTGATGCGGCGACGGATGGTCGTATCGAAGCGGTCACGCGGCATATAGACGAGCGCCGAGACATAGCGCCCCCAGTTGTCGTTGCGCAGGAAGACGCGAACGCGCGGGTGCTCCTGCAGCATCACGATGCCGCTGGCGATGCGCAGCAGGTCGTCGGTGTCGATCTCGATCAATTCCTCGCGCGGATAGGTTTCGAGCACATTGATCAGCAACTTGTCGCGAAAACTTCCGGCCGTGAAGCTGCACGCCGCGCGCACCGCAGCGACCTTGCTGCGCACCACCGGAATGTCGCCGGTCGACACGTGATAGACGTGCATCGCATAGAGACCGACGAAGACGTGTTCGCCGACGATGTGGCCCGCGGCGTCGCGGTAGTGCACGCCGATGAAGTCAAGGTAGGTCGGGCGGTGCACGCTTGAGTGCGCGTCGGCCTTGACCAGCGTCAGCGGCGAAGTCATTCGCGAGATCTCTGCCAGATCGCCGGGTATTCCTGCCAGACAGCGGCCGAAACGCGGGTGGTCGTTGCGCCGCAGCAGGCCGAGACCGCCATCGACCGTGCGCTTCAGCTCGCCTGCCGTCGTATCGGCCTGGTAATGGGTGTAACCGAGGAAAACGAAATTCTCGGCGGCAATCCAGCGCAGGAATTCGGCGACTTCACGATTCTCCGCATGCGGGCAGGTTTCGAGGTCGACGATCACGCCCGCCACCTTCTCGCGCATCGAGAGGTGGTCTTCGACGGCAGCGCGAACGTCGGCCAGATGTTCGCCGACCTCGGCGCGCAGCGCTTCGATCTGCGCTTCATCGCTGACGCGGTCGATTTCAAGGTGAATCCACGACTCGGCCAGCGTTCCGGCGCTGCCATGCTCGGCACAGCGCAGCAACATGCCGGCCGCATCGCGTTCGACGCCGAGTACCGGGTGCATCAACTTGTGAATGGTCAGGCCGTGACGATAGACGATCATCGTGATCGAATCGACCAGGAAGGGCATGTCGTCGGTGACGACATCGATCACCGTGTGCGGCGAATGCCAGCCGTGACGGTCAAAATCGGGCGTGTACAAGGCAACGGCAGCGTTGCCGGGCGGACGCGAGAGCGCCAAGCGATGGTGCTGCAGCGCCGCGCCGTGCAGTTCTTCAGGGCTGGCCTCGCCGAAGCTCGGAAGGTCGGCGTCGGCGAAATAGGTTTCGATATAGTCGGCGAGCGCCGCCGATATCTTTTGACGCATCGAAATTTCGCGCAGGTTGCGCAACAGGCTGTTGTCGGTATCCGTAATGACTGTCATATCCATCTCCTTTGGCCATGCATAGGGTGCTTCAAGTCAGGGAAAAACGGTAACTCCAATCTCAGGATCTGGCATGAAATGCGGCGAAATCTCTAGAAACAAGTTGATGCTCGATCATCACCAACCGACTACCGCGCACTTTCTGCAAATCCAGTACACGCTTTCATATTCATCCTGTTCTAGCCCAACTACAATCGACGTATATTCACCATCTTGTACTGTATTGGAACTAACTTAGAAACGTCGATAGAAAAATCGACGGTCACTTCGACGGCCGGGATCAGACGCCGATCGAATCGAGTTCGCGCCCCTCGGGCCAAACGTCGCGTCAAGCACGAATCAGCGTTCAGGATAACCATTATGCGAAGAAAAATCCCCGGAACCGATCTCTTGATCGCCTTCGAGACGTCGGCGCGCCACCAGAGCTTCACCCGCGCCGCCGAGGAGCTCTGCCTGACGCAAAGCGCCGTCTGCCGGCAGATCGCGGCGCTCGAGGACTATCTGGGCATCCTGCTGTTCAACCGCGTCAAGAAACGCGTGACGTTGTCCGAAGCCGGCCTGCTCTACGCCAAGCAGGTCAGGGAATATCTCAAGCAGATGGAGCACGACACGCTGTCGCTGATGGCCCATCGCGGCGCTGGCGGCGTGCTCGAACTGGCGGTGATACCGACCTTCGCGGCGCGCTGGCTGATCCCGCGGCTGGCCGATTTTCATGCGCGGAATCCGGCGATCACGCTCGATCTGACGACCCGCGCCGAACCCTTCATGTTCACCGACACGCCGTTCGACGCGGCGATCCACTTCGGCGACCCGGTGTGGCCCGGCGCCATCACCGAATACCTGTTCGGCGAGGAAATGGTTCCGGTGTGCAGCCCGGCCTTGCTTGACGGCGCCATGCAGATTGACCCCGAGCAGCTCGAGACGCTGCCGCTGCTGCACCAGTCAGCGCGCCCCGGCGCCTGGCGCGAATGGTTTGAAGTTGCCGGTCGGCCCAACGTCAACGCCATGGGTGGCTCGCGTTACGAACTCTTTTCGCTGCTCGTCGAAGCGGCACGCGCCGGGCTCGGCGTGGCGCTGATGCCACGCTTTTTCGTGCTCAACGAGATCGCCTCGGGCGAACTGCTGATCCCCTCGCCTTACGTGCTGCACAACCAGCGCAGTTATTACTTGGTGTACCCGCAGAACAAGGTCGGCTCGCCGTCGCTGCAGGTCTTTTGCCAATGGCTGCGCGATCAGGCCAGCGCCTATCGCGTGGAAATCGAGCCGAACCCAAGCGCGGCTAAAAACGCCGTCACTGGCCAATAAGCCTGTTTTCTCCGGAGCCCGTCGTGACCGCCGTCGTTCTGTTTCAACCCGAGATTCCGCCCAACACGGGCAACGTCATTCGCCTCTGCGCCAATACCGGCGCTGAACTGCACCTCGTCGAACCGCTTGGTTTTCGCTGGGAGGACCGTTCGCTCAAGCGCGCCGGACTCGATTATCACGAGTTCGCGCGAGTCTTCCGTCACCCCGACTGGGAAGCCTGCAAAGCTGCGCTGGCGGGTCGCCGCCGCTTCGCGATGACGACCCACGGCGGCCAGCGTTTCGACACGCCGGCCTTTTGTCCGGACGACGTGTTCGTTTTCGGCCGCGAGACCAGCGGCCTGCCGGCGGCGGTGATGGACGAGTTCCCCGAAGCGCAGCGATTGCGCCTGCCGATGCTGCCCGGCCAGCGCAGCCTCAACCTGTCGAACGCGGTGGCGGTCACGGTCTTTGAAGCCTGGCGGCAAGCTGGGTTTGCCGGCGGGGTGTAAAAACCTCTTTCGACACGGAGATCACAGAGGCACAGAGATCACGGAGATTGAAATAACAAACGCGAGTCGCAGCTTGTTTACAGCAGATTTTCTCTCTGTGTACTCCGTGGCTCCGTGTACTCTGTGTTGAAAGCGGTTTTGTTACTGCATTTCCGGCTTGGGGTCGCGGCTGAGCAGCGTTTCGACGGCTTCGGCGGCGGGCAGGCCGCGGTGCAGGATGGCATCGACCGCTTCGGTGATCGGCATTTCGATTCCCTGCTCTTCGGCCAATCGCGCGACTTCGCGCGCCGTGCTGACGCCTTCGGCGACGTGGCCGAGGTCGGCGAGGATCTGCGCGAGCGTCTTGCCGGCCGCCAGGCCCAAGCCGACGCGGCGATTGCGCGACAGGTCGCCGGTGCAGGTCAGGATCAGGTCGCCCATTCCGGCGAGTCCCATGAAGGTATTCGGTTGTCCGCCGAGCGCGACGCCGAGCCGCGCCATCTCGGCCAACCCGCGCGTCATCAGCGCGGCGCGCGCGTTGTATCCGAGGCCGAGGCCGTCGCAGATGCCGGTGGCGATCGCCATCACGTTCTTGACGGCGCCACCGACCTCAACTCCCGGCAGGTCGTCGTTGGCGTAGATGCGCAGCCGTGCGCTATGCAATTCGACGGCCAGGTGACGCGCAAACTCGGCGTCGGCCGACGCCAGCGTAATCGCCGTCGGCAATCCTTTGGCCACTTCCTCAGCGAAACTGGGGCCGGAGAGCGCGCCGCACAGCGCGCCAGCCCCCAACTCGTCGGCAACGACCTGATGCGGTAGCAACGCGGTTTGCGCCTCAAGCCCCTTGCATACCCAGATCAGCGGCCTGACCAGCCCGGCCTCGCGCAGACGGCAGAGCGTCGGGCGCAGACCGGCGAGCGGCGTAGCCAGGATCAACAGCTCGGCGTCGACGACTGAACTCGAAAAATCGCTGCCGATAACCAAGGAATCGGGTAGCGGGAAACCGGGAAGGAAGTGCGAGTTTTCGCGCTTCTCCCGCATCTGCTGCGCGAGATCGGCTTCGCGCGTCCACAGCGTCATCTGGTGCCGGGCAGCAAAGGCGATGGCCAGCGCCGTCCCCCACGCCCCGGCGGCAATCACGGTGAGTCGCAAGCCTACAGGCCCCAGATCTGATTGGCGCGAACAAAACCCGACTGGCCGTCACGATGGCGGACCTTGATCCAGCCGCCGGGCGCCGCCTCAAGATACTCGAGCGCGACGTTCTTCTCGGCCTCGAAGACCAGCGGCGATCCCTCTTCGGCCTTCTGCCTCACCTCGGCGCGCTCGGCGGTGACGATCACCGTGCGCCGATCCGACAGATATTTTTTTTCGATCCAGGCCAGCGTGCCGTCGGCGTCGCGCACCTTGGACCAGCCTTCGATGTTGACCACCACTTCGACCGGCGTTTCGCGTTTGATCACGAAGCGTTTGCTGCCGCGCTGCGACGGCGCGTCGTAAAGCACCGTCGCCGTATCGACCGTACGGTATTCGATGGCGTTCGCCGACAGGCAGAATCCCGCAGCGACAAACAGCAACAATCGCTTCATGGCTATTGCAGCGTCGCCGCGGCGGGTTCCTCGGCGGCCGCTTCCTGCTGCAGGCGGGCGGCGTAGAGCGCTTCGAAATTGACCGGCTGCAGTAGCACCGGCGCAAAACCGGCGCGCATCACCGACTCCGAAACGACTTCGCGGGCATAGGGGAAAAGAATGTTCGGGCAGGCGATCGAAAGCAGCGGCTCGAGGTTTTCCTCGGGAACGTTCTTGACGCGGAAAATTCCGGCCTGGCCGACTTCGACCAGAAAAACCGTTTTTTCGCCGAGCTTGGCCGTCGTCGTGACCGTCAGCGTGACTTCGAAAGCGCCTTCGCCCAGTCCCTTGACCGCCGTCTGCAGCTGGATCCCGACTTCAGGGGCTTCGCGCTCGATGAAGATTTCCGGAGCGTTGGGCACCTCGAGCGAGAGGTCCTTGACGTAGAGTTTTTCGATGGCGAACGACGGGGCTTCGGCTTCTTGTTGGGTCATGATGGTTTTCTTGGTTAGAGTTAAGAGCGGGTTAGAGGTTTGCCGTCAATCGACGTGCGGATTCAGGCGGCGGTTCCGGAAAGCAGTGCAACGAGCTTGCCGGCGTGGTCGAGAGCGATCAGATCGTCGCAGCCGCCGACGTAAGTATCGCCGATGTAGATCTGCGGCACCGTGCGGCGCGCCGTTTTTTCCATCATTTCGAGACGCAGCGCCGGATCGAGATCGACACGCAGTTTCTCGATTTCGCTGACACCGCGCGCGCGCAACAACTGCTCGGCACGCACGCAGAACGGGCAAACCGCAGTCGAGTACATCAGCACACGCGGCGAAGCAGTCATTTTTTGGCACCTTTCTTGAGCGGCAGACCGGCAGCGCGCCAACCGGCGATGCCGCCTTCGAGATTGTGCGCGCGCGCGAAGCCCTGCGCGATCAGCTGCTTGCAGGCGCCCGTCGACCGCGCCCCGGTCTGGCAAACCAGGATCAACGGCGTGTCCTTGTACTTGTCGAGCTCACCGACGCGATCACCAAGCTGTGCTGCCGGGATATTGCGCGATTCAGGCAGGTGTCCAGTGGCGTACTCGTCGGGCTCGCGCACGTCGATGACCTGCGCCTCCTCGCGGTTGATCAACTGGGTCGCCTGTGTCGCACTCAGCGAGTTGCGATCGCCGGGGCGACGAAAGGTGAGGGCCAGCAGGCCAAGACCACTGACCAGCGCGATGGCGACAAGATAGATATTTTGCTGAATGAATTCCAAGCGAAGCTCCAGAGACTGCAACGAATAATCAAAGAATGGACACGGGACGACGGTACGCGCATCAAACACGCCGCCATCAGTTACCGCAAAAAACCTCGCGCATCATGCCGATCAACTGCAGAGTGCGCGCATCGCCGATGCGATAATAGACCCGGTTGGCGTCCTTGCGCGTCACCAGCACCCCCTTGTCGCGCAGGATCGCCAGATGCTGCGAGATGTTGCTTTGCGAGGTACCGACCGCTTCGACGATCTCCTGCACGCAGGCTTCCTGGTCGCCGACGACGCAGAGAATCTTGAGGCGTAACGGATGCGCGATCGACTTCAGAGCGCGCGCCGCCTGCTCAATGTGTTCCTGCTTGTCGATCAGACTGACCTGAATCACCACGATGCTCAAGACTCGTTTAAGACGGGGAATCATTATAGAATAATTAGCGATCCGGGGGGCGTCCCCAAAAGGCAACCCCCTAGGCAGTCAATGAACCTCCTGAACACCGAAAAAACGACAGCCCGCCAACGCGGCGAGCACTCCCCGCGTGACCACGCCAGGCACACCTTTACGGCGCGCCTGGCTTTTGCGCTAGTGCTGCTGAGCGGTTTGGCCGGGCTGCCTTCATTGCCTGCCCACGCCAAGGGAGCGGCGCCGACGCACAGCGAGGTGGCCGACAAGAAGGGCGACCTCAAGGACCTGCGCGGACAGATCGAATCGCTCAAGAAGGGCGTCGTCGCAGCCGAAGGCAAACGTGCAGACGCTGCCGATCAGCTCAAGGACGTCGAGCAGGAAATCTCGCATACCCAGCGCGACCTGCACAAGCTCGGCACGCAGCGCGACAAACTGCAACGCGCTCTCAAGGAACTCTCCAGCCAATCGCGCGAACTGCAAGGCCGCTTGAGCAGCCAGCAGCTGCAACTGGAAAAGCTCGTCCATCGCCAATATCTGCAGGGCAACCCGGACTCGCTGCGCCTGTTGCTCAACGGCGACGATCCCAACCAGTTGGCCCGCGAGCTGCATTACCTGGCGATTATCGGCCGCTCGCGCAGCGAGCTGCTTGGCGAAATCGAGGGTACGCTGCAGCGCAAGCAGGCGCTCGCCGCAGATACCCGCGAGCGCGCCGCCGAACTGGCGGCGATCGAGGCGCGGCAGGAAGAGCAACACGACAAGCTGCTTGCCCAACGCGAGCAACGTAGACTGGTTCTTGAAAAAATCTCGGTGAAAATCTCGCAACAACGCCGCGAAATCGGCAACCTGGAACGCGACGAGAAACAGCTTTCGCAGCTGGTCGAGCGACTGGCGAAGATCATCGCCGCGAACGCCGAAAAAGCGGCCAAGGCGGCGAAAGCGGAGAAAGCGGAGAAAGCGGCGAGGGCCGCGCAGGCAGCCAAGCCTGCTCAACGCCATGACTCGCCGCGCCAAGCGGTGTCACCGGAGCGTGCTGCGCCGAGCACCGAAATCAACAACGAGCGGACGCCGGAAGCGACAGCGGGAGACTTTGTGCGGCAAAAAGGCGCGCTGCGCCTGCCGACGCGCGGCGTGGTGAGCAACCGCTTCGGCAGCGCGCGCCAGGAGGGCAGCACCTGGAAGGGGCTGTTCATCCGCGCCGCAGCAGGCAGCGAGGTCAGGGCGATTGCCGGCGGCCGGGTGGTTTTTTCCGACTGGATGCGCGGTTTCGGCAATCTGCTGATCGTCGACCACGGCGGCAGCTACCTGTCGATCTACGGCAACAACGAAGCGCTGCTCAAACAGACCGGCGACACGCTGCGCGGCGGCGAGCTCATCGCCAGCGTGGGGAACAGCGGTGGCAATCCGGAATCCGGTTTATACTTTGAACTGCGTCATCAGGGGCAACCGCTCGACCCGCTAAAATGGGTTAGTCTGAAATGACCACCTCTTGGAGCGAACTAGATGGGTAGCAAGTTGAAACAAGCCGGGTTGATCTGCGCCGGACTGGTGGGCGGCATTCTGATCAGCCTGCAGTTTTCGGCGATGGCCGAAAAGGAAACGCGCGCCACGCTCCCGATCGAGGAACTGCGCACCTTTGCCGAAGTTTTCAACGCTATCAAGCAAGGCTACGTCGAACCGGTCGACGACAAGAAACTGATCACCCATGCGATCAGCGGCATGCTCTCCAATCTCGATCCGCACTCGTCGTATCTGGACGCCGACGCGTACAAGGACTTGCAGGTCGGCACGCAGGGCGAATTCGGCGGTCTCGGCATCGAAGTCGGCATGGAAGACGGTCTGGTCAAGGTCGTTTCGCCGATCGAGGACACCCCGGCCGATCGCGGCGGCGTCAAATCCGGCGACCTGATTTTCAAGCTCGACGATTCGCTGGTCAAGGGAATGACGCTCTCCGACGCGGTCAAGCGCATGCGCGGCAAGCCAAAGACCACGATCAAGCTGTCCATCCTGCGCAAGGGCGAAGCCAAGCCGATCGAGATCACGCTGACCCGTGAAGTCATCAAGGTCCAGAGCGTCAAATCCAAGCTCGTCGAAGACGGCTACGGCTATCTGCGCATCACCTCGTTCCAGGAAAACACCGGGGCATCGCTGATCAAGCATCTCAACGACCTCTACCAGCCGGGACCGCTCAAGGGCCTGGTGCTCGACCTGCGCAACGACCCGGGTGGCCTGCTCAATACGGCAATCGGCGTCTCCGGCGCGTTCTTGCCGCCAAAAACGCTGGTCACCTCGACCGATGGCCGTACGCCCGACGCCAAGCACCAGTTCTACGCGCAGCCCGAAGATTACCTGCGCGGCAGCAAGGACGACTACCTCAAGAACCTGCCGGCGCTGGCGCGCAAGGTACCGATGGTGGTGCTGATCAACGGCGGCTCGGCTTCGGCGTCGGAAATCGTCGCCGGCGCGCTGCAGGACCACAAGCGCGCGGTCATCCTGGGCACCACCAGCTTCGGCAAGGGCTCGGTGCAGACCGTTCTGCCGCTGCCCGGCAACGCCGCGATCAAGCTCACGACGGCGCGCTACTTCACGCCGTCGGGCCGTTCGATCCAGGCCAAGGGAATCGTCCCCGACATCGTCGTCGAGGAAAGCGCCAACGGCAACTCATCGGCGCGGCTGCGCGAAGCCGACCTCGAAAATCATCTCGGCAACGGCGAAAAAGACACCGTAGCACCGGCAACCCCGGCCAAACCGCAGAGCAAGGGGCCGGCCAAGACCAAAACCAGCCCGGGCAAGGATGAGGGCGAAGAGGCTGCCGAGCCGCCGACGCGCGAACTGGCTTCGAAGAAGGATTACCAGTTGAACCAGGCGCTCAACCTGCTCAAGGGTCTGCAGATCATGCAGAACAAGCCGTAGCGACGTTCCAGGAGCGAAGCCATGAAACGACCGCTCGCCACCAAACCGGCAGCGATCCGCAAGGAACGCAGCGTGTTGTTTTCAAAGTTTCCGCCCGGGCAGGTGCCGGAAGCGTCCGACGTGCTCGCCAAATTCGAGCATCTCGAGGTCGAGCCGCACATCGAACGCCGCAGCGTCGACGTCGCCTACGACCTGCATGAGCATTCGCTTGAGGAACTCGAAACGACGCTCGAAGACACCGGCTTCCACCTCGACAACACGCTGCTGAGCAAGATGATGCGCGCGCTGATCTACTACGTCGAGGAAACGCAGCTGCATAACCTCGACGCCCCCGATCGCCTGCTCAAGAAATCGCAGAACGAGGCCTACACCCACGCCTGGGAACGCCACCCACACGGCGACCACGACGACACGCCGCCAGAGTGGCGCGAGTACAAGTAGAGCCATTGACCACGGCTGGCACGCCGCGAAGCAAATCGCTGCGGGACAACGAGCGCGACGAGTGACAATCCTGAGCTTGAGCATACCTGCGCGGCGTGCGGATAGTTGCTTAAGCGCTTTCGACACGGAGCCCACGGAGACACAGAGAACACGGAGAAAACGGGGCGACAGGGGCTACGACCGGGAGCTTCCGTTTTTCTCTGTGCCCTCCGTGCCTCTGTGCTCTCCGTGTTTAAAGCGGTGCTTTGTTGTGCTCAAAACGCGCCAGGATACGCAGGTCGCTGCCGACCATTCGAACATCGTTGATCAGCAGCCGGCGCTTGTCTTGCAATGACTTGAGCGCCGGCAGGTCGAACAGGCCGCGCGCCGCGTCGCCGATCAGGCACGGCGCCAGATAGAGCAACAACTCATCGACCAGGCCGGCGGCGAGCAGCGCGCCGTTGAGCCGAAAACCGCCTTCGACGTGCAACTCATTGACGCCGCGCCGCGCCAATTCGGCGAGCAGCGCCGGCAAGTCGACGCGACCCTCATTATTGGGCAGACAAAGGATTTCCGCACCGCACTCGCGTAGCGCGGCGGATCGTTCGGCATCAACGCTGGCGCAGGCGACCAGCAGCCCGCCCACGTTGAGTAGCCGGGACTGCAACGGCAGTTCGAGACGACTATCGACGACCACCTTCAAGGGCTGACGTGCCGTATCGACATCGCGCACATTGAGTTGCGGATCATCGCCCAGCACCGTGCCGATGCCGGAAAGAATCGCGCAGGCCCGCGCGCGCCAGCGATGGCCGTCGTGCCTGGCCGGTGCCCCGGTGATCCACTGGGAAACGCCGTTATTGAGCGCGCTCTTGCCGTCGAGGCTGGCCGCCAGTTTCATTCGCAACCAGGGCCGGCCGCGCGTCATGCGCGAAACGAAACCGATGTTGAGTTCGCGCGCCGGTGCTTCCAGCAAACCACACTCGGCATTGACCCCGGCCGCGGTCAGCAGCGCCAGGCCTCGCCCGGCGACCTGCGGATTGGGGTCCTGCATCGCAGCGACCACGCGACTGATGCCGGCGGCAATCAGCGCCTCGGCACAAGGCGGCGTGCGTCCATGGTGACTGCACGGTTCGAGCGTGACATAAGCGGTCGCGCCGCGCGCCGCGCTGCCGGCCGCGCGTAGCGCATGGATCTCGGCGTGCGGCTCGCCAGCGCGCCGGTGCCAGCCCTCGCCGACGACCCTTCCCTCCTTGACGATGACGCAGGCGACGCGCGGATTGGGCGTCGTCGAATAGAGGCCGAGTTCGGCCAGGCGCAGCGCGCGCGCCATATACTCGTGATCGGCAGCGCTATACATGCGCGCCGCCTTAACGGCTGCGCCGCTGAACCGGGCGCGTCACTTCGCGCACTAGTTCGGAAAACTCGTCGACGTCCTCGAAGTTGCGATAAACGGACGCGAAGCGCACGTACGCGACCTTGTCGAGCTTCTTCAACTCGCGCATCACCATCTCGCCGACTTTCTCGGAGAGGATTTCGCGTTCGCCAAGCGTCAGCAACTTTTCTTCGATTCGCGCGATCGCCGCATCGACCGATTCGGCCGTCACCGGCCGCTTGCGCAGCGACAGCCACAGACTCGCCGACAGCTTCTCGCGATCGAAATCGACGCGCGAGCCGTTCTTCTTGACCACCTGCGGCAAGCGGATCTCGGCGCGCTCGTACGTTGAAAACCGTTTGTCACACGACAGGCAACGGCGACGACGGCGAACGATATCGCCGTCGTCGTTGATCCGCGTATCGGCGACGGTGGTCTCGGCAGCACCGCAGAACGGGCATTTCATCGTTCTAGCCCCTCTGGAAATTCAGCGCGCCGCCAGGACAAGGCGTGTTCACCGCTGACCGTAGAAGAACTGCGGCAAGGTGAGCGCAACACCATCCTGGCAAGCGCCGGATTTTCACTTGCCGTAGACCGGGAACTTCTTGCACAGCACCGAAACCGCGTCGCGCACGCGTTCGAGCACTTTCTCGTCGTTGGGCGCTTCGAGCACGTCGGCGATCAAGTGAGCAACCGCCTCGGCCTCGATCTCGGTGAAGCCGCGTGTCGTCATCGCCGGCGAACCGATGCGGATTCCCGAGGTGACCATCGGCTTCTGCGGGTCGTTGGGGATCGAGTTCTTGTTAACCGTGATATGCGCCTTGCCGAGCGCAATTTCGGCGTCCTTGCCGGTGATGTTCTTGGCGCGCAGATCAACCAGGAAAACGTGCGACTCGGTACGTCCAGAAACAATGCGCAGACCGCGCTCTTCGGACAGCACGCGCGCGAGCACTCGCGCATTGGCCACCACCTGTTCCTGATATTCGACGAACTCGGGCGACAACGCTTCCTTGAAGGCCACCGCCTTGGCGGCGATCACGTGCATCAGCGGACCGCCCTGTAGCCCGGGGAAGATCGCCGAATTGATCGCTTTCTCGTGCTCGGCCTTCATCAGGATCACGCCGCCGCGCGGTCCGCGCAGCGTCTTGTGCGTCGTCGACGTCACTACGTCGGCGTGCGGTAGCGGGCTCGGATAGCACCCCGCGGCGATCAGGCCCGCGTAATGCGCCATATCGACCCAGAAGATCGCGCCGATTTCGCGGGCCACGTTGGCGAAGCGTTCGAAGTCGATACGCAGCGAATAGGCCGAGGCGCCGGCGATGATGATCTTCGGCTTGTGCTCGCGCGCCAGCGCTTCCATGCGCTCGTAATCGATTTCTTCCTTGGCGTCGAGGCCGTAGGAAACGACGTTGAACCACTTGCCCGACATATTGAGCGCCATGCCGTGCGTCAGGTGGCCGCCTTCGGCCAGGCTCATCCCCATGATCGTATCGCCCGGCTTGGCGAAGGCCAGCAACACTGCCTGGTTGGCCTGCGATCCCGAATTGGGCTGCACGTTGGCCGCGTAATTGTGCTCATCGGCACCGAACAGTTGCTTGAGCCGGTCGATGGCGATCCGTTCGGCGACGTCGACGTATTCGCAGCCACCGTAATAGCGCTTACCCGGATAGCCTTCGGCGTACTTGTTGGTCAGCTGCGACCCCTGGGCTTCCATCACTGCCCGGCTGACGTAGTTCTCGGAGGCGATCAGCTCGATATGCTCTTCCTGACGCCGATTTTCGTTTTCAATCGACTGCCAGAGATCAGGATCAACTTTTGCCAGGGTGTCTTTTGCTGAAAACATCGTGTGCCTCACAAGCCATTGAAAAGGGGCGCCAATTGTATCATGCAGCAGGCTGCATCAAGCCCTGACGCGGCGCCCGGCGCAATCGTCCACCGCCCGCTGCGCAGCGCGCTCAGCGCGCCGCAATCAACCGCACGCCGAGACCAACGAAGATCGTTCCAGCCAGTCGATCGAGCCACAGCCCGGCACGACCGTGGCGCTGCAGCCAGTTGCCGACGGCGCCCGAGAAATAGCCGAGCAGAGCGAAGAGCAGCGCCGCCTGCGCCGTGAAGCTCAGGCCCAACAGCAGCGTCTGCCAGCCGACATGGCCGTGGTCGGCGATCACGAACTGCGGCAGAAACGACAGGAAGAAGAGCACCACCTTGGGATTGATGGCGTTGGCCAGTAGTCCTTTGGCGAACAGCCGGTGCAAGGATTCGTCAGCGCCCTGGGCGCTGCCCATCGTCACGCCGCCGCGACTGCGCAGCGCCTGAACACCAAGCCACACCAGATAGAGCCCGCCGCCCACCTTGAGGAGCGCGAAGGCGAGCGGCGAAGCGGCGATCAAGGCGCTGACACCGAGCGTCGCGAGCAGCGTATGGCTCAAGCAGCCGAAGCCACAACCGAGCCCGAAGGCGACGCCTGGCGCCCGACCGCGCGCGATGCCGACGCCGAGAACCATCAGATTGTCCGGCCCAGGCGAAACGGTGATCAGCATCGCCGCGGCCAGGAAAGCGAAGAACTGCTCAGGAGATAACGACATCAGGATGCCTCTTCTGTCTGGGTTGGACGACCCTTAAAACCTCGGTTAAACCACAACGACATGCCCGCAGGAAATGCCCCAGGGGTACAACGGGCACAACGAAGAACCTTGGCTTTTTGGGGATATTTGTGAATCACCTGATGGGTGGTACGGAAACACATGGCAAGTCATTGATTTTTTTCGTCGTGGTTAACTGCTTTTTTTCCAGGATGATATGGCGCGGCGAACGCACCAACTAAGCGAGATCCGCCGTCTCGCCCCAGCGCTCGATCAGCCATTGCTCGCCGGCGATCGCCAGCCAGTTGATCCCGGCGTTGGGAATCGCATAATCGCGCGGCGCATCGGACGGCAGGCCGAGCGCGCGGCGGTAGATGACGTCGAGCACGCCGCCATGAGTGACGACGACGATCGTCTGCCCGCCGTGCTCGCCGAGCAGACGCGCGACGCAGCCGAGCACCCGCGCCTCGTGCTGGCGCCGGCTCTCGCCGCCTCGCGGCGCGCAATAGTCGGGATCGCGGTTTTCGATCGCACGCGCATCGTCGGCATAGCGTGCCGCCACCTCGTCATAGGTCAGCCCCTCGCAGCGCCCGAAGTGCCGCTCGCGCAACGCCGGGTCGAGGATCAGCGCAAGATTGAGCGCCTGTGCAATCGGCTGCGCCGTCTGCCGCGCGCGTAAGAGATCGCTGCAGTAGAGCGCGTCGGCCTGGCGGCCGCAAAAATAGCGTCCAGCGGCAGCGGCTTGCGCCTCGCCGCGGGCATTGAGCGCGAGGTCGCGATGCCCCTGCATGCGCTGCTCGATATTCCAATCCGTCTCGCCGTGGCGGACGAAACAAATCCGTGTTGTTTGATGCATCAATTCATTCACTCAAAAAAAATGGCCGTGGAAATCAGCACCAACGCTAGTCGCTGCGGCGTTTTTTAGCGAAAAACGCGCGAGCGTGCGATAATTGCCTCCCTTTTGCCGGCTTGGCCGCGGCCGAATTACCCGTTCGGTGCGCAAGGCCACGCGTCCATCGCCATAAAACTTGCCCAAAAACGCAAGACTGCCTCAGCAAAAAGCGGATTTTAGCCCCTAACCGAGGATTTTCCCGTGAACGCCCTGCTCAAGCTCTCGCGTCGCATCGACGCCTTGACTGAACGCGTCGGCCAGGCTGCGCTATGGCTGGTGCTGGTCGTCGTGCTGATCAGCGCGGCCAACGCCATGATGCGCTATACGATCAACTACAGTTCGAACGCCTTCCTCGAGATCCAATGGTATCTGTTCGGGATGATTTTCCTGTCCTGTGGCGGATACACGTTCATGCGCAACGAACACGTGCGCATTGACCTGATCTCGGGCCGGCTTTCCAAGCGCGGCCAAACCTGGATCGACATCTTCGGCATCCTCTTCTTCCTGATGCCGATGGCCATCGCCATCATGGTGCTGTCGTGGCCCGTTTTCATTCACGCCATCGAGTCGAGCGAGATGTCGAACAGCGCCGGCGGACTGATCGTCTGGCCGGCGCGATTGATGATTCCGGCAGGTTTCCTGCTGCTCATCGTGCAGGCGATTTCCGAACTCATAAAACGCGTAGGTTTTCTCAGGGGGCTATGTCCCGATCCGACTGAAAAACTCAACGCGCTGAGCGACGAAGAAGAACTCGCTCTGGCCATCAAGGCGCAAAAGGGAGAGGCGCAATGAGCGAGTTTCTGATCGCCAATATGGCGCCGATCATCTTCGCCTCGATGATCATTTTCCTGCTCGTCGGTTTCCCCGTCGCTTTCGCGCTGGCCGCCAACGGGGTCGTTTTCGGACTGCTCGGCATCGAACTTGGGCTGCTCGGCCCGCAACTCTTCCAGGCGCTACCCGACCGCATCTTCGGCGTGATGGCCAATGAAACGCTGCTGGCGGTTCCCTTCTTTACCTTCATGGGTCTCATCCTCGAACGCTCGGGGATGGCCGAAGACCTGCTCGACACGATCGGCCAGCTGTTCGGACCGATCCGCGGCGGACTCGCCTACGCGGTGATCTTCGTCGGCGCGCTGCTCGCCGCGACAACCGGCGTGGTCGCCGCGTCGGTGATCTCGATGGGGCTGATCTCGCTGCCGATCATGTTGCATTACGGCTACGACAAGCGGCTCGCCGCTGGCGTCATCGCCGCTTCCGGAACGCTGGCACAGATCATCCCGCCGTCGCTGGTACTGATCGTCATGGCCGACCAGCTCGGCAAATCGGTCGGCGACATGTATGCCGGCGCCTTCATTCCCGGCATGGTGCTGACCAGCCTTTACGTCGGCTATGTGATCCTGGTTTCGATCTTCAAACCCAAGTGGGTTCCCGCGCTGCCGCTGGAGGCCCGCAGCCTGCGCGGAGCCGCGCTGGCGCTACGCGTACTGACCACGCTGGTGCCGCCGCTGACGCTGATCTTCCTGGTGCTCGGAACGATTTTCCTGGGCATCGCGACGCCGACCGAAGGCGGCGCCATGGGCGCCACCGGCGCGCTGATCATGGCCCTCGTGCGCCGGCGGATGAGCCTCTCGCTGCTCAAGCAAGCGATGGAAAAAACGGCCAAACTGACGACCTTCGTGCTCTTCATCCTGATCGGCGCGCGCGTCTTCTCGCTGACCTTTTACGGCGTCGATGGCCATCTCTGGGTCGAGCACCTGCTGACCACACTGCCCGGCGGACAGATCGGTTTCCTGATCGTCGTCAACCTGCTGGTCTTCGTGCTGGCATTCTTCCTCGACTACTTCGAGCTGGCTTTCATCATCGTCCCGCTGCTCGGCCCGGTCGCCGAAAAAATGGGAATCGACCTGATCTGGTTCGGCGTGCTGCTCGGCGTCAATATGCAGACCTCGTTTCTGCACCCGCCCTTCGGTTTCGCGCTCTTCTTCCTGCGCTCGGTGGCACCGGCGTCGGTCAAGTCCAGCGACATCTACTGGGGAGCGATTCCCTTCGTCTGCGTGCAGGTCATCATGGTCGCGCTGATCATCATCTTCCCGCAGATGGTCACCGTCGGACTCGACAAACCGAGCACGGTCGATGTCAACTCGATCCAGATCGAGCTGCCGGAAACCAACTACGACGAGCCTGCCGAAGAACCCGGCAGTCCGCCTGAACCGGTCAGTAACGGCAACCGGGGTTAACCAAAAACGGGGGCTGCGCGCCCCCGTTCTTATGGTGATCGCCGCGTTCAGCTCTTGCGGCTGTACATGAATTTGGCGTATTCGTTTTCAGCTACACGGAACCACGAATTCTGTTCGTCGAGGAACTTCTTGTAGTCGTCGTAGATCTTCTTGAACGTCGGGTTCTTGGCCGACGTTTCAGCGTAATACTCCATCGCCGCCTTGTAGCTCGCTTCCATGACGTCCCTGGGGAAGGGTAGCATCTTCGTGCCGGAAGCCAGCAACTGCTTGAGTGCCAGCGGATTCTTGGCATCGTAGCGCGCGCACATCTCGGTGTTGGTTTCGGCACACGCGGCCTCGATGATGGCCTGATACTCCTTGGGCAGCTCGGCCCACTTCTTGGTGTTGATGTAGGTCGAAATCTGCGGACCGCCCTCCCACCAGGCCGGATAGTAGTAATACTTGGCGACCTTGTTGAAGCCCAGCTTCTGATCGTCGTACGGGCCGACCCACTCGACCGCATCGATCGTTCCTTTTTCGAGCGCCGGGTAGATATCGCTGCCGGCGATCTGCTGCGGCACCACGCCGAGCTTGGCCAGCACCGCGCCGGCCAGGCCGGCGACGCGCATCTTGAGGTTCTTGAAATCGGCAGCGCTCTTGATTTCCTTGCGATACCAGCCGCCCATCTGGACGCCGGTGTTGCCGCTCGGGAAAGAGATGATGTTCGATTTGGCGAAGAACTCGTTCATCAGTTTGGCGCCGTTGCCTTCGCGATACCAGGCGTTGATCTGGCGGGCGTTCATGCCGAACGGAATCGCCGTGTCGATGCAGTACGTGGGATCCTTGCCGAAGTAGTAGTACGAGCAGGTGAAGCCCATTTCGACGGTGTTGTCCTTGACCGCGTCATGGACGCCCGGTCCAGGGACAAGCTCGCCAGCGGCGAACAGCTGGATCTGGAACTTGCCGCCGCTCATCTCGGCAACGCGTTTGATCAGATACTCGCCCGAACCGTGCAGGGTATCCAGGCTCTTGGGAAAACTCGACGCCATCCGCCATTTGATGGTCGGCGCGTTTTGCGCCAAAGCGGGCAATGCTACGGCACCAGCGGCAAGGCCCACGCCGGCTTTCTTCAAGAAGGAACGTCTTTCCATGGTTTATTTTCTCCGAATATTAGGATTTTTAGGAATTGAACCTGCTGACGAACAGCTGATTATAGCCAAAGCCTGCCCTTGCTGAACGTCATTTTCGGCAGTCGACTGCTCAGCTTCCGGCGACCTTCATCTGCTCGATCAGGATCGAGCCGACCTGCTTCGAGCCGCGCACCAGAACGTCGCTGCCGACGGCGGCGACGTTGCGGAACATGTCGCGCAGATTGCCGGCGATCGTCACTTCTTCGACGGCGTGGACGATTTCGCCGCCCTCGACCCAGTAGCCTGCCGCGCCACGCGAATAGTCGCCATTGACGTAATTGACCCCCTGGCCGAGCAACTCGGTGACCAGCAGGCCGCGCCCCATTTTTTTGAGCAGGCCCTTGAGGTCGCGCTTGCCCGGGTGGACGATCAGGTTATGGCTGCCGCCAGCGTTGCCGGTGCTCTGCAAGCCGAGCTTGCGCGCCGTATAGGCAGAAAGGAAGTAGCCCTGCAGCACGCCGTCGACGACCACCTCGCGGTCGCTGGTGGCGACGCCGTCGTTGTCGAACGGACTACTGGCCATCGCGCCAAGCAGGTGCGGGCGTTCGCTAATCTGCATTTTCTTCGAAAAAACGCGCTGACCCAGACTATCGACCAGAAAGCTGGTCTTGCGGTAAAGGCTGCCGCCGCTCACCGCATGCACAAAACTGCCGATCAGCGACGACGCGAGCGGCGCCTCGAACAGCACCGGCACCTTGCAGGTCTTGATCTTGCGTGCGCCGAGCCGCGACAGCGCACGGCGCGCCGCGTAATCGCCGATCGCTTCGGGCGAAGCCAAGGCGCGCGCGTCACGCGACGTGGAATACCAGTCGTCGCGTTGCATGTTCTCGTCCTTGCCGGCGATCACCGAGCACGACAGGAAATGCCGCGAGTTCGGGTAGCCGCCCATGAAACCCTGGCTGTTGGCCGAAATGAACTGGCCTTCCTGGATCGACACCGTCGCGCCTTCCGAATTGCTCACCTGATCGCTGACGGCAAACGCCGCCTGCTCGCAGCGCTGCGCCAGGTCGATCGCGCCTCCGATCGAGAGCAGCCAAGGATGGTAGAGATCGAGATCGGCGAAACCTTGCTCGCGGGTCGCCAGCAGCGACGACTCGGGCAAGCCGGCAGCGGGGTCGGCGGCGGTGAAACGCGCGATATTGAGCGCCGCTTCGACGGTCTCGCGCAAGGCGGCCGGCGAAAAATCGGAGGTGCTGGCGTGCCCCTTGTGCTGACCCAAATAGATGGTGACGCCGATACCCTTGTCGCGGTTGTATTCGATGGTTTCGACTTCGCCGCAGCGAACGCTCACCGATTGGCCAAAGCCTTCCGAGACATCGACTTCGCAGTCGCTGGCGCCCGACTTCCTGGCGTGGACCAGAACATCCTGGGCCAATTGCTCAAGGGTCGCCAAGGGGTGGCTGAAACGTGAATCTGGGGAACTGGCAACGGGGATTCGCGACATGAGATGACGATACTGGCGTTGAAAGCCGCTATCATAGCAGTTCCCCGCCCGGCCCCCGGCATGCGACGACCGCCTCCCTTTAGAAAACCGATGAAAACCCAAGAAGACGAACCCGTAGCGCCCTCGAAGACCCAGCGCAAGCAGCAGATGGAAGAACTGCAGGCGCTCGGCGAAGAACTCGTCGCGCTGTCTGCCGACCGCGTCAGGAAAATCGACATCCCGGACGGACTGCGCGACGCCGTGCGTGAGGCGCAGCGCATGATGCGCCACGACGAAGCCAAACGGCGGCAAATGCAGTACATCGGCAAACTGATGCGCAACGTCGAAGTCGAACCGATTCGTGCGGCGCTGGCGCTGGTGCGTGGAGAGTCGGCGGGCGAAACCGCCAAGCTGCACCGCCTTGAGCGACTGCGCAGCGAATTGCTCGCCGACGAAAAAGTGGCGAACGAAATCGCCCAGCTCTATCCGGCGGTCGACTTGCAACACCTGCGCTCGCTGCGCCGCGCGGCGCTCAAGGAACAACTCCAGAACAAGCCGCCGCGCAGCTACCGCACGATCTTCCAGTTGCTCAAGGAACTCGAGAACATCGACACGCCCGACGACGGCGAAGACGCAGAGCAATCCACGCCGTAGGCGACGCCGGTCAATCGGCCACCGTTTCGCGATAGCGGCCGATTTCGAAGTGACTGCCGGCCTCTTCGAGTTCGACCGGGGTCAGCAGATAGCGCCGGCCGTCATGCATGAACTCAAGACTCTGGCGCAGGTTAAAGCTCATGCCGGGCAGCACCACCCGCGCTTCGCCCGGTTCGCCGCCGTCGCGCAGCCAGATCCCGGGAATCGTTCCGGTCGCCGAGAAACCCGTCGTCCGCGGCCGCAGCTCGACGCTCTGCGCCTGCCTGGAAAGCGATTCGATACCGACTCGCGCAGTCGCCGTCAAACCCTTTGAAAATCGCCTGAGCACGCCCAGTACCCAGTTCTCGCCGCCCTCGGGTTGCAGGCCGAGCAGCGTGCCGATCTTGAGCGCATCGCTACCAAATTGGCCGCCGAAACCGCCACCAAAATCGTCGATGCCGGCGCCAAAGCCGCCGAGGCTGACATTTTCGACGACCCAACTCTCGGCTGAGCGCTCTTTGCCCAGACGCGCGACATCGCCGGCGAAGACGGTGAAGCAGTCGTCGAAGCCCTGCAGCACGGCCAGGCGCGTTTTAACCGGATGCCGCGGATACTCGCGTTGCGGCGGCTCGGGCGCCCAGTAACGCGCCAGGTGACGCAGCACGGGCAGCAGTACCTTGGCCAGGTATTGCCCACCCAGATTCAGATCGGCGGGGACCTTGCCGAGTTCGACGCTGCTGATCAGCTCGTTCAAGGCCGGCGCCGCACTTCCCGACGACAAAAAGCGCAGGCTGGGCAGCGCACTCAAGGGCTGACGCGCCAGCCGCGCCGGTGGCAAGCCGCTCGCCGCGTCGACCCACCACACGCTGTCGGGCAAGCAACTGTTGGCGAAAACAAAGCCCGGTTTGAAATGCGCGATCAAGCGGTCAGCCAGCTCGATCTCGAGTGGCATCAGGCTGTCCATCGACGACGAATAGAAAATCAGCGCCTGCTGATATTGCGCAGCGACGCTGGTCAGTCCCGGCAGCGAAGGGTAGAGCTGCAGCGGTTTCTGCGCATAGCCGTCGGCCTCGGCGGCGAGATAAGGCTGTCCGAGACCGCGCCACAAGTCCTCGCCGATCGGATCGTAGCGATACTCGACCCATTTGAGCTGCGTCGCGCGCGCCGCCAGCAGGCGCGCCGTGGCCAGCGGCCGCTGTGAGCGGAAGGCCTCGCTGCCTTTGTCTTTGGGCTTCTGCCGCAGGCGATCGCAGCAGCGCGCGTAGAGACTGGCGACTTCGCCCCAGTAGTTGTAGCACAGGGTCCACAAGCGTCGCTCTTCGCTCTTCGAGAGCAGCGGCGTTTGCACGTAAGTACGCGTCAACAGCCGGACATAGGGCTGCGCCGCTTCGTCGAGCTGGCTGACGACGTCGAAGAAATGGTCGACCCGAAAATCGTCAGCCGACTGCAATGATTCGAACCAGCCATAGACTTCATCGACCGCCTTGAACGAATTGTCAGCGGGCAATTCGGCGAGCACCCGTTTGAGCTCTTTGGCATCACCCAGCGGGTGATCCGGTCGCGACGAGAAGAGCTTCATGATCACAGCAAGCGGTCCTTAATCCTGGCCTGCGGAAGAGGTCGGATGAATGGGCTGATTGTATAGGGCGATTGCCAATCGCCGCAAGTTCGCCCAAGCCGCCAACTGCGGATTGATGAGCCGCATTTGAAATTTCGGGCGGCGCCGTGGCGCGATCCATTACAATTGACCCGTTCAAAACCACCCGGCAAACGCATGAAGCCGTATCTCGATCTGATGCGCCACGTCCTCGAACATGGCAACCCCAAGACTGACCGCACCGGCACCGGCACCCGCTCGGTATTCGGTTGGCAGATGCGCTTCGACCTGGCCGCCGGCTTCCCGATGCTGACCACCAAGAAGCTTCATCTGCGCTCGATCATCCACGAATTGCTGTGGTTCCTGCAGGGCGACACCAACATCGCCTATCTCAAACAAAACGGCGTTCGCATCTGGGACGAGTGGGCCGACGAAAACGGCGACCTGGGCCCGGTCTACGGCCACCAGTGGCGCCACTGGAAGACCGCCGACGGTCGCGAAATCGACCAGATCGCGCAACTCATCGATGGCCTCAAGAACAATCCGGACTCGCGCCGCCACCTAGTCAGCGCCTGGAACCCGGGCGACGTCGAGCGCATGGCGCTGCCGCCCTGCCACGCGCTCTTTCAGCTCTACGTCGCGCCGGCGCGACCCGGCGACGATGATCAGCGGCCCAAGCTCTCGTGCCAGCTCTATCAGCGTAGCGCCGATATTTTTCTCGGCGTTCCTTTCAACATCGCCTCGTACGCGCTGCTCACGCTGATGCTGGCGCAAGTCTGCAACTATCAGCCGGGCGACTTCGTGCATAGCCTGGGCGACGCGCACCTCTACAACAACCATATCGATCAGGTGCAATTGCAGCTCTCGCGCCAACCTCGCGCGCTGCCGACAATGCGCCTGAATCCCGCAGTCGCCGACCTCTTCGCCTTTCGCTTCGACGACTTTACGCTCGAAGGCTACGACCCGCACCCGCACATCGCGGCGCCGGTCGCGGTGTAGACGCATGATCATTTCACTGATCGCCGCGCTGGCCAGCAACCGCGCCATCGGCAAAGACAACGCGCTGCTCTGGCACCTGCCCGAAGACATGCGGCATTTCCGCGAAACGACACGCGGCAAGCCGGTGATCATGGGGCGCAAGACCTGGGAATCGCTGCCCGAATCGTTCCGCCCGCTGCCCGGACGGCACAACATCGTGGTCAGCCGCGACCTAGCGTACCAGGCGAGCGGCGCGACGCTCGCTCAATCGTTCGAAGACGCGCTACGCCAGGCCGCCGACGTGGAAGAGGTGTTCGTGATCGGCGGCGAGCAACTCTACCGAGAGGCGCTGCCGCTGGCCAGCCGCCTCTACCTGACCGAGATCGAGCAAAGTTTCGACGGCGATGCTTTCTTTCCCGATATCCCGCCGCAAGACTGGCAAGAGATCTCGCGCCAGCCAAGCCGGGGGACGACCGGACCGCAGTTTTCCTTCGCCGTCTATCAGCGCCGAAAGTAACAAGCGAAATTGTCTTGTCGATCGCACCAGGCCGCTGAGCCAAAAACTTCTCGCTTGCGCAACTGAACAGCGAAAACGGCGCAGGGGAGCCGCCCACCTTCGCTTTACAAAATAGTCGTTCGATATCATGCTTCGTTAGGCCGAAGACTTACTCCTGCATCAATCTTCGACACTAGATCAACAACCTTCTTCACACCGTCACCCCTGCGACAGGCCATGCCGGAACACGACAAGGCACACTTCGAATCACAGGGTGTTCAGTTTCACGTGCAAAGAACCGTTATTAAAATGGATCCAGGACAATCAAGGGAGATGGGCAGTGAATATTTCAAAAAAATTGTACCTCATGGCGTCGAGCGCTATTGCCGCGCTGATCATCGTTGGCGGCACTGGTATCTTTGTCGCAACGGGTCTCGAAGGCGTTCTGGACAACCTCAATCAGCGTGGCGTTCCCGGCATGCGCAGCATCTATCAGCTCAAGGGCCATCAACAGGTGCTCGCGCTCAACATCTACCGACATATGCTGAGCGAAGAACCGGCCCAGAAAGCGACGTTGGAAAAAGCCATCGACGCAGCCAAGGAGGGAATGGACAGCAATCTCAAAGCCTATGAAGCCGTTGCGCGGTCAGTCAAGGGCAAGGAACTGGCCAAGGCCGAACGCGCGGCAATGACCGATTACGTCGGGATGATTCCCGCCTTGCTTGAGAAGTCGCGGGCGAACGATCTGGCCGGCGCCGTGGCGTTTACGGCCAACATGGCAGCGAGCCGGCAGAAGATGTCCGACCTGATCGATGAGCACATCGCGGTCAACGGCCGCAACTCGGACATCCTGGCGCAGCAGACCGAGGCCAAGGCCGAGCGCGAACTGTTCATCATGGGCGCGGCGATCGCGCTCGCCTCGCTGTTGATCGGTCTGATCAGCTTTTTTGCAATTCGCGGAATCAATCGTTCGCTCAATGCGATGCAGAGCGCGGTGACCCAGATTGAAGGCAATTTGGACTTTACCGTTCATACCGAAGTGATTGGCAACGATGAAATTTCGGTCGTTGCCAGGGCACTCAACAGCCTGCTCGACAAGCTGCGCGGCAGCTTGGACGCTATTGCCAGTCGCACCAAGCAGGTTGCCGAAGCCTCAGCGCAACTGGCAATCGCCTCGGGGCAGGTCGCCGCAGCTTCCGAGAAACAGAGCGACTCGGCATCCAATATGGCGGCCAACGTCGAACAGATGACCGTCAGCATTTCCCACGTCAGCGGCCGCTCAAGCGAAGCGTACGCGCTCGCCGCCGAATCGGGACGCCAAGCCGCCGAAGGTGAAAGCACCATCGTCCAGGCGGTCGACGACATCAACCGGATCTCGGAATCGGTCAAGCTGACCTCGACGCGCATCCTGCAACTCGAAGCTAACGGCGAACAAATTTCGTCGATCGTCTCGGTCATCAAGGACGTCGCCGACCAGACCAATCTGCTGGCGTTGAACGCCGCCATCGAGGCGGCGCGCGCTGGCGAGCAGGGCCGCGGATTCGCCGTCGTCGCCGACGAGGTGCGTAAATTGGCCGAGCGCACGGCATCGTCGACGACCGAAATCTCGACGATGATCGACTCGATCAAGAGCGTTTCAAAAGAAGCTGTTGAGAGCATGGCCCAAGCCGTCGCGCTGGTCGACATCGGCGTCAGCCGGGCGGGAGAAGCCAGCGCGGCAATCAAGAAAATCGGCGAGGGAAGCGCTCAGTGCGTTGCCGCGGTCGAAGAAATCACTTCGGCGCTCAGCGAGCAGAGCCAGGCCAGCAACGCCATCGCCGGCAGTGTAGAGAGCATTGCCCAGATGGCGGAAGAAACCAGCGCCGCCGCGCAAAACAGCTCTGCATCGGCCAACAACCTCGACCAACTGTCACGCGAAATGAGCGGTATCGTCGCGGCTTATCGACTGTAATCGGCCAGGACTGCCGCTCAGCGAACCGATCGACAGCCCGAGAGGCAGTCCCTGGCCGGGGCTGCCTCTCGGGCTATTACGTGCATCAACGATCAAGCGCCGGGGCTCGTCATATCAGCCACTTCATCGGCACCAGAACAAGCTGGGGGAAGATGACGAAGAGAAACATCAGAACGGTCTCGGCCAGCAGGAAAGGCCAGACGCCCTTGATCACGCTGTCGAGGCTTTCCCGGGACACGCCGGCAACCACGTTGAGCACGGTACCGACCGGCGGGGTAAGCAGGCCGATGGCGTTGTTCATGATGAACAACACTCCGAAGTAATACGGATCGATTCCCGCCAGCTTGACCACCGGCACCAGGATTGGGCCGAGGATGAGCACGGTCGGCATCAGGTCGAGCGCCGTGCCGACGATGATCACCAGCACCGTAATCACGAACATCAGGAGAATCTTGTTGTCCATGAACGGCTCAAGCAAAGCCACCGTTTGCGCCGGGATGTCGGCGATGGTGATCAGCCACGCTGAAACCATGGCACAGGCTACCAGGAACATGATCGTGCTCGAGGTCTTCAAAGCGGCCAGCATCAGGTGCGGCACTTTCCGCCAGTCCAGTTCGCGGTAGATGAACAGGCCGGCGAAGAGCGAGTAGAAGACGGCGACGACGGCGGCCTCGGTCGGGGTGAATACGCCAGCCTTCATGCCGCCGATGATGACGAAGGGCAAAACCAGCGCCCACACGCCATTGCGCAAAGAAGAGAAGAAGCGCCCGAGCTCGAACGGCGGGCGGCGGTTACCGCGCTGCTCCTTCTTGGCCACCAGCCACCAGGTGGCCGCCAGCGTCACGGCCATCATCAGCCCGGGAAAGATTCCGGCCATGAACAGCTTGGTGATCGACAGCTGGGTCGTCACGCCAAACACCACCAGCGGAATCGACGGAGGCACCACTGGCGCGATGCAGCCGGCCGAGGCGATCAGTCCGGCCGAGCGCGGCACGCTGTAGCCGGCATTGCGCATCATCGGAATGAGCAGCGCGGCGACCGCCGCCGTATCGGCGACCGCCGAACCCGAAATGCTGGCGACGATGGCGGCAGTGATGATGGCGACGTAACCGAGGCCGCCGCGCACGTGCCCGACCAGCGCGTCGGCGACTTCGACGATGCGCCGCGAAAGGCCGCCGGCATTCATCAGTTCGCCGGTCAGCATGAAGAACGGCACCGCCATCAGCGGGTAGTTGTTGGTGCCTTCGAGCAAGTTCTGGGCAACGATCTGGGTATCGAAATTGCCCATCTGGATCATCAACGCGACACCGCAGATGAGCAACGAGAAGGCGATGGGGGCACCGAGCGCCATGGCGCCGAGCAATGCGAACAGGAAAGTGGCAATGGTCATGTGGGTTCTCCCGACCTATTCACCGACGCTGCCGCTGAACGGCACCAGCTCGTCCGCCTTCATGCGACCGCTGAGCAAGCGCCACAATCCGTACGCCAGGACCAGCGCCATGCCGGCGCTGGAGATCAGCAAGGCGGACTGGATAATTCCCATCGGGATGCCGGTGACCGGCGCATGGTCGTCCATGCCGATGATCATCTGCTTGTAGGCACCGTGGATCAGCAACAGGCAACAGACCAGGGTAAGAGAATCGGCCAGGAAACGACAGACGCGTTGACCACGCTCGCCGAGCATGTCGACGACGCTGCTCATGCCGAGGTGACCGTGGTCTTTCATGACGATCAGCGCACCGATCAGCGTCAGCCACATGAACATGAAGCGCGCCACTTCCTCCGAAAAAACAATCCCCGAATTGAAGCCGTAACGCAGTACTACGTTACCAAAGACCAGCACGGCCATGATCCCGAACATGGCGACCAGAACCCACTCGACATAGCAGACCATCTTCTCAAGCATCTTCATTATTTTCGCCCCCCAAAATTCAAACTAGCGTGCCAAAACGGTTTTTTGATGTGCACGGCGCTTTCTCTTCCAACTTCCCTCGTACCGGAGTCGAAACCCGGGGCACAAGCGGGATTTAGCACTCTCGGCCGAGTGGAAAAAAGCTCGCTGCCAATCAGAGCAGCGAGCTTCGAGCCCGAGAAACCCGTTGCCCCAAACCCGTCAGATATTGATTCCCTGATCGTCGATATAGCCGCGAATGATCGACTCGACATCAGTGTCCGCGACGAAACCAAGCTTGCGCGCCCGGTCGTTGCGGAACTTCGCCGGCCACGACATGACCAATGCCTCGATGCGCGGATCGGGTTTCCATTCGACCAGATCAGCGACCTTGTCGCCGGCGATCTTGCGCAGGGTGTCGACCATCTCGCCAACCACCGCGGTGATGCCGGGAAGGTTGACCACGCGATTGACGCCCCAGGCCGACGACGGCGTTTCGTACGCGTGAATCAGCGCGTCGACGATTTTCCCCGGCGAGAGCAGCCAGATCTTGGCCCCGGGAGCGACCGGGCAGACTGAAACGATGCCGTTCAAGGGTTCGCGGATGATGCCGCTGGCGAAGGACGAGACGGCCAGGTTGGGTTTGCCGGGACGCACCGAGATCGTCGGCAAACGCAGCGAACGTCCATCGATATAGCCCTTGCGCGAGTAATCGGTGACCAGGTATTCGCAGCACACTTTCTGCGCGCCGTAGGAACCTTGCGGATTGGGCGTGGTGCCGTCATCGAGGACGTCCGGTAGCTCGCCGCCGAACACTGCAACCGAACTGGTGAACACGAAGCGCGGCGGCTTGGACAATTTTCGGCAGGCGTCGAGAAGACCCCGCGTGCCGTCGAGGTTGACGCGCATGCCCAGGTCGAAGTCGGCTTCTGCACCGCCGCTGACCACCGACGCCAGATGAAAGACGGCGTCGGTATCGCTGCCGAGCGTCGCTTCGACGCAGGCCTGGTCGGTCAGGTCGCCCTTGACGCATTTCAAGCGTGCATCGACGTTATCCGGGAAAGCCATGTCGAAGAGAACGATTTGCGAAATCGGCGCTTGCTTGCCTTTGCCGTTGGCCAAGCTGCCTTTCTTGAGCAGAGCCTGCGCCAGACGGTAACCGACGAAGCCACCCGCACCAGTAATCACTATTTTCACTTTCTTGAATCTCCAATAAAAAGAATCTTGCTATTTCCAATGACAAACAAACGAAAAAGAATGGTCTCTTGCCTTCAAGCAGCGAGCTCAGCGGCCTTGCTGCGGGAAGCTGACCATGGCATCTGCAACGACCCGCGCGCAGAGCGCCAGCGACACCGCTCCCGCGTCGGGATGCCCGAGGCTGCGCGCCGCATGCGAACGTGCGCGGCCGAGTTTCGGCGTCAGTTGGGCGGTGGCTTCGGCGGCCTTTGTCGCGGCGCCGGCGGCCTCGCGCCAGGCATACGAGAGCGCACGACCTTGGGCAATTTCGTCGGCCAGCACGTCGACGAAGGGAACGAAAGAATCGACCAGCGTCTTGTCGCCGACATGCGCACCGCCCAGCCGCATGATCGCCTCGAGCGCGAGTCTTGCCCCGCTGGCGAATGCGATCGGCGTCGCCGGAACATCATCGCTCAAGGCACTGCTCCAGGAACGCAAGGCCAGCCCCCAGAGCGCACCCGAAGCGCCACCGGCGCGATCGGCCCAGGCGTTTCCTGCCGCGCTCAGGACGGTGGCCGCGCCAGCGCCGGCAGCAACCGCCTTGGTCGCCGCTTCGGCGGCCGCCGCCGAGCCGCGGGTCATTCCCTGTCCGTGATCGCCGTCTCCGGCCAGCGCGTCGATTCGCCCCAACTCGTCCTCGGCTTCACGCAGCGCTGCGGCGACCCGGTCGATGGCGTAAGCGATGCACTTGCCGCTCTCACGAGACTCGTGCGACGACGGGCCATAGGATGGCTCGGCGATTGTTTCGACCAAGGCCGGCGCGAGCGTGGTCGGGATCGTCGCGCCGCGGCGAAAGCCGATGGCGTCGGCGGGTGCGCACCAGTATTTTTCGAGCTCTTCGTCAAGCCAGGTGAACGTCAGCGAGCAACCCGCCATGTCCAGACTGGTCACGAATTCTCCCGCCTCGGGGGCGACGATCGTCAGCCCGGCCTGGCGAATCAGCGGCTCGATGCCGCGCCACAGAACAAACAGCTCTTCGTACTTGGTCGCGCCCAGCCCGTTGAGGACGACGGCGACGCGCCCGCTGGCGTCGGCCGGCTTTTCCGCCAACAGGCGGGCGGCCAGCAGCTGCCCCAGCGCGTCGGCCGAAAGAATGGCGTCTTCGCTGATTCCCGGTTCGCCGTGAATTCCCAGGCCAATTCCCATTTGCCGCGACGGGACCGTAAACAGCGGCTCTTTGGCACCCGGCAAGGTGCAGCCTGAAAACGCTACGCCGAACGAAACGGTATTCTGATTCGCCTTGATCGCGACCCGCTCGACGTCATCGAGGCTCAAACCGGCTTCGGCGGCGGCGCCGGCGATCTTGAAGACCATCAGGTCGCCGGCGACACCCCGGCGTTGACTGGGCTTGTCCATCGGCGCACTGGCCACGTCGTCGGTGACCGGCAACACGCGAACGTCGATTCCTTCCGAAATCAGTCGCTCGGCAGCCAGGCCAAAATTCAGCACATCGCCGGCATATTTCCCGAAACCGAGCAGGATGCCGCCGCCACGATGAGCCAGGCGACAAACGTGGGCAATGGCGTGCGTTGAAGGCGAGGCGAAAATATCTCCGGCAACCGCCGCGTCGGCGAGCCCCGGGCCGACCATTCCGGCAAACGCCGGATAGTGACCTGAACCGCCACCGACGACAACGGCCACCTTGCGCTCAGGCGTGGCCGTCGCGCGAACGACGCCACCGGAGACCGGCCTGACGGCATGAGGATAAATTGAACAGAAGCCGAGCAGCGCTGAAGCGGCGAACTCTTCAGGATTGTTGCAGATATGGGTCATGATCCGATCTCACAATGGGCAATTGGGCTAGTCATCGGCGCTCACTCGACGAAATAGAGCGCCGCTTCGTTGGTCTCGCGATTGGCGACAGCAATGATGTCCCGACCATCCTGATGCACCACACAGGCATTGCTCGGACCGACGCCCTCGTCGATCACCACGGCTTCGAGGCGCAGCGGGTTGTTTGAGCTTGGCGCGACGTAGAAAAGCTGCTGTTTTCCGCGCCGGCAACCGCCGATGAAAACGGGACGGCCGGCCAGCGTTGCCCCGACCACCACGTGGTAAAACTCGGTGACCTCGGGATGCTCGAAAATCATGACGAACTTGCCGGCGATCCTTTTGTAGATTCTGAAATACGAGCCGTGGAAAGACTCGATCGTGGCGAATTCCAGTTCACCGTCGCCATCGATGTCGATGGTTGAAATGTCGCTGATCGGCCAGTCCATGAACTGCGCGACCGACCACTCACCACTGGGGACGGCAGGCGGCGTGACTTCGAACGCCCCTTCTTCGCAGGTCACCAGGCCACTCATGGCGCCATCTTTCACCAGGCGACTGTAGCCATGGTTCTTGGTCAAGCCATCCTTGAGCAGCCGGATGGCAAGCGGCCCCGGGCCGGTGTATTCACCGACCCACAGCTGCCCAGGATGGGACCAGTCGGCGAGCGACTCCTTGTGCGTCGACAACGTGCAGCCGATGAAATAGTGACGACCATTGACGGTCAGCAGGTCGATACGATGAATGTACGGCAGTTGCAGAATATCGGTGACTTCGAACTGGCCGTTGCTCAGCGGCCTGACATGAACCACCTTGGCCACTTCCAACAGATCCATACTGAAGAATTTCTGCACGGCCAGGAACTCGCCGTCGGTGCCTGGGATGGGAACAATCGACATGACACCGCCCGGTCCTTCCCAGACCACCCGCGAAGCGTCATAGCCGGGCCCGGCCCAGGCCAGGCAAGGCGCCTCGCTTTCCGAGGCGAGCAAGATATTCGGGATGCCGTTGATCTGCATGCTGTTGACGGCATAGCAGCTGTTCAAGGTGGTGAGAACGCGTTTAGTAATCTTCATTGGGTCTGAATAGAAAGAAATGGCGGACGAATGCTCCCCCGCAAACAAATTCTGTCTGCGTCATGCAATTCGGGGAGTGGGTTATGTCCAGGTGGCCAGCCAGCGGCGCGACCACCTGGCGTGTCTTACGAGGTACGTCAGTTAGTTGGCGCGAATCTTCTTGAGCGCGTCAAAGACCAGATTGGGACCTTCCTTGTCGTAGGTCGCCAGGTTCTTCTCATAAACCGGTTTGACCTTCTCGACCAGTTTGTCGCGCTCCGCTTTCGGCAGCTCGCTGACGACCATGCCCTTGGTTTTCAGGCTACCCAGCGCCTTCTGGTCCTGGCTGTGATTGGCCTCGCGTTGCACTTTGCGCGCTTCAATGGCAGCTTCGCGCAGGACCGTACGTTCTTCGGGACTAAGCTCGTCCCACAGCTTCTTGCTATAGAGGATCAGCCACGGCGTATAGGCATGCTGCGACACCGTCAGATACTTCTGCACCTCGTTCATTTTGGAAGTCTCGATGTCGATGAACGGATTCTCTTGGCCATCGACCGCCTTCATTTCAAGTGCGGTATAGAGCTCGGGCTTGGGCATCGGCACCGGGTTGGCGCCCCACGCCTTGAACGAATCGATAAAGATGTTGTTTTGCATGACACGAATCTTCATTCCGGCCAGATCGTCGACTTTGCTGACCGGACGCTTGCTGTTGGTCAGGTTACGGAAACCGTTTTCCCAATAGGCGAGGTTGACCAGACCAAGATCAAGCAGCTTCTTGTTGAAGTACTCGCCGGCCGGGCCGTCGAAAACGGCATAGGCTTCCTTTTCATTGGCGAAGAGAAAGGGGAAATCAAAAACGCCAAGCTCTTTGATCAAACCGACCAGCGGCGAACTCGAGGTGATGACCATCTCCTGGGTACCTGAGCGCAGCGCTTGCACGGCCTGCGAGTCACCGCCGAGCATGCCGGCGTAGTAGCCGACGAGTTTCATTTTGCCGTTCGTTTTGCTGCTCAGGATCTCCTGCATTTTCTTGACGCCAACCGAGATCGGATTTTCTTCAGGAACACCCGACGAAATCTTGATTTTTCGATCGGCGTACTGAGCAAACGAAGACGATGAGGCGACTACAAAAAGGGTTGCCAGTACTGCGAGAATGCCGTTGCGCTTGAACATTGTTGCCCTCTGTTTTGAATAGTGTTGTTCGACCCTTGGTCTGGATGAAAGGAATTCATTCCCGACCAAACTCTCTGGCATCGTCAGTTGTAAGCAGTTCAACTTGGATGTGGGGTGATATTAGGCAGCAAAGACATAGATGTATAATTGTATTTTCGTATGAATTGATCTCAAATTTAGTATCGCGAATTGGGCCACTGCCGAGGAGGGTTGATGTCTCAGGAAGAAGAGGCTGAGGTCGCATTCAGGCCACTCAAAATATCGAGCCGGCAGGTATCGCTGCTCAACGCCCTGGATCAATACCGGAACATGCGGCGGGCGGCGATCGCCATGCATACGACGCAACCGACCGCCAGTCTGCTGTTGCAACAGCTCGAAGCACGGCTGAACGTCAAGCTCTTCGACCGCCTGCCACGCGGGATGGAACCGACCATCTATGGCGAGGTGTTGATCAGGTATGCCCGCGGCGTCAGTCATGATTTCGAGCATGCCGAAGCGGAAATTAGCGAGTTGTCGCGAGGCGCCAAGGGATTAGTCCGCATCGGCAGCGTCATTGGCACGGTCCCTTCCTTGCTGACCAGTCGATTGATCGCCTTCAAGGCAAACCATCCCCGTGTGCGGGTCTCCATCGACGTGGGAACCAGCGACACGCTGCTCCCCCACCTCGTCAATGGTGACCTCGATGTGGTCATTGGGCGCCTGCCAGATCAACTGGAACACCTTGATCTGGCGATCGACCAGTTGGAAGAGCCAGAGCAAATGAGCGTCATTTCGCGCCCAGGACATCAACTCGCCAGAAAGAAGAAGATCCCCCTGGCGGACTTGTTTGCGCTGACCTGGATCCTGCATCCGGTCGGTAGCCCGATGCGCCTGCGAGTTGAAGCGGCGCTAAGGCAAGCGAAGATGGCGTCGCCGCTGGATGTCGTCGAGACCACATCGCTGATCGCGGTCACCGCACTGATTGAAGCGTCCGAAATGATTTCCGTGGTTCCTCGGGACGTGGCATTGCATTACGCAAAATATGGGATGGTTGCCGTTTTGGACGTCGATCTTCCGATGTCGATGGTCAATCTTGGCGTAATCACCAAAAAAGCGAGAATATTCTCGCCAGCAGTGATGGAATTTCTCAGCTGTCTCAAGAACCCATAAGGCGTGGCCGCACGGTGAGCCGCTCACCAAGAACGGCGGCCAAAGCCGCCATTCTTGGTCGCAGGGGAAACCGTCTCAGCGCACGCAATCGACGTAGTAGGCAGCGGGCTTGCCGTCAACCATTTCCTTGACCAGACCGTGGATATCGGTCTCGAAACCGGGGAACTGCTCGTTGAAATCACGAGCGAACTTGAGGTAGCGAACGATGGTCCGGTTGAAACGCTCGCCCGGGATCAGCAGCGGGATCCCCGGCGGGTACGGCGTCAGCAGGATGCTGGTGACGCGGCCTTCGAGGTCGTCGATTGGCACCCGATCGACCTCGCGGTGCGCCATCTTGGCGAAGGCATCGGTCGGTTTCATTGCCGGCTCCATGTCCGACAGGTACATTTCGGTCGTCAAGCGCGCCACATCGTTGACCGCATAGACGCCGTGAATCAAATGGCACAGGTCGCGCAGGCCGATATGCTCGTAGCGCGGATGCTTGGCGACGAAATCGGGCAACACCTTCCACAGCGGCTGATTCTTGTCGAAGTCGTCCTTGAACTGCTGCAGCTCCGTGACCATCGTATTCCAGCGGCCCTTGGTGATGCCGATGGTAAACATGATGAAGAACGAGTAGAGCCCGCATTTCTCGACGATGACGCCGTGCTCGGCAAGGTATTTGGTGACAATCGCCGCCGGAATACCGCGCTCGGAAAACGCGCCGTCGACCGCAAGTCCCGGCGTGATGATCGTCGCCTTGATCGGATCGAGCATATTGAAGCCTTCGGACAGCTGCTGAAAGCCGTGCCAGCGCTCGCCCGGCTTGAGCATCCAGGCGTCGCGTTCCTCGATGCCCTCTTCCGACAGATCGTCGGGTCCCCACACCTTGAACCACCAGTCGGCCCCCCATTCCTCGTCGACCTTGCGCATGGCGCGGCGAAAATCGAGCGCCTCGGCGATCGACTCCTCGACCAGCGCGGTTCCCGCCGGCGCTTCCATCATCGCCGCAGCCACGTCGCACGAAGCGATGATTGCGTACTGCGGCGACGTCGAGGTGTGCATCAGGTAAGCCTCGTTGAAGATGTCGCGATCGAGGTGCCGGTTCTCCGAGTTCTGCACCAGGATCTGCGACGCCTGCGAGAGACCGGCGAGCAGCTTGTGCGTCGATTGCGTCGAGAAGATCATCGACTCCTGGCAGCGCGGCCGGTCGGCGCCGATGGCGTGGTAGTCGCCGTAGAAATCGTGGAAGGCCGCGTGCGGCAGCCAGGCTTCGTCGAAGTGCAGCGTGTCGATCTTGCCGTCGAGCATTTCCTTGATTTCCTCGACGTTGTAGAGGATGCCGTCGTAGGTGCTCTGGGTGATCGTCAGCACGCGCGGCTTGGCTTTGACGTCACGCGCGAAGGGGTGAGCGGCGATCTTCTTCTGGATATTTTCCCAGCGGAATTCTTCCTTGGGAATCGGGCCGATGATGCCGTAGTGGTTGCGCGTCGGCATCAGGAACACCGGCACCGCGCCGGTCATGATGATCGAATGGAGAATCGATTTGTGACAGTTGCGGTCGACGATGACGATGTCGCCCGGCGCGACGGTCGAATGCCAGACGATCTTGTTCGACGTCGAGGTACCGTTGGTGACGAAGTAAAGGTGGTCGGCGTTGAAAATTCGCGCCGCGTTGCGCTCGGAAGCGGCGACCGGACCGGTGTGATCGAGCAGTTGGCCGAGTTCCTCGACGGCGTTGCAGACGTCGGCGCGCAGCATGTTCTCGCCGAAAAACTGATGGAACATCTGGCCGACCGGGCTCTTGAGAAAAGCGACGCCGCCCGAGTGACCCGGGCAGTGCCAGGAATACGAGCCATCCGAGGCGTAGTGGGTGAGCGCGCGAAAGAACGGCGGCGGAACGCTCTTGAGGTAGGTCTTGGCCTCGCGAACGACGTAGCGGCCAATGAACTCGGGCGTATCCTCGAACATGTGGATGAAGCCGTGCAGCTCGCGCAGCACGTCGTTCGGGATGTGGCGCGAAGTGCGCGTCTCGCCGTAGAGGAAGATCGGGATATCCTCGTTGCGGCAACGGATTTCCTTGACGAAGGCGCGCAGCTCGGCAATCGTCTTGTCCGCCTCGTCGGCGCCAAACTCCTCATCGTCGATCGACAGGATGAAGCCCGAAGCTCGGCTCTGCTGCTGAGCAAACGAAGTGAGGTCGCCGTAGCTGGTCACCCCCAGCACCTCGAAGCCCTCGACTTTGATCGCCTCGGCCAGCGCACGAATACCCAACCCAGAGGCGTTCTCGGAGCGGAAGTCCTCATCGATGATGATGATCGGAAAATGAAAGTGCATGTTTATACCTGCGAAGGTGATGAACCTCTTTCAACATGCCCAAAGGAAATCCCCTTGGGGACAGAGTACACGGAGGCACGGAGAACACAGAGAGAAACCTTCAAATGGTTCTTCCTCCGTGAACTCTGTGTCTCCGTGATCTCCGTGTTGGAAGCGCTTAGATTTTTGGAAGGGTCACGCCGACCTGCCCCTGGTACTTGCCGCCGCGGTCCTTGTACGAGGTTTCGCACTCTTCATCGGACTCGAAGAAGAGCACTTGCGCAATACCTTCGTTGGCGTAGATCTTGGCCGGCAAGGGCGTGGTATTGGAAAACTCGAGCGTCACATAACCCTCCCACTCGGGCTCGAAGGGCGTGACATTGACGATGATCCCGCAACGCGCGTAGGTGCTCTTACCCAGGCAAACGGTGAGCACGCTGCGCGGAATGCGGAAATATTCGACGGTACGCGCCAGCGCAAACGAATTGGGCGGGATGATGCAAAAATCGTTGTTCACCTCGACGAACGAATTCGGGTCGAAGTTCTTCGGATCGACGATGGTCGAGTTGATGTTGGTGAACAGCTTGAATTCGTTCGAGCAGCGAATGTCGTAGCCGTAGCTCGAGGTGCCGTAGGAGACGATCTTGCGACCGTCGATCTCGCGCACCTGACCCGGCTCGAAAGGATCGATCATGCCGTGCTGCTCCGCCATGCGGCGGATCCATTTATCGGATTTGATGGACATCGATAATATTCCGGAAGCCGTTAATTAAAGGCGGCTATTTTACGGTTTCCAGGAGCTTCCGGGGAATTGCTTTTTGCCCCCCGGAAACCGATCGGCCCACCGGTCGATCAGGTGTTCTGCACGACGATGTTGGGGAACTTGGCGCTCATGTCGCGGGCGCGCTCGGCGACCTTGACCGCCAGGCGGCGCGCGATCGCGCGGTAGATGTCGGCGGCGCGCGAATCAGGCGCACCGACGACGGTCGGCTTGCCAGCATCGGCGAGCTCGCGGATCGAGAGCTCGAGCGGCAGCGAGCCGAGCAGTTCGGTGTCGTAGTCCTGGCACATTTTCTCGCCGCCACCGTGGCCGAAGATGTGCTCCTCGTGGCCGCACTTTGAACAGATATGAATGCTCATGTTCTCGACCAGTCCGAGGATCGGGATACCGACCTTGTCGAACATCTTGAGTCCCTTGCGCGCGTCGATCAGCGCGATGTCCTGCGGCGTCGTGACGATTACCGCGCCGGTCACCGGAACCTTCTGCGCCAGCGTCAGCTGTGTGTCGCCGGTTCCCGGCGGCATATCGACGATCAGGTAGTCGAGGTCTTTCCAGTGGGTCTGGTTGAGCAGCTGCTCGAGCGCCTGGGTGACCATCGGGCCGCGCCAGACCATCGGCGAATCGACGTCGATCATGTAGCCGATCGACATCGTCTGCACGCCGTAAGCGACGAGCGGTTCCATCGACTTGCCGTCCTCCGACTCCGGCTGACGCCCGGCGAGGCCCAGCATCTGCGGAATCGACGGGCCGTAGATGTCGGCGTCGAGCAGGCCGACGCTGGCCCCTTCCTGCGCCAGCGCCAGCGCCAGATTGACCGCCGTCGTGCTCTTGCCGACGCCGCCCTTGCCCGAAGCGACGGCGACGATGTTCTTGACTCCCGGCAGCGGCTTGAGGTTGCGCTGAACGGCGTGCGCGACGATCTTGATCGTCACGTTGGCATCGACCTGAGCGACGCCAGGCAGCGCCTTGATCGCAGCGACGACCGCGTCGCGAATGAGATCAACCTGGGTCTTGGCCGGATAGCCCAGTTCGATGTCGAGCGAGACTTTGTCACCGTCGACCTTGATGTTCTTTGCCGAGCGCGTCGAAACGAAGTCTTTCTTCGTGTTGGGATCGATCAGATCCTTGAGCGCCGCCTGTACCGACTCTATCGTTACCGCCATTGATTGCCCCTTGAAGAGATACCCGAGTAATTCCGTCCAGTTTACCCGAAAACATGCGTGCTGTCCGGTAGGCCGGACAGCACGCATGTTTCAGTGGAGGCTGACCTTTAGCAGGTCGTTGAAATTCACCCCGGTGCCTTCGGCCTTCAGCAACTTCTGTCGCTGATTTTTCACGCGATGTGGCTTTGCGGGCCATAAAACTCAATTTTGGCCGGCTTTTCGGCACCGGCAGGGG